>Ga0136846_1216054_pt1 | contig 13601 bp, 12 predicted proteins | sample HopSoiMetagenom2_FD_96841 | JGI IMG/M metagenome (GOLD analysis project Ga0136846, IMG submission 96841) | Grasslands soil microbial communities from Hopland, California, USA - 2 Assembly 2016 (version 4) | ecosystem: Environmental > Terrestrial > Soil > Grasslands | place: USA: Hopland... | reverse complement strand
GGGATCGCGGCGCACTGGCGCTACAAGGAGGGCAAGCAGAAGGAGGATGCGGACCTCGCCTGGCTCGGCCAGATGATGGAGTGGCTGAAGGACATGGCCGATCCGCGCGAGTTCATGGAGGGCTTGCGCATCGACCTGTCGGGCGGCCGCGTCTTCGTCTTCACACCCAAGGGCGACGTCACGAACCTGCCGCAAGGAGCCACGCCGGTCGACTTCGCATACACGATCCACACCGAGGTCGGCCACCGCACGATCGGCGCGAAGGTCTACGGCAAGCTCGTGCCGCTGGACTACGAGCTGCGTACCGGCGACTCGGTCGAGATCTTGACATCGAAGGCGCAGGGGGAGGGGCCCAGCCAGGATTGGCTGCAGTTCGTGCAGACGCCCCGCGCACGCAACAAGATCCGTCAGTGGTTCGCACGCGGGCGCCGCGAGGACGCGCTGGACCAAGGTCGCGACCTGCTGCAGCGGCAGATGCGCAAGCAGAACCTGCCGTTCAAGCGGCTCGCGACCGAGGACGCGATGGAGCAGATCGCGGCGGACCTGAAGTACGCCGACTTGGACGCGCTTTACGTCGCCGTGGGGGAGGGGCACGTCTCGCCGCAGTCGGTCGTGGCTCGCCTGTCGCGGTTGATCACTGGGACGAGTGACGAGGACGTCACCGACGACGTCCCGCTCGCGCGGCCGGTCAAGATCGCGCGGCCCGACCACGTCGCCCAGGGCGTGATGGTCAAGGGGCTCCCCGACGTCTGGGTTCGGCTCGGCCGGTGCTGCACGCCGGTCCCGGGCGATGACATCGTCGGCTTCGTCACGCGGGGGCAAGGCGTGAGCGTCCACCGCGCGGACTGTCCGAACGTGAAGACGCTTCGCCGCGAGCCCGAGCGGATGATCGAGGTGTCCTGGTCGGGCGGCAAGCCGACCTCGTTCGTGGTCGCGATCCAGGTGGAGGCGCTCGATCGCACGAGGCTCCTGTCCGATATCGCGACGGTGCTCTCCGACCAGCACGTCAACATCCTGTCCGCCAACTCCACGACCGGGCGCGACCGCATCACGCGGCTCCGGTTCACGTTCGAGCTCGCCGACATCACCCACCTCTCGTCGATCCTGGCCGCGGTCAAGCGGATCGACGGCGTGTACGACGCGTACCGGGTGGTCCCCAGCTAGTGCGGGTGGTGCTTCAACGCGTCCGCCGCGCGTCGGTGGCGATCGACGGTGCCGAAGTTGCGTCGATCGGCCTCGGCTACGTCCTGCTCGTCGGCGTGGGGCACGACGACACAGAGGACGACGCCGAGCAGCTCGCCACGAAGATCGTGGGCCTGCGGATCTTCCGCGACGCCGACGGCAAGACCAACGAGGACCTTGCCACGGTCGGCGGCGAAGCGCTCGTGGTGTCGCAGTTCACACTGTTCGCCGACACGCGGAAGGGCAGGCGACCGTCGTTCCTCGGTGCGGCGGAGCCCGGCCGCGCGGCCGAGCTGGTCGAGCACCTGGCGGCCCGGCTCGAGGCCAGCGGGGTCCGCGTAGGGCGTGGCGTCTTCGGCGCCGAGATGGCGGTCGACCTGCTGAACGACGGCCCGTTCACGGTGCTGTTCGATACCCGCGCGAACGAGCGGCCGTAGTCCCTTCTGTAGCATGACCGCTCATGTACGTGGACGTCTTCGACCGCAACCCGTACGGGACCAACTGCTGGATCGTGTCCGCCGAGGACAGCGACGAGGCGGTCGTCGTCGATCCCGGGTTCGAGCCCGCCGCGGTGCATGCGGTCCTCGACGCCGCCGGCAAGCGGCTCGCGGCGGTCCTGCTCACCCACGCGCACTTCGACCACGCGGGCGAGGCGGGGTCCTTCGCCGGCGATCTGCCCGTCTACGTGCACCCCGACGATGTTCCCGCGTTCAGCGACTACCCGGCGTGGGGCGGCGGGGGCGCCGCGGCGCTCGACGCGGTCGCGGACCTGCGCACGTTCGTCGACGGCGATGTCCTCCGTTTCGCCGGACTTACGCTCGAGGCCCTCCACACCCCCGGACACACGCCCGGCTCGTCGTGCTTCCGGATCGAGGGCGAGGTCGTGCTGTTCTCGGGTGACCTCGTGTTCGCCGGCACGATCGGCCGGTCCGACTTCGCGAACTCCGATCCCGCCGCGATGCGGCGGTCGCTGATCCGATTCTTGACGTTGCCCGACGCGACGCGGGTGCTTCCCGGCCACGGCGCAGAGACGACGATCGAGACGGAGCGCGCCACGAACCCGTTCCTGCGGGAGGCGGGATGAGCGACTTCGCCCCGAGCCGCGGCACGCGCGACCTCATGCCGCCCGACGGCGGCGTGATGCGCGCGCTCTACGACCGCGCGGCCGAGATCGCCCGGCTCCACGGCTTCCACTACGTCGAGACGCCGGGCTTCGAGGCGACGGAGGTGTTCGCGCGTACGTCGGGCGCGACGAGCGACGTCGTGAGCAAGGAGATGTACACGTTCACCGACCGGGGCGACCGGTCGCTGACCTTGCGACCGGAGGGCACGGCACCCGTCGTGCGCGCCTACCTGGGCGATCGCCAGCGCCTCGGCGTGCCGTTCAAGGCGTACTACCTCACACGGATGTACCGATACAGCAGGCCACAGGCCGGCCGCTATCGGGAGCACCGCCAGTTCGGCGTGGAGATCGTCGGCACCGACGCGCCCGCCGCCGACGTCGAGGTCATGACCGTTGGCAACGCGCTGCTTCGCTCGCTCGGACTGACGAGGTACCACGTCGAGATCAACTCCGTTGGCGACGAGACCTGCCGCCCTGCCTACCGCGAGGCTCTGATCGCCTACCTGACGGCGCACCGTGACGACCTGCGGGACGAACACACGGATCGCTTCGAGGACAACCCGTTGCGCGTGCTCGACTGCAAGGACGAGGCGTGCCGGGCGGTCGCCGCCGGCGCGCCGGCGATGGTCGACCATCTCTGCGACGAGTGCCGCGCCGCGTTCGACGCCGTTCGCGAAGGGCTCGCCGCAGCAGGGATCGAGGCCGTTGTGACGAAGACGCTCGTCCGGGGGCTCGACTACTACACACGGACGGCCTTCGAGTTCGTGTCGGAGGCGCTGCAGTCGGGTGGGAACCAGCAGCAGTCGACGCTGTTCGGCGGCGGCCGCTACGACGGCTTGGCGGAAGCGCTCGGTGGACCGCGTGTACCGGGCGTTGGGTTCGGCATGGGGCTGGAGCGCGTCCTGCTCGCCCTGGTGGACGAAGGAGTCACGCCGCCATCCGAGCCTGCGCTGAGCGTGTTCGTCGTCGCGCTCGGCGACGAGGCGCGCGCGGCCGGCTCGACGCTCGTCGCCGACCTCCGCCGTGCAGGTGTCTCGGCCGACGCCGCCTACGAGGACCGGCCGATGAAGGCGCAGCTCAAGATGGCAGACAAGACCGACGCGCGTTTCGCCGCGATCATCGGATCAGACGAACTCGCGGCGGGGACGGTATCGCTCCGCCGGCTCACCGACGGCGTGCAGGAGACCGTGGCGCTTGCCGAGGTCGCCGGTCGGGTCGCGGGGGACCGCGTATGACTGAGCACCGTTCGATCTTCGCGACCGCGATGCGTACGCGCGCGTGCGGTTAGCTCCGCGCGGCCAACGCCGGCGAGGAGGTCACGCTCTGCGGCTGGGTGGCCCGACGGCGCGATCACGGTGGCGTCACCTTCATCGACCTGCGCGACCGCGAGGGAGCCGTGCAGGTCGTCTTCCACCCGGAGGAGGCTGCCGAGGCGCATGCGACCGCGCAGGACCTCCGTTCCGAGTGGGTGGTGCGGGTCACCGGCACGGTTCGGGAGCGCCCGGAAGGCATGCGGAACCCGGCCCTCGCGACCGGAGATATCGAGGTCGTCGCGAGCGACCTCGACGTCGTGTCGCGCGCCGACACACCGCCGTTCTTGATCGAGGACAGGGTCGAGGCCGAGGAGCACCTCCGCCTGGAGTACCGATACCTCGACCTGCGCCGCCCCGAAATGACGTCGGCGCTCCGTCTCCGCCATCACGTCACCCGTCTGATGCATGAGCACCTGGACGCCCTGGGGTTCGTCGACGTCGAGACGCCACTGCTCGGCCGCGCGACACCGGAGGGTGCGCGCGACTTCCTGGTGCCGGCTCGCGTGCGTCCCGGCACGTTCTTCGCGCTGCCGCAGTCGCCGCAGCAGTTGAAGCAGCTGCTGATGGTCGGCGGCCAGGACCGCTACTACCAGATCGTGAAATGCCTGCGCGACGAGGCGACGCGCGCGGATCGTGGATTCGAGTTCACGCAGCTCGATATCGAGATGGCCTTCGTCGACGAGGAGGACATCATGGCGGTGATCGAGCCGCTGTACGCGCGGATCATCGCCGAGACGCAGGGCGTCAAGGTCACGACGCCCTTCCGTCGGATGGCGTTCGACGAGATGGTCGACCGCTTCGGCTCCGACAAGGCGGACCTCCGCTACGGGATGGAACTCGTCGGTCTGGTTGACCTCTTCACTGGCTCAGGCTTCAACGCCTTCGCGAAGGTGGCGGCCGACGGCGGCCTGATCAAGGCTCTCTGCGCGCCGGGTGGCGGCTCGTTCAGCCGCAAGGAGCTGGACAAGCTGGTCGACGACGCGAAGGGCCGTGGCGCCGCAGGCCTCGTCTGGATCGTGGTCGAGCCAGACGGCATCCGCTCGCCGGTCGAGAAGTTCCTGAGCGAGCACGAGGTCACAGAGCTGCTCGCGCGGACCGGCGCCTCGCCCGGCGACCTGATCTGCATCGTCGCCGACCGGCCGGACCGCGTGCACGTCGCGCTGGATGGACTCCGACGGGAGCTCGCGGTGCGCCTCGACCTCATCCCTGAGAACCGCTGGGAGTTCTGCTGGTACCTCGAGCCGCCGTTGTTCGAATGGAGCGACGACGAGGGCAGGTGGACCGCGCAACACCATCCGTTCACCGCGCCGCTCACCGACGACCTTGACCCCGAGACGGCGAAGGCGCGCGCCTACGACCTGATCCTCAACGGCTTCGAGATCGGCGGCGGATCGATCCGCATCCACCAGCCGGAGGTCCAACAGGCGGTCTTCGACGTGCTCCAGCTGTCGCCCGAAGAACAAGAGGAGAAGTTCGGGCACATGCTCAAGGCGTTCCGCTACGGCGCGCCTCCGCACGGGGGCGTTGCGATGGGGCTCGACCGCTTGATCATGGTCTTGGCGGGCAAGGACTCCCTGCGCGACGTGACCGCGTTCCCGAAGGCGCAGTCCGGCGTCGACCCGATGACCGGCGCGCCGGCCCCGGCGGATGAGGGGCAGCTCGCCGAGATGGGTATCGCGGTCACCGTGCATGAGGACGAGCCACCGAAGGAGGGAGCATGACCGTCGAGCTGACCGCCGAGGACCGTGAGCTGCTCCGCGCGCCGAACTACGCCTGGATCGTGACGCTGAACGCCGACGGCTCGCCGCAGGCCTCGATCACGTGGGTCGACGCCGACGAGACGCACGTCTTCGTCAACACGGCCGTCGGACGCCGCAAGGATCGCAACGTCATCGGGAACCCGAACGTCGCGATCGCGGTCCAGCGCGGCGCCGATGCGTACCGGTGGATCTCGGTCGAGGGCATGGTCGACGAGCGCGAGCTCGGCCCGGCCGCGGACGCGCACATCGACACGCTCGCGCGGGCCTACGACGGCGAGGCATGGACCCCGGTCGAGGGCCAGCAGCGCGTTCGCTGGCGTGTGCGGCCGACCCGGATCGTCCGCTACGGCGAGTAGCGTGCGGCCGTGAGCGACCGGCCGCTCGCGGCGCGGATGCGCCCGCGCACCCCGGAGGAGTTCGTCGGGCAACGCCACCTCGTCGGCCCCGGCCGGGCGCTCCAGAAGCTGCTGGACCGTAAGGCGCTGCCCTCGATCATCCTGTGGGGTCCCGCGGGCACGGGCAAGACGACGCTTGCGTACCTGCTCGCGGACGCCGTCGGCGCCGAGATCGTGACGCTGTCCGCTGTCTCATCGGGTGTCGCGGACGCGCGCAAGGTGATGGCCGGCGCATCGGGCGGCATGTTCAAGACGGTGTTGTTCGTCGATGAGGTCCATCGGTGGTCCAAGGGGCAGCAGGACGTGTTGTTGCCGGCGGTCGAACAGGGCACCGTCACGCTGATCGGGGCCACGACCGAGAACCCGTACTTCTCGCTGAACAGCCCGCTGCTGTCGCGATGCTTGCTCGTACGGCTCGAGCCGTTGTCCGCCGACGACGTTGCGGCGCTCGTCGATCGGGCGCTGCACGACGACGATCGTGGGCTCGGCGACCTGCACCTGGCGATCGACGACGATGCGCTCGCCCATCTCGTCGCGATCAGCGGCGGCGATGCCCGCATGGCGTTGACCGGACTGGAGGCCGCCGCGCTCGCCGCTCAGGAGGACGGCGTCACCACGATCTCGCTCGATCTGATGGCCGACGCCGTCCAGCGCAAGGCGATCGTCTATGACCGTCAGGGCGACGCCCACTACGACGTGATCAGCGCGTTCATCAAGTCGATCCGAGGCTCCGACCCAGACGCCGCGCTCTTCTGGCTGGCACGGATGCTCGAGGCGGGGGAGGACCCGCGGTTCATCGTGCGCCGCCTGATCGTCCACGCGAGCGAGGACGTCGGTCTTGCCGACCCGATGGCGCTCGTCCAGGCGTCCGCGGCGGCGCAGGCGGTTGAGCACGTCGGGCTGCCGGAGGCGCGGCTCAATCTGGCACAGGCGACGATCTACCTGGCGCGTGCGCCGAAATCCAACAGCGTGTACACCGCGCTCGCGGCGGCGCAGGAGGACGCGCTCGGCGCCGAGCCCGTTCCCGCGCATCTTCGCGACGCTTCCTACGGGGGCGCCAGAGCGCTGGGACACGGGAAGGGATACATCTATCCGCACGACCGGCCGGGGCACTGGGTGGAGCAGGCGTACCGCCCGGAAGGGTATGAGGACCACCGGTATTACGAGCCCTCCGACGTGGGCGCGGACGTGCGCGACTGGACGCCCGGCACTGGTCCCGCGCGGGATGAGCCCGGCGAGGGAGTCGAGTAGGCTAGCCGCTCCACCACGGACGCGACGGACCCAAGGAGCCCACGGATGACGGTTCTTGCCCTCACGGGCGGCGACATCGCCCTGATCGTGCTCGCCGTCGGATGGGTGCTCTTGGTCCTGTTCCTGTGCTTCGTGCTGCTCAACACGTTCCGGGTGCTCGAGAGCACGAAGATGACCATCGACGCCATGCGGCAGGAGACGATCCCGCTGCTCCGCGAGGTGAAGACCTCGGTCGAGAAGACGAACCGCGAGATCGACCGCGTCGACGTGATGCTCGATAGCGCGACCCAGATCGTCGGGCGCGTCGAGAAGCTCACCGGCCTCGTGGAGGAGGCGGCGAGCAGCCCGTTGATGAAGGTCATCAGCTTCGGTGCCGGCGTCCGCAAGGGATTCTCGAAGGCGGCCGGCAGAGGCGGCCGCGCCCCCCGGCCGTGATCCGTCGGCTGTTCTGGGTCTCGTTCGGCGTCGGGCTCGGCGCCGCGACCGCCATCGCGACGACCCGCTGGACCCGCCGGCAAGCGAAGCGCGCCGCGCCGGCCACCCTGGCGCGTGAGGCGCGCGGCAGCATCCTCGATCTGAGCAAGCTTGTGGCCGCCTCGATGGAGGAAGGGCGCCGCGCGATGGACGAGCGCGAGCACGACCTGCGCGGTCGGTACGGAGCGGACGAACCTCACCGCTAGACTGCCCCGCGTGCAGGGCGCCGAGATCCGCGAGGCCTTCCTTCGCTTCTTCGAGGAGCGCGGACACACGCGCGTGCGGTCCTCGTCGCTCGTCGCGCCGCCTGAGTCCGGCCTCCTGCTGACCAGCGCGGGGATGAACCAGTTCATCCCGTACTTCCTCGGGCAACTGGAGGCGCCGTACCCGCGCGCCGTCTCCGCGCAGAAGGTGATGCGGACCAACGACATCGACAACGTCGGCCACGACGCGCGGCACCTGACGTGCTTCGAGATGCTCGGGAACTTCTCGTTCGCCGACTACTTCAAGCACGACGCCGTCCGGTGGGCGTTCGAACTGGTCACCGAGGTGTACGGGATCGACCCAGACCGGCTGTGGGTGACGGTGTTCCAGGACGACGATGAGACGCCGGCGGCGTGGCGCGACATCGCGCACATCCCGGACGACCGGATCGTGGAGCGGGGCGCCGTCGACGCGGAGGGCGAGCCGGCCAATTACTGGTGGACGCACGCGGCGGGCCCCGCCGGCCCGTGCAGCGAGATCTTCGTCGACCGAGGGCCGTCCTACGGACCAGACGGCGGTCCCGATGTGGACGAAGAGCGGTTCATGGAGATCTGGAACCTCGTGTTCATGCAGGACCAGGTCGATGGTGACCGCCGGATCGTCGCGCCGCTGCCGGGTCGCAACGTCGACACCGGCTCGTCGCTCGAACGGGTCGCGACCGTGCTGCAGGACGTCGCCGACGTCTTCCAGACCGACCTGTTCCTGCCGACGCTGGAGGTCGCCGAGAGCCTGTCCGGCGTGCGGCACGGGGACGATCCGCGCGCCGACGTGTCGCTGAAGGTGATCGCGGAGCACGGCCGGGCGACCACGTTCCTGATCGGCGACGGCGTGCTGCCTGCCAACAACGGCCGCGGGTACATCCTTCGCCGGATGCTCCGGCGCGCCATCGCACATGCGCGGCGTCTGGGGATCGAGGCCGAGGTTCTGCCGGCGATCGTCGCAAGCGTCATCGAAGGGTTCGGTGACGCGTACCCGGAGCTCCGTGAGAACGCCGCGTTCATCCAGGAAGTTGTCGCCTCGGAAGAGGAGCGGTTCGCGGCCACGCTGCGCCAGGGGATGGTGTTGTTCGACGACGCGAGGACGCAGGCGTTCGACGGCGTGGTGCGAGGCGAGGACGCGTTCAAGCTCTCGGACACGTTCGGGTTCCCGGTCGAGCTCACGGTCGAGCTCGCCGCCGACGAGGGGCTGCAGGTCGACGAGGATCGGTTCGGCGAGCTGTTGCAGGAACAACGGGACCGGGCACGGGCGGCGGCCAAGAAGGTGGAGGTCGGGCTCGACACCGGCGCCGTGCCGCCGACCACGTTCGTCGGGTACGAGCACTCGGAGGCGGAGGCGCCGATCGGGCTGCTGCTCGACGACGACAACGCCCAGCTCGAGGCCGCCGAGGAGGGCCAGAAGGTACGCCTGTTCTTGGACCGGACGCCCTTCTACGCCGAGGGCGGCGGCCAGGTCGGCGACCGTGGGCTGATACGCACGCCCACCGGTGCCGTCCGTGTGCTCGACACCCAGAAGGCGGGCGATCTCTCGATCGTCCACGAGGGTGTCGTCGAGTCGGGTGAGGTGCGCGTCGGCCAGGACGCGCTCGCCGAGATCGATCGCGCGTTCCGCGATGGCACCGCCCGCGCACACACGTCGACCCACGTGATCCACGCCACGCTGCGTCGGATCCTGGGCGACCACGCGCGGCAGGCGGGCTCGCTGATCGAACCGGGACGCCTGCGCTTCGACTTCTCGCACCCGAGCTCGGTCCCGATCGAAGTCTTGGAGGAGGCGGAGCTCGAGGCGAATCATCACCTGGCGGCTGACGACGGCGTCCTGGTCTCGCGGATGTCGATGGACGAGGCGCAGGCGATGGGCGCGACGGCGCTGTTCGACGAGAAGTACGGTGACGTCGTGCGGGTCGTCGAGATCGGTGATTACTCGACGGAGCTCTGCGGCGGCACGCACGTCGACCGGACCGGCAGGATCGCGGTCATCCGGTTGCTCCGCGAAGGGTCGATCGGGGCGGGCCTCCGGCGCATCGAGGCGCTCGTCGGCCCGGACGCGCTCCGCGAGATCAACGTCGAGCGAGCGCTCCTGCGCGACCTGGTCGGGGCGCTCGACGCGAAGGACCCGCGTGCGGCGGTCGACCGCGCGCGCCGGGTGATCGATGAGAACAAGCGTCTGCGCAACGAGCTTGGGAAGCTCCGCGCCGGCGATCGCGCGGCGATGATCGAGGAGCTCATGACACAGGCCACCGACGTCAACGGGCTGGCGCTCGTCGTGCGCGACGTCCCGTCGCTCGATCCGGGCGAGCTGCGTGAGCTCGCGATCAAGGTGCGCGACCGGTTGCAGGAACGTCCGGCGGCGGTGGTGGTCGGGAACGCGAACGGCAAGGCGATCCTCGTCGCCGCGGCGACGCCGGCGGCGATCGGGAGGGGCGTGACCGCCCCGGCGTTACTGGCGGATGCGGCGACCGTGATCGGCGGCGGCGCGGGCGGCAAGGACGACCTCGCGAACGCCGGCGGTCCGCGCGCGGCCGAGCTGCCCGCGGCGCTCGCGACCATCCCCGATCGGGCTCGCGCGCTCCTCGCCGGTGCCTGATCGCGCCGCCGCCGGCCGCGTCCTCGGCCTGGATCTCGGCGACGTCCGGATCGGCGTCGCGATCAGCGATCCGAAGCGCCGGCTCGCGTTGCCGCTCGGCACCGTTCAGGTCGGCCGCCCGCCGGGGGAGATGCGCGCCATCGCCGACCTCGTGCGTGAGCACGACGTTGCGCTCGTCGTGATCGGTGAGCCGGTCTCGCTGGATGGCTTGCGGCGTGACCGCGCGATGCACGCTGCGAACTTCGCGGAGGCGCTCGGCGCGATCCTCACCGTCCCGGTCGCCCTCCACGACGAGCGGCTGTCGACGGTCGAGGCGGAGCGCTCGCTGCGGGACGCCGGCATCGACGGCCGGCGACGCCGGAGCGTGATCGACGCTGCCGCCGCCCAGGTCATCCTGCAAGCGTGGCTCGACGCGAACCCCTCCGAGGGCTGAGCCCGGGCCCGGGGTATCCTGCACCCCCGATGGCATCCTCGATGGACGAGCCTCGCCCCTCGTACCTGACCGAGCCCGACCCGGAGCACGATAGCCACCGCCGTCGCGTCGCTCTTGTCGTCTTCCTGGCGGTGCTCTCGGTGCTCATCGTCGGCGTCGCCTACGCCAACAACTCGTACAACCGGTGCAAGCAGCCGCCGGCCGCCGACGGGCGCACCGTCACGTTCGAAGTTCCCGACGGCGCGACGGGTCACGACGTCGTTGCGGCGCTCGCCGAAAGAGGCCTCATCCGGTGTGGCGGGTTCGTCGGCGACCTGTTGCTGCGGGGCGCCGGCAACGGCAACAGCATCCTCGCGGGTACCTACCGGATACCGGTCGGCTCCTCGCTCGACCAGATCATCACGATCGTCTCGACCCCGCCCAAGCAGGTGCCGACGGTCAGGCTGACGGTGCCCGAGGGTCTCCGCATCCGGTCGACCTACCCGGGGGAGCGAAGCATGGCGAGCGTTGTGCACGACGCGACCGGCATCAGCGCCGACGCCTTCGCGAAGGCCGCCGAGGATCCCTCGATCACCCTGCCGCCGTACCTGCCCGCCGGCACGGGAGCGGAGGGCTTCCTGTTCCCCGACACATACCAGCTCGCCAAGAAGGGTCTGGACGCCAACGAGATCGTGCACACGATGCTCGACCAGTTCAACACGGAGGCGACGGACCTCGACCTCGTCGCGGGCGCGAAGAAGCTCGGGTACAGCCCGTACCAGGTGGTGATCATCGCCTCGATGATCGAACGCGAGGCGCAGGTCGACCGCGATCGCGCCTTCATCGCCGGCGTGATCTACAACCGGCTAGCGGCGAACAACACGCTCGGGATCGACGCGACGCTGCTCTACGACGACCCCACGCCGGACGGTTCGCTGTCGACCGCCGACCTGGAGACCGACACGCCGTACAACACGCGGATCAACGCGGGCCTGCCGCCCACCCCGATCGCGGCGCCGGGAGCGAAGTCGCTCGAGGCGGCGCTACACCCTGCGCACACCGACTACTTCTATTACGTGGCGTGCCCGCCCGACGGTGTCGGCCGCCACCGGTTCGCCGTCACCTACCAAGAGCACCTTCGCAACGTTCAGGAGTGCCTCGGTGGGTGAGCAGAGGATCGGCGGCACGACGCGTGTCGCCGCCGTCCTCGGGTGGCCGGTCGCGCACAGCCTGTCTCCGGTGATCCACAACGCGGCGTTCGACGCGCTCGACATGGATTGGACCTACGTCGCGCTGCCGGTGCAGCCGGGCGCCGTGCCTGCCGCCGTCGCCGGGCTTCGCTCGTTGGGCATCGCGGGGGCCAACGTGACGATGCCGCACAAGGAGGCCGTCGCGGACGCGATGGATCAGCTCACCGGCGATGCCGAGCGATTGCACGCGGTCAACACGATCGAGCCCCTCGGCGACCGCCTGATCGGTCACAACACCGATGCGCCCGGATTCGCGCGGTTCGTGGAGCGCGATGCTGGCTTCGATCCGGCCGGCAAGACCGCCTTGCTCTTCGGCGCCGGGGGAGCGGCGCGGGCCTGCGCGCTGGCGGTCGCGCGCGCCGGCCTGACCCGGATCGTGGTCGCCCTCCGCGAGCCGGCGCGCGCCGCGCCGCTCGCCGCCGCCCTCGAGGGGTTCGAGACCGAGGTCCGGGCGATCGGCTTCGACCGCGCCGGCGAGGTCACGGCGGAACTCGTCATCAACGCCACGCCTCTGGGAGCGCACGGCGAGTCGCTCCCTCTGCCGGCGGTGACGAACGACTCGCTGTTCGTCGACCTCTTGTATCGACCCGCCGTGACCCCCTCGCAGCAAGTGGTGCGCGCCGGCGGCGGGCAGGCGTTCGGGGGCCTCGGCCTCCTGCTCCATCAAGCCGCGCTGTCCTTCGAGGTGTGGACCGGCATGGCGCCGCCGCTCGAGGCGATGTCCGCCGCGGCCCTGGCGGCGCTGGCCGAGCCGGCCTAGTTCGACGGTTCGAGCCGGGTTCCTCAAGGGCCTCCGCGCCCTCGACGATGCCTGACACAGAGGAATCCCCGGATGGATGAATTCGCCGCGCTCGCGCAGCGCGTCGTCCTCACCATGGACGACGTGCGAGGCTGTCTGGTGCTGTCTCGCGACGGCTTGGTCCTTGGCGCCTTCCCCGAGGATCAGGAGGCGGAGCTGAAGCCCGCCTGGCTCCGATTCGTGCACGTCGGCGAGGCGCGCAAGGGCTTCGTCGAGTTCTCCGACCAGCTCTGGGCGTTCGTCCACCGCGGCCCCTACGCGGCCTTCGTCGTCACCGGCACGAGCGTGCGGCCGGGCGTGATGCTCGACCAGCTCGAGCAGGCCGTGATCGCGGCCGAGGAGGCGCGGGCCAAGCAGAAGGAGGTCACCCTCAAGGTGCCCGACGCGGCCGGTGCCCCCTCGGGCCGTCCTCGAACGTCGCTGCACCCACCGGCCGACCGACCGGCGACGGCGCCGGTCGGTGCGACCGCCGAGGCCGAGGAGATGCCGTCGTTCGCCGCGTCGACCGGACCGGTCGAGGGCGGGGGAGGCGGCGCCGACCCCGGAACCGATTGGAGCAACGCGGATCCCGCGCAGCTGCAGCAGATGCAGGCGATGCAGGAACAGATGGCGGCGATGCAGGCCCAGCTGCAACAACAGCAGGCCCTGCAACAGTCGGCCGCACCGGCCGTGGCCGCTCCCGCGGCGGCCGGAACGGCTGCGGCCACGCCCGCGCCGGCGCCGACGCCGACGCCGACGCCGACGCCGGCACCCACGCCCGCTGCGCCGCGCACGACGACGCCGCCCGCGACCTCG
>Ga0136846_1210756_pt1 | contig 13603 bp, 5 predicted proteins | sample HopSoiMetagenom2_FD_96841 | JGI IMG/M metagenome (GOLD analysis project Ga0136846, IMG submission 96841) | Grasslands soil microbial communities from Hopland, California, USA - 2 Assembly 2016 (version 4) | ecosystem: Environmental > Terrestrial > Soil > Grasslands | place: USA: Hopland... | reverse complement strand
GGTGCGGCACCGCGTCGCTCATCCACTGGCCCCCGTCGCCGTACTGGGCGAACTTTCGCGGTGTGCCCAGCAACTTCGGCACGCCCGTCGTGAAGGCGAAGGTCCGGCCCTTGAGAAACGTGTCAGGGCAATCTTGCCCGTCGCGCTTGACCAACTCTGGCTTGTAGTCCCACAAGTCCAGATTGGGCGGTGAGCCGGTCATGTGCAGGTAAACGACCTGCTTGGCCTTGGGCGCAAAATGCGGCTCTCGAGACGCGAGCGGATTAACGACGCCCGACAGTGTATTAGGCACACTCCGTGTGCCGTCGGCCGGTGCAGCCGCGCAATCACGGCCCAGCAGCGACGAGAGGGCGATCGCGCCCAGGCCGAGCTGGCTCTGCTGCAGAAAGTGGCGACGAGTGAGATGCTGCAGATGTTGTAGTTGGGGGTGCATGGCGACTACCTCTTCATAAACATCTCATCGAGGTTCAAAAGCACATTGGAAACAACGGTCCAGGCGGCAAGCTCAGCGAGATTGGCGCCGGCGGGGGCAGCGCCAATCGGCTCAGTGGCCAGTTTCTTTGCGGCGGCGTCGTCGTTAATGAAATCCACGAGCGATTGCTCATAGAGCTTCACGATGCGGTCGGTCTCTCCTTCATGAGGCGGACGAGCGAGGCAAGCACGGAACGCAAAGGCGACACGCTCCGGCGGGCTGCTGCCGCTGGCGGCAATGCGGCGAGCGAGGGCCTGCGCAGCCTCGAGATACACGGGATCGTTAAGGGTCACGAGCGCTTGCAGCGGCGTATTGGTCCGGTCGCGGCGAAGCGTGCAAACCTCGCGGTTAGGCGCGTCGAACGTGGCCATCGAAGGGTAGGGGTTCGAGCGCCGCCACGTCGTATAGAGCGCGCGACGAAATTTGTCGGCGCCGGTGCTCGGCTGCCAATCCACGGCGCTGCCGAACGCGGCATTCAGGCCTAGCGTCGGCTGCGGGGGCTTCACCGGCGGCCCATACATCTTGGCGCTTAACAGGCCGCTGACCGCGAGTGCCTGATCGCGAACCATCTCGGCAGAAAGCCGGACCCGCGGGCCGCGGGCGAGCAGGCGATTGTCGGGATCTCGAGCCAATAGCTCCGGCGTAACGCGCGACGACTGGCGATAGGCGGCCGATGTGACCAGCAGTTTCAAGAATGCCTTTTGATCCCATTGCAGGCGGACCAGCTCCGTCGCCAGCCAATCGAGCAGCTCCGGATGCGTCGGAAGATCGCCTTGCGAGCCAAATTCCTCGCTCGTCGTCACCAGGCCAATGCCAAAAATCTGCTCCCAGAAGCGATTGGCGAAGACGCGGGCAGTGAGTGGATTGTTCTCGTCCACGAGCCAACGCGCGAGCGTGAGTCGATTGACTGGGCCTTCCGGCAGCGCCGGGAAACAGGCTGGCGTGCCCGGTGTAACCGGCTCGCCTACGTCAAGATAATTGCCGCGATGCTGCAGCTTGGTGACGCGACGCTTGGCTTCCGGCAACTCTTTCATGATCGGAACTGTCGAAGCGGGCTTCATATCGGCGAGCTGCTTCTTGAGCTGCGCGAGGCGCTGCCGCTGCGGTCGCCGCGCGGGAGCCACGGCGAGATAATGCTTGGTCAATTCGGCCTTCTGAGCGTCGCTGCGATCGTCGGCGGCGATGCTGAGAATTGTGAGAATGTTTTCCGGTGTGATGAGCAGCTCCAGCTCCTCGCCTGGAAACTCTTCTTCCCACTGCTTCTGGCCGGCGAGCAGCTCGGGCGAATCTTTGGCCAACTCCGTCTCGACCTTCTTGATCTCCGCCTGCCATGAGGCCTTTTGCCGTTCTTGCTCCTTGGTGAACTGCGAGAAGATCGGGCTTTCGTCCTTCTTATCGGCGTCTTCCGTATTGTTGAAGAATGCGAAGAAGCGGAAATACTCTTGCTGTGTGATCGGATCATATTTGTGGCTATGGCACTGAGCGCAAGCCATCGTCGTGCCCATCCAGACAGCCATCGTCGTATTCACGCGATCGACGATCGCTACGTTGCGGAATTCTTCATCCTGCGTGCCACCTTCGTTGTTGGTTAGCGTGTTGCGATGAAAGGCGGTCGCGATGAGCTGCTCTTCCGTCGGCTTGGGCAAGAGATCGCCGGCAATCTGCTCAATCGTGAACTGGTCGAGCGGCTTATTCGCGTTCAACGAACGAATCACGTAGTCGCGAAAAGGCCAGATCGTTCGCGGCGGATCGTCGGCGTAGCCCGCGGAGTCCGCATACCGCGCCAGATCGAGCCAGGCGTGCGCCCAGTGCTCGCCGTAGGAAGGAGAGTCGAGCAGTTGATCGACATATTCCTCGTACCAATCCTTGTCTCCTTGTCTCCTTGTCTCCTTATCCTTTTGGGCTGACAAGGGGACAAGGAGAGTGCGAGACAAGGGGATCTGGTCTGATAACCGCTGGAGATCCTCGTCCCGCGGCGGCAGTCCAGTCAGGTCGAGGCTTACGCGCCGAATCAACGCGTGAGCATCGGCCTCGGGCGACGGGCTGAGCTCTTCCTGTTCCAGGCGGCTCAAAATGAAATGATCGATCTCGTTCCGCGGCCAGCTCGTTTGCTTGATCGTGGGAAGCGGCGGTCGATTTGGCTTCACGTACGACCAGTGCTGCGCATATTCGGCGCCTTCCTGAATCCAGCGCGTCAAGAGTTCGATCTCGCGCGGCGTCAGTTTTTTGCCGCTGCCTTTTGGCGGCATCCGTTCCTCGTCATCGCGCGAGGTGATCCGCTCGACGAGCGTACTTTTTTCCGGATGGCCGGGCAGGATCGCGGCATAGCCGCCCAGATCGGCAGTTGCGTCCTCGCGAACATCCAAACGCAGGCCGTCGGTTCCGCCTTTGCGCTCCTTCGGGTCCGGCCCGTGGCATTTGGCGCACTGGTTCGAAAGAATCGGCCGGATCTCCCGGTTGAAATCGACCGGCGAGGGCGCGCGCTCTGCGGCTACCAAAGTGCCAACGAAAACGAGGCACAAATTTAGCGCGATCAAGCGGCTCATCGGTAAAGGCGGGAAGGAAAGGTGGGCAGGGCCAAGAGAGGCGCGGGCGTTAAAGCTCGCGACTCCACGGCCATAGATGGCTGTGCCAAAGTAGGCATACTCCAAGATACCAAAAAGCCGCTAAGAAAGCTTCTAATCCGCAGCAGGCACGTGAATTGCACTGAAAAACCTGCATGGAATGGCTCTCGTGGTTTCCTTCGTTTCATTGGCAGCGGACGGCCATGGCTGTCGCGCTGATCATCCTCGTGGTTGCTGCGTTAATGGCCGTGCGGCCGCGGTCGCCCTGGACCCGGCGTAAGGCGATCTAAGGGCAATGTCCTATCTGGACTGACTGCCCGACCAGTGAACGATGGACGAGCCGGCCTCATAGTTCGAATGCGTCCGAAGCACGCGCGTGGCGCCACAAAGGGCGGCAATAATTGCCAACCAACCGAGCCAGCCAAACGGGGCAAGCAGCCACCAGGCGACACCGAGCACCGCCCATGCCGAGGCGGGATGCGATCGCAATAAATCCCCTGCGGCGCTAAGCTGAAGCGCCACAGCCAGCAGAAGCGCCGCGGCCAAAATGGCCAGGGCAATCGTCCCTCGTGCGACCATCGATTCACCCTGCGATCTTGTCCACGAAATCTTCAGCTCACCCGGATTCCCATCGACGAGATAATAAGTTGCCTCCGCGGGTTCCGCTCTTTGCTGCGTCCGGAGCGTTTCACCAACTTCACTGTCGCTGAGAATTTCCGCCAGGAGCAATCGCTGCTCGGCGCGGGCTGCCGCATCCAGCGTCGATTGCATTTGTGCTGTCATGTCCGGGGTCAATCTCTTTTGGTCCAGAAGAGCATTGAGTCGGCGCTGAGTCGCCGTCAGCTCGCCCTTCCAGCGCAGAAAACCGTCGGCCAGGATCCGGCGCGGCAGCTCCGCAGCTTGTGCGGAGGCCACGGAGTCGAGCGCGTGAGCAATCGATTCCAGGCGCGCCAGTTCAGCTGCTCCGAGACTAGACGCCTGCACAGAATCGTTGATCGCGAAATGCAGCTCTTTAGGCCCGTCAAAAACCCTCGGCGCGCCATCCTTCTCAATCGTCCACAGCGACTGTTTTACTTCCATTCCCAGGAGGACGGGTGCCGCAACTTGCAGTGAAGCGATATCGGCCGTCGGGGATGGTAGATATGTGTCATAAACGATCGTCAACCGATAGGGGAGCGTCTCACTCAGGGCCGGAATCTTCCAGCTCCGCAGACCCTGCGGTACGCACGGCGCCGGAACGCCATCAACCTGGGCCTGCACGAGACGACTGCCGGCTGGCAAGACAAATTCTGCATCCCGCGCGCCACGCGGCTGAATCGTCATCGCGGCGGTCGCTAAGACTCGCCGCCCGCTTCGCGGCGCGCAGCGGATTTCCAACAGGGCGATACGGGGGGCTGCGGCGCGGGCCGGTTGCGCCTTGGCGAGGGCATCAAATCGCTGGCCCACCACGCGAAACCAATCCCCGCCGGCGGTGCGCCATGCCGGCGGCGAATCCGCGACCGCGGTCGGTCGTACGGCAAGCAGGCCGGTCATCTCCCAGTCGATCTGCTCCGCTACGGAGCCGCGATCAAGCAAGACGAACCGCTCCAGCGTCGGAGTGCCGACGAGAAAGACGTCCGGTGCTTGCAGGCCGCCGGCGCCCGCATGAATGGGCCCCCGCAAGGTAATCTCCGTCGGGCCGGACAGGGGTTGCCGTCCGCGGATCACAAGCTGACGCCGCGACTCACTTTGACTCGCCTCGAAGCGCTGCTCCATCGCGGGCTGCACTTCCAGCGGCTCGCTCCATTCGTCCGGAACCGAAAGCCGAAGCTCGTCCAGCATTCCACCGGAAACTCTCAGCTTGAGATGAACTTCGCCTCGCCAATCGCCGTCGTCCTCGTCAACGCGCGTAAAGATTCTGCCGGCGATCTGCGGCTGATTCGAAGCGCGAGCAACTCTTGGCGGGGCGCTAGTCGCCGTTTGCCGACGGAAGGCCGCTGTTAGTCGGCCGAGAGCCACCTTGTATTTCCCGATTTGTTCCTGGTCGATCGGTAACCAGCCGTCGAAGGCTTCTACTTTGAGCTGGACATCGCTCTGCCGATAGACGCAAAGCGTGCTGTCGCCATCAGTGGCACGCTCCAAAACAATAGCCGGCAATGGAATCTTCGCCTGGCTCCGTGGCAGCGAAGAATCGGCGATCACCGTCAACGTCTGTTCGGCATTCGGTGGTTCAAGCAAGGATACGATCAACAAACCGTCCTTCTCTTGCTTCCACCGCACGGCCGCTGCACGTCCTGCTTGGGTAATATTGACGCGGCTGACGTTCACCTCCGCGGGCATTGCCAGGCGATGTTCGTACCACGAGGTCGGTACTTCGGTTAAAACAGCGGTGTACATGGCTTGCGAAGTCGCGCTCGAAACGCTCCAGTCCGTGCGTTGCTCGGCACGAGGTGTGGAAGCCGCAGGGCGAATCGCCACAGTCCAATTGCCAGCTTTGGGCGCTCCCGCGAAAATCCGACTATCGCCCAGACCAACGTCTGGCCAAACCTGGGCGAATTCAGCCGGAGTGACCACCGCGACCCCCGAGTTGGATGCAGGGACCTGAGTAAGTTCCAGTTCCGGCTCTGTCGAAATCGCCGTCCAGTCGTGCGATAGGCGGTCGGCTTTCAACTGGACGCGAGGTAGCAGAAGATTTCCGACGCCCGAAGCGTCGGTCCAAAGCCATGCGATTCGCAGCTCCGTGGGCGTGGAGATCGGCTCTGTCAGCTCGGCCTTCATCAAATCGATCGCGCCTTCCTGAACTTTGAGGGCGCTGATAGGCCCGCTCGTGCGCCCCGGCAATAATCGCAGGCGTGGATCGACTTCGAATATCAGTTCACGCACCGGCCCGCCCAGCGGTCGCAGCCGGAACCTGCCTTCCAACGATACGGAGCCGGGCCTTACTTTCCATAACAGGAGCTGGTCCGCGTCAAGCGATATCGCGCTTTGCGCGGCCACCGGCGCGGGCCATCGAATGTCCAACCTGCCATTGGCGCCGTCCGAAATGATGCTCCCAGCAGAAACACGGCTCGTCGGTAGCGTTACCCCTGCGATTGCCACGCGCGGCACGTCCAGCTCCAGTGCAATAGAGTCGGGCGTTTGCTGCGCCATCGTGGCGAAGGCTATTTCCAGGCGGTGTTTCCCCGATTCGGCCACAGCAAATGACAGCCCGCGACCGTCGGTGTTCCAGCTCAACGTTGCAGGCCGCCCGTCGAGCCGCGCACGACCCTCCAACAGGTGCGCCTGATCGCGCCGCAGCGGCAGTTGGACCGTTGCGTCGGAATGAAAGGTGTGAAAATCGAACGCGGCTCGCAGCTCATCCACCGCCGCGCCGCCTGTGCGAGGCGTGGCTGCTACCGGCAGGTCATAGTGCGCCCGCTCGAAGAGCGCCGCAGACAGCGGCGATGGCTCACCTCCTGAAAGGCGATGCAGGGCCTCATAAAGGGCCTCGTCGAGATACACGTACTTCCCAATGGGCTGCTGGTTTTTGTCCATCGGAATAATGACCCGCGGTAGATCATGATGCGCCTGCGGACTATCGCCGGGCGGGGCAGCCGCGAGACGAGCTGAGCTTGCGACGACTAGAAATGCCACGAGGCCCGCGGCCGGCTCGATTCCATAATGTCTTGTCGTCGTTGAGCCCTGGTACGAAGGCACAGGCAGCGGCGACTTTGTCCCTGGTCGAGCGAATAGCAGTAGCTGCCCGAAAAATATCCCCGAGCTCGCGCCCGCCAGGAGCCATGCCGCCGGTGCATAGCTGATGACCGCGATCGCTGCCAAAAATCCGGCGATGGATAGCAACCAGCCGCCGCGGCCGCCGAGCCAGAATACCAATCCCCCCGCCGCCAGCGCCAGGCAGTACGACCACGCGGCAATGACGCTGGGGCGATAGACAGCCAGCGTAGCTTCGTCGCTGGCAGGCAGCGCGAGCAGATCCTCGCTCCATCCCGCAAACGATGGATCTCCCGTGGAACCGGATGGTTTCTCGTCGGTCATCCAGCGCGCCGCCAGCGCCGGACCCAGCAGTACGCCTGCAATCGAATTCCATCGATCGCGTATCGACCTGGTTGCCACCGCCGCTAATGCTTCGTGTGGCTCAGCATCTCCAATCGGCGAACTTGCAAGTTCCGCTGACGGCGTCGCAGTTGCTAATTCCGGCGGCAAAATCACGCGCCAGGTTTGCGTCAGCACCGGGAGATCGAAGCGGGGAACGGGTGCCTGAATCGCGCCCATTGGCCAGATGCCCAAAGGCCTGTCTTTCGAGACGTAGCGCACCCGCAGTGTGACCTCGCGCTGATCGGCTGGAAGTGGAATGAGTACACTGTTGTCCGTTCCGACCTGATCCAGCGGCTCTTCGGCTTCACCTTCAATGACCAGATGGAATTCGCTGGCAGTGGCGGGCAGCCGCATCTGCAACTCCGCACCTCCCGCGTTTTTCACCTTCAATTCTGCCTCATGCTGACCGCTTCCATCGACCAGGTAATGGGAAGTCAATTGCAGCGCATCAATCCATGTGCGCTCTTGGACGATTCCGCTGGGCAAGGGTTCCACGGAGAGCTTGCTGCGGCGGCCGGCTTCGTAACGGTATCGCCCGCAGAGCGCAGTTGATCGCTCATTGCCGAAGCTCGGTACGGCCTGCAGTTCCTGGCTCCGCACAAATATATCGCCATCCGGCGCCGCTACTTCCACGAAGCCCGTCTGCCGAATCGCCGCGGGAAGGAACACGAGACTTACGTCATCGCGAGACGATTGATGAGTTGACCATTGGCCGATGATTTCAAACGGCGTGCTATAGGGCCGCGGCAACAGCAGCCGGTAGATAGCGTCCTCCGCGGCGACGCCGGTCAGGGGCGAGTCGTCCATGAGCGCCGGAATCTCGCGCGACTCCTCGCTGGCCAGTCGCCATGTCACCTCTCCCAAAGGTCGCGGTGTCACCCGCACCACGACCGAAGCAACGTTGGATGTTTCCGGTTGGCAATGGATCGAAACGGTTTCTTCAATCCGTCCGCGAGCAACGTGTGCGCGGACCGATGTATCGGCTCGGTAGCGGGCGGTTGTCGCTTGTAGCGAGGCGTGCACCGATTGCCCGAACGATCCTGTCTCTACCAGCACCGTCCCGGGCGGCGTTTCGAACAGCCGCTGGTCCGCCAGAGCGAGCTGAGCCGGGTCGAGGCGCGGCACTCCTTCTTGGCCGCTGAGGCGCAGTTCGGCCGCCGGATCGTTCACCCGTACGGCGATCAACTGACGGCGATCGTGCGCTTCTGGAAAACGCGCCATATGAAAAAACTCGTCGCCGAGCTGTTGATTATTGGGCGGCCGACGAAAATGCCCCCGAATAATCAGCCGCAGCGGTTGCTGCGCCGTCAGCGGGCGCGCCAGTTTGACCTGCAACCGATGTGGATTTTGTCCCCCGGAAATCAATGTGCGGTCTGCGAACATGTCGGCCGGCTGGGTCTCCACGGCATCCACAAGCCACTGACGAGGCAGCTCCGCGGTGACGGCGAATCGCGCCCCGGCGCCTGTCGCTCGCAAATCCGCCACGAGGACGCCCGTGACCTGGGTCGCTTCGACGTTGAGCTGCGTACCGCTCTCCTCGCGCAGCGGCGCGAGTGTCAAGTTGGGCGCAACTTCAATGGCCGCATCCGCCGCGAACGCTTGAAACACAAAACGGTCGGTCGATCGCGTGGCCGTGGCCGCTGACGCATCGGTTTGCACACAGCTCCGCACAGGGCGTGCCTGCAGCCGCAACCACGGCGCTGCCTGAACTTCCCAGCGACTCTCTTGCAGCACGCCGCCGGCGATTATGATCCGCGGCAGCTCGATCGCACGATCGCCCGACCAGCGCGCCGTCGCCGCGATCTCCATAACGCGATCGGTCCCCGAGATCTCGGCCGGAAGCTCGAGCGTTACAATCTGCGACGCATCATCTTCACCGGTCATTGCGGCAAACGGCATACTTTGATCGGCGATTCGCGCCGCCGTGATTTGCAAGCCGCGGTCAACTTCGAGCTTGATTTGGTGGGCTGGTTGCCGCAGCAAATCGAGCGTGAAGCTCGTCTTCATATCAATCACAGACGGAAGCACGTTGTATTGGGTCTCTTCGCGCACAATCACCAGGCCATCAACCTGCTGCTGCGCGCCCGCTTGGCGTGCGTAAAGCCGGGTTTCCATCGCGCCGGTCAGATCGATCAGCCACATTCGGTCGTTGGAATTTGCCGTGCGAGCGTCACGCTGGGAAATCAATCCTCCTTCGACTTCCAGCTCAATCTCCTTCGGAGCCGTAATTTCCAGTCGCCGCCGAGGCGCTATCGGTAACCGCAAAGTGAACCGGCTGGTGCCGGGCGCAGTCTCTGCAGCTGCCTGATTCCATCTCAATCGCAGCGTCCCGCTTCCTTCGACCAGACATTGCAATTCCCCTGTGGGATTACGGCCAATAACCGCCGGCCTCCGATCATTCGCTTTCCAGTCGGCCGATTCGATCGCAAGGCTACACGGATCAAGCGATAGCAACGACGGTTCGTTGGTTGCCGCAACAATCTCAATTTCCGACTCGCCCTTGATCAATGCGGCCCCATCGAGACGGGCACGAAAAACGGCTTGTTCAACGCGAACCGCTGTTTTGGCCGTGACCGAATCCTGCTTCTTCGCCACCAGCTCGATCCGTCGCTCAAATTCCTCTCGCGTGAGAGGCAATAGCCCTCGAATGTAATGATGGAGCGCTTCCTCGGGCACAAAAACGCGGCGATAGGATAGCGGCCCCGGCGATTGACCAACTGACACAGCAGGCAGCAGCGCGAAAACGGCGGCTGCCAGAAGCTGCACAATCCCCGCCCGCATTGCCATGCTGCTCATGGCCGCGCCTCCACAACATGCGTCGCTGCCGGCGCGGTAGCACTGAGCCGCGAGCTGCGATCGGGTCGCGGTGTGGCTGTCTTGGCCAGCGAGCTCTCCCGCGAGCGCGCTGCAGAGCTGCTCACCGGTGGAGCCGCAAATCTGGTGCGGCCGGATGTCGCCCAGGCCACGGCCATAGCTGCAATGGCCACGGCCACACCCAACATCGCTCCCTGCGCTAACACCAGCGCAGCCTGTGGCGCCGTAACCGCTCCCCCAGCGACGATTACCGCGACGATCAGCATAAGGCCTGGACTGCGCACCTGCGGCACATGAATGAGCAGCAATCCCAACATGAGCACTGCGATTGAAGCCAGCGAGACGATCAACCACCGCGGAGCGGCCACAACGTTCAGCGTCGGCCAACGTCCTAGCGCACCAAATAAGTATTCGTTGGCGCCGCGGGGCAACAGCGGCTGACGACTTGCCTTGATCCAGGCCTCAAGCTGCCGCTGGTCCATCACCGCGCGCTGCATCAGCGGCCAGCGATCAGCGGCCCAAGCCATCTCAGACGTCAGCTCATCGGGCGAGGCGATCAAATGGCGGTCTTCCGGCAACAGAAGTTGCCAATAGACACGCCGCGGTGGAAGCGCATCTTCAATCTTGGCGGTTTGCAGCGCGTCACTGAACGTTCCCTAAGTGGAAACTGGTGGCTCTAGCGTGTAGTAAACCTCCAAAACACACTCGCGCCCGCGCGCCGCCGCCGGCAGGTTGATTGCAATATGCCCGCCCGCATCGCGAAGACCGCCGTGCGCTACCTCTTGGCCATTGATCGCCGTTTGCACGCTATCGCCGCGCACTCCCTTCGGCAGCTTGATCCGCACGCTCTCTTGCAGCGTCGTTATGCCCAGCGCTACCCGCTCGCGACGAATCTGCGGCGTCAGCCAGGTTTGCACCCACATCTGCAGCACCGTGGTCGGCGCCGCCTGGGTTCCCTGTCCCGGCTCCAGCGTCCAGCGTGATAACGCCACGGGGCCCGACCAGGAGTAAGCGTGCGGCGATCCACCGCTCAGCGGCACCGGCTGAGCCGTTTCTTCGATGCGATCCGCATCCGGCTCAACCGCCATCCCTTCAGGCAGGACAAATTCAATATGCTGACCGGTAAACTGCTCTTTGCCTTCGTCCACCGGCAAAATGAGTGGCACTTCCAACGGCAGCGATGACTTGCGATCCCAAATCAGCGGAACCCAGTAGCTGACCGTGACGCGAAAGCTCCCGATCTGTTCGACCGGCGTCGAAAACTGAATCCGCTCCAGACCATCGCTGGTAGTTTTCGCGTCCGCCGCGGGAAGAACGGTCAGCGGCTCTTCATTCATCGACACCTGCAAATCGCCCGCCGCTGGCAGCCCGCTGGGACAAAGCAGCACGAACGTCTGCTGCGGCTCATGGGCCACGCGATATTCCAAAACCTGCTCGATCTGAAGCTGCTGGCGCTCGATTCGAACCTTGGCCCGCGCCTCAGCCGTCGTCGTCCGCGAAAGTAGCCGCATCTTGCCGACGAACTGTGCCGGTTCACCGCCCCCGAAATCGCGAAACGCCAGCGTCGCATGCTCACGTCCCGCAATTCTCGCCGCCGATGGGTCCGGCGACAGGCCCACCAGTTCCGCGGCATCCGGGGTCAGCTCAAGATTGTCTGCCGCAAAAAACAGGATCGTCGCCGGCGCCACGATATCAGCCAGCGGCCGGGGAAACGACAGTGCGAACCGGTCGGCGCTGGCCGGCAGCGCGCGATGAGCCTCCAGCTTCAGCTCCAATTCCGTAGGCGGCGCGACTCCGGCGCGAAACGGCACATACAGCTCTTCATCCGCCTTGCCCCGCTTCACAGGAAAATCGAGCAGCGCATCGGGCATCAAGCGGTCGAATTTCCAATCGCCCAGCGCGAACGACAGTCCCGTTGCCCGCGAGCCGCGAAACCGGTACTTCAGCAACGTCTCGATCCGCACATGCTGCGCGTCGATAAACACCATGTGCATTGGCTCAACGCTCACCCGCGATGGGCGGGCCGTAACTTTCAGCGCCAGGCCGCACGGCTGCCGAAAGTACTCAAATCGCGCTACCACTCGGGCCGCCGCCGTATCGGGCGTCAGATCGATTCGATGCACCGACTTGTCTTCTGACCAGTCGAGTTGCCATTCGCCATCCATCAGGAAGTCGATCGTCCCCCGTTGACGAATCGCGCCCAAAACTTCGAACCGCGCCGGCATCAGCGGCGCGGCAGATCCTGCGTCGGCTTCTCGACTCGCGCGCAGCACCACTTCGGTGACGCCAGTTGCCGGTTTGTCGAGCCGCACCTCGACGAGCTGTCCCCCAGGACCGCCTTTTGCGGCCGATTTTGCCGGCGCATCAACCGGCGTCACGTGAATGCCCGCTCCGGCCGGCAAAGGCAAATACTCCATGCCCGGCGGCAGTCGCACGCGAAATGTTTCCAATGCAGTGCCATAGCTGCGAACGCGCAGCCGCGCGTCGCTCGTGATCCGATGCTCGCTCTGCACGCGCACCGAAATCTCGCCGTTGGCATCGAGCTGCCCCGTCCCAGTCACAGCGCCGGGCGGCTTCGGCCGCCATGCCAACTGGACATCGCCGGCTGCCCCCACCACCGTAATCTCTGTTTTCCGATCATCGGTCGCGCGCGTCGTCACGATCCCATTGCCGCCAGCCAGCGACGCTTCAATGTTTGGCTCCCAGACCGATAGCCTCAGCGTTGATTCCGTCGCCTGCGGCAGCGGCAAGGCCAATCGCTGCTCACCCGCGATGCTCGTAAGGCCGACCGAAATATGAAGTGTCACCACGTGCGGCTGGTCGCCGCTTCCATTCGCGGTTCGGCGCGGGTCGCTACCTGTTCGGCGCGGGTCTCCCGACCCCGCCGCCTCGCTGCTTTCTTTCACCTCGCATACGTAGCCGCCCAGCGCCGCATCAAAGTCAAACACGAAATCGCCCGGGCCTTCATGTTTCGGCTGCTGCCGCACCACCGCCGAGCCCAGCCCCAGCGGCACCCGCACCCAGCCGGCCTGCCGCACGCGAATCGTTGCCTTGACCTCCAGATCGGCCGTTTTTTCGTTCGCCGTTCCGACCAGCGACAGCCGCTCGAGCGTGAAGCTCGGCGGCGCCGCGGGCGATAGCCCTTTTTTTTGCCGCAGCAGCTGCTCGAACTCCTCAAACGACATCCCCAAAACCGGCACCAGGTTCCCCTTGCTGTCCCGTAGCAAGAACGTATCCAGCGGGCTCCTTTCAGCGGCTGCATTGCCGGCCGGCGTAGGGGCGTCTGTCGCAGGCAACTTGGGCGTTTCCGCAGCAGATGACGGCGCAGCTGCGCTCTGCGGCTCTTCGACCGTTTGGCCCCTCGCATCCGCGACCGGCCACAGGCCAATCAGGGCGACGACTGCCAGCCACAGGAACCTAGCGCGCACGCCGAGCCTCCGGACGTAAAATCTCTGGGCGGAATAGAGGAAAGAGGAGCCAAAATCCGGTCCCTTCCAGTGTATCCAGCCCCCCGCCATTCTCAAAACGCCGTGCAGTCCTCCTTTCCTCTCAAATCTGCAATTTCCGCCGCGTTATGATTGGCTAGAGCAACGGTTTCTGAGCTCCTGACAGGACGAGCAACGATACCTACGTGCCGAACCAGAGGAGGACACGCCCATGTCCACGGTGAGTATCCGTT
>Ga0136846_1240441_pt1 | contig 13604 bp, 11 predicted proteins | sample HopSoiMetagenom2_FD_96841 | JGI IMG/M metagenome (GOLD analysis project Ga0136846, IMG submission 96841) | Grasslands soil microbial communities from Hopland, California, USA - 2 Assembly 2016 (version 4) | ecosystem: Environmental > Terrestrial > Soil > Grasslands | place: USA: Hopland... | reverse complement strand
CTCTTCCGATCTCGTCGTCGCCGGCGGGCGCGCAACCGGTGTGCGCACCGTCGACGGCGAGATCGTGCACGCGCGCCGTGCGGTCATCGCAAACGTCACGCCGAACCAGCTGTACGGCCGGCTCCTCCCGCACACCGACACGCCGACCGCCGAGGCGGCTGCCCGCTACCGCTACGGCCGCGCCGACATGCAGATCCACTATGCGCTCTCCGAGCCGCCGCGCTGGGGCGGCGACGAGCGGCTCGCCGGGACGGCGCTGGTGCACCTCACGCCAGGGCTGGACGGCGTCTCGCGCGCCGTCAACGAAGCAACGAGAGGCCTGCTGCCCGCCGAGGCGACGATCGTCGTGGGGCAGCCGCTGACGCTCGACCCCGCCCGAGCGCCCGAGGGTGCCGGCCTGCTCTGGATCCAGCTCCAGGAGCTGCCGTGGCGCATCCGCGGCGACGCCGCGGGCGAGCTCCAGACGACCGGCGAATGGACGGAGGCGCTGCGCGAGCAGTACGCCGACCGCATCCAGGCGCGGCTCGCGCGGCACATCCCGAACCTTGAATCCTCGATCCGGAAGCGCGTCGTGCTCTCGCCCGCCGACCTGTTCGCCGCCAACATCAACCTGGTCGACGGCGATCCGTACTCGGGCGCGCTCCAGCTCGACCAGAATTTCCTCTGGCGCCCGTTCCCCGGCCGGCCGGGGCACCGGACGACGATCGACGCGCTGTGGCACATCGGCGCGTCCACCCATCCCGGGCCGGGCCTCGGTGGCGGCTCGGGCAGCCTGGTCGCCGCGGCGCTGCTCAAGCCGCCGCTCGCGATGCGCCTCAGGAGCCGCGTTGGCCTCTGACCCGCCCTTCTCGCTGTCGCAGATCTCGACGCTCCCTCAGCCCTTCGACGACGACCTCGCGAGCTACCGCGCCGCCGGCGCCGACGGCATCGGGCTCTGGGAGATCAAGTTCCCGGAGCGTGACGACGCCGAGACGCTCGCGCGCGTGCGCGAGAGCGGGCTCGCCGTGACGAACTGCGTCGGCGCCGTCCCGTCGATCCTGCCGCTCCCGCTCCTTCCGGGGCCCGAGACGCCCGACGAGCGCGTCGAGGCGTACCGGGCCTGGATCCGGCGGATCGCGCCGTTCGAGCCGGACTGCCTCGTGCTGCTGACGGGGCCGGCCGCGGGGCGCGGCGACGCCCGCAGCATCGTCGTCCAGGCGCTACGCACGCTCGGCGACGAGGCAGAGCGCGCCGGCGTGCGCATCGCGCTCGAGCCCTATCAGCGGCTCGGCGCCGAGGACTGGTCGATCGTCTCGACACTGGCCGATGCGGCCGAGCTCCTGGACGAGGCCGGCACGGGCCCCGTGACCGGGCTCATCGTCGACACGTGGCACCTCTGGAACACCGACTACGAGACCGAGCTCGAGGCCGTCGCCGATCGCATCGTCGGCGTCCACGTGAGCGACTACCGGGAGCCGACGCGGGGGTGGCTCGACCGGGTCCTGCCCGGCGAGGGCGTGGGCCATGTTCCGCGCATGCTCGCTGCCGTGGAATCCGCCGGCTGGCGCGGGCCGTACGACGTGGAGATCTTCTCCGACGATGGCACATTCGGCGACGCGTACGACGACTCGCTCTGGGGCGTTCCCGGCCCCGAGCTCGCTCGCCGCGCCGAGGCGGCGTTCAGGCGCTGCTGGGCGAGCAGAAACTCGACTTGACCTGTCCGAACCGCATCAAATCTAATACTCGCCGAGACCCCGCAACCAGCTCCGACGAACCAAGGAGGGTGCATGACCAGGACGAGGAGAGTGGCGGTGCTCGCCGCCGCGCTCGCGGTGCTCGCGAGCCTCGCGGTGGCGGCGAACGTCAGCGCCTCGCGTAGCGCGACGCCGATCACGATCGGGTGGGCCTACGACAGCTCGGGGAACATGAAGCCGTTCGACACCCCGGCGCTGGCCGCGGCCAAGATCCGCGTCGCGCAGATCAACGCCAAGGGCGGGGTCGGCGGGCGGCCCTTGAAGATCATCACCTGCGACACGCAGGGCAACACGCCGGCGCGCGCCAAGACCTGCGCGCTCCAGCTGATCGGCAAGGGCTCCAAGGTCATCTTCACGACGTGCGACGTCGACTACGCGACGCCCGTCGTGCAGGCCTCGATCAACAAGGGCCTGCTCACGGTCGCGCCGTGCATCGGCACCGACCAGATGGGCCCGAAGCGCTTCGGCAAGAAGGGCGCCCTCGCGTTCAGCTACGGGAACGTGGCGCAGGACGAGGGGTCCGCGATGGCCCAGTTCGCGTGGAACAGGGGCTGGCGCACGGCAGGGACGGGCACGAACACCCTGCTCGTCTACTTCCAGAACGTCGTGTCGGCCTTCGAGGCGCGCTTCAAGCAGCTCGGCGGCAAGATCGTGTCGCACCAGACGTACGCGACCGGCCAGAACAACGTCAACAACGCCGTCAGCCAGCTGAACAGCGCAAAGGCCGACGTGTACGTGACCTCGACGTCGTTCGGTGAGCTGCCGGCGTTCGTCTCCGGGTTCCGCTCGGTCGGCAACAACACGCCGATCCTGAACTCGTGGGCCGGAGACGGCACGTACTGGCTGCCGACCAGCCCGAAGGTGACGAACTACTACGCCGTGACGTTCGCGTCCGTGTTCGGGGACGACCCGAACCCGGCGCTGAACAAGCTGGCGAAGCAGATCCAGGCCGGCACCGGCGGGTTCGTCGGCGGCGTATCGGCGATCGACGGCGTCGCCGCCGCGATCCGCCAGGCGAAGGGCTCGACGAACGGTGCGACGCTCGCGGCGAAGATGGCGAAGTTCCACAACCTGCCGACCATCGCCGGCACGCTGAGCTTCTCGAGCACGTACCACACGGTGTTCGGGCGCCAGTACCGCGTGATCGAGATCAACGACAACGCGGCGAAGCTGGTCGGCCTCGTCAAGGCCAAGGTCATCCCGAAGATCTAGTCCTTGTCCGAGGTAGAGGCACCGCGGAGGCCCGGAGAGACGCTCCGGGCCTCCGCCGTTTCCCGGTCGTTCGCGGGCGTGCTGGCGCTCCAGGACGTGACGCTCGAGGTGCACCGCCACGAGGTCGTCGGGCTGATCGGGCCGAACGGCGCAGGCAAGTCCACGCTCGTCAACGTCATGACCGGCTTCGACCGGCCGACGACGGGCACGGTCGAGCTCGGCGGCCGTGACGTCACGGCGTGGCCGCCGCACCGGCGGGCCCGCGCGGGGCTCGCGCGGACGTTCCAGCACAGCCGGTCGTTCCGAAGCATGACCGTCCAGGAGAACATCGAGGTCGCGGCGCTCGGCGTGCGGTCCGGCCCCGGGGAGGCACGGCGCCGCGCGGACGAGCTCATCGCGCTGCTCGGCCTCGAGGGCGTACGCGACCGCCCCGCGGCCGCCCTGGCCCACGGCGACGAGCGCCGCCTCGGCGTCGCGCGGGCGCTCGCCACGCACCCGCGCTTCGTGCTCATGGACGAGCCGGCCGCCGGCCTGCCGGAGTCCGAGGTGCCGGACTTCGCCGCCGTCGTCCGCGACGTCCGCGACGGTCACGAGGCCGGCGTCCTGCTGATCGACCACAACATGGCGCTCGTGATGGACGTGTGCGACCGGATCCTCGTGCTCGACCAGGGCCGCACGCTGGCCGCGGGCACGCCGGCGGAGATCCGCTCGAACCTCGACGTGGCTGCCGCCTACCTCGGCGAGTCGGGCGCCGACTGATGCTCGAGCTGCGCGACGTCGAGATCCGCTACGGCCCAGTGCCCGCCGTCCGCAACCTGACGCTGCGGCTCGGCAAGGGCGAGCTCGTCGGCCTCATCGGGCCGAACGGGGCGGGGAAGTCGACGACGCTGCATGCCATCACCGGCCTGCAGCCGGCACACGCCGGCGACATCACGCTCGACGGCAGGTCGCTCCGCGGCCTCGCGCCCGAGGCGATCGCGCGGGCGGGGGTCTCGCTCGTCCCGGAAGGCCGGCGCATTTTCCCGGACTTCTCCGTCGAGGAGAACCTGCGCCTCGGGCTGGCCGCGCGCACCGGCCTGCGCCGGGCCGGCCTCGACGACGCCTACGAGGTTTTCCCACGGCTGCACGAGCTCCGCCGCCGCGCCGGCGGCGCGCTCTCGGGCGGCGAGCAGCAGCAGCTCGCGATCGGCCGTGCCCTGCTCGCGCGGCCCTCGGTGCTTCTGCTCGACGAGCCGTCGCTGGGGCTGGCGCCGATCATCGTGGACGCCGTCTTTGCGGCGCTCGGAACGATCCGCGAGCGCGGTGTCTCGATCCTGCTCGTCGAGCAGCGCGCCCAGCGCACGGTCGCCGCGTGCGAGCGGACCCACGTGCTAGCCAACGGCGAGCTGCGCATGACCCTCGGCCCCGACGACGCCGGCGACACGCAGAAGCTGATCGCCGCCTACCTGAGCGGATGACGGCGCTCGCCGTCGTCAACGCCCAGACGATCGTCGACGCGGTCGGACTCGGGGCCGTCTACGCGCTCATGGCGGTCGGGATCGGGCTCGAGTTCGGCGTCCTGCGCCTCGTCAACTTCGCGTACGGCCAGCTGATCATGGCCGGTGCGTACACGCTGGCGTTCACCGCGACATGGCCGGTCGTGTGGAGCGTCCTCATGTGCTTCGCGGTCGTGATCGCGCTGTCGGCGGCGATGGACCTCGTCGTCTTCCGGCCTCTGCGCTCGGCGCCGCCCGCGGTGATGCTCGTCACCACGTTCGCCATCGCGTTCATGCTCCAGGCGATCGCGACGGTCGTCGACCTGCGCGACGGCCAGCTGGGCGAGGTCGCAACCTCGATCGCGCCGCTCAACCAGGCGATCACGGTCGGAGGCGTGGACGTCCGCAAGGTGACGATCGTCGCCGTCCTGGTCGCCCTCGGCGCCCTGCTCGGCCTCGCCCTCTTGCTGACGCGGACGACGGTCGGGCTGCACATGCGCGCGGCGGCGACCGACGTCTCGACGGCCCGGCTGCTCGGGGTGCGCGCGAACCGCGTCGTCGGCGTGGCCGTGTTCCTTTCCGCGCTGATGGCGGCGACGGTCGCCGTGATCCTGACCGTGCAGAGCCCGTTCGTGCAGCCGGACTTCGCACTGCGCGACACGATCGTCGTCCTCGTCGGCGTCGTCGTCGGCGGCCTGAACCGGCTCTGGACGGCGACGCTCGGCGGGTTCTCGATCGGCTTCGCGACCGGGATCATCAACGGCGCCTTGCCGACGGACAAGACCGTCTACCTCCCGACGGCCGTGTTCCTGCTCGTCATCCTCGTGCTGCTCGTCCGGCCGGCCGGGATCTTCACCTGGGGGCGGCAGGCGCCCGTGGAGCGGGTATGAGGCGCGCCGACCTCAGCCTGCAGGTCGCCGTCCCGGCCCTGCTGGTCGTCGCGGTCGGGTTCGTGGCGACCACGGTCTCCCCGGAGACCGAGATCTACTTCCTGAACGCACTCGTGAACGTCGCGATCGTCGTCGCGCTGTACGTCTTCATCGGCAACTCCGGCGTGCTCTCGTTCGGCCAGATCAGCTTCGTCGCCGTCGGCGCCTTCGCCGCGGGCGTGATGAGCGTCCCGCAGGAGTCCAAGCAGGGCGTCCTGCCGCAGCTCTACCCGCTGCTCCGCGACCACACGATCGGGAACGTCGCCTCGCTGCTCCTGGCGGCCGTCGTCGGCGGCGCGTTCGCGTTCGTCGCCGGGCTGCCGCTCATGCGGCTCTCCGGGCTGGCGGCGGGGATCGCGACCTTCGCGGTGCTCGAGATCACCCACAACGTGCTCCAGCAGTGGACCGGCATCGGGCCGGGGCCGACGACGCTCTCGCTGGTGCCCGAGACGACCGGCCCGTTCCAGGCGACCGTCGGCGCGCTGATCGCGATCGCCGTCGCCTTTGCCTACCAGCGATCGAGATTCGGGCGCGTGCTGCGCGCGTCCCGGGAGGACCCCGCGGCCGCGCAGGGCATCGGCGTCAGCGTGCACCGCCAGCGGCTCTGGGCGTTCACGCTCTCGGGGGCGCTCGCAGGGTTCGCCGGCGGCCTGCTCGTGCACTTCTTCGGCTCGATCACGACGGAGCAGGTCTATCTCGAGCTGACCTTCCTGACGCTGGCGATGCTCGTCTTCGGCGGGATGACGAGCCTGTTCGGCGCGGTCGTCGGCGCCCTCGTCGTCAGCGGGATGGACTCGTTCCTCAGCCGCTCGGAGGACGGGATCAAGGTGCTCGGCGTCACGATCGACGTCCCGCAGGGCACCCGGCTGATCTTCCTGGGCGCGATCATGGCGCTCGTGCTCATCCTGCGGCCGTCGGGGATCACGGGCGGCCGTGAGTTCTCACTCGCGTGGCTGCAACGGCGGCGTTGAGGGCCGTGCTGCTGGCGGCGGTGCTCGCGCTCGGGTCCGCGGCCTGCGGCGGCTCGTCGTCCGGCGCGCCGAAGCGCAAGCTCCGCCCGGGGACGCTCGCGGTCGGCGCCGTCGTCGCGTCGGCGCGCGACCGCGTGATCGCGCGCGGCGCGCGCATCGGCGTGGGGGAGGTGAACAACGTCGGCGGCATCGGCGGGAAGGTGCGGCTGCGGCTCCTGACCGCACCGGACGCGGCTGCGCTCATCCGCGGCGGCGCCAGCGTGGTGCTGCTGCCCTGCGCGGCCGGCGACCAGCGGCGCGCCCAGGCGGCGCTCGCGGGCCGCGACGTGCTGGCACTGGCGACCTGCAGCGACCGCCCGCCCGGCGCGGCCTGGCCGGTCGGGCCGAGCGTCGCCGACCGTGCCGACGCGCTCTTCGCGACGCTCCGCGGCCGTGGCGTGAAGGCGGTCTCGCTGCGGGCCGCCACGCCGGCGCTCCGGCGCGCGGCGGCGCGGTGGGGGGTCGCAGTGGCGGCGTCGGGGCCGGTCGTCACCGGCGGCGGCTGGGCGACCGTTCCCGGCTCCCGGCGGGCCTACGGCCTGGACGGGCTCGACACGCCCGTGGGCCGCCGCGACGGCGTCACCTACGCCACGTTCGGCTACCCGGTGCCGGGGACGAAGCTCGACGAGGTCTACGAGCGCTACCGACTCGCGTACGGTTCACGGCCGGAGGGGAGCGAGGTGCAGCTGGGCTACAACGGGATTCGCGTGGTGGACGACGCCGTCGACGAGGCGGAGTCGACCGACCCGCGCGCCGTCGCTGCGGTTCTGCCCGGGCTGAGCGTGGGCGGCGCCGGCGGCACGCTCGACTTCGCCGACGGGGGCTCGCATCAGCCGCGCGCCGACGTGGCCGTCGTCCAGGTCGTGGACGGGCAGCTCGACCTCATCCACGGCGGCCGGCCGGAGCGTCCCTGATGGAGCGGCGCGCGCTCGGCGGCACCGGCATCGAGATCTCCCGCGTGGTCCTGGGCTGCGGTAACTTCGGCGGCATCGGCTCGGCGCCCGAGTTCTTCGGCCAGGGCGAGAGCGAGGACGAGGCGAACGCGATCCTCGACGCCGCGTGGTCGGCCGGCATCACGACCTACGACACCGCGGACGCGTACGGCGGCTGGCGCAGCGAAACCTGGCTCGGCCGCTGGGTCGCGCGCACCGGGCACCGGGTCACGCTCTCGACGAAGGTGTTCCACTCGACGACCGGCGAGCCGGGCGACACCGGTCTCGCGCCGGACCGCATTCGCCGGCAGATCCGCGGCTCCCTGGAGCGGCTCGGCATCGACCGCGTGGACATGTATCTCGTGCACGAGCCCGACCCCCAGACCCCGCTCGCCGACACCATCCGGGTCCTCGACGAGCTCGTGCGCGAGGGCCTCGTCGGCGCGATCGGCGCCTCGAATGTCGACCGCGCCTACCTCGAGGAGGCGCACGACATCTCCGGGCGGGAGGGCCTGGCGGGCTTCGGGTGGGTGCAGAACTCGTACTCGATGTTGGACCGCGACGACGAGCTGGGCGTGCTCCCGTTCTGCGCCGAGCACGGACTCGGCTACACGCCGTTCAGCCCGCTGGCCGGCGGCTGGCTCACCGGCAAGTACACGCGCGACCAGGCGCATCCGGAGGGCTCCCGGATGACGATGCGGCCGGGGCCGTACGTCCATCTGCAGACGGACGAGATCTACAACGGGCTGGATGCGCTCGCCGCCGAGGCCGAGCGCCGGGGCGTGCACATGTCCACGCTCGCGACCGCGTGGGTGCTGTCGCACCCGACCGTGACCGGCATCGTGTGCGGCCCGCGGCGGCCGGCGCACCTCTGGCCCTCGGTCAGCGCGGTCGACATCGAGCTGAGCGCGGACGAGCGGGACCGGCTGGCGGCCCTGTTTCCGACCGCGGCGCCCGCGTGACCGCGTCAACGCAAGTGCCTCGCGTGAGCTAGCGTCGCCCTGTCGATGAGCATCCGCGTCCTGACCTACGACGACGTCGTCCGCCTCCTGCCGATGGACGAGTGCATCGACCTGATGCACGAGACCCTTGCCCGCCTGGCGCGCGGCGAGGGTTACCAGCCGCTGCGCTCGATCGCGTTCCCGCCGGACGCCGGCGGGGGGATCGGGCTGATGCCGGCATGGCGCGGCGGCGAGCGCCCCAGCTACGCGCTCAAGGCGATCAACGTCGTGCCGGACAACCCGCGCGTACGCGGTCTCGACACGCACCAGGGCGCCGTGCTCGTCTCGAACGGGGAGACGGGCGAGCTCGAGGCGGTCGTCAACGCCGCCGCCGTCACGGAGATCCGCACCGCCGCCGTCTCGGGCGCCGCGACGCGCGCCCTCGCCCGCGACGACGCCCGCGTCGTCGGGGTGCTCGGCGCCGGCGCTCAGGCGCGCGGGCACCTGCATGCGATGGCCGCTGCGCGGCCGTTCGAGCACGGGCGCATCTGGAGCCGCGACCCCGAGCAGGCGAGGCGCCTGGCCGACGAGCTCGAGCTTCCGTTCCCGCTCGAGGTCGTCGCGCACGCCGAGGACGCCGTCCGCGGCGCCGACGTGGTTGTCACCGCCACCGCCGCGCCCGCCCCGATCGTGCAGCGCTCCTGGTTCGCGGACGGCACGCACATCAACGCGGTCGGCTCCAGCATCCCGCGCACGCGCGAGCTCGACGGCGCGACGGTTGCCGCGTCGACGCTGTTCGTCGACCGGCGCGAGTCGACGGAGAACGAGGCGGGGGACTTCCTGCTGGCGGTCGCCGAGGGGACCGTCAGCCCCGACCACATCACGGCGGAGCTCGGTGAGGTGTTCGCCGGCGTGCACCCGGGCCGCACGTCGCGGGACGAGCTCACGCTGTTCAAGTCGCTCGGGATCGCGATGGAGGACCTCGCGGCCGGCGAGTACGTCCTGCGCAAGGCGCAGGAGCGGGGGGTCGGCTCCGAGGTGCCGTTCTGATCGCGCTCGAGGCGATCCGGCAGGCGCGCGAGGCGCTGGCCGGCACCGCCGTCCGCACGCCGCTCGTCCGCCTCGACGTCGACGCACCGGTCGAGATCTGGCTGAAGCTCGAGACGCTCCAGCCCGTCAACTCGTTCAAGATCCGCGGCGCCTACAACGCGGCCATGGCGGCGCCGCGCGACGCGGTCGCGCAGGGGCTCGTCACCGCGAGCGCCGGGAACATGGCGCAGGGCGTCGCCTACGCCGCGCGCGAGCTCGGCGTCCCGGCCACCATCGCCGTCCCGGATACTGCGCCGCAAGCGAAGCTCGCGGCGATCGAGCGCCTCGGCGGCCGTGCCGTGCCGATGTCGTTCGACGAGTGGTGGGGCGTGATGGAGAGCCACCGCTTCGACGGCGTCGAGGGGCTTTTCATCCACCCGGTCGAGAACGAAGGCGTCATGGCCGGCAACGGGACGATCGGGCTGGAGCTGATCGAGGATCTGCCGGACGTCGACACCGTCGTCGTCCCGGTCGGCGGCGGCGGGCTGATCACCGGCATCGCGAGCGCGGTGAAGCAGCTGCGCCCGGGCACGCGCGTCGTCTCCGCGCAGCCGGAGACGGCTGCGGCCATGGCGGCCGCACTGAAGGGCGGTAAGCCGGTGGAGATCGACTACCGGCCCACATGGATCGACGGGGCCGGCGCGAAGGCCATCCTTCCTGGGATGTGGCCGTACCTGCAGGAGGTGGTCGACGACGCGGCCGTCGTCACGCTCGACGAGGTCGAGGAGGCGGTTCGCATCCTGGCCGGGCGTGTCCGCGTCATCGCCGAGGGCGCCGGAGCGCTCGCGCTCGCCGCCGCGCTAACCGGCCGCACGGGCGGGAGCAAGGTCGCGTGCATCGTGTCCGGCGGGAACATCGACGCCGCCGTGCTCTGCCGCATCCTCAACGGGTGACGACGAAGGTGCTCCGGCCGACCAGCTTGCCGAAGCGGTAGCCCTTGCCGTGCCGGTACGCCGGCCAGACGTACCAGCGATACGTGCCGGCCGCGAGCCGGTGCTTCCGCCCGCCGTACGTCCAACGTCTCGCCAGCCTCAGCGCCGCCGTGCGGGGCCAGGCGCTGAGGATCTTCCGCGAGCCGCGGAACAGCTGGACGTTGTAGAGGACCGCCCCGGGCGCGGCTCGCCAGCTGAGCGTCGGCGCGGCGGCGATTCGCGCGCCGGGAGGCGGCGTCCGCATGGCGCCGAGCGGCATTGCGGCGACCGCGGCCTCGGCCGCATGGCCGGCCTGGTCGTGCGCGATGACGGCGTAGCGGTAGTGCATGCCGTTCTCCGCCTGCCGGTCGACGACGCTCGCCGCGTCCCCGTGGTAGATCACCCGAGGCGCCGCCTTGCTGCCGTCCACCGCGCGTGAGACGTCCACCCAGTCGGTGCCGGGCAGCGGCGACCACGCCACGGTGACCCGGCCGTCGCCGGCGCGCGCTGTTACCCCGTGCAGCGCAGGCGGCGTCGCGTCGTACTGCAACCCGGCCGTACCGGGAGCGCTCACGTTGCCCGCGGCGTCCGTGCAGGTGCCGTTGACGGCCGCGCCCCCGCTGTCAGGCCCGGCGTACGTCACGACGGCGCAGGCGGCGACGCCCGATGTCGCGTCTGTGCCCGTGAACGCGAACTTGACGGGGCTCGTATACCAGCCGTTGGCATCCGGCGAACGGTCGGGTGCGGCGCCGGTGACGGCCGGCGGGGTGGTATCGACGCGAACGGTGACCGACACGCTGGTGCTCACGTCGCCGAAGTTCGTCGCCGAGCAGGTGAGTCTCGTCCCCGTCGTGTCGCCGACGAGCGTCGCGTCGCACCCCGAGGACGATTTGATCCCCGACTCCGGATCGCCGACGTGCCAGCGAACGGTCGTTGGGGTGACGTACCAGCCGGCTGCGCCCTCGGTGCCGACGAGCTCGAAGGTGATCTGGGGCGGCGTGCCGTCGGCCGCGCCCGCCGCGGCCGCAGCGCCGAGGACGAGCGTGGCCCCGACGGCGGCGATGATGAGCACGCGGCTCATGCGGCACCCGCCCGGAGCTGCGTGACCGTGGCCGCGAGCGATCCGGCGCCGAGCGTGGCCAGGAGCGCCGCGAGGGCGACGAGCCCGTAGGGCGGGCGTTGCCCCGGCGACGGACGGAGCCGCGGGGACACATGACGGTGCCGCACCGTCGCGGGCGGCGGCGTCCGGCGGCGTGGAGCCGGCTTCGGCGTTCCCGTCGGCCTGGCCCCCGTGTGGGCACGCCGTGCCGTCGTAGAAGTTGCATGCCTGACCACGACCGTCCGAACCGTCGCGGGTGCCGCCGCAGCAGGGCGCGGGGCAGGCCGGGATGACGGCGCGGCCGCGACCGTCGTCGTGACGACGCGGACCCGTACCGGCGCGGACGCCGGCGCCCTGCGGGGAAGCTCCGGCCGCAGCGTTCCGGCCCCCGGTGCGGGCGGGCTGTCCGGCGCCGGGCCGGCGGCCGATGCAGCCGGCGCGAGCGCGAAGAGCGCGAGAAGCCCGAACAGGGCCGCCCGAGACCAGTGACCGCCGCGCGGTCGGGAAGATGGCCGCAGCGTCGATCGTAAGCTCCGCGGCTTCACCGCTGCCCCTCCGATGCGCTTGCCCTGCCCACGACGGTAGTCACGTCCCTCGGCGGTGTCAACGCGCGAGTGGGGGTGCGGCGGGCAAGCCGCCGCACCCCCTCCTCGGCGTCACGTCACCGGCACCACCTCACTCCGGCAGACCGGCGCACAGACCGGCGGCGCCGGCCTTGGGCACAGGGGCATGACCACGCCGATGCTGCCGTTGTGATTGGCCGGTGCGAGCTGGAAGGACGCCGCCGTCGATGTCGCGTGCTGCTCGTTCCCCGCAGCCTGCCCGGCTGCCTGAACGTCGACGCCGGACGGATGGCCGTCCTGCTGCTGGCTGATCGACTGGTGCGTGAAGTTGAGGTTCCCCGAGAGCGCGAGCGCGGTCGAGGTATTGGACTGGCTCACGCCGCCCGCCGGCTTGGCGGGCGACTTCGCGGTCTTCCCGACCGGATCGTCGGCCTTGCCGTAGCCGTCCTTCTCCGCCGGGCCCTGCCCGATCGTCTGGCCGAGGCCGTTGAGGTTCGCGGCGATACCGGCGGCGGTGGACGTGTTGTCCTGCTCCACGGAGTCGCCCGAGGAGAGGTTCGTGTTCTCCGGAGCGATCTGCAGCGACGTGGCGCACGCGGCCGCGTCCTGCTTGTTGATCGCGAGCTGGCCGGCGGCCTGGATCGCGATGCCGTCGTCCTTGTGGCCCCGGAGGCCGGGGTACGCGTCGCCGGACGACTGGTCGATCGACTGCTTGGTCAGGTTCGCGTTCAGTGCCGCCCCGACGGCCGTCGAGGTGTTGGCCTGGCTGACGCTGCCGCCGGAGCCGGAGCTCAGTACGTGGACGTCGGCGTTGGTGTTGCTCGGATGGACCTGGCCCGAGAGCGCGGTGGCGTCCGCACCCTGCCAGTTGCCTGCGGCCTGCCCGGCCGTCTGCGACGGCGACCCGTGCGGGTCCTGGCCGATGTCCTGCTTCGTGGCGTTCAGGTTCGCCGCGATCGCAGCAGCGGTGGAATCGTTGCGCTGCGAGACATCACCGTCGTCGCCGGGGCTCAGGACCCGGACGCCGACGTTGGTGTTGCTCGGCTCGACCTGGAGCGAGCCGGCCGCCGCGCTGGCGTCCTGCTTGCTCCCAGCCTCCTGGCCGGCGGTCTGCTGGCCGCCCGGCCCGGCGCCCGACTGGTCGATCGTCTGCCCGGTCGCGTTCAGGTTGCCGGCGATCGCGGCCGCAGTCGACGTGTTTGCCTGTGAGACCGAGCCGTTCGAGCCCGGGCTGAGTACGCGCACGTCGACGTTCGTGTTCTGCGGCTTGATCTGGTCGGACTCGGCTGCCGCCGAGGCGTCCTGCTCGCTGCCCGCGGCCTGCCCGGCCTGCTGGTTGGCGGAACCGTCCTGGGCGATCTGCTGCCCGGTGAGGTTCGCGTTGCCGGCGGCGCCGATGGCCGTCGACGTGTTGGCCTGGGAGACGGGCCCGTCGGCGCCGGGGCTGAGCACCCGGACGCTGACGTTGGTGTTCTTCGGCGCGACCTGGGTCGAGGCTGCGGTCGCGTCGGCGCTCTGCTGGCTCGTCGCCAGCTGCCCCGCCGTCTGCATGGCTGGCGCGGGCGGCGGCGCGACCGGAGTCAGGTCGGCCGACGCCCCCGTGGCCAGTGCGGCCGCGGCGAGCAGCGAGGCGAAGAGCGCGATGTACATGCGTCTCATGTCGTTCTCCTCTGAGTCGTCGGAATGCGCCGGGACGGGGTCGTCCCGGCG
>Ga0136846_1225637_pt1 | contig 13604 bp, 15 predicted proteins | sample HopSoiMetagenom2_FD_96841 | JGI IMG/M metagenome (GOLD analysis project Ga0136846, IMG submission 96841) | Grasslands soil microbial communities from Hopland, California, USA - 2 Assembly 2016 (version 4) | ecosystem: Environmental > Terrestrial > Soil > Grasslands | place: USA: Hopland... | reverse complement strand
GAGGAGGTCGCCCGATCCGACCTCCGCGCCGATGCGCACGACACCGCGGTCGTCGAGGTCCTTGAGCGACTCCTCCGAGCGGTTCGGAATGTCGCGCGTGATCTCCTCGTCGCCGAGCTTCGTCGACCGTGCGTCGATCTCGTACTCGTGGATGTGGATCGAGGAAAGGACGTCCTCCTTCACGAGCCGCTCGCTGAGGACGATCGCGTCCTCGAAGTTGTAGCCCTCGAACGGCATGAACGCGACGAGCAGGTTCGCGCCGAGCGCGAGCTCCCCCTTGTCGGTCGAGCTGCCGTCGGCGAGCACCTGCTGCGCCTTCACCCGCTCGCCGAGCTCCACGATCGGCTTGTGGTGGATCAGCGTGCCCTGGTTCGAGCGCATGAACTTCGTCAGCGAGTACTCGTCTCGCCCGTCCTTCGTCTCGACGGTGATGTGGTCGGCGTCGACGTCGACGACTGCGCCGGCGCGCTCCGCAAGGATGACGTCACCGGTGTCGACGGCCGCGCGGTACTCGAGGCCCGTCCCGACGAGCGGAGCCTGCGTGATCATCAGCGGCACCGCCTGACGCTGCATGTTCGCGCCCATGAGTGCGCGGTTCGCGTCGTTGTGCTCGAGGAATGGGATCAGCGCGGTCGCGACCGACACGATCTGCGCCGGCGCGACGTCCATGTAGTCCACGTCCTTCGGTGTGGACATGACCGCCTCGCCCTCGGCCGAGCGGCAGAGCACCTGGTCGTGCAGGAACTTGCCCCGTTCGTCGATCGGCTCGGACGACTGCGCGATCGTGAACTGCGCTTCCTCGGCTGCGTCGAGATACACGATCTCGTCGGTGACCTTGCCGTTCACGACCTTGCGATACGGCGTCTGGATGAAGCCGAACTCCGACACGGTCGCCATCGATGCGAGCGAGCCGATCAGGCCGATGTTCGGCCCTTCCGGCGTCTCGATCGGGCACATGCGCCCGTAGTGCGTCGGGTGCACGTCGCGCACCTCGATCGGCGCGCGCTCGCGCGTGAGGCCGCCCGCGCCGAGCGCCGAGAGGCGGCGTCGGTGCGTCAGGCCGGCGAGCGAGTTCGTCTGGTCCATGAACTGCGACAGCTGCGACGAGCCGAAGAACTCCTTCAGCGCGGCGACGACCGGCCGGATGTTGATGATCGTCTGCGGGGTGATCGTGTCGACGTCCTCCGTCGTCATCCGCTCGCGGACGACGCGCTCCATCCGGTAGAGGCCGACACGGAACGCCTCCTGGATCAGCTCGCCGACCGTCCGCAGACGGCGGTTGCCGAAGTGCTCGTACTCATCGAGCTCGGCGCGGATCGGGTCCCGGTTCAGGACGATCGAGTCGGCCGCGAAGTCCTTCGACTCCGGGTCGACGCCGAGGCGCGTCGGCAGGTCGACGAGCCTGCGGATGAGCGAGAGGATGTCCTCCGTCGTCAGGACGCGGACGTCCTCGGGCACGTTGACACCGAGGCGCTGGTTCAGCTTGTAGCGGCCGACCTTCGTGAGGTCGTAGCGCTTGGGGTCGAAGAAGAGCGCACGCAGGAGGTTCCGTGCGTTGTCGAGCGTCGGCGGCTCGCCGGGGCGCTGCTTCTTGAAGACCTCGATCAGCGCCTCCTCTTCACGCGTCGACGGGTCCTTCTCGAGCGTGTTGAGGATGAAGATCGAGTTGTCGAACAGCTTGAGGATCGCCTCGTTCGACGACGTGTCGAGCTGGAAGCCTGTCGACGGGTCCTCGGCCGGCAGCGCACGCAGGAGCGTCGTGATCGGCAGCTTTCGCTTCCGGTCGATGCGCGCGTAGGCGACGCCCTTCTTGTCGATCTCGAGCTCGAGCCACGAGCCACGCGACGGCATCAGGTTCGCGGTGAAGACCTGCTTCGTCGCGTCCTTCGGCTCCATCAGGTACGCCCCAGGCGAACGGACGAGCTGCGTGACGATCACGCGCTCGGTGCCGTTGATGATGAACGTGCCCCACTCGGTCATCATCGGGAAGTCGCCCATGAAGACCGTCTGCTCGCGAATCTCGCCCGTCTCCTTGTTGACGAAGCGGACGGTCATCGAGAGCGGCGCCTGATAGGTCAGGTCCTTCTCGCGGCACTCCTTGATCGAGAACTGCGGCTGCCCGAACTGGTAGGCGCCGAACTCGACGGCGAGGGTGCCGGTGTAATCCTCGATCGGCGAGATGTCGTCGATCGTCTCGCGCAGGCCTTCGTTCAGGAACCAGTCGAACGACGCCTTCTGGATATCGATGAGATTCGGTAGGTCGAGGACGTGCTTGAGACGTGAGAAACTCGTACGCGCGCTTGGCGCAGCGACCGTGGTGGTCAAGTGATACAGCCTCCCTTAGAAACTGTGGTGCGGGCTCGGACGGCGGGCGGACGGAACGTGGACAGCAAACAACGGCGCAACCCGCAAAGGTACCGAAGTACCCTTGTTCTGCGCAAGGGTACCCCTGCGGAATCCGCCGAGATGCCGCAGGCAGTGTAGCAGGCAGGCCCAGGCTGGGCTGCCTGACGGAGGAGGGTCAGACGTTCCGAATCTGACCTCTTTTGCGGGGCTTTTACGCCCTGGGAAGAGGGTCAGACCCGGAGGGTCTGACCCTTGCTCACCCTTGCTCCCCGTCTCTCGGCGGCTACTTGACCTCGACGGTCGCGCCGGCTTCTTCGAGCTGGCCGCGAATCGAGTTCGCCTCGTCCTCGGCGATGCCCTCCTTGACCGGCTTCGGCGCCGAGTCGACGAGGTCCTTCGCCTCCTTCAGGCCGAGGCCCGTGATCGCGCGGACGACCTTGATCACCTGGATCTTCTGGCCGCCGGCAGCGGTGAGGACGACGTCGAACGCCGTCTTCTCCTCGGCCGCCGCGCCGTCGCCCGCCGCGCCGCCGCCCGGGGCCGCGACCGCGACCGGAGCCGCGGCGGTGATCCCCCACTCGTCCTCGATCTTCTTCTTCAGCTCGACCAGCTCGAGGACGCTCATGCTCCCGAGCTGCTCGAAGATGGTGTCGACTGCAGCCATTACTCCTCCTCTTGCGTGGTCGTTGGTTCATCGTCCGACGTCTCGTCGGACTGCGGTTCCGCGGCAGGCGTCGGGTCCTCGTCGGTGCGCTCTTCCTCGACCGCTCCGCCGCCCTGCGCCTCCAACTGCTCGATGCGTGCGTCGATCAGCCCGTACAGGTCCTGCAGCGGCGCGGTGAAGATCCCGAGGATGTTCATCAGCGGCCCGGTGACCGCCCCGAGGACCTGCGCACGCAGGACGTCCTCCGGCGGAAGCTTCGCCAGCTCCTCGATGTCGGATGCCTCGATCGCGCGCCCCTCGAGGACACCGCCTCGAATCGTGAGAACGCGTGTTTCGCGCGCCGCGTCCGCCAGCGCCTTCGCGACGGCGACCGGGTCGCCTTCCGACTCGACGAACGCGATCGCGCTCGGTCCCTCGAGCAGTGCGAGGACGGCATCGGCCCCCGCGGCTTCCGCCGCGCGGCGCGTGAGCGTGTTCTTCACGACGGCGAACCGTGCGCCGTGCTCGATCAGCCGGCCGCGCAGCGCGTCGATCTGGGGCATCGTCAGGCCGCGGTAGTCGGCGACGATCAGCGTCTGCGAGCTGCGCAGGTACTCCGTCAGCTGCGCGACGACGCGCTCCTTGTCCTCTTTCTTCACTGCCTCACCTCCTCGAAACGATTTCGAGCCCGCACACAGGCGGACTCGCAGAAGAGGTGAACCTCGTTCTCCGATCCGCCTCGACTGGACTTCTGACGCAGAGCGCCTGCCAGTTGTCTTCGGCGACGGGCTTTGAGCTTTATGCAGGGACTGCTTGTGCCTGTTCCTCCAGTTCCTCGACGATGCCGCGCGTCCTCGCGGGATCGACGTGAATGCCGGGGCCCATCGTACTCGTGAGCGTGATCTGCCGGATGTAGCGGCCCTTCGCCGCCGCCGGCTTCGCGCGCACGATCTCGTCCACGAGCGCTGCGTAGTTCTCGATCAACTGCCGCTCGTCGAAGCTTTTCTTGCCGATCGCGACGTGCACGTTCGCGCCGCGGTCGGTGCGGTACTCGAGCTTGCCGGCCTTCGCGTCGCGCACCGCCTTGCCCACGTCCATCGTCACGGTCCCGGTCTTCGGGTTCGGCATCAGCCCGCGCGGACCGAGGATCCGGCCGAGTCGGCCGACGTTCCCCATCTGGTCCGGCGTCGCGACCGCGACGTCGAAGTCGGTGAACCCGTCCTCGACGCGCTTCGCGAGATCGGCCGAGCCGACGATGTCGGCGCCGGCCTCCTGCGCCTCGCGCGCCTTGTCACCCTCGGCGAAGACCGCGACGCGCGCCTCCTTGCCCGTCCCGTGCGGGAGCATCAGCGTCCCGCGCAGCTGCTCGTCGGCATGCCGCACGTTCAGGCCGAGGCGGAAATGGACCTCGACCGTCTCGTCGAACTTCTTGCCGTCGAAGCCCTTGAGCAGCCGGATCGCGTCGACGGGCGAGTACACGCGCTCGCGGTCGATCTGCGCGCGGGCGTTGCGATAGCTCTTGCCGTGGCTCACGTCAGCACATCCGTTTCGACGCCCATCGACTGCGCGGTCCCGGCGACGATCCGCATCGCCTGGTCGATGTCGCGCGCATTGAGGTCCGGCATCTTGGTCTCGGCGATCGCGCGCACCTGAGCGTTCGTCAGCCGGCCGACCTTGGTGCGGTTCGGCTCGCCCGAGCCCTTGTCGACGCGCAGCGCCTCCTTGATCAGGACGGCGGCCGGCGGCGTCTTCGTGATGAAGTCGAACGATCGGTCCTCGTAGACCGTGATCTCGACCGGCGTGATGCGCCCGTTCTCCTGCGCCGTCTGGGCGTTGAAGGCCTTGCAGAACTCCATGATGTTGACGCCGTGCTGGCCGAGCGCAGGCCCGACCGGCGGTGCCGGGTTCGCCTGCCCGCCGGGGATCTGCAGCTTGATCACTGTCAGGATTTTCTTGGCCATCTCGTCAGTCCAGCTTCTTTACCTGGTCGAACGTCAGCTCGACGGGAACCTGCCGCTCGAAGATATCGACCAGCACCTTCAGCCGCTGCTGGTCGGCATTGACGTCGACGACCTCGCCGTCGAAGTCGGAGAGCGGACCGGACGTTACCTTCACCGACTCCCCGAGCTGGTACTCGACCTGGGCGCGCGGGCGCTCGCCGTCGGTGCGGCCCGTGTGGAGGATCCGGTCGACCTCGGTCTGCGCGAGCGGGACCGGCTTCGCGCCGGCGCCGACGAAGCCGGTGACACCGGGCGTGTTCTTGACCACGGTCCAGGCCTCGTCGGTCATGTCCATGTTGACGAGGACGTATCCCGGCAGGACGCGCTTCTCGGTCTGGATCTTCTGGCCCTCCTTCGTCTCGATCACCTGCTCGGTCGGGACGACGACGCGACGAAAGCGCGGGGCCTGGTTCATCGACATGATCCGGTGCTCGAGATTGGTCTTCACCTTGTTCTCGTGCCCGGAGTAAGTGTTGATCACGTACCAGCGAAACATCGTCTCGGCCTTATCGGAGGAGCACGTTCTGGACGAAGCGCTTCCAGACCAGATCGTTCGCGTAGAGGTAGACACCGACGACGATGCAGGCGACGAGGACGACCACGACGCCCTGGATCAGCTGGTTCTGGCGCGGCCACTCGACCTTCTTGAGCTCCGCCCAGGATTCGCCGACGAAGTTCTTGACCCCGCGGCCGGGAACGCGGCGCTCGCCGACCTCGGGCGCGCGAGCCGCCGGGCGCGCGACCTGCTGCTGTTGTTGTGTTGACGCGCGCGCGCGCGAGGCACCGTCGGGCGCCGGCGTCTCGGCGCGGCGGGCGCGGCGTTGCGCACGAGTCTGGCGTGCCACTAGCGAGTCTCCCGGTGCGGCGTGTGCTGACCGCACCAGCGGCAGTACTTCTTGAACTCGACCCGGTCGGGCGAGTTCCGCTTCGACTTCTGCGTCTGGTAGTTCCGCCGCTTGCACTCGGTGCACGCGAGCGTGATTGCGACTCTGACTCCGGTCTTGGTTGCCATCTCTCTGTTCCTCTAGGTGGTCCCGCGCAGGCTGACGCACTGCCCACGGGCCGCAGCATGGTAGCCGAAAGTCCAGCCGGCTTCGCGGGCGATGACGCTTTCCGCGGCGGTGGGGGAGGCGAAAACGCGTTGGTACACTCGCCGGCGCCGAGGCGGCGTAGCTCAGCTGGTTAGAGCGCTGCACTCATAATGCAGAGGTCGGTGGTTCGAGCCCACCCGCCGCTATACCGCCGCAACGTCCGGGCGCCGGCGCGTCCATGCCGACGTTCCGGCGTGGATCTCCTGCCGTGACGGCCGAGGAGGGGCGGCGGACCGCCCCTCCTCCGTGAGCCGGCTACTTGCCCTTGCCGCCCTTGCCGTGCTTCGCCTTCGCGGCCTTCGCCTTCGCCGCCTTGGCCTTCGCGGCCTTGCCCGCGAGACCGACGAGCTGGTTCGAGCAGGCGACGCCCGTCAGCGCGGGGTAATCGCCGTGCGCGAGGTGCGCCCGCAGCGCGTTCTGGCTGACCGTGATCTTGTGGTACGCGTGCTTCTTCGATCCGGTCCGGTGGCAGAGCGTGACCTTCGCGCCCTGCGCCCCTTCGTCGCCGATGAACGAGACGAAGAGCCGCTGCAGGAGCTGAGCCAGCTGCACCGTTCCGAGTTGGGACGTGAACAGCTGCTGCACGAGCGTCAGCACCTGCGTCAACTGCGCGGGCGTCAGCTGCAGCTGCTGGAGCAGCGTCTGGAGGCTCCCCAGGAACTGCTGGATCTGCGCCTGCGTCGGTGTGCCCGACAGCAGACCCTGGAGCTGCGTGATCAGGCTCTGCAGCTGCGTCGGCTGGACGATGCCCTGCAGAATCGGCAGGAGCTGCTGGACGATCGTCTGCAGTGACGCCGGCAGCTGCAGCTGTCCGAGTTGCATCAGGATCTGGTTCAGCTGCGTCTGTGACGTCTGCAGCTGCTGAAGCAGCGTCATCAACTGCTGCAGCTGTGTCGTCGTCACCGGCTGCTGCTGGGACAGCAGTTGCTGAACGAGCTGCAGGAGCTGCGTCGGTGTTGCAGTCACCGTCAGCTGCTGCACGGGTGCCTGCGCGGGTGCCGCTGACGACGCCGTACTTGCGCCCGCGAGCGGCGCGATCGCAAGTGCGGCGACGATGGCCGCCAGGAATCCCTTCTTCATGTGTTACCCCCTTGCTGCTGGTTGCTCCATTGACGTTCCTCGGAGGGAGCACTGGAGCGATACCTCGCATCGACCGGGTCAAACGAGTCGACGGTAAAGATTCTTTTAGCCTTTACAAGGCGTAACCACTCAGCGTCCCGAGCCGTTTCCCCAGGGTCCCGTTTTCTCGACCGAGGAGGTTCGACGTGAGTGCTGCCACTGCGCAGGCCGGTGAGCTAGGCGCCACCGGTCGGGCGACCGAAACGATGATCCCCAGGCGGCTCGACCGGCTCCCCTGGAGCCGCTGGCACTGGCTGGTGGTGATCGGCCTCGGCATCACGTGGATCCTCGACGGGTTCGAGGTCACGCTCGTCGGCGCGATCGCGAGCGTCCTGACCAAGACGGAGACGCTCCACCTGACGACACACCAGGCGTCGTCGGCCGGCACCTGGTATCTGCTCGGCGCCGTCGCGGGCGCGTTGTTCTTCGGATACCTGACCGACCGGCTCGGCCGGAAGAAGCTCTTCATGGTGACGCTCGGCGTCTACCTGGTCTTCACCGTCGCGACCGCGTTCGCGTGGAACTACTACAGCTTCGCGATCTTCCGTGTCCTCGCCGGGGCCGGCATCGGCGGCGAGTATGCGGCGATCAACTCGGCGATCGACGAGCTGATTCCCGCCCGCGTCCGCGGCCGCGTCGCGCTGGCGATCAACGGGAGCTGGTGGATCGGCACCGCCGCCGCCGCGGTCATCTCGTACGAGCTGCTGATCAACGTCCGCGAGACGATCAGCTGGCGCATCGGCTTCGGCGTCGGCGCGCTGCTCGCAGTCGCGATCCTGTCGATCCGGCACTTCATCCCAGAGAGCCCGCGGTGGCTGCTCACGCACGGCCGCGCCGACGAAGCGGAGCAGGTGGTCGGGCAGATCGAGGACGAGGTTCGAAAGACGCACCCGAACCTGCCCGAGCCCGAGGGCGAGCCGCTCGCGGTCGAGCAACGCGAGCACATCGGCTTCACCTCGATCGCGAAGTACGTGGTCAAGAACTACCCGAGCCGCGGCATCCTCGGGTTGTCGCTGATGACGGGCCAGGCGTTCCTCTACAACGCCGTCTTCTTCACGTACACGATCGTGCTGACGCAGTTCTTCAACATCAAGGCGGAGCATGCGCCGCTATTTCTGATCCCGTTCGCAGTCGGCAACGTGCTCGGACCGCTGCTGCTCGGGCCGTTGTTCGACACGATCGGCCGACGCGTGATGATCTCGTTCACCTACATCGCGTCAGGCGTGCTGCTGATCATCACGGGCGTGCTGTTCACGCACGACATGCTCAGCGCGACCACGATGACGATCGCGTGGTCGGTGATCTTCTTCTTCGCGTCGGCGGGCGCAAGCGCGGCGTACCTGACGGTGAGCGAGTTGTTCCCGATGGAGGCGCGCGCGATGGCGATCGCGCTCTTCTATTCGGTCGGGACGGGCATCGCCGCGCTGTCGCCGACGCTGTTCGGCGCACTGATCGCGACGAAGAGCCGGACGAACGTGAACTACGGCTACCTGCTCGGCGCGGCGCTGATGATCGGGGCCGGGCTCGTCGCGGTCTTCCTCGCGGTCGCCGCGGAGCGCCGCTCGCTCGAGGACATCGCGCGGCCGCTCAACGCCGTCCGCCGTCGCGGCGCGGTCGACGCAGGACCGTTGCCGGCACGGGCACGATGAGGGCATGACGTTCGCCGTCCTCTCGGGACGTTACGACCGACTCGTCTGGGGCGCCGTCGCGATTGCGGCGGCGCTCCTCTTTTCCCGAGTCGTTCGGCTCGTCGTCCCTCGACTCGAGTCACAGCGGCCCGCCGAGGAACGCGAGCTGATTCGCCTCCGGCGCGGCGAGACCGCGCTCGCGCTCGTGGGCACGGCAATCCCGTATGTCGCGGCGATCGTCGTCGTGATCGTCCTCGCGAGCACGTTCCTGCCGCGGACGGCCGCGACACTGGGCGGCTCGGCTCTCGTGCTCGTCCTCGTCGGTTTCGGCGTCCAGCGGTTCCTGATGGACGTGATCGCCGGGTCGCTCATCGCCTTCGAGCGGTGGTACGGCGTCGGCGACTTCGTCCGGATCGAGCCGGCACAGGTGAGCGGGATGGTCGAGCAGTTCGGGTTGCGCACGACGGTGATCCGCTCGCTCAACGGCGATCGCACGTTCGTGCCGAACTCGCAGATCATCTCGGCGACGCGCAGCCCGCGGGGATACCGGCGCTACTCGATCGAGCTGATCACGTCGGATCCCGAGGAGGCGCGCCGCGCGATCGAGGGCGTCGGGCGCCGAGCCCCTGTCGGCCAGGCGCGGTTCCTCCGCGCACCGCACGTCGTCGAGGAGCGCGAGCTCGGCGAAGGCACGTGGCTCGTCCGCGGCACCGCGGACGTGGCGCCGACGATGGAGTGGCTCGCCGAGGGACTGCTCGTCGGCGCGTTGAGGGCGCAGCTCCAGGGCGAGTCGCTGCTCGCCGACCCGATCGTCTACACCCTCGACGAAGGCACGCTGTCGCGCTACGAACGGCGCGTTCTCGTCAGGTGATCAGTCGAGGTCTTCGGGCGGCAGCAGGTACGCCCCGATGACCGCCGACAGAAGCGCCGCGATCAGCACACACGTGTAGGCGGACAGCAGGAGCTGCATGCCGACATGGTCGACCCCTGGCGCCTCGGGCGCAATAGGCCGTCCGGCCTATCGTCCGGCGAGCGCGGCCCGGCCGAGCCGCTGCGCGAGCCACGCCTCGAGCGCGCCGGCGAGCGCGCGTGGGGCTACGAGCCACGGCGCGAGCCCGATGGCGAACAGCGTCAGCGCCGTATCCCAGTAGTAGCCGTAGCGGATCGGATCGAGAAGCAGGCGGACGAGCGAGGTCGCCGCGGGCACGAGCCAGACCGCGGTCGGCGAGCGACGGACAGCCCGCGCCAGCGTGCCGCCGGCGGCGACGACGATGGCGGCTTCGGCGAGTCGCATCGGCCACGTGAACGCGTGACCGAGGCCGAAGACGGTTCCCGCGAGACCGTGCGCGGTCTTCCAGTGGAGCTCGAACATGTGGAAGTCGCCGCCCGCGAGGAACGGCGCGTAGATCGCGGCGGCGACGAGCGCTGCTCCCCCGGCAGCGACTGCGCTGTCTCGGACCCGAGGCGCGAGCAGCAGGACGGTGACGCCGAGCACGCCCCATGTCTCGAAGCCGGCCGACACGCCGACCAACAGTCCGGCACGCCAGACGCGGCCGGCGCGTGCGTCGCGCGCCGCGAGGAACCAGAGAAGGGCGATCCCCACCTCCGCCGGATGCGCATCGGCGCCGAGATCGCGCACGACGAACAGCGCGAGTGCGGCCGTCGCGACGAGTAGAAGCTCCCGCGCGCGTCGGGCGACAGTCGTGTACGCGACGGCGAGCAACGCAAGCATGCCGGCGACGTCGAGCACGATCGCCGCGTCGCGGCCGCCGCCACCGAGCATCTTCGCGAACGCGCAGATCAACAACTCGAAGGGCCCTGCCTGCACGAACGAGTCGTGGTATGTGTGCAGCCAGCGCGTCGACGCAAGTGTGCGCCCCGCGGCCGCGAACATCCCGAAGTCGGAGCCGTAGTAGTCGGAGAACCAACCGACCGTCACCGCCGCGGCGAGCGCGAGCGTGACGACGAGTGTGAGCGAGATCCGCCGGCGCACGCGCGCCTACTTCACGAGCGTGAGCATCTTGAACATCGGCAGGTACATCGCAATGATGATCACGCCGACCATCAGACCGACCAGGATCATCATGATCGGCTCGACGATCGACGTCAGCGACTGGATCGACGCGTCGACCTCGTCCTCGTAGAAGTCGGCGATCTTCCCGAGCATCTTTTCGAGCTCGCCGGTTTCCTCGCCGATCTTCACCATCTGACTGACCATCGGCGGGAAGATGTCGTTCTCGATCAGCGGCTGTGCGATCGGAACGCCTTCGTGCACGCGCGCGCGGACGCCGGCGAGCGCGTCCTCGATCACCCAGTTCCCGGCCGTCTGGCCGGTGATCTCGAGCGCCTTGATGATGTCGACGCCGGCGGCGACCAGCGTGGACAGCGTGCGCGAGAAACGCGCCATCGTCACTTTGAGGACGACGTCGCCGATCTTCATCGGAATCTTCAGGCGAATGCGGTCCCAGAGCTGCCGTCCCGCCTCGGTGCGCTTGTATCGGCGGACGCCGTAGATCGTCGCGCCGATCGCCGGAAAGAGGATGTACCAATCGCTGCGGATGATGTTCGACACCCTGACGACGTACTGCGTGAGCGTCGGCAGCTCGCCACCGAGCTGACCGAAGATCTTCACGAAGATCGGGACGAGGAACATCAGCATCCCGACGAGGACGAGCGTCGCGAAGATCAGGACCATGGTCGGGTAGAGCATTGCGCCCTTGACGCGGCGCTTGATCTGCGTCGCCTTCTCGATCTGGAACGCGACGCGGTCGAGCACCTGGTCGAGGATTCCTGCCGCCTCGCCTGCCTCGACCATGGCGATGTAGAGCCGGTCGAATACCTTCGGGTGCCGCGCCATCGCCTGCGATAGGAGGAGGCCGCCCTCGACGTCCGCGCGCAGCTCCTTGATGATCACGGCGAGGTATTTGTCGTCCGTCTGCTCTTCGAGGATCACGAGCGACGCGACGACGTTGAGCCCGGCCTCGATCATCGTCGCGAACTGGCGCGAAAAGATCTGCAGCGACTTCGGCTTGATCTTCTTGAAGACGGTGACGCCTTCGTTGGTGGAGCTCGCGAGCTCCTTCAGCGACGACGGCAGCAGACCTCGGATGCGGAGCTGCTCGCGCGCGGCCGAGACATCGGGTGCGTTCAGCTCGCCGGTGAGCTCGACACCGGACGCATTGATCGCGGAATAGGCAAACGCTGGCACGCAGAGTCCCTCGCTGCCGCTATCGGCAGAGGCATCAAGCCGCTTGAGCGCGGTGCCGATACGCCCTATGTGCGGCGACGCCTGCAGTCAGAGGAGGGCTTCGGCCTGCTCGAGCTCTTGATGGCGATGGTGATGTTGAACATCGGCATCCTCGCGATCGTCGGCGCGTTCAATTCCGGCGCGTTGGCGCTCGGGCGTGCGAGCCGCACGTCGACCGCGACGGCGATCGCGGAGACGCAGCTCGAGCTCTTCCGCGGCCTGAAGTACGCGAACATCGTGCAGCAGACGTCGGAGTGGAGCGCCGCTGTCGGAGACTCCACGTGGACGGCGGATGCCGCGTATCAGCAGAACATGGCAGCCCCCGTCGCACCGAAGGCGCTCGTCCCGACGGTCGCGACCTGCCCGAACACGAACGCGAACTCGTGCGACCCGAGCTTTTCGGCGACAGGCCCCGACGGCAAGTCGTATCGGGTCGACACGTACCTGTACTACGACACGCCATCGGGCGGCGGCCAGCTCAAGGTCGTCACGGTCGTCGTCCGCCTGTCGACCGACCTGGCGCACTCGCTCGCCCGCGAGACCTCCACGTTCGACCCGTCGACCGGCGCGTAGCCGGCCGGCCGCGCGCACGAGCGCGCCCCGCCCCGCGACGATCCCGTCGCAATCCCGTCACGAACTCGGCGCCGTCGAGGTGTCCGTTTCACCCACGGCCGGGGTCAGACCCGGGCCGTGTGGCGTCCGGCCATGGCCGTTATGCCGAACCGGCTACAGATGCGGATCTAGCGCGAAAACCACGCCGGTCGAGAGACCGCCGCTTCGGGCCCGGCCGACATGACTGGAGGCGCCACGTCCCGGGTCAGACCCGGGACGTGCCGGGATCAGACGGCGCCGGCGGAGGCAGCGTCCGAGAGGGAGTGACCGACATGGCCAGGGTCGTGCGAAGCACCGGCACGTCGGGCGGAGACCTGTCCGCGGCGCGGAGCGTGTTACGGGGTCGAGGCGGGAAGCGTGACGGTCGGCGTCGTGCCGGTCGTCCCAGCCGCGCCTGGCACAGCGGTTCCCTGCGGCTTCAGGATCAGCCGGTACTTCGTCCCGTCTGCGGTGTTCATCAGCGTCAGCGGCTTGTTCTCGCGGAGTGTCACCGCAGGCGCGCCGTTCGAGTACGACCCGCCGACGATCGTGATCCGTGCCGTATGGGCCGTCAGTTTCAGCAGATGGAACAACGGCTGTGCGGACCCATCCGAGGCGCTCGGCTGGGGGAAGTCGGTTCCTGTCGTCACGCTCATGAGCGCGCCGTTGACGGAGATGACGGCGCTGCCGGGCACCGGCTGCGACGAGCCGCCGCTCGGCGCCGCCTGCGACGGCGTGCTGCCGCTCCCCGACGACGACAACCCCGGCGATGCCGAGCCGCCGGCAGGTGACGACGCGCCGCCGGACGACGACAGCGACGCCGACGCCGACGCCGAGCCGGTCGTGTCGTCGGAAAGCTGCTGTGCGAACGGATCCTTGCTGGCGAAGCGGCTGAACGAGCCGAGCTGACCATCCTCCGCGGGCGGCGCGACATCGCCG
>Ga0136846_1215747_pt1 | contig 13604 bp, 14 predicted proteins | sample HopSoiMetagenom2_FD_96841 | JGI IMG/M metagenome (GOLD analysis project Ga0136846, IMG submission 96841) | Grasslands soil microbial communities from Hopland, California, USA - 2 Assembly 2016 (version 4) | ecosystem: Environmental > Terrestrial > Soil > Grasslands | place: USA: Hopland... | reverse complement strand
TGCCGTGCGGAGACGGACGTGGTCGGCCAGCCGCGCGACATCAACGACGGGGTCGGCCGTGCGGACCGCGCCGGGCGGCAACGACGCGAGGATCCGCTCGACGTACGTGCGCGAGCCGCCCGGGATGGTCAGCCATGGGAGCGCATTGCCGACGCCGATCAGTCCGTGATGGTCGAGGAAGCGCAGCAGGTAGTCGACCGGAAAGTCCACGGCCCGCGTCGACCCCGTCGACCAGACCGCGGACGTGATCGGCAACAGGAAGTGGCGCCGGAACGCCGACCCGTAGCGGCCCTCCTCCATGAAATCGCCCAATGTCGCATCGGAGCCGGGGACGGCGAGGCGCTCCCGGGCCCGCCGGGAGAACCGAACGATGTCGGGCAGCAACCGCAGGTGGGAGGGACGAGCGATCGAGGTCGGTTCCGCGAACCAGCCCCTCGCGCCACTCGAGCTGAACGCGAGCCCACAGGCGCGACACGCCGAACCCAGCGACATATCGCTGGGCTGACTCTCGACGCCGAGCTCGGCCAGCATCCGGATGAACGTCGGGTAGGTCCGCTCGTTGAAGACGATGAACCCGGTATCGACGGCCAGCGGACCGTCGGGCGTCGTGACGTACTCGGTCTTGACGTGTCCGCCGACCTTCTGCTCGCCCTCGTACAGCCTGACGTCGTGGCGATCGCGCAGCGCGTACGCTGCGCTCAGCCCGCTGACGCCCGAACCGATGACAGCGACCTTCATGCCGGAGACCTGCCCGGCGACGTCGCGAGATCCGCCAGCGTGCGGCGCATCCCAGTCGCCGCGTTCCGTCCGATGCGCGTGAATGCGCCCGAGAGGAACGGCTGGGCGAGCCGGAGCAAGCCGCGCAACCGGATGTCCGCCGTGTACCGGATCCGCGTACCCGACGCGGTCGGCTCGAAGACGATCTCGTCGACGGCGTCCACGCCCGATCCGGCGCCGACGAGGACCACCCGATGTGGGCGATCCAGCACAGACACGTGGTAGGTCATGGGTGCGATCCGCCGACCCATGCGGACGTCGAGCGCGAACCGCGAACCGAGCCGGAGCGGTCCCTCGTCGAGGCCGACCGACCGAGCCACGCCGGGGTCCCAGCGCGCGGCGTTGGCGAAGTCCGCCACGAAGTCGAACGAGGTCTCGAGCGGTAGGTCCGTCTCGATCTGCTCGTGCAGGCGAGTCATCGGTATCTCCTTTGGAAGTCGTGCATCCTTGGCTGATGGCCGACCGACGCGACCTGATCGATGCCGCGCTGGAACTCACCGTCATCGGGTCGTTCTCGAACATCGGCTACGAGGTGCGGCGGCGGCTGTACGGGTGGTCGGAGCCGCGCCGAGGCGCACTCGACGGCCGAACGGTGTTGATCACCGGGCCGACCTCCGGTCTCGGGCGAGCGGCGAGTCTCGTATTCGCGGACCTGGGCGCGCGCCTCGTGCTCGTCGGGCGCGATGCCGCCAAGCTCGCATCGACCCGTGCGGAGATCGCGACGCGCTACCCCGAGGCCGCCGTCGCCACGGTGGTCGCCGACATGTCGTCGCTCGCGAGCGTCAGCGAAGCCGCCGAGGCGGTGCGCACGAGCGAGTCGCGGCTCGACGTGCTCATCGATAACGCGGGGGCGATCCATGACCGGCGGATCGTCACGGCCGACGGCCTCGAGGCGACCTTTGCGACCATGGTCGTCGGGCCGTTCCGGATGTTGGCTGAGTTGCTCCCGCTGCTGCGCGCCGCTGCCGGCGCGCGGGTCATCGCCGTCACGTCCGGGGGGATGTACGCCCAGTCGCTGGACCTGACCGACCTGGGTTACGAGCGCGGCATCTTCGACGGAAACCGCGCGTATGCGCGAGCCAAGCGCGCGCAGGTCGCCCTGGTCCGCGAGTGGGCTCGGCGACTCCGCCCAGTGCCCGAGGTGGTGACCATGAACGCGATGCATCCGGGTTGGGCGGCCACGCCCGGCCTCGCGGAGTCGCTCCCGCGGTTCACGCGCGTCATGCGCCCGATCCTGCGGACGCCCGCCGCAGGCATCGACACGCTGGTCTGGCTGGCCGCGACCGACGCCGGCGGCCGGGCCAGCGGGGGCCTGTTCCACGATCGTCGCACCCGGCCATTCGACCGCCTGCCGACGACCCGCGTCTCGGCAGAGGATCGACGCCGCCTGTGGGACTTCGTCGTCGCGGCCGCGGGGATCGAGGACCCACTGCCCGACCCGTGACGGTGTCAGCGAGGGACCGCGCCCAGCTCCGGAGCGGAGCCGAGCCCGGGTCATCCGTCGGATCACGTGGGTCCGACTAGTCCTGGTTCGTCCGGCGGACGAGAACCGTCCAGCCGATCAGGAACGCGGTCGCTGCGAAGAGCACCAGCGCGACGAACGCCAGGTTCGCGGCCTGCGGTGACGTCGCCGATGTCGTCGCGAACGTATCCGTGGGCGGAACCGTGGCCGTCGCAGCCGCGGTCGCGTCGACGGCAACCACCGCCTGGAGGCCGTTACCCCCGACCGCGGGCGAGGCAGCCGAGCCGACGGCGAACACGCTGTAGGCGCGACCGTCCTGGACCTTGACGTTGGGCAGGGCGAGCGCGACCGTCGTCTCGCCGGCGAGGCGGACTTCCAGATCGTACGTGCCACCGGGGAGCGCGAGGTAATCGGTCGCCTTCGGGTAGGCGAGATCCTTCACGACCGCGTCGTCGACCGCGGAACCGGCCGTGGCGATATCGACGGCCGGCGCGTCGGCACTGAAGTGGACGACACGGACCTTGGCGGTCGACGCGGACGGGTCAGGGTCGTCCTTGAGGACCTGTGGCGTGATGTCGGCGAGCGCCCCCGTGGCGGCGATGGTGTAGGCCTCGCCCGCCGCGACGGTGACGTCGGCGTCGATCACGGGGTCGGCGGTCGTGCCGGTCGCGTAGACCTTGACGTTGTGGGCGCCGACCGGGATCGGGAGGTAGCCGGAGATCGTCCCGAAGGGGACATCGGTGAGGGCATCGACGATGGTGTCGTCGAGATAGATATCGACGGCGGGTGCGTCGGGCGAGGCATGCAGCACACGGACGTCGGCCGTTTCGGCCGCGAGCGCGCTGCCGGACATGCCGGCGAGCAGCGCGCCCGCGATCACCGGTGCCACCCATCGATTCAGTCGAACCACGATCGGTCTCTCCTTCGTACTTCCCGGCGGATGCCGGCCTTCTGTCTACCGTTTGTCCACGGTATGTGGAACATCATGGTGTCTTGTCCAGCGCTTGTCAAATCTCTGTCGCGTGTTATGCTGCACAAAGCATGTACACCATCAAGCAGGCAGCAGAGCGCACCGGCATCGCGATCCCGACCATCCGGGTGTGGGAGCGCCGCTACGGCGTGATCTCGCCGGGCCGCACACCGGCGGGCTACCGCCTCTACGACGAGGACGCCATCGCGCGGCTGACGGCGATGCAGCAGTTGGTCGAGCGCGAGGGTTGGCGGCCGAGCCAGGCCGCCGAGCGCGTCCGGACGGCTAGCCCCGGAGAGGTCGTCGAGTTGGTCGCGGCGGGGCGCGGCCGCGAGTCGACCACTGTCGAGCCTAGCGGCCCTGCGGTGACCGCCGCCGTCGATACCATCGTCGACGCCGCCGGCCGGCTCGACCTTCGTGCCATCGACGCGACCCTGGATGAGACGTTCGCCGGGCAACGCTTCGAATCGGCGATGGACTCGGTCGTCTTCCCGGCCCTGCGCGGGATCGGGGACGCCTGGAGCCGCGGGGAGCTCGATGTCGCGAAGGAGCACGCTGCGAGCGAGACGATCCGGCGCCGGATCGCCCACTACTTCGACGCGGCGGCGCAGAACGGTGCCGGCGCGAAGATCGTGGTCGGGCTGCCGCCGGGTAGCCGGCACGAACTCGGGGCGTTCGCGTTCGCGGTCGCCGCGCGACGTTCCGGGCTGGACGTCGTCTATCTCGGTGCCGACGTCCCGCTCGACGCCTGGCGGCAGACGGTCCGCGACACGCAGCCCGGCGCGGTCGTGATCGCCGTCGTCGCGCGCGGCGATGCTCGGTCAGCCACCGAGGTGATCCGCGCGCTTCGCGCCGACGGCGAGACGCTGGTCGCCGTCGGTGGGCCAGCGGCCGGAGCGCTCCCCGACGAACTCGGCGCAGTCCACCTGCCGGATCGGATCGACGAGGCAGTCCCGTGGCTTCTCGAGGTGATCGGCTCGACCGCTCGATGACGGCCCTCGATCCGATCATCGAGGCAGGGCAGCGGGCGCTGGCGCGCTACGTAGCGGCGGCTTCGATGGGCGGAGGGATCTAGGCGGCCTGGTCCTGTGCCGGCGGTAGAAGCTCGATGAGCGCCGAACCCGTCACGTTCGCCACGAGCGACGGCCCGAGCGAGTCTCGCCAGTCGTTGACGCTCGCGGGGTTGGTATGCCCGTGCAGCCAGAGCGGTGGTTCACGGCGCTCAAGGAGCCATCGATAGCCGGAATATCCGAGGTGGTATGGATCCGTCACGGCGTCGCCGATCCCGCGCGGTGGCGCGTGGCTGATGACGAGGATCGGCGCATCACGGGTCTTCGGACCTCGCCGGAACAGGCCGACCTCTGCCCGAAGCACGTCAAGCCACGCTCGAAGCTCATCGCGTTGGGCCTGGTCTTGCCCGAGGCCCGGCCACTCGAACGGGACCACCGTGATGCCACTGACGTCCACGAGCCGGCCGCTCGTTAGTGGGGTCGGCGCTGGTCGCGGCCGGGCCCACGCCCCACCGCGGTCGTGATTGCCGCGAACGTAGGCGATCGGGGCATGGAACGCGTCACCGAGGAAGCCGAGGTAGTCGGGCTCGAGGTCGCCGCAGCCGATGATGGCGTCGATGTGACCGAGCTGGTCGCGGTTGATCGCGTGGTCGAGCGCGACGTCGGGTTCGTCCGACGCCGCGAGGAGCCGGATCGGCGAACCGCCACGGGTCGCGAACGGCCGTGCATCGGGCCACTCGAGCTTGAGGCGGCGCGTCATCCGGCATCCGAGTCGCCGGCGACCCGGTCCTCGTGTGCCAGCGCACCACTCGCCGGCAGGCCCTCCCCACGTGTCCGAAGGGTCTGCGAACCAGCGAGCGCTCCGGCCAGCGGGCCGACCGGTTCCGTGCGTCGGCCGCCGGGCGCGACAAGCTCGACGATCGACGCATCGATCTCCGGCTGGCCGCTGTACAGCGCCAGGGCGACCCGGTTGTGACCGTCGATCACCCAGTACTGGCCGGCGTACTTCACGACCTCGATCGGGGGCAGGATCGCCAGCGCGTCCTGGGCACGGTTCAGGCGTTGCCAGCGCGAGTGCCAGTTCCCGCCCCGGAACGCCTTGAGGGGCAGGAAGTCGCCGCCACGCTGGTCGCCACCGCCTACCGCGGTCCCGGCGATGGCATCGACCGGGATCGTCCGAAGTCCCACCTGCGCCGTATGAGCCTGCCGGACATCCGGATGGACGTCGTTGAGGTACGGCAGCGGCGTCGACGCGCGTCGCCGGATGCGTCGGACACGACTGCCCGGGCGCTCAGCGAGTGACCGCTCGACGCCTTCGACGGCATCGCCGATCCGCCCGACGAGCGGCTCAGCCGCCGCTGCGACGGACGCGATCGCCTGGCGCGCAGGCCGCGCGACGCGGCCGATCCCGGTCGTTCGTCCTTCGTCGATCGGCGCCGCTCGGGCGGGGTCACGCTCGTCGGTCATGGGCACGAGTCTGCCGCATACCGCATCAGAACGGCATCACGGGAGGGTGCCTGCCTGGTCCCGAGGTCGTGGCCGCGACCAGTCACTCGGTGTCCTTCCGCCGCCCGACGTTCGTTCATAGCAGCCCAGAGTGAACCTCCTGCAGTGAGGAGGCTCCTCGATGCCCGGCCCCATCGTCTTCATCAGCCGCAATCGCATCGCCGAAGGGAGGCGTGGCGAATTCGAACTGGCCTACGGACGGGCCGTCGGCCTCATCGAAACGACGAAGCCGGAAACGGCGCTGTTCGCAGCCTACCTTGACGATTCGGGCACTGAGGTCCGGGTCGTCCATGCGTTTCGGGACGCCGGCGCCATGACGCTCCACTTCGAAGGATCCGAGGAGCGGACGCAGTCGGCGTCTGATCTGATCACCTTGGCGGGGTTTGAGATCTACGGGCAAGCTCCCGCGAGGGCCGTTGCTCAGCTCCGTCGCGAGGCGGCGACGATCCACGCGACCGTCCAGGTATTCGACGATCCTCTCGGTGGCTTCCTCCGGGCGCCCCGCTAAACCGAAGCTTCGATGGCGCGCCGCGGTCAGCGACACGCGGTCGGCATGGCCGTGAACGCCGCTGTCCATCCGACCGAACCGGATTCGTAGGGAGGTGAGAGGCTGGACGAGCCAGCCACCCCGAGGAGCTCCCTTATGCCGCGATACCTGCTATCCACGTACAGCACCACCGGAGCGGCCCGCGAGTCGATGACCGACGACGAGATGCAGAAAGCGTGGGAACCCATCCGGGCCCTCGAGGCCGAGATGAAATCGGCCGGTGCCTGGGTCTTCTCGGCGCGCCTGCACGAACCCGACACGGCAACGGTGGTCCGCGGTTCCGGCGGCGACATCGTGACGACCGACGGTCCCTTCGTCGAGGCCAAGGAGCACATCGCAGGCTTTTACATCATCGAGGCGGGTGATCTCGACGAAGCGCTCGGTTGGGCCGCGAAGGTGACGCGACTCATCTCATCGCCGATCGAGGTGTGGCCATTCGTGGACACAGCGGGCGGCTGAACTTGTCGGACGTCGATGACGTGCTGATCGGCCGGATCTTTCGGGAGGAGTCCGGTCGGTCTGTCGCGACCCTGATCCGCATGTTCGGGGACATCGATCTCGCCGAGGACGCCGTGCAGGACGCGTTCGCCGTGGCTCTTCGGAAGTGGCCGGCGGACGGATCCCCACCCAACCCGGGCGGCTGGATCACGACGACTGCGCGCAATCGGGCGATCGATCAGCTTCGTCGCCAGTCGCGAGGCCGCGAGCTCCTGACCCAGATGGTCGATGCCGACGATCGCCCACGAGAGGAGACCGGGCCTGTGCAGGACGACCGACTCCGCTTGATCTTCACATGCTGCCACCCTGCGCTCTCAACTGAGGCGCAGGTTGCCCTTACCCTGCGCTTGCTCGGCGGCCTGACCACGGGCGAAGTCGCCCGCGCCTTCCTGGTCCCCGAAGCGACGATGGCCAAGCGACTGGTCCGCGCAAAACACAAGATCCGAGCAGCGCACATCCCGTATCGAGTCCCAAGTGATGCCGAACTGCCCGCGCGGCTCCGACCGGTTCTCGCCGTGCTCTAGCTGACGTACAACGCCGGAACGGCCGGAGGTGCCGGCGACGGTCTGCGGCACGAGGCGATCAGGCTGGCCCGGGCTGTCACCGGGCTGATGCCCGACGAGGCCGAGGTCGCCGGGCTGCTGGCATTGCTCCTGCTGACGGAGTCCCGGTGGCCGGCTCGTTTCGGTGACGACGGGCATCTGGTCCTACTACGTGATCAGGACCGGTCCCTTTGGGATCAGACCCGTATCCAGGAGGGCCAGTCGATCGTGCGGGCCTGCCTCCGCCGCGACCGGCCCGGGCCGTACCAGCTCCAGGCAGCCATCAATGCCGTCCACGCCGACGCCGACACGTTCGATGCGACCGACTGGGTCCAGATCCTGACCCTGTACGACCACCTCCTGTCGCTGACCCCGACGCCGGTCGTTGCCATGAACAGGGCCATCGCGATGGGCGAGGTACGCGGTCCCCAGACAGCCCTCGACATCCTCGACGGACTGGACCTCGAGGAGTACCACCTCTATCACGCCACCCGAGCCGACTTGCTGCGACGGCTAGGCCGCCACCACGATGCAAGCGATGCGTACGGGCGCGCCGCGAGCCTTGCTCCCACCGATGCCGAACGCGTATTCCTGGAGGACCGCCTGCAGGCCACCCAAACGGCGGGCTGACCATCGGGCGATCGAGGTCAGTCTGGTCGGGGCGAGAGGATTTGAACCTCCGACTTCATCGTCCCGAACGATGCGCGCTACCAGGCTGCGCCACGCCCCGACCGAAATGCTCGTTGTACAGAGCCTGCGGATGATAGCAAAGTGCCCGGCCCGGCGGCCAGAGCCACCAAGCCGGGCGAGGTCGAGCGGCGTACCGCCTAATTGGGAGTCAGCCAGACCGGATAGTCGCGGATGTCCTGCGGGCTGCCGTCCTGCGCCGAGCCGAAGTAGACCCGCAGCGTCCCGTACTGCGCCTTGGGGACGTCGTACTGCAGGGTAACGTCGAATGTCCCGCGGCAGCCGGAGCCGCACGTCGCCATCGCGCGCTGATCGACGAGGACCTTGCCCGACCCGTCGAGCAGGGCGACGCGGAAGGTGGCCTCGAAGACATTGGCATTCCCGGTCACCCGCGCCGGGTTGCCGGCTGCGGCACCGAACGCCGGGCGGTCGACGAAGATCGACGGCAGCAGCTCCTCGAAGTCCTTTCGGGTCTGGGGTCCGTCGAGCACGATCCCTTCCGACCCGAAGGTCGTGACGGTCCTGCCCTCGACCTGGAACAGGACCGCGCGCACGGTCGGGAACTGCGTCAGGGTGTAGGTGACCTGCCCGAGCCGGTATGCGGCCGACGCGCTCCCGCCGCGGGACGCGAACTCACTCGAGAAGTCGACCGTCGCGACGCCGTTCTTGATCGCGATACCGAGCAAGTTCGTCCCGGATGGGATCCCCGTCGAGAGCTGGCTGTACTTCGCCAGGACGGCCTCCGGATCGAGCAGCGCGTTCATCGCCGCGCTGGCGACCCCCGTTGACTTGGGCACGAGACGAAGCGTCGGCACGAGGCCCTCGACACCGGAAGCGCCGTCGAGGACGTAGTACGCACGCACGAGCATCGTCTCGGCCGAGGTCGATGGTGAGGCCTCGCCGCTCGGCGCGGTGGATGGCGATGAGGACGGCGACCCCGAGGGTGACGGCGTCGGGGACGGCGGGATCGATGGCGTCTCGTCGGAGGGTCCGGGCTGGACGGATGGGGCCGTGGTGGGCGGGACCGTCGGCACGGGACCGAGGCCACCCGATGATGTGCACGCGGCGGCGATGAGGAGGAGGCCGGCGAGCGCCGGGAGGAATACGCGGTGACGGGGCAGGTTCATGGCGGAGTGACTCCTGATGCGGTGATCAGGACGGGATCGTCGTTCCGCTATGTCGCAGACGCATCGCCCGAAGGTAACGATCGGGCAACGTCCTTCGGCAGGATCAGTTCGATCCGCAAGCCGCCGCCGTCGCGATCCATCGCCTGCAGGTAGCCGCCCATCAGCGCGGCGTGCTCCGCGGCGATCGCCAGCCCGAGCCCGGAGCTGCCGCCGGAGCGCGACGGGTCGACCTTCGTGAACCGGTCGAAGATCGTCTCGAGCCGGTCTTCCGGGACGCCGGGGCCGCGGTCCGTCACGGCGATCACGATCTCATCCGGCGGGCTCGGATCGAGCTCGATCTGTACGTCCTTGTCGTCCGCGTGCTCACGCGCGTTGTCGAGGAAATTGCCGAGGATCCGCTCGAGCCGCCGAGGATCGGCGTCGATGACGACGGGCTTCGCCGGCGCCTGGAACGTGGCTTTCGGCGAACGCGCGTCTCGCACCGTCTCGATGAGCTTCCCGAGGTCGACGCGCTCGAGCACCGCCTCCTCGGCGTCCGCGTCGAACCGCGACAGCTCCATGAGCTCCTCGACCAGGTCGCGCAATCGACCCGTGTCGTTCACGAGCAGCTCGGCAGTCCGGCGCGTGTCGTGGGGCATCGCGTCGAGGTGCTCGCGCAAGATCGACGCCTCGGCGACCAGGGCGGTCACCGGAGTGCGCAGCTCGTGTGAGACGTCTGCCACGAACCGCCGGTTCTGGTGCTGGGCGACCTCCAACCGGCGGATCGAATCCGCAAGCGTGTCGGTCATCCGATTGAACCGATCGGCCCACGTCCCGAACTCGTCGTGCGACGTGACGGGCACCCGTGCGAGGAGGTCCCCGCGCTCGATGCGTTCAGCCGTACGGCCGGCCTCTTCGATCGGGGCGAGGATGCCGCGAGCGAGCGTACGGGCCGTGACGAGCGCGACGAGGATCAGGACGGCGGCGCCGACGAGCAGCACGACGCGGAGCTGCCCGACCGCCTGCGAGATCTCCGCGACGTCGCGAACGAAGTAGACCGCGAGGTCGCCGCCCGGCGCCAGCCCGCCGACGACCAGCGACGGCGCCGTGCCGACGTCAAGCCAGGCATAGGCGAGTTCACCGCGACCGACTCGCGCCGGGACGTCTGCGGGCAGGCGCTCGAGGAGGTCGGACAGCGCATCGCTCGACTTGACCGTCTCGCCCGCCCCGAGGTCGATGAGCGACTCGACGTTCCGGCGTCGGAACGTGTCCGTCAGCCCGCTGCGGATCACGTCGTCGACCGTCGGCTCGTCCGGAAGCTGGCGGCCGGGAACGGTGACGGTGAGATCGAACGTCGCCTGTGCGGCTGCGTCAGACAGGGCCTGCTGGTGGAGTCGGGCGTCCACGAACGCGGTCGCACCGACCCCGAGCACGAGCGAGGTGGCGGCGACGAGGAGGACGAGCGCTCCCGCGAGTCGGGCGCGAACCCCCCGCGGCCAGCGCATCACGCCCTGCTCAGCGTGCGGACTTGTAGCCCGCCCCGCGGACCGTGAGGATCAGCTCGGGCGCGCTCGGATCGTTCTCGATCTTGGCACGTAACCGTCCGATCGCGACGTCGACCAGCCGTGAATCGCCGAGGTAGTCGTAGCCCCAGATCCGGTCGAGAAGGACGTCCCGCCCGAGGACCTGGCCGGGATGGCGCGCCAGGTCGACGAGCAGATCGAACTCCGTCCGGGTGAGCGCGATCTCCTGATCGCGGCCGTCGCGTGTCACGCGCCGGCCCTGCAGATCGATCGTGAGTGGGCCGAGACGGAGCGGTGTGCCGTCGAAGGCGGGATCACCGGACCCGCTCGACGCGCCCGACCCGCGCCGCAGCGCCGCGCGGACCCTCGCGACCAGCTCGGGTACCTCGAACGGCTTGCGGACGTAGTCGTCGGCCCCCGCCTCCAGCCCGACGACGACATCGATCGTGTCGGCCCGCGCGGTCAGCATCACGATCGGGACGGTGGAGGTGCGCCGGATCTCACGGGCGACCTCGAGGCCGTCCATACGGGGCAGCATCACGTCGAGGAGCACGAGGTCGATCCCGCCTGCAGCGTACCGGTCGAGTCCGGCACGACCGTCGGCGGCGACCTCGACCGTGAACCCGGCGCTCCGCAGGCCGATGGCCGTGACTTCGCGGATCGACGGATCGTCCTCGACGAGCAGGATCGTGGCGTCCACGGCGCGGAGTATGCCTTAGGCCTCGAGGCCCTCCACGCGCTCTTCAGGCGTCGCCCGATCGGCGCGTTCCGTCCGGATCGGCAGCGTCGCGAGCGCGGCAAGCAGGAACGAGACCGCCATCAGCCCGAAGACGACCGGCACACCGACCTCTTCGCCGAGTTGCTCGATCACCGTTCCGTAGACGGCCGTCCACAGCGACCCGACCCCGAAGGCGAGGGTGAAGTACAGCGCGTACGCGGCGTCGCGGTTCTCGGCCGGCGACATGTCGGCAAGGAGCGCCTGGAGCTGGGGCGACTCCGCGAACGAGAACAGACCCATCACGACGATGCCGGCCCACAGCCAGATAAGCGACGACCCGCCGAAGATGAAGATGCCGAACCCGATCGCGCCACCGAGGTAGGCCGCGATGATGAGTGGCTTGCGACCGAATCGGTCCGACAGCCAGCCGGCCAGCAACGGCATCGGCACGCTGAAGATGATCAGCGCGCCGTACATCGCCCCCGACGTCCCCTCGTCAGGCCCGATGACGCGCGTCAGGTAGATCAGGACGAAGAGGTTCACGACGCCGAGCCCGCGACCGCCACCGCCGAGCACCGATGTCAGGAACACCCAGCGCATGTCGCGGTCGGCGAGGACCCGCTTGAGGCCGTCGAGGCTGCTCCCGCCGGCGCGGGCAGCTTCCCGGTCCGTGCCGCTCTCGCGAACGAGCGCCAGGATGAACAGGGCGATGATCATCGCGACGACGCCGAACACCACCGACACGCCACGCCAGCCGATCACTGCGATGAGCGGCGTCCCGATGATCGCGATGAGCACCGTGCCCAGATTCCCGCCCGCGATGTGGGCGCTGATCGCGAACCCGCGTCGCTCGGGCGCGTACTGCTCGGCGAGCAACCCATTGCCGACGGGGTGCTGCGGGGAGCCGCCGATCCGGGCCGCGACGTTCGGGATCGCGAAGGTCATGAAGCTGGAGGCGAGTGACATCGCGGCGAACCCGCCACCGAACAGCAGCCCACCCGCCGCGAGCAGCCGCTTCCTGGAAACGTGCCGCGTCAGTTCCGCGTAACTGAGCTGCACGAGACCGGACGCCAACGACCCGAACGCGGCGAGGAACGCGACGGATTGGACCGTCACCCCGAACTCGTCGATGATCGCGAGGAAGATCGGCGGCAGCAGGACGGCGAACGTGTGGTTCACCGCGTGGGCAGCCGACAACAAGCCGAGCGAGCGGCCCGGCCGGACGTCCATCACCCACCAATCTTGCCGGAATCGGTGCCCCGAAGTTCACGCCCGACGCGGTGATCACGACCGCCGTCGCTTAAGGGCACGGCTTGCTCGATCAGGGGCAGTCCACGCCCAGCCGGGCACCAAGAGTGCCGGCAGCAGTCGACGGCCGGACCGATCGACCCAGAGGACACCAGGCTTCTCAGGGATCCGCCCGGTCGGGTCCAACAACGCCGAGAACCAATGGGCGCCGAGAGCCGAAAGCCTCCGGTCGAGTGCCGCACGCGCTTCCGTGAGCCTGCGCCGATTACCAAAGGTCGAAGGGACGATCACCAAACCAGCCGGCGTCGGTCCAGGGCCGGGCTGGCGATGGCGCTCGAGATCCTCCTCGAACTGGTCGAGCCGCCGATCCACGTCCGCGACGACGTCCCATACGTGCACGAGGACGCGTTCGGGACCGCGATCCAACAACGTCTCGATGCGCTCGCGTGCACCGGCCCGCACGACCTCCGTCTGAGCGGCCCATCCTCCCTGGCGCGCGGCAGCGACCACCGTCCTGTGGCACCGGAGCGCTAGCGACGGCGGCGGCGGCTCGGGTTGAGGCGCGAGCAACTCGACCTGCAGTCGCTGGTCGACGGCGATGGCGACCGAAGACCACAGCGCGAGGGAGTAACCCGCGCCCCGCCCGAGCTCGAGCCGACTGACGGTCGCCTGCGAGCAGCCGATGCGATCGGCCACGTCCCGTTGGCGGAGGTGCAACGCCATTCTCGCCGCACGAAGCTGCATCCCGAGGAAGGCTGGCGGGTCTGGCCGTGGCTGCATGGCTCGATATTCGTGCGGAGCGCTCACCGGCCCCTTATCCGCTGGCTCAACCACACAACATGCACCGCAGGCATCGGGTGCGTGGATGGCATGGCGTATGCACCGCTCGCATCCGATGCGTGGACGGCAGGCATCGGATGCACCGCACGCATCGGGGTTACCGCAGAAACGGTTCCCGCGCTACGGACGCATCACCACGCACGATGCGCCAAGCGCATCCGGGCGTGCCG
>Ga0136846_1224735_pt1 | contig 13607 bp, 9 predicted proteins | sample HopSoiMetagenom2_FD_96841 | JGI IMG/M metagenome (GOLD analysis project Ga0136846, IMG submission 96841) | Grasslands soil microbial communities from Hopland, California, USA - 2 Assembly 2016 (version 4) | ecosystem: Environmental > Terrestrial > Soil > Grasslands | place: USA: Hopland... | reverse complement strand
GCCCGCCTCGGGATGCCAGAGCACTCCGAGGGTGAAACGGCGCGCGGGGTCCTCGAGCGCCTCGACGGTTCCGTCTCGCGCGCGGGCGGCCTCGCGCAGGCCCGAGCCGAGCCGGCCGAAGCCCTGGTGGTGATGCGACTTGACGTCGTGGCGGTCGCCGATGATCGACGCGAGCTTCGTCCCTTCGGACACCTCGATGCCGTGGTCGGCGAAGACGCCGTTCACTTCCTTGTGGACGTCGGTGCCGACACGATCCGGGACGTGCTGCTCGAGATCGCCGCCGAGCGCGACGTTCAGCACCTGCGACCCACGGCAGATCGCAAGCATCGGCACGTCGCGCTCGAGGGCGGCGCGCATCAGCTCCAGCTCGAAATCGTCCCGCTCGCGGATCACGCCGCTCGTCTCCGGGTGCGCTTCGGCCGCGTACAGCGACGGATCGAGATCCGAGCCGCCGGAGAACACGAGCCCATCCACGAGATCAAGCGTCTCCGGCACCGACGACCCAGGCGGGATGAGCACCGCCGCGCCGCCGGCCGCGGACACACCGCGGACGTAGTCGGCCGGCACGAGCGCCGCCTCCATGGTCCACGCACCCCATGCCGCCGGCACGAGATACGTCGTGATGCCGATGACCGGCCGCGGCTCAGCCACGCTCGTACAACCTCGACCGCTCCCAGTCGGTGACCACGCGGTCGAACAGTTCCTGTTCCTTGCGTGCGTAGTTCAAGTAGTGGTCAACGACGTCGTCACCGAGCGCATTCCGCGCGAGCGAGCCGCTCTCCAGGCACCCGACCGCTTCGCGCAACGTGGACGGGAACCGCTCGACCGACGACTCGTACGCGTTTCCCTCGAAGGCCGGCGGCAGCTCCAGCTCGTTCTCGACGCCGTACAAGCCCGCCGCGATCGTCGCCGCGAACGCGAGGTACGGATTGACGTCGCCGCCGGGGATCCGGCACTCCACCCGCCGCGCTCCGCCTGACCCGACGATGCGGAATCCGCACGTCCGGTTGTCCATGCCCCACGCGAGCGTCGTCGGTGCCCACGAGCCCGCCGCGTACCGCTTGTACGAGTTGATGTTCGGCGCGAAGAACACCGCGAATTCGCGCGCGCATGCGATCTGCCCGGCGAGATACCGCCTGAACAACGCGTCGTCCGAGCCGAACGACGGCGACCCGTCGCGCCAAAGCGACGAATGGATGTGACACGACGAGCCGATCCACTCGTGCGACGGCTTCGCCATGAACGTGATCGAGCACCCGTTCAGGTGCGCGATCTCCTTCGCGCCGTTCTTGTAGACGACGTGGTTGTCGGCCATCGTCAGCGCGTCGTCGTAGCGGAAGTTGATCTCCTGCTGCCCGGGCCACGCCTCGCCCTTGGACGTCTCGACGCGGATGCCGGCGCCCTGCATGCCGTTGCGAATCTGACGCAGCAAGGGCTCGTCGTAGGTCGAGGCGAGGATGTGGTAGTCGAGGATGTACGGCACGGACGGTGTGAGATCGCGATAACCCTTCGTGTGCGCCTCCTCGTACGTCTCGCGCAGCAGATAGAACTCGAGCTCCGAGCCGACCTTCACCTCGAAGCCCAAGGCCGAAGCGCGATCCAACTGCGCGCGCAGCACCTGCCGCGGCGACGGACGCACCGGCGAGCCGTCGAGCCACAAGACGTCGCACAACACGAGCGCGGTCGCCTCGAGCCACGGCAGCCGACGCAACGTAGAAAGGTCAGGAGACAGGTCGAAGTCTCCATACCCGCGCTCCCACGACGCGATCTCGTAGCCCGGGATCTGGTCCATCTCCATGTCGAGCGCGAGCAAGTAGTTGCAGCCCTCCGTGCCGTGCCCGTGATCGACCTGCTCGAGGAAGAAGTCGCGATGCAGGCGCTTGCCGAGCAGCCGCCCCTGCATGTCGGTGAACGCCATGATCACCGTGTCGAGCGACGCGTCCGAGCGCAACTCGTCGAGCGTCAGCGAAGCCACCCAGCCTCCTTCGTGGAGGGGGCCGGTTGCCCGGCCCCCTCCGATCCGGTAACGAAGCGATCCTACGCCGATGAGGGCGCTGCGCCGGCGGCGCCGCCCTCGTACTGCGCCTCGCGTGCGGCGAGCTCTTCGGGGGTGCCCTGCACGATCGGGCCCTTGAACCACTTGTGAGCCGACAGGACCCACCAGCCACCGACGAGCACCAACGTCCCGCCGACCGCGATGATCGCGTAGTTGAAGAACAGCCAGCTGAACTCGTTCCGCCAGGGGACTCCGCCCGGGGACGTCGGGAGGATGAAGAGGACGCTGATGAACCCGACCCAGATGACGGCGGTCCATCCGATCCACTTGTAGTGCCGGCCGAGGTTCCACTCGCCCGGCTCCCATGCGTCGCCTTCGCGTAGCCGCAGATAGATCGGGATCGCGTACGCGATGTAGAGGCCGATCGTCGCGATCGACGTCACGGCGACATACGCGACGACGCCGTTCGTCCCGAAGTAGGCCGGGAAGGCGCAGAGGAACGCCAACACGGCGATTGCGATAGCCGCCGCATACGGCACGCGCTCCTTGTTGAGCCGGCGCCAGATCCGATGTCCGGGGACCGCACCGTCTCGCGAGAACGCGTACATCATCCGCGACGCCGACGTGATCGACGACATGCCGCAGTAGAACTGCGCGCCCACGGTGATGAAGAGCACCACCTCCGCCGTCCGTGTCCCGAGCGAGTCGACGAACACCTGCTTGACGGCGAAGATCCCTGCACCGGTCGTGTTGTCGAAGCTCTGGATCGCGAACGTGACGGCGAGGGCGAGGATGTAGCCGAAGATCGCCGAGACGACGATCGACATGACGACGCCTCGCGCCGCCGCCTTCGACGCGCCCTTCGTCTCCTCGCTCATGTGCGCCGACGCGTCGTAGCCCGTGTAGGTGTACTGCGCCTGCAGGAGACCGAGGAGCAACACGAACCACATCCAGCTCGGCGAGAAGCCGCTGTTGTTGATCGTCTTCGTGAACACCGTGTTGACCGACTGGTGGTTGTCGGGCTTGAAGATGAGGAAGCCGACGATGATCAGCACGCCGAACACGTGCCACCAGACGGAGATGTCGTTCAGGATCGCGACGAGCCGGACGCTGAAGATGTTCATCAGCGCGTGCAGCATGAGGATCACCGCGTACACGTAGATGATCTCGTGCGGCGACGAGTGGAACGTCCCGGGCCACAGGAGGTTCAGAAGCGCGTCGGTGAAGATCGCCGCGCCGTAGTCGATGCCGGCGGTGATCGCGATCTGCCCGATCAGGTTGAACCACCCCGTGAACCACCCCCACGCCGGTCCGCCCATCTTCGAGGCCCAGTAGTACAGCCCACCTGCGGTCGGATACTTCGACGCGATCTCTGCCATCCCGAGCCCGACGAGCAGCACGAAGAAGGAGACGAGCGGCCAGCCCCAGGCCTCCATGACCGGCCCGCCGTAGTTGAGGCCCGTCGAGTAGAGCGTCAGCGTCCCGGAGAGGATCGAGATGATCGTGAACGAGATCGCGAAGTTCGAGAACCCGCTCATCTTGCGCGAGAGCTCCTGCGCGTAACCCATGGCGTGGAGCATGCGGATGTCCTTGTCTGGCGCTTGGCCGGCTTCCACTTGACCTCCTTCGATGTTTGTGGCGGATGGAGCAAGCCGATTGTCCGACACCGGTCGGCCGGCGCACAAGGTCTGTCTGTAGTTTTGAGTCGTGCGGAGCTTCCGCTACGTCGTCGCGGACGTCTTCACCGACGTCCCGCTCGCCGGGAACCAGCTCGCAGTCTTCACCGACGCTCGCGACCTCGACTAGCTGACGATGCAGACGCTCGCTCGCGAGGTCAACCTCTCGGAGAGCGTCTTCGTGCTCCCCCCGACGGCCGAGGGCGCCGACGTGCGCATCCGCATCTTCACGCCGGCGGTCGAGCTTCCCTTCGCCGGCCACCCCGTGCTCGGCACGGCGTTCGTCCTGGGCGGGCCGCTGTCGAAGATCGTGATCAGGCTCGAGACGGGGGCCGGCGTCGTGCCGGTCGAGCTCGAGCGGGAGGGGCCGCGGATCGTCTTCGGCTGGATGGAGCAGCCGCTTCCGACACACGAGCCCGTCGCCGACCCGGGGCCGATCTTCGCGGCGCTCGGCGTCTCCGGCTCCGGGCTGCCGGTCGAGCGCTACGACCTCGGGCCGGGCCACCTGTACATCGAGCTCGGCTCGCCGGAGGAGGTGGCCGCCCTGAAGCCGGACTTCCGCGCGCTCGCGAGCGCGACGCAGGACGGTGCGAACTGCTTCGCACGCGACGGCGACGGTTGGAAGAACCGGATGTTCGCCCCGAACCACGGCGTTCCCGAGGACCCCGCGACAGGCTCGGCGGCCGGACCGCTCGCCGTCCACCTCGCCCGGCACGAGCGCATCGATTGGGGCGAGCGGATCCGGATCTCGCAGGGCGTCGAGATTCAGCGGCCCTCGACGCTCTACGCCGAGGCGCAGGGGAGCGGCGACCAGGTCGAGCGCCTCTCGGTCGGCGGCTCGGCCGTGACCGTTGCGCGCGGGCAGTTCACCTTCTGAACGACGAAAGGGCCGCCTGAGCGGCCCTTTCGGGTAGCGAGGCCTCCGAGAGGAGTCGAACCTCTGCGCCCGGGGTCGAAACCCGGTGCTCTTGTCCACTGAGCTACGGAGGCGGGTGGTGAGTGCGGACGGAGGGAGTCGAACCCCCATGGGACGAGCCCGCCGGTTTCTGAGACCGGTGCGTCTACCAGGTTCCGCCACATCCGCCTACGGGCCGCGTGGATCCGTCGAGTCACGGATCCACGCGGCCGGGCCGTTCATGCCGCCCGCGGAGGGAGCGGCTGCGAGGGTGCCTGCTGAAGCCGCGCCTGACGGCGCGACTCGAGCTGGACGACCTTCGCCGGGCGCTGCTTGTCGACGGGCGCCGGACGTGCGGCGACCCGCACCAGATGCAGATGCATCTCGGTCTCCTTTCTGTGTCAGGGGCGCACGCGGCGCCCCCCGTCTCAGAGGGCGCCGCGTTCGAAGTCGGAGATGAGCTGCGGCGTCGCCGTGTCGAAGCCGACGACGTCGAGCATCCCCGGGTCGGCCGGGTCCGCGATCGAGAAGCCGTTCGAGACCATGCCGACGACGACCAGCCGCGCGTCGATGCCCGACGCCCGGCGGTACTCACGGAGCGCCTGGGAGGGGTGGATGCCACCCGCCCAGGTCTCCGAGTCGGTGTAGATCACGAACGCGTCGACCTCTCGGTCACGCTCCAACGCGTAGAGCATCGGCAGCGCGATGTCCGTGCCGCCGAACGGGAGGTCGGTGACCTCCCGGACTGCGTCGCGCAGGCGCTGGCGCGGCGAGATCGCGAGCGGCGTGACGCCGTCCGTATAGCCGTTCCAGACCTGAGGGCCGCGCTTGCGGTAGCCGCCGCGACCGGCGAAGAAGCCGACGATCTCGTAGCGCTTCTCCGTGGCCGCCGTGATGAGCGCGAGCGCCGCCGACGCGTCGCGGGGCGTGAGACCCGGGACGCCCGCCACCCGGCCCAGACCCATCGACCCGGACACGTCGAGGGCCAGCAGCAGGCGCGTGCCGGTCGGCTCGACGTTGCCGAACGACAGGTAGAACGCGTCGTCGAGCGCGTCGACGATCTCGCGAACCGGCTGCCACGTGCCGCGACTGCGCGGGCCGTGACCGGCTGCATACGTGCGCAGCGCGGCCAGCACGGCGATCGGGTGCACGCGTGCATGCCGCAGGCGGTCCGCGTCACGCAGCTGTGCAACGGCACGATCGGTGCCGTCGGAGCCCGGAGCGACGATGCCGACGCGCGTCATGGTCGCGAGGTTCCGGATCAGCGCCGTCATCGGCATGTCGTCCAGGAGTGCGTCCCAGACGACCGGCGAGCCGAGGTGCTCGGGCTGCAGCGCCTCGCGCGGCAGGCGGTACTCGCGTACGAGAGCCGCCGTAACCGCCGGCGTCGTCGCCGACTGAGCCCGGGTGAAGCCCTCGACGACACGGGGCAGGCCGTTCGTGTCGCCGCCGCGAACGATCCACTCGAACAGGCGAGCGTGCTCGTCCGTGACGTCGACGGTCGGGTTGCCTGCGCCGACGCGACGTGCCGGATGCGACAGGCGCAGCAGGTCGCGGTGCGTGACGCCGGCGCGGCTGCGGTACTTGACCGCCTGGTAGGCGAGTGCCTCCGCCGGCCGGCCCGCATACCACTGCGCAACCGCACGTCGCAGCGAGCGGCCCCAGCCGCGGAAGCCCTCGACGTACGTCGCGAACTGGAACAGGTGCGTGCCCGTGCGCGCGACCTGCGGCAGCGCCTCGAGGGCCGCCTTGCGCGTCCGCTCGTCGCCGGCACCCGCCGCGAGCGCGAGCGCGTACAGCGCCGGATCGTTCTTCGGCGCGCGGCCGTCACGGCTGACCGCGACGACCTCGGCAACGACGCGAGGACCGTCCTCGCGGACAGCGTCGTCGACCGCGCGAGCGTTCTCGCGCGTGAGCGTCCACTCGGACGCGTAATACGAGCCACCCTCCGAGCCGAGAACCAGGAAGCGGCGCAGCCGCATCCAGACGTCGACGCCCCATGCGTGGCCGCCGGCGCTGTTCGGGACCTGGCCGCGGAGCGGCAGCGACTGCGGCACGCGCCGCGTGCCGTGCTTGCTCAGGTACGACATGGCGCACCTCCTTTCGTCTTTGGGTGTGATCAGGCGAAGCCGATGCGCTGCCGCGTCTCCAGCCGGGCGCCTGCGGCGATTGCGAAGCGCTCCGCGAGCCACGCGGCGGCCTCTTCCGGACCGAACGATGTGAACTCGACGACCGCTGCGGGGCGCCCCGGCCGGGCGACGTTGAGATTGCGCCAGAGCTCGCCGTCCTTCTCGTCGAGGAGGAGGTCGAGCATGTAACGCGGGTTCGCCCCGAAGAACGTCTCGGGGTCGGTGACGAAATGCAGCCGGCACCACTCGCGCCACTCCCACGCGAGCGCACGGAGGGCGGATGTTTGCCGCGAGTGGGCCAGGCACCCGTCGTTCACGGTGTCCGTCAGGTCGAGGAGTGCTGTCTTCGTTCCAGATGGATGAGCTGCGGTCGTGTGGGCGCCGAACGGGTTGAATTGAGCTACCGCTCGCGTGCGCGCGATCGGGCGGGCTTCGAACCCCGCAACCTCCCGACCACCGGTCGGGTGCTCTACCGAGAACCGTTCCTGCTCCGGCCCGCAGCCGGATGCGAGCTGCTGCTGCGGTCATGCGTGCGCAGACCGGCGATGCTCTGCCACCTGAGCTACCGGCCGTCGAATCGGCCGGGCGGGACTCGAACCCGCGACCTTCGCGTGCGATGCGATAACCGGTTCCGCTCCGGCCCGCAGCAGGTCTTCGTCGTACATGTCGCGGTCATGGGATTGCCGCCGGGGACGCGGAGTCGAACCGCGCAGATGCCTGCCTCGCCATGAGATAACCCGGCCGCGTCGGCCCGCGAGGATCGCGCATGCGAACAACAGGCCCGCCAGGGATCGAACCCGGACCCGCGAGGTTGGAGCTCGCGATGCTGCCGGTTACACCACAGGCCTACGAGTACGCCCGGCTGGGTTCGAACCAGCCTCCTCTGCCGTCGCAGGGCAGCGCTCAGTCCGCTGAGCTACGGGCGTGAGCAGGAGCCTCCGGCAGGAGTCGAACCCGCACCTCGGCCGTACAAAGGGCGCGTGCTTGCCGTTGACACTACGGAGGCTCGATGGAGACGACGGGAATCGAACCCGAACCAGCCTCGGTGCAAACGAGGCGGCCTGGCCACAGGCATCCCCACGTCTTCAGTCCTTGTAGGGATCGAACGTGTCGTCGCCCGCCATCGCAACGCCGAGCGGCGTCAGCGTGTGGAGGACGCGGACGGATCCTGCGTGGTGGTCGAGTACCTCGGGCAGGCGCTTGTACACGCCCGGGGCCTCGTCGGCGCCGCCGCCGCGCAGCTCGACACCGCGGGACGCGAGAACGCGGCGCGTGGCGTCCCAGTCGATGCGGCCGCCCGAGCGGACGCGCCGCTTGAACTGGTAGCGCTTTCCCTGCGCGTTCGTGCGCTCCTCGGTCACCTTCTTCCAGCGGCCCGCGGCCTGCGTGCGCGACATGACGCGGCCAGCTCCGTGAACCGTGGAATAGAGCGCGGACTTCGACTCGTCGCCCTCGACGCCTTCGAGGATGACCGAGATGTCGCCCATCGACCCGCCGACGAAGCCGCGCTGTCCCGGGAACGCAGGCGTCGCGCCCTTGCGGATCACCCAGTAGTCCTCGCCACCGTGACGCTCGCGCCACGCGAAGTTGTGGTGGTTGTGCACCTCTTCGACCGCCTCGGTCCCGAGGATCCCGAGCACCGTCGCGACGACGGCGTCCCGTCCTGCGTACGCGTACTTCCCGGCGAGCGTCATCGCGTCGATGTACGCCTGGCCGAGCTCCGAGTCGACCGCGAACAGGATCGGCGGCGAGTCCATCTCGCCTTCCTTCGCCAGCTCGTCGAACTGCAGGCCTTTCGCGAGTGCGAGGAAGCCCGAAGCGGTCTTGTGCCCGAACCCGCGCGAGCCGAAATGCACACCGATCCACACCGCGCCTTCTTCGTCGGCGAACAGGTCGACGTAGTGGTTACCCGAGCCGACCGTGCCGAGCTGTCGTGCGGCGAGGTCGGCGAGCTTGCGCTGCGGCGCGAACGATGCGTTGCTGATGTCGTCGATCACCGTGTCGTCGACGCGTGTCTCGTTGTTCCGCCCGATGCCGAAGGAGATCCTGTTCACGATCTCGTCCATCACCTTCGCGACCGGGATGCCGTCGTCCACGACGAGGTTCGTCTTCACGGCCTTGTTGCCGCACGCGATGTCGTAACCGACGCCCGACGGCGAGATGTAGTCGCGGTAGGCCACGACTCCGCCGATCGGCTGCGAGTAGCCCGGGTGGTGGTCGGCGCACAGCACTGCGTAGTCGGCGTCCCCGGCCTCGGCGCACCGCGTGAGCTGCTCCAGCGAACGCTGGTCGAGCTCGCCGAAGGTCGTGATCCGAGCGTTGCTCATCGCTGCTCCTCGAATCGTGACGGTTGAGGTGGCCGACCGGATTCGAACCGGTACTGCGGGCTTCACAGGCCCGGATGCTGACCGTTACACCACGGCCACCACGGAACGGGGACGACCGGAATCGAACCGGCGCTTCTCGGTCGACAACCGAGCGCTCTATGCCACTGAGCTACGCCCCCTCGATTGCGCGGGTGGGATTCGAACCCACGGTCTCGAGCTCATGAGGCTCGCGAGGACAGCCGCTCCTCTACCGCGCTTCGTTGCGAACGACATGTCTGCCCGGCTGGATTCGAACCAGCGGTCTCCGGTTCCCGAAACCGGCGGGGTGGCCGACTTCCCTACGAGCAGATGTGAGTACCCCCGGCGGGAATCGAACCCGCTGCTTCCCGGTTGAGAGCCGGGCGTCATCTCCGGTCGACCACGGGGGCGCGTGCTTTCGGCGTACAGCTCCGGCGGCAGGGATCGAACCTGCGCTTCGCGAGTAACAGTCGCGCGTCTTTCCGCTCGACCACGCCGGAGAGAGATCAGGGAGGCGGAAGGAGAGGGAATCGAACCCCCAAGGCCGCGAAGCCCACCCGTTTTCGAGACGGGATACCGCACCGGTGGCAGTCCTTCCTCGGGATGGCTCCGGCAGGAGTCGAACCTGCCCCCGTCCGATCAAGAATCGGCGGCTCACCACTGAGCGACGGAGCCGAGATGTGGCCGGCAGGGATCGAACCTGCGACGCGCCGCGTTTCAGACGGCCGCTCTACCCGGCTGAGCTACGGCCACGTGGATGGGCGAGGCTGGATTCGAACCAGCGACGTCTTGTTTGTTGGACAAGCACTCTGGCCAGGCTGAGCTACTCGCCCACGTGGATGGAACAGGCTCCGGGGCAGAAGCTCCGGGACAGAAGCTCCGGGACAGAAGCTCCGGGACAAGGGTTCGAACCTCGTTCTCAGCGTTCAGAGCGCGGCGTCCTACCGATTGGACGATCCCGGAAAGGTGGGTGGGCGCCGCGACGCCCACGCGTCAGTCGATGAACACGACGTGCCGCTGCGCTGCTCCCTTCGGGCTGAGACGAGCGAAGCGCGTCTCGCTGATGCCCGTTCGGGTGGCGGCGGTCGACGTACACCGTCCTGCCGCCCGTACTGCATACGGTGGGCGTTGCCCCGGCCCCGGGTCAGCGGCTCGTCGCGCAGGACGACCGCATCGGGCACGCGCAGGTGCGGCGCCGGCAGGAAGAACCACTCGCCCTGACGGACGTACGCCGCGTTACGGCGGCGGAACGGATCCTTCGGCTGCTCGGTCGCGAGCGCGTCGCGAACCGCCGCCGGCTGCAGTGCGAGCTTCGCGGTCGACACACCCGTGACGCCCGGTGCGGCTTCCGGGACTGCGGCGACGAACCAGTGCCGCTTCGTCGTGACCGCCGCGGCGATCGGCGCGAACGTCGATGCGCGGCGAGCCGTGCCACGCTGTGTCCGCAACCGAGAGGCGGGCGCCCATCAATGCGAAACGCCGCTCGAGAGCCTCGTTCATGAGGCCTCTTCTCCCGTTGCCGGGTAGTGACGTTAGAGGGGCCGGCCGGCAGTTCCATGCCCTCCGTCCACCTCGTCGGAGAGGTCGACGCAGCGGCACGGTGGTCGCGCGGAGCGGTCTCGATCATGTCGCGGCCGGCGTTGTGCCGGACGCTGTTGTCCAAGCCACTCGCCTGCCCTTCGACCCTGGATCGCCGGCGTGCGCGTCCTACGTGGAGGGGAGTTGGAGCCCGGCGCTCCCGTTGTGCTCCGAAAATGCGCAGGCAAAAGCAGCCGGTAATTGTTCGGCTAATTCAGCGTGCGTCGGGCACGGGAGGACCTTTCTCTCTGAGGCGGGGCCTCGAAGCGGAACCGGATTTTCTCAAGCTGGGCAATCACTCCTCTGACGATTGGTGGAAACGGCCCGGAAACGACGAAGGCGACCCTCTCGGATCGCCTTCGCTCTGTCTGGCTATGCGGCTAGGAACCTAGCGGGCATGCCTCCGAGCGAAGACGGTGGCCGGATCGAGCGAGCTCCGGCGGTCGGACTGATTCGCGGCGTACGCCAACGGCGCAGGTTCCGCGAATCGGGTCGTGAACATGGTGATTGGGTGGAGTCCGGTCATGGTCGTCTGGCTGGTATGCCGTCGTTGACGATAGACCAAACATCGGATCTACGCAAGGGTGTAAATGCAAATAAACGGTGCAGAAGCGAAATTGCTTGCCGATATTTCGCTTCGCTATACCGCGACGTGTTCGATCTCGGGCAGCTCGGTCGGCAGTGCGCTCCAGAACACGCCGCCGTTCCGCGAGACGTAGAGGCGGTTGCGGGCGGCGTAGACGAGCAGGTCGGGATCGTCGTCGGCGATTGCGACCGCCCGTCCCGGCGGCAGCCCGCGCCCCGCCTCGCGCCAGGTCGAGCCCGAGTCGTACGAGACGAGCAGCGGCGGCTTCGCGTCCACGACGGCCACGAGCGTCGAGCCGGCCGACGCGGCGGCGACGACGCGCGGAAGGTTGAGGGCGGGCTGCGCGGGCGCGGGGGTCTCCGCGCCCCACGGCTCGACCTCGCCCGTGTCGAGGTCGACCGCGAAGCGCCCTGACGCGGTGGTGACGACGGCGTTCACTGCGCGAGCACCGATGCGACGACGGCAGTTGCGCGCCGTGCGGCGCCCGGTGGCGAGAAGCCGGCGTTGCGCGCGACGATGTACGCGGTCGAGAACGCGTCGCCGGCGCCTGTCGGGTCGACCTCGAGCGCGTGCGCGGGGATGAACTCGGAGCGGCCGCCGTAGTAGACGGTCGAGCCGCGTGAGCCTTGCGTGAGCAGCACCTCGCGCACGCCGAGCGCGGTCGGGTCGCCGACGACCGCTGCCTCCTCCTCGGCGAGCTTCAACACCCACACATGACGGAGGACCTCGCGGTCGAAGTCGTCGTCGAGTTGCAGCGGTCCCGTCTTCGGGACCCGTACGAGACCCTGGCCGTCGAGCAGTACGCGACGCGAGCGCGCGAGCGCCGCGATCGTCTCCGTCGGGAACTCGTGGCGCGAGAGCGGCGCGACGTGCACCCAGCGCGTCGAGGGGAGCGGCGGGATGTCGGACGGGCGCCACTCGTCGCCGAGCGCCTCGACGTACATCGTCCGGACGTCGCCGTCGTAGGAGAACGAGAACGTCGCCGTCGACTCGCCGCTCACGAAGCGCACCGGCGTCCCGAGTTTGACGACGGGCGGCAGGAGCACGCCGCGGTCGGCCTCGGCCGCGCGCGCGAAGATGCGGGCCGGCACGTGCACGCGTTGCAGCGCGCGGGCGCCGTGGAACGGCCCGCCGCCCGCGCGCGGCGGCTGCCCGGGCAGCAGGTCACGCGAGAGGTTGCCGAAGAGCGCGATCACGCGCTCGCCAGTATGGGCCTCCTCGTAAGGACGCGTGCGAGCGCCGCGAGCACGAACGCGGCCGCGAAGCTCGGAAGCGATGCGCCGCCCCACGGCAGTGCGTGCGGATGCGCGTGCGCGGCGAGGCCGGTCCACCAGCCGGGGCCGACAGGCGCGAGCCACTGGTAGAGACAGAAGCCCGCGAGCCACGCGACGAGCATCTCGACGCGCACCTCCGGCGCGAGGAAGATCTGATCGCCGTCGTAGTGCCGCCCGGCGAGCAGCCAGTCGGCGAGCAACACGGCGAACAGTGGCACGAAGAACGAGCCGAGCAGATACAGGAACGGCTGGTAGTTGCGCAGGTCGATCACGAGTGCGCCGGCCGTCGCCGACGCGGCGACCGCGGCGACGAGCAGGCGCTGCGGCACGCGCGGCAGCAGGTTCTGCAGGCTGACCGCGCCGGAGTAGACGTTCGCGAACGCCTCGTCGCTCTCGTCGACGGTGAGCGCGAGCAGGGCGAGCACGCTCGCGAAGCCGCCCGCCGCGATCGCCGTCAGCAACCCTGGCGCGTCGCTGATGCTGCGCGACATCGCGACGACTGCACCGAGGGTGAAGAGCGGGATCGTCGGGATGAAGTAGCCGAGGCCGGCGCCCCAGAAGCCGGCGCGCCGCGAGCGCGCGAAGCGGGTGTAGTCGGCGACGAGCGGCGTCCAGCTGATCACGGAGGCGAGCACGAGGTCGAAGCCCGGCCAGAATGCGTGCGACCCCGGGCGGTGCCAGAGCGCGTCGGCATGCCGGCCGTGCAGCGACCACCACGACAGGTAGAGCAGCGACGCAATCACGACCCAGACGGCGAACGTGCGCACGTACTTCCGCACGAACCCGACCGGGCCGAGGAACGCGAGCGCCGTGGCCAGCACCCCGAAGAGGATCTTCCAGAACGGCAGGCCGCCGAAGCCGAACAGCTGCTCGGACAGTGCACTCGCGCCGGTCGAGATGATGATCAGCTCGAAGACCGACCAGCCGAGGCATTGCAGGATGTTCAGCCCGGTCGGCAGGTACGACCCGCGACGCCCGAGCGGCGCGCGCATCAGCACCATCGTCGGGACGCGCGCGTCGGCGCCGATCAGCCCGCCGAGGCCGAGCAGCAGGCTCCCGACGAGCGCCGCGGCGACGATCGCGGCGATCGCGACGGGCAGCGACAGGCCGAGCCCGAACTGCGACGCG
>Ga0136846_1235248_pt1 | contig 13610 bp, 6 predicted proteins | sample HopSoiMetagenom2_FD_96841 | JGI IMG/M metagenome (GOLD analysis project Ga0136846, IMG submission 96841) | Grasslands soil microbial communities from Hopland, California, USA - 2 Assembly 2016 (version 4) | ecosystem: Environmental > Terrestrial > Soil > Grasslands | place: USA: Hopland... | reverse complement strand
GCCGTTGATGTCGAGGCAGCGGCCGGAGGCGCCGCCCTTGATCGCACCACCGGCAGTAGTGGTACTGGTCCCGCCGCTCGTGCCGCTCGTGCCGCTGGTGGGGGTGCCGGCGGGGGCGGTGGGGGTGGTGGTGTTGAGGGCGTTGATGACGGCGGTGTAGGCGGCTTTGGGGTTGCCGTTGTTGTCGAAGAGGAGGGGGTTTTCGCCGGCGCGCCAGGAGTCGCTGTCGCGGATGCCCCAGACGGTGATGCCGGTGCACCGGGTCACGGACAGGCAGGCGTTGACGGCGGTGGCGTAGGCGGTGGGGGCTGCCTGGGCGATGTCGAGTTCGGTGATCTGGACGTCCACGCCCAGCGCGGCGAAGTTGGACAGGGTGGTCTTGAAGCTGGCCGGGGGCCGCCGTTGCCGAAGTGGCTCTGGAAGCCGACACAGTCGATGGGCACGCCCCGGGACGTGAAGTCCTTGACCATGGTGAAGACGCCCTGGGTCTTGGCGTCGGTCCAGTTCTCGATGTTGTAGTCGTTGTAGCAGAGCTTCGACGCGGCGCCCGCGCTGAATGCCAGGACGCCCGCGCCATCCCCGGCGACCAGGCCCGGGACCGTCCCGGCCACGATGCGGCGGCGCGTTCGGCTACGGCGGTGCGTACGGCCCCGGGGCAACGGCTGCCCGGGGGTGGTCGGGTCGTCAGGTGACACGTCGTGGCTCCCGATCGGAGTGCGTGGTACGAGTGGCGTGGCGCGGCCGGCCGCGCTCGCCCTCGTGGTGCACCCCTAGGTAGCCGGGCGGAACGGAAAGGTTGCCGCCTAAACCACGCCTAAACCAAAACTTCTTTCAGACCCTGGTCGCCGAGGGTCCAGGGTCCAGTCCTGCGGGCTGCGGGCCGCGGATACGAGACGACGGGCCGCGGGTACGAGACGGTCGTCTCGTACCCGCGGCCCGCAGAAGCCGCTACCTCACAACCCGGCCGCCCGCCTGGGTCAGTGTATTCCGGGGGAGGTGGGGATTCCGAAGGCCTTCGGGGCTTCGGAGCCGCTCGGGGTCAGGTCGCGGCGGTGGGCGTGGAGGAAGGTCCGTTCGTCGACGTAGACCGCCGCGAAGAAGACGAGCGCGACGCCGAGGCCAATCACCGAGGGGTGCACGCCCGTGCTGGGGGCCAGGACAGCGGTCATCGCCAGCCACAGGAAGACGTTCGGGGTGTTCTGCGTGATGAACAGGTCCCGGCCGAGGCCGATGTCGTGGGAGCGCAGGCGCAGGAACAGGGTCGTCAGGAGCCGCAGGGCGGTCAGGGCCGCCGCTGTGCCGGACATCACCAGCAGGAGCCGGACGGCCATGTCGGCGCTCAGGCCGGTCGACGGGGTGAGGGTGAAGGTGGCGAGGCCGGCCACCGGGACGAGGGCCAGGCCGCCGAGCCAGTTCCAGTTGGTGCTGAGGGCGCCCGCGCGGATCGGGTCGCGGTGACGCAGGGCCTGTGCGCCGACGCCGGGCAGGGCGAGGGCGGCGAACAGGACGGCCGCGTAGGCGAAGAGGGCCGGTTCGAGTCTGCCCGGGGCGAGCGTCGGGGCGGCGCCCGGAAGGGCGAGCGGGAGGGCGAGGCCGGCGAGCAGAACCGCGGGCAGGGCGAGCGAGGCGGCCACCGTATGGCGTACGGCGAAGAAGTAGTCGCCTCCCCAGAGCAGCGAGAGTGTGGGGGCTATCAGGGCCGGTGGGAGGAGCAGGAACAGGCCCGCCAGTTCCAACGGGAGCGAGTGTCCGGCCCAGATGAGGACCAGGCCCAGCGCGAGGCGGGGGACCAGCAGGGGCCAGACCGTGCCGAGACTGCTCAGGGGGCGGCGCAGGACCGGGGGGTCCACGCGCAGCATCGCGAAGAAGGAGCCGACGGCCAGGAGCGCGGTGAGCGCGGTGGTGAAGGCCGGGGCCGGGATATGGATGCCGAGCGCGAGCTGGGCCGCCACGCCCAGCGCGGCGGCGGTGGCCACCAGCAGGGGGAGGCGTATCTCCACGATCTCGCCCAGGTCGTTGACGAGCCCCGCCGCCGAGGGGGCGGCCACCGCGCGGCGCAGGTCCTGCTCGGAGAGCGGGCGCGCGTTGGGGATCTTGAAGTCGCGGTACGTGTCCGGGCTCGCCCCCGCGACGACCAGGGCGAACATCTCGACGACGTACTTGTGGGCGACGACCAGAACCGTGCGTCCCGCGCGGGAGGCGGGCAACAGGACGTGCTCGTAGTACGCGGCGACCCGCTCGTACATCTCCCGCCAGCTCTCGCCACCGGGCGGCCGGCCGGTCGGGGAGTGGAAGGCCTCGGTGTAGCCGGCGAAGCCGATCGTCTTCTTCACCAGGCTCTTGTTGAGCCCGCTGTAGACGCCGAAGTCACGCTCGATCAGCGCTTCGTCGACGGTGATCCGGTCCGGGCGCTGCGGCAGCCGGTCGATGACGGTCCACGCGGTCTCGCGGGCCCGTTGGAGCGTGGACATGTGCACTTCGTCGATGCGTACGCCGCTCGCGGCGAGCGCGTCGACCCGCTCGGCCGCCTGGTCGGCCTGGCGGCGGCCGAGGGAGGTGAGCGGGGTGTCCAGGCGCCCGGCGAACCGGTTCTGTTCGTTCGCCTGGGACTCGCCATGGCGAAGGAAGTACAAGGGCATGAGGGTTCATTGAGCGTGGGGGGATAGAGGGATGGGGGGACGGGAGTGGGGGTGGGGGTGTGGGAGTTCGGGGGCGCAGGTGACCTCTGCTCTTGTTGATATTTCAATTTCATCTTGGGAGATGTTTGTTTTCTGTGGGAGGCAGTGCGGGAACGTTCACGTTTCCTTCACATGAAGCAGGACGCTGCCGGGACGCCGAAGGGCCCCACCGCTCCGCTGTTCGCGGGGCGATGGGGCCCTTCGACGTTGCCAGGAGGCTCAGTACAGGCCGCTCAGTACAGGCCGCTCAGTACAGGCCGGTGTAGCCGTTCCAGCCCGTGGCTGTCCGGGACTTCGTACCGAAGGTGGCCGATGCCGTGCCGTTCCAGCGCCACAGGGCGCCCGCGCGGTCACGGCCGACGAGGTCGGGGCGGCCGTCGCCGGTCAGGTCGCCGGGGACCGACAGGGCGTTGACGGTGATTCCGCCGGCGATCCGGGTCCGGCTGCCGAAGGCACCCCTGCCGTTGCCGAGCCAGCGCCACAGGACGCCCGCGCGGTCCAGGCCGACCATGTCGCCGATGGCGTCGCCGTTCAGGTCGCCCGCGCCGGTCAGGCGGGTGTAGCCGCCCTGGCCCGCGACCAGCCGGACCCGTGCGCTCAGGCCGCCCTGGCCGTCGTCGGAGTAGCGCCACAGCACACCGGACCTGTCGCGGGCGATCAGGTCGGCGCGGCCGTCGCCGGTCAGGTCGCCGGGGGAGGTCAGCACGTCGTAGCCGCCGAAACCGGTGCCGAGCAGACGGTGCTGGCTCCTCGGTGTGAACGCTCGCCCGCAGGTGCCGTCGTACCGGCTCAGCCGGCCGGTGGAGTCCCGGACGAGGAGGTCGTTGCACGCGTCGCCGCTCAGGTCACCGAACGGCACGAAGGTCGACGTGGTGGGCCAGCCACTGCCCACCACCTTGTGCGCGCTGTCGATCGTGCCGCGCCCGGTGCCGGGCTGGATCGCCAGCCGGCCGGCGCTGTCGAAGGTGAGCAGGTCGCCGATGCCGTCGGCGCTGAAGTCGTGGCGCTCCACCGACCGTACCGGCACCTGCTTGTCGTAGATGAGCGTGTCCGTCGTCGTGCCGTTCGCGGCCTTGGCGGTCAGGCGCATCCGGTAGGTACCGGTGCGGACCCGCACTCCGTTCTCGGCGCGTCCGTCCCAGTCGGCGGTGAGTTTCCCGCGCGCGGGACCGCCGGTGACGGTTCGTACGGCGGCGCCGCCGGAGGTGGTGACCGTCAGCTTCCAGCTCTCGGCCGGCCTGTTCAGGTACCAGACGCCCTGGAAGCCGCCGCCTCGGCGCAGGTCGACGGAGGCGGGGACGGAGGCGTCGGTCGCCGCGAGCGGGGACAGGGCCACCTGCGGCCATTTCACCGTCACGTCGCCGGACGCCGTCTGGTAGGCGACCGGACCGCCGAACGGGTCCACGTTCCAGAACCGGCCGCGACGGTCGGCGGGGGCGAACGCCGGGGACGGCAGCGGGCCGAGTTCCTGGGTATTGACCCGGAGGGCGGGGACCGCGTCGCGCAGGTAGGTGATCAGCAGTTTGCCGGCGTCGTCGTCCTGGGAGACCACGTAGCCGTCGCCCAGCCGCGCGTAGCCCTGCGGTACGTCCTGCTCCAGACCGCTGTTCTGGTCGAGAACACTCGCGTCGCCGTCCGGCCCGCAGGACGAGTAGACGTACTGGCCCACCACCTGCAGTTCGGACGGGAGGCAGGAGCCGACCACCCGGCTTTCCAGCCGTCGCATCGACGGCAGCGAGAAGCTCTGGAACACGGTCGAGCCCTGTGCGTCCTTTCCGGCCGTCCACAGCGTGTTCCCCCACAGGGCGGAGGCCGCCCAGGAGCCGGTGGCCAGCACCTTGTCCCCGGCCCGCACCTCCTGAGTGCCCCCGGCCGCGCGGACCACTTGGTACGAGGCGGACGCCGCCACGACACTCGGCCCGTCCGACGGATGGACGATTCCGCCCGTGCCGGTGCCGATGAGCCGCAGGCACTCCCCGTAGCAGTCCAGGTGGTAGCTGTGGTCGCCGTCGTCCACCTGGTACCCGAGGTCGCCCAGATCCTCGGGCGGGGCGGCGGTCAGCGTGCCGTCGGACGCCAGGGTGAGCGCGGTGCCGGTGAGATCGGTGCCGTCGTACGGGTCGGGCGCGTCCGCGTGTTCGGTGCCGAGCAGCACCCGCCCCTGGTCGACCGCGATGCCGCCGGCCTCGTACACCGAGACGGCGGGCAGCGGTGCCACCGGCTCGAACGCCGGGACGCCGTCCGCGCCCAGGGTGACGCGCTGGACCGCCCAGTGCTCCGCGTCCGTACCGCCCTCGATGGAGAAGCTGCCGTCGTCGCCGTCGACGAAATTGCCGGACGAGGCGGCCAGCAGCGTCCGCGTCGGGCCGCCGGTCACCGGTACGGCGCGGATCGTGTTCTTGCCGGTGTCGGGGTACAGCAGCCAGTCGCCGATCGCGCGGGCCTTGAGGCGGGCGTCTTCCGGAATGTCGATCAGGTGACCGGGGGCCGTCGGGTGCGCGCGGTCGATGACGTACAGCCTCGTGTTCCTGAACTGCTTGTCGACCGCGAAGAAGATCACCGTGTCGCCGGCCAGGTGCGGGTACTCCAGGACACCGAAGTCGTCGCTCGGTACGTAGGTCAGCGCGGCGCTGTCGAAGTCGAGCAGGGCGGTGCGCCAGGGGGCGCGGTCGTCGGCCGGCTTGTACCAGAACGCGGCTCCCCGGGTGTCCGACGCCTCTTCGAGCATCCACCCGTTGAAGTCGTCCGCCACACCGGTCACCGGCCGGTCGACCAGCTTGCCGCCGCCCGTCGGCATCTCCAGCAGGTGGAGCGTCCACTTCCCGCCGACCTGGCGGGCGACCAGCAGGCGGTTCTCGGCGAAGACCCTGGTGACCCGGTCACCGGCCGGCACGTAGAACCGCGTCACCTTGTCGGTGGCGTAGTGCCGGATCTGGTAGACGTTCGTCGTCTGCGGGACCTTCTCCAGCCCGAGGCCGCCGTTGTAGGCGGTCGCGTAGGCGCGGTACGGAATATCCCTGGTCGAGCCGTCGCGGGCGGTCCACCTCGCGAGACGGTACGCGCTCGGTACGGACAGGTACCCGGAGTTGTCGGCGGCGGCCAGGAACGCCTGCCGCGGTGCGGCCCGGTGTGCGCCGGTCAGCGTGACGGACGGCATGTCCCCGCCGTCCGCCGCGACGGCAGGCCCCGCCGCGAACTGCAGCAGCCCGGCCACCACCGCCAAGGCCGCGGCGACCGAGACCGCCCCGGTGGTCGCCGACCGCGCTCGGTTCGGCGCCGTGCGCGCAGTCGTGCGTCTCGTACGCGGTGTCGTGTCTCTCGTACGCGGTGTCGTGCGTGTCATGCGTCCCACCCCTGTATGTCGTCCCCTGTAGGTGCTCGGCGGTGTGCGGTGACCGTCCGCCAGGTCGGCCGTCGGCACATCCGCCCAGTCAGACTCACGCCACGGCACATGCGTTGTACGACAGCGGATGAACGTCGATATCCGCGGGAGAAGAGGGCGGAATCAGTCGAATCCGGCCGCTAGCAGGACACTGAGGCCCTCCGGGTGGTGACAATGGGCGGGTATGGGGCACCTTCGGCCGTCCCGCAGCAGGGATCACCAGGCCCAGGAACGACATCACGGCGGGCGATTCGGCGCGATTCGGGTTTCCGGTACAACCCCGGCGCCCGTCCCGCTGTCTAACGGGGCATCAGAACCCACGGAACCACTCCCGCGAAGGGGCTGCTTCGACATGCGTACACACAGAAGGATCGCCACCGCGACAACCACCGCTCTCGCCCTCACCTGCGCCCTGGGCGCCGCCGCGCTCGCGGCGCCGACCGCGCAGGCGGCCACGCCGAGCGCGGGCACGCTGCTCGACGCGGCACACGACCTCAGGTACGTGGGCAACCCCGGCCAGGTGAGCCGGCTGACCGTCACGAGCGAGTTCGAGTCCCGCGACGGCGGCAACGACGCCTACTACATCCTCACCTTCCGCGACCGCGCCCCCGTCACCATCGCCCCGAGCGCGGCGGAGCACTACGAGTGCGTGTACCCCTCGCCGGCCGACCGCACGGTCGCCCGCTGCGCCGTCCACATCCCGGTGGGAACCGACTTCACCGACATGTACTACATCGATCTGGGCGACGGCGACGACACCGTGACGATCCCCGCCGCCAACGACGTGTCCGCCACGATCTTCGGCGGCAAGGGCAACGACGTCCTGAACGGCAACCCCTTTGTCACGCTCTACGGCCAGGACGGGAACGACCGTACTGTCGGCGGAGGCGGCCCCTGGGCCAACGGAGCACACGGCGGCGCCGGGAACGACGTCATGACCGGCTGCTCGGTCGTGTGCTACGGCGAGGCCGGGAACGACACGCTCACGGGCGTGGACAACAGGGTCGCCGGGGACTACGACCTCCTCGACGGCGGGGACGGCAACGACGTCGCGTACGCGAAGGCGGGCAACGACCTCATCCGCGGCGGCAGGGGCAACGACCGCCTGTACGGCGAGAAGGGCAACGACAGGATCTACGGCAACAGCGGCAACGACACCCTCTACGGAGGCCCGGGCACAGACACCCTCTCGGGCGGCCCGGGAACGGACAGGGTGTACCAGAACTGAGGGCCGCCACAGCGCCCCTCAGGGGCGGGGCGCTGTGACACCTGCGGCTCCGCCGCGCGGGCAAGACAAGCCCCCACCGGCCCGCAGGGACCCAGATGCCCCAGATACCCCAGTTACCCCGGACCCCCCGGAGGGCTCAGCTCAGATCGCCTAACCCTCTCAACTCCGGAATGTCATCGAACTCCCCCGACCCCCGAAACATCAACTCCAACGCGTCCTCCGCCACATCCCCCCGCCCGCCCTCCGGAGGAGGCAACGCCTGCTCCGTCCAGATGCACTTACCGGTCGGCGTATAACGCGTCCCCCACCGCTGCGAGAGCGCGGTGATCAGCTGCAGCCCCCGACCGCCCTCGTCCGTCTCCGTCGCCCGGCGGATACGGGGCATGGTCAGGCTGCCGTCGAAGACCTCGCAGCTCAGCTCGGCGCCGTGCAGCAGGCGGAGTCGGACGGGGCCCTTGGCGTGCCGTACGACGTTTCCGACCAGCTCGCTGGCCAGGAGTTCCGTGGTGGGCGTGAGGTCGGTCAGGCCCCAGGCGGACAGCTGTTCGCGGACGTGGCGGCGGGCCTGGCCGGCCGCCCTCGGGTCATCGGGCAGCGGCCAGGACGCGACCCGGTCACCGGTGAGCGCGTGGAGACGGGCGACGAGGAGTGCCGCGTCGTCCGCGCTCGGCTGCTCGGCGGGGAGCAGCCCCGTGGTGAGCGTGTCGCAGAGGCCTTCGAGGTCCCCTTCCGTACCGGCCTCGTACGCACCCCTCAGCAGGCGCGCCAGTTGGCCCATGCCCTCGTCGATCTCCCGCTTCGACGACTCGACGAGACCGTCCGTGTACAGCACCAGCAGGCTGCCCTCGGGAACCTTCAAGTCGACTGTCTCGAAGGGGGGTTCGGCCGCTCCGAGGGGCGGGTCGGCGGTGAGGGCCGGGAAGTACACGGTGCCGTCGGGGTGGACGACCGCCGGCGGGGGATGGCCGGCGCGGGTGATGGAGCAGGTCTGGGTGATGGAGTCGTAGAGGACGTACAGGCAGGTGGCGTACGACTCCTCGCCCATGTTGCCGACGATGTCGTTGAGGTGGCTCATGATCTCGTCGGGGGGCAGTTCGAGGTCGGCGAGGGTGTGGACGGCGGTGCGCAGCCGGCCCATGGTGGCCGCCTGGGGCAGGCCGTGGCCCATGACGTCGCCGACGACGAGGGCGACCTGGCCGCCGGAGAGCGGGATGATGTCGTACCAGTCGCCGCCGACGCCCATGCCCTGGGCGGCGGGGAGGTAGCGGGCGGCGGCCGTGCAGGCGGCCAGGTCGGGTAACTCGCGTGGCAGCAGGCCGCGTTGGAGTTCGCGGGAGCGGCTGTACTCGGCGTCGTAGAGGCGGGCGCGGTCCACGGCCTGGGCGACGAGGGCGCTGATCGTGGTGAGGAGGGTGCGTTCCTCGTCGGTGAGACGGCGCGGGCGGTCGAAGGTGACCACGCAGACGCCGAAGGTGTTGCCGGACGCGGTCAACGGCAGGAAGGCCCAGGCCTCTTGAACGGCGCGGGCCGGCATGCCGGCCAGGTGCGGGTAGCTGGCGACGAACTCCGCCGAGGACGACAGGAACACGGGGGTCTCGGTCGAGATCGCGTCGTGGCAGGGCCAGTTGAGGGTCAGTGGCCGGTTGGCGATCTCGGCGAGGAAGTCCTTCGGGTAGCCGATGGCTCCGACGGTGTGGAGACGGTCGTCCTCGATGGTCTGGACGGCGAGGCCGGTGGCGGCGAACAGCGGCAGTACGCGCCGGGCGACCGCTTCGACGACGTCCCGCGAGGTGGTCGCCTTGGCGAGGGCGGCGGTCAACTCCGCTATGCGGGCCGCGCGTTCGGACGCGGCGCGTTCGGCGATCCGCCGCTCCTCCTCGTGCCGCCGCTTCTCGGTGACGTCCTGGAGGTAGAGGGTGCGGCCGTCGGGGCCCGGCACCAGCCGCAGGTGGTAGCGGAGGCCGGTGCCGGGCACGCGTATGTCGAAGCCGGCCGGCTTGTCCTCGGCGGCGGCCTTCCGGCAGCGTCTCTCCAGGCCGGCCAGCTCCCGCACGGTCGGCAGGTCCCACAGGACGCGCCCGAACAGTTCCGCCTCGGAGAGGCCGAGGGTGCGTTCGGCCTCGAGGTTGGCGAAGGTGATCCGCCAGTCGTCGTCGACCGCGAGGAACGCGTCGCTCATGTGCCGCAGGGCGCGGCCGAGCGCGTCCCGGGCGGTCCGTGACTCGTTGCTGTTCCAGCCCATGCCGATCATGCGCAGGGGCTCGCCGTTCTCGTCGTACGTCGCCCGGCCGCGCGCCTGGTGCCAGCCGTACGTGCCGTCCAGGCCCCGGACGCGGTACTCGGCCTCGTACACCGTGTGACCGCGAATGGCCCGGTCGGCGAGGGCCAGGGTCGGCCCGAGATCATCGGGGTGGACGCAGCGCATCCAGTTCTCGATGCGGGCGGTGTACTCCTCGGGGCGGGTGCCGTACAGCTCCATCGCGGCTTCGTCCCAGATCAGTTCGCCGTTGGCGATGTGCCAGTCCCAGGACCCGACCCGGACCTCCTTCAGCGCCTGGCGCAGCCGGTCGCCGCTCATCTCCGAGTGCACGGGACCGGCCGGGAGGGGCGCCTGTTCCATGCGTTCCTCGGTCCAGGCGACGACTTCGCGCAGGAACTGCCAGTGGGTGGACGTCGGTTCACCGTTTTCGCCCGTGATGACGGTGAGGGCGCCGATGCTGCGTTCGTCGCGGATGACGGGCACGGCGGCGAGTCCGCTGCCGGGGATGGGCGCGCGGGAGGGGCAGATGGGAACGTCGGGGCCGGCGCGGTCGGCCGCAGCCCCGGGTATCCACACGCCCCTGCCCGTGCGCTCCCCCTCGTGCAGGGCGCGGGCGGGGGCCAGCGGGCCCTCCTGGTCGATGATCTCCCAGGGGCCGGTGAGAGCGGTGGGCAGGCCGGTGGCCGACACCAGGCGCAGGGCCGACATGGGGCCACGGAGGTGAATCGTTCCTCCCAGCGCGCCCAGCTCGGCCACCGAGTGCTGGAGCGCAAGCCGGAAGACCTCGCTCTCGGCGACACCGGGGTCCACCGAGCCGAGCAGTGCCAGCCGTTCGTTCATACTTGAAATTTTACCGTTCAGAAGGCTCCTCAAGCGAGACTTTGCAGGAATCTCACGTTCAACTCTGGTCCCCTTCACCGGCCTGAAGAGACGTCAAGCTGCGTGTTCCCAGGGCGGGTTGTGTGACATTCCGCCCGCCACCGGCGCCATGTGGGGTGCTGTTGAAGGACAGTTGAGTTTTGAACGTAAGGAGTGGCATGGACATCGGCGTTTTCATCCCCATCGGCAACAACGGCTGGCTGATCTCGAAGAGTTCGCCCCAGTACATGCCGAGCTTCGACCTCAACAAGGCGATCGTGCAGAAGGCTGAGGCGCACGACCTCGACTTCGCCCTCTCCATGATCAAACTGAAGGGCTTCGGCGGCGAGACCGAGTTCTGGGACCACAACCTGGAGTCGTTCACGCTGATGGCGGGCCTGGCAGCGGTCACCGACCGCATCAAGCTCTACGCCTCGACGCCGATCCTGGCCCTGCCGCCGGCCATCGTCGCCCGGATGGCGGTCACGGTCGACTCGATCGCCCCCGGCCGCTTCGGCATCAACATCGTGACCGGCTGGGCCCCCGGCGAGTACTCCCAGATGGGCCTGTGGCCCGGCGACGACCACTTCGGCAACCGCTACGCGCGCGCCGTCGAGTACGTCACCGTGATGAAGGACCTGTGGCGCGACGGCGTCAGCAACTTCAAGGGCGAGTTCTACGAGATGGACGACTGCGTCCTCTCCCCGCGCCCGGCGAACGGGCACATCGACATCGTCGCGGCCGGCCAGAGCGGCACCGGCATGAAGTTCGCCGCGGAGCACGCCGAGTACAACTTCGTCCTGGGCACCGGCGTCAACACCCCGACCGCCCTGTCGGGCAGCACGGCGACGCTGGTGGCGGAGGCGGAACGCACGGGCCGGGACGTGGGCGCCCTGTCCCTGTTCATGATCATCGCGGCCGAGTCGGACGACGAGGCCCAGGCCAAGTGGCAGGACTACCACGACAACGCCGACCGCGCGGCGCTGGCGTACATGGCCGGCGAGACGGACGCGGACACCACGTCCACCGGAACCTCCACGGCGCGGACGATCGCGCTGCCGGAGGGCGCGGTCAACTTCAACATGGGGACGCTGGTCGGCTCGTACGAGAGCGTGGCGCGGATGCTCGACGAGGTCGCCGAGGTGGCGGGCACCAAGGGCATCATGCTGGTCTTCGACGACTTCCTCGAGGGCCTGGAGAACTTCGGGACACGCATCCAGCCGCTGATGAAGTCCCGGGCGGGCAGGGGGAGTTCGGCATGACCCCGGTCCCGGGCGGCGGGGCCGCGGGGGATCAGGAGGCGGACTACGAACGCGCGGGCCTGGCAGGGCAGTTGACCCCCGGCGCCGCCCCCGCCCTCCTCCTCGTGGACCCGGCCCGGGCGTACGTCGACCCTGCCTGTCCCCTCTACGCCGGGGCGGGCGCGGAGGGTGCCGCCGAGGCGATGAGGGGGCTGCTCGGCGTCGCCCGCCGGGCCGGAATCCCGGTGATCGTGACGCGCGTGACGCTGCGCCCCGACGGCGCCGACGCGGGCGTCTTCTACCGCAAGGTGCCGAGCCTGCGCGCGTTCGTGGAGGGCAGCCCGTACGCCGAGTTCATCGAGGGCCTGGCCCCGGCCGCCGACGAACTGACGGTGACGAAGCAGTACCCGAGCGCCTTCTTCGGCACCACCCTGTCCCCGTACCTCACCTCCCACGGCATCGACACCCTCCTCATCGCCGGCCTGACGACCAGCGGCTGCGTACGGGCCACGGCGCTCGACGCCATGCAGCACGGGTACGTCCCGGTGGTCGTCGAGGAGGCGGTCGGGGACCGGGACGCGGGGGTCCACGCGGCGAATCTGTTCGACATCCGGCACAAGATCGGTGAGGTGTGGGGGGTGGGGCGGGTGTCGGAGTACCTGTCGGGGGGCGGGGGCTGAGGCGGGTTCCGTGAACAGGGGTCGGAGTCGGGGGCCGGCACCCAGGACTCTGCCGGCGACTTCACGGACGACTGAGGGGCACGTCGGCATCCGCGACCGGCCGGGCGGCCGTGAACCTGTTCCGGCCGCTCAGCCGGTCGTCGTCAGGACCAGCACCGTGACGAGCAGGGCGACGACGACCGCCGCCGACACCATGCCCACGAGCCGGATGACGCGCTGCCTCGCCGGCCGGCGGACGACCTTGAGGGTGGCGCCCTCCGGGCGTTCGGGGAAGGCGAAGTACACCCAGTCCGGGTCGGCGTCGACCGTGACGCGGGCGAGCGGCAGATGGCTGAGGGTCGCCCCGCGGGCCAATTCCCTCTCCGCGAGGGCGAGTTTGGGTTCGACCCGGGTACGGAGGGTTTCCGGCAGGTCGGCCGGCAGCTTGTCGATGGCGTTGTTCAGGTGTGCCCTGCGCCAGCCTGCCCGGGAGGTCGGCCACCGGAGGTGGAGCGGGGCCGGGACCTGTTCCTGGTCCGACTCCACGGGGTGGGTGATGACCGCCTCGATGAACGTGGTGAAGAACCCTGAGCCGCCGCACGGCTTGTGCTCCAGGCGTTTCGCACCCTCGCACGCGCCGCAGGGACCGCGCCCCTTCCCGTTGCAGTCCGGGCAGGTCATCGTCTGGGAGCCGACGCACTTGGGACACGCCACGTCACGCTCGCCGCAGCGCCTGCACCAGTCGGTCCTGGTCTTCGCCCGAGCCTGAGGGTTCGCGGGCGGCTTCCGGCTGCCCCGGTTACGCGTGCCGCCGCACGACCAGCACGCGTCGGCGCCACCGCCGCAGCCGTCGCACGTCACCGCCTTCGGGCAGTCCTGCGTGCCGCTCCCGCCGCAGGTCTCGCAGTCCCGCTTCCCGGCGGCGCAGTCCGGACACGGCACCTCGGCGACCGAGCCCGCGAGCACCAGTTTCACCGGCGGTGAAGGAAGGAAGCCGGAGGGCACCGGGACGTGATGGGTGGCGAGGTCGGTGTAGGTCGGCCGCTTGGAAATCTGCTTCAGCTTCTTTCCCGCCACCCTCCGCGGCACACCCGGGTGCCGCTCCTCGAACCGCCGGTCGATACGGAAGTCGAGCAGCGGCTCCCGGGACAGCTCGGCGGTACCGGGAGCCACCAGCCGTGCCGGGTTGCCCCGCCCGGCGAGGTAGCGCTCGACTGCCTGGAGCATCTCTTCGTCGGACGGTTCGGACGGTGCCGTGGCCAACCCTGCTCCCCTGGTCGACGATCCAGGGAGCAGAGTACGAG
>Ga0136846_1232473_pt1 | contig 13610 bp, 10 predicted proteins | sample HopSoiMetagenom2_FD_96841 | JGI IMG/M metagenome (GOLD analysis project Ga0136846, IMG submission 96841) | Grasslands soil microbial communities from Hopland, California, USA - 2 Assembly 2016 (version 4) | ecosystem: Environmental > Terrestrial > Soil > Grasslands | place: USA: Hopland... | reverse complement strand
GACGGCAAGCTTGCGAGTACACGTACTTAGGTTACTTTTGCAGTTACTCAATCAAGGTGACAATTTGTGTCACCGGAATGTGCGCGCCTTTTCCCCCGTCAGGAGCCACCTTTCCGCTCTGAGCGAACCGCTCGGAGGATCAACGATTAAGACTGGAGCTCTAAATGTCCCAGAGGCTGGGAGACCTTCTCGTTAAAGAGAAGATCATCACCTCAGAGCAGTTGCAACAGGCGACGAAGGTGCAGAAGGAAACCAACTGCCGCCTGGGCAGCGCACTCGTGAAGCTCAACTTCCTCACTGATGAGGATGTTACAAATTTTCTTTCCCGCCAATACGGCGTTCCCGCAATAAATCTTTCTTACTTTGAGATCGATGCCTCTGTCGTCAAGCTAATCCCCTACGAAACTGCCAAGCGATATCAGATCCTGCCGCTCAGCCGTGTCGGCGCGTCGTTGACCATTGCCATGGTCGATCCGACGAATGTCTTCGCCATGGACGATATCAAGTTCATGACCGGTTTCAATATCGAGCCGGTGGTCGCCTCCGAGAGCGCCATCCTCGAAGGAATAGAGAAGGCGTACGGGACCAGCAAGGAAGAAGATCTCGAGCAGGTCATGCAGTCCATCAGCGACGCGGAAGAGGCCGATATCGAACTTCAGGCTGACACCGCAGAGATGGACCTTGCTGATCTTGAGAAAGCTGCGGACGAAGCTCCGATCGTCAAACTGGTGAACCTTGTTCTAACGGATGCGGTCAAGCGCGGTGCCAGCGACATCCATATGGAGCCTTATGAAAAGGAATTCCGCGTCCGCTTCCGTATTGATGGCGTGTTGCAGTCGATCATGTCGCCGCCTCAGAAGTTGAAAGACGCCATAACCTCGCGCCTGAAGATCATGGCCAAGCTCGACATCAGCGAGAAGCGGCTGCCACAGGACGGCCGCATCATGCTGAAGATGCACATCGGCGGCCGTAAGAAGCAACTCGACTTTCGCGTAAGCACGTTGCCCACACTCTGGGGCGAGAAGATCGTGCTTCGCTTGCTCGACAAAGAAAATCTGCGGCTCGACATGACGAAGCTTGGCTTCGAATCAGAATCGCTGGTCAAATTCGAGAAGGCGATTCTGAAGCCATACGGCATGGTGCTGGTGACCGGACCGACAGGATCAGGCAAGACCAACACCCTTTATTCGTCCATTGCCCGCCTGAATACTCCGGATACGAACATCATGACCGCTGAAGACCCGGTGGAATTCCAGTTGGCAGGCGTTAATCAGGTCCAGATGAAGGAACAGATTGGCCTGAACTTCGCTGCCGCTCTTCGAGCTTTTCTCCGGCAGGATCCGAACATCATTCTGGTCGGTGAAATTCGAGACTTTGAAACCGCTGAAATCGCCATCAAAGCCGCGCTCACGGGTCACCTGGTGCTCTCCACTCTGCACACCAATGGCGCTCCCGAAACCATCACGCGGCTTATGAACATGGGTATTGAACCGTTCCTGGTCGCCACCTCGGTCCACCTCATCTGTGCCCAGAGACTTATTCGACGGGTGTGCAAGGAATGCGCTGAACCGGTGGAAGTCCCGATACAGACGCTTATTGAGGAAGGGTATTCGCCAGAAGAAGCCAAGACCGTGAAAATCCAGAAGGGTAAGGGCTGCAGCGTCTGCAATAACACGGGATACAAAGGACGCGCGGGTCTTTACGAAGTCATGGAAGTGGATGACGAGATTAAGGAATTGGTTCTTGTCGGCGCATCCGCGGTCGAGCTTAAAAAGAAAGCTATTGAGCGGGGAATGATTACGCTTCGCCGCAGCGGTTTAACCAAAGTAGCAGCGGGCGTCACCACGTTAGAAGAAGTGGCGCGCGAGACGATTCACTAAGTTCAACACATTTGGAAAGAGGGAACCGATGTCGCTTTCGTTGAGTGATCTATTAAAACGCATGCTGGAGATGAACGGCAGCGATCTCCACATTACGACCAACTCGCCACCGCAAATCCGCGTGCACGGCCATCTGGTGCCTCTGGACTTGCCGCAGATGACCCCAGCTGATACCAAGCAACTGGCCTACAGCGTCATGACGGACTCGCAGAAGCATCGTTTCGAAGAGCACCTCGAACTGGACTTCTCGTTCGGCCTAAAGGGACTGGCCCGTTTCCGTGCCAACGTATTCAACCAGCGCGGCGCGACTTCTGCTGTATTTCGTGTCATTCCGTTCGAGATTAAGTCATTCAACCAGTTGGGGCTTCCGGCAGTAGTGGCCAAGCTTTGTGACAAACCTCGCGGGCTGGTGCTGGTCACAGGCCCGACAGGCTCGGGCAAGTCAACGACGCTCGCCTCCATGATCGACAAGATTAATTCTGAGCGCCACGATCACATTCTGACCATTGAGGACCCGATTGAATTTGTTCACATGAACAAGAATTGCGTGGTGAACCAGCGCGAGTTACACGCCGACACCAAGAGTTTTGGCGATGCGCTTCGGGCTGCGCTTCGCGAAGATCCGGATGTGGTGCTGATCGGCGAAATGCGAGACCTGGAAACCATTGAATCGGCGCTGCGAATCGCCGAAACCGGCCACCTCACTTTCGGCACATTGCACACCAACTCGGCATCTTCCACCATCAACCGTGTGATTGACGTTTTCCCTGCCCATCAGCAGTCACAAATTCGGGCGCAGCTGTCCCTGGTGCTGGAAGGCATCATGTGTCAGAGCCTTCTGCCGACTGCTAACGGCAAAGGCCGCGCCATGGCCATGGAGATTCTGGTGCCGAACGCCGCTGTTCGTAACCTGATCCGTGAAGACAAGATCCACCAGATCTATTCGTCCATGCAGTCCGGCCAGGAGAAATTCGGAATGCAGACGTTCAACCAGTCGCTGGCAACGCTGTACTTCCAGAAGCAAATCACGCTGGAGGTCGCGCTCGCGCGCTCCAGCAATCAAGACGAGTTGCAGGAAATGATCAATCGTGGCGCGGGGCTGCGCGCAGGATCAGGCGCAACCGCTGCAAAAGGAACGGCAACAGGCAAGCACTAAGTTGACCACAATTTCGGGTAAACGGAACTAAGAGAGGGAAAAATGCCAGTATTTACATTTTCAGGAAAAACTGCCTCCGGCGAGAAAATCTCCGGGGAACGCGTAGCAGCGAATAAGCAGGTGCTCGCCAACCAATTGCGCCGCGAGCAGATTGCTACGCCCACCATCCGTGAGAAGGGCAAAGAGTTTGTGATGCCGACTTTCGGATCCGGCAGCGTGAAGGTCAAGGAGATCGCGATCTTCTTCCGCCAATTCTCGGTCATGATCGACGCCGGACTTCCGCTAGTCCAGTGTCTGGAAATCCTGGGTGCGAACCAGGAGAACCCAACTTTCCAGAAGACGCTTATTGGCGTCCGCACCACCGTCGAAGGCGGCGCAACATTGGCCAATGCCATGCGTCAGTATCCGAAGGTCTTCGATGATCTCACCACCAACATGATTGAGGCTGGTGAAACCGGCGGTATTTTGGACATCATTCTGCAGCGCCTTGCGACTTACGTCGAAAAGGCGGTCAAGTTGAAGGCTGCGGTGAAATCAGCTCTGATTTACCCCGTCGCCGTCGTTTCAATGGCCGGACTGATCGTTGGCGCCCTGCTCAAGTGGGTCGTTCCCATCTTCGCCAACATGTTCGTCGGATTGGGCGTCTCCTTGCCGCTGCCAACGCGCATTGTAATCGGACTCAGCGCCTTCATTGGCCAGTTCTGGTGGTTCTTTATCGTCGGAGCAGTCGCAGTGTTTTTCGGGTTCCGGCAGATTCGCAAAGATCCGCGGGGCAAGTATTGGATGGACTACATCATGCTGAAGCTGCCGATCATTGGCCTGCTTCTGCGTAAGATTGCCGTCGCGCGTTTTACCCGTACTCTGGGCACCTTGATTACGTCAGGCGTTCCGATTCTCGAAGGTTTGACGATCACCGCCCGCACTTCAGGCAATGCTGTTCTTGAAGAGGCGCTCATGAAGGTGCGTAAGGCGATCGAAGAAGGCCGCACCATCGTCGATCCTCTCCGCGAGTGTGGAGTTTTTCCGAACATGGTTACGCAAATGATCGGAGTCGGTGAGGCTACCGGCGCGATGGACTCGATGCTTCAGAAAATCGCCGACTTCTACGAGGATGAAGTGGATGCGGCAACCAAAGACATGCTGGCGATGCTCGAACCGGTCATCATCGGCCTGCTCGGCGTGTCCATCGGCGGCATCGTCATTTCGCTCTATATGCCTTTGTTCTCGATGATTTCCAAGCTGTCCGGGTAAGCACGCCACCGAAGGCCCGCTCCCCAGCGGGCTTTCACAGTTCGGTTTAGAACGTCCTATCACCCTGAGAGCGGGGAATGCCTACAGACATCGATAAACGGACTTGGCTGGCATGGCTGGTGAAGGTACGCATCTTCATCCTGACCGTGCTGCTGGGAATTGAACTGGCCATTGTGCAGTTCTCTCCGGTCGCCTTTCCGGTCCGGCTGTTTGTGGATGCCATTCTGCTGTCCTATACGATTTCTGTTTTCCACCTGCTGCTGCTTCATTTCTGGAGTGATCCAAAGCTTCAGGCGGCTTTGCAAATCGGAACTGACCTGCTGCTGGTGGCTCTGCTCATATACGTCACTGGCGGCCTCGACAGCTCGCTGAACTTCCTGTACCCGCTCGTTATCATCGTCGCCAGCATCCTGCTTTCGCGGCGCTGGGCTTATGTAACCGCCGCGCTGGCGTTCATTCTTTATGCGACCATCCTCGAGCTTTGCTTTTATCGCATCGTCCCCTCGTATATGGAGAGCAACCCTGATCCGAGGCGGCTGCAGGCCATTATCTTCGTCAACCTGTTTGGATATATCGCTGTCGCCTATCTGGCCGGACTTCTCTCCGCGAAGTTGCGCCTGGCCGATACGCGCCTGCGTTTCACCCGCGGTGCCCTCGAGAGTTTGCAGGCAGTCCACGAAAACATCATTCGCTCAACCAGCAACGGCCTGATTACAACCGGGCTCGATGGCCGCATCAGGCTCGTGAATCCCTCCGCCGAAAAACTGCTGGAGCGCACTGAGCAGGAATTATTGGGAGAGCCCGTGGCGCCCTTGTTTCAAGATCCCCTGCCACAACCCGGCAGCGGCGTGGCTCACGGAGAAGTCAGGTTCGTCGCGCGCAACGATTTCCGCAAGACCTTCCGTATTCTGGCCTCTGAATTGAACGTTCCCGAGCGTGGTGTCGTGGGCCAGGTCTATACCCTCGATGACCTGACGCAGATTCGCCGCCTTGAGCGTGAAGTCCGCATGCAGGACCGACTCGCCGCCGTCGGACGCTTGTCAGCAGCTATCGCGCACGAGGTTAGGAACCCGCTGACGTCGATCGCAGGCTCGGCCAGTTTGCTTGCCGAGATGCCCGACCTCAATGACGATCACCGGCGCTTGCTTCAGATCGTTACCCGGGAATCGGAGCGGCTGAACGGCATCATCACCGACTTTCTGGCCTACTCGCGCAATAAGAAATTCAATTTTGCCACGGTGAACCTTATCCCAGGCCTGGAAGATACGCTGACATTGCTGGAACATCGAATGTCGGCACAGAACACGGGGATCAAAATCGAGCGTAGATACGCGACTAACGAGGTTGTCGTCATTGCCGATGGCGACAGAATGAAGCAGGTGTTCTGGAACTTCTGCGAGAATGCCGTCCGCGCAATGAAAAAGGGCGGAACGCTTACCGTAAGCGTGGAAGAGCATGGCGACGATTGGCAGCTCAGTTTCGCGGATACCGGCCCTGGGATGAGCCCGCTGATGGTCGAAAAGATCTTCGAGCCGTTTCAATCGCAGTTTGAAGGTGGCACGGGACTGGGCCTCGCCATTGTGTACCAGATTGTGCAGGCCCACGAAGGCAAGGTATTCGTACGCTCCAAGCAGGATCACGGCTGTACTTTTGTGCTCCGTCTGCGAAAAGCAGGTCAAGCCGCGCAGTTAGCCGCAGCCGCGTCATTCCAGCTCGACGAACACGCGCGCAGCGAACCAGCGCGGCTGATCGGAGAGGGCGCACATGCCTAACATCCTGATCTGCGACGACGAGCGCTCAATCTGTGAAATGCTCGACATCACGCTGCGCCGCGAAGGCTACAAAGTGGAGACCGTTAACTCCGGCGAAGCGGGACTGAAGAAACTTGATTCTGCCCTCTTTGACGTCGTAATCACCGATATTCGCATGCCTAATGTTAACGGCATCGAAGTCCTGCGTCATGCCCACAAAGTTTCTCCCGATTCGGCCGTCATTCTGATCACTGCGGTTGATGATTACGAAGCTGCCGTCGAAGCCGTAAAAGCCGGCGGCGCCGCTGATTACATCCGGAAATCGCCGGGCATGGTTGACGAAATCAAACTTGCCATTCGCCGCGTACTCGAGCGAGTCACTTTGAGCCGGCAGAATTTCGCGTTCAAGCGCGATGCCGCCACCCGCAATTCGCTGGACAATATTATTGGCGTGAGCCCGGCGATGGAAAAGCTCAAGCAAACCATTCGCACCGTGGCTTCCACCCAGAGCACCGTCCTCGTCTATGGCGAGAGCGGGACGGGCAAAGAACTGGTCGCCCGCGCCGTCCACATCTGCTCGCCTCGCGCGACTGAGCCTTTTGTTTCGATCAACTGCGGCGCATTCCCTGAAACCTTACTTGAAAGCGAACTCTTCGGATATGTAAAGGGCGCGTTCACCGGAGCCAATCAGAACAAGCGAGGCCTGTTTGAAGTCGCCGACGGCGGCACAATCTTTCTCGATGAAATCGGAGAAATGAACCTGACAATGCAGGTCAAGCTGCTCCGGGTTCTGCAGGAGCGCTGCGTGCGTCCGGTTGGTGGGACTGATGAAATCGCGATCGACGTTCGCGTGATTGCTGCTACCAATCGCGATCTCGAGCGCCAGGTGGCTGAGAACACCTTTCGCGAGGATTTGTACTACCGGCTGAACGTCATCCCCGTTACAGTGCCGCCGTTGCGCGACCGCCGCGAAGATGTGCCCATGCTGGTGAATCACTTCATAAAGAAATATGCGGGTGTCGCAGGCAGGAACATCGCGCGGATTCACACAGAATCACTTTCGCTGCTTGGCCAATACGATTGGCCGGGCAATGTCCGCCAGCTTGAAAACACCATCGAGCGCGCCATCGCACTCGAGACCGCGGAAGAGTTGAAAGTCGAGACGCCGGCCGAACGCCCCCGTGCGCGCGCAGCAGCAGCCGGTGCAGGAAGCGACGTAGTTTCAGTCGCGCCTGGCGCGGTGCTCCCTGAGGGCATGGACATGGAAAAATACGTTGCCGAGATTGAGCGCTCGCTGCTCAAATCCGCCTTGCAGCAGGCCAATGGCGTGCAAACCCGCGCCGCCGACGTGCTGAAGATCTCCTATAGATCATTCCGCCATTTGATGAAGAAGTACGATTTGTAACGGCCTCACGCGTCTGGCTTGCAGTTCAGGTCCCGGGCGTGAGCCTTCAGCCTGAGCCTGACGCCTAGTATCATCTTCCCATGCTGTCCATCCTCCGCTTCCTGTGGAACGCCACTCGTGGGCATCGCCTGACTCCCTGGCGCAGCCCATACCTGCTGTGGCGAATTGAGACCTACTGCGGCCTCAAGATGCAGCAGATCGGCTTTGTGGAATTTTGGGAGTTTCTCTGGCACGAGCGGGGAAACTTGTGGCGCTTCCTCAAATGGACGGGCGAGATGCAGCACTTTGTCCACCCTTCACAGAGAACCAAAAGCTAGCTGCGTATGACTTCTGTACCTTGACGCCCTTTCCCGGAACCGATACTTTCAACTCAAACTGACTTGTGAGGCTGAATGGCGCACCGTCCCATCGTTACTCTGACCACCGATTTCGGGTTGAACGATCATTTTGTCGGCACCATGAAGGGCGTCATCCTGAGGATTGTTCCAGATGCTGAGATTGTGGACATCTGCCACTCGGTCCAGGCCTTTGACATTCTCGACGGCGCGCTGGCGCTGGCGCAGGCCTATTCCTACTTTCCACCTCGGACTGTGCACCTGGTCGTAGTTGACCCCGGCGTTGGCAGTGCGCGCCGGCCCATTATAGCCAGCTCCGAAGAGCAAAGTTTCGTTGCCCCTGATAACGGTGTGCTTTCGCTGATGTATGCGCGAGAAGAGCGCCTGAACGTGCGCCACATCACCTCGGAGCACTATTTTCTGCAGCCAATCAGCAACACGTTCCATGGCCGCGACATTTTCGCGCCGGTTGCTGCTTACCTGGCGAAGGGTGTGGAGCACGAAAAATTTGGCGAAGAGATCACCGATTTCGTGCGCTTCAACGCGCCCCGGCCGAAGCCGACGGACGCAAATACTGTTCGCGGTGTTGTGTTGCGCGTCGATCGCTTCGGCAACCTGATCACGAACTTTACGCCTCAGGATGCCCCGGCGCTCTTTCAGCAGACGCCGCCGGCATTCAAAATCGTTGTTGGAAAACGCGAGATCTCAGTCATGCGTTCGAATTATGCTGAAGGCGCGCCCGGGGAAGTTTTCGGCATCCTCGGCAGCATGGGATATCTGGAGATCGTTGCCAACCGGGGCTCGGCCGCGCAGCTGGTCGGAAGTGGCAAGGGAACAGAAGTCCAACTCATCCTGGAAGGTGCGACCGCAGCCACCAACGGCCAGTAATCACCTGAAGCCTGACGCGACAGCGTAATGCCTGACGCCTAATCGATTCGGATATCTCCGGAACCCGTCTGCACTTCCACCGGAACTCCGCCTGAGCCGACTTTGCCGCGAACTTCTTTGCGCCCGACCGTGCCTTGCACCGTGACCGGATGATTCAGGTTGATCGAGCCCGACCCGGTGTGCGCGTTCAGGTCGAAGGAAGCATTCTGTGGGAAGCGCAACTCAACGCTACCCGATCCGGTATGCACAACCCAACCGCCTGTGGCTTCGCCTTCAGCCTTGATATCGCCGCTTCCAGCCTGTGCCTGAAGCGATCCGCGCACGTTACGCAATTCGAGTCCGCCCGAGCCGGTTTCGGCCCGCACCGCTCCCGGCGCCGTCTGCTCCAGGACCAGATGCCCGCTTCCGGTTTGCCCCTCAAAGCCGCCTGCTATGTTGGAGGCGCGGATATCTCCACTTCCGGTCCGGGCAAAAACACTGCCCTTCACCCCGCTCAATTCCACATTCCCTGAGCCAGTGTGCGCCCGTACGCCGTCGCCGATGTCCCTCACCTGCAAGTTGCCGGATCCGGTGTTCGCTTCTACGGGGCCGCTTATCCCTGAGATCTCCTGGTTCCCCGATCCGCTGCTCGCATGCAGTCGCGTACCTGCAGGAACGGTGACCTCGTAGCTGATCGAAATATTGTGTTTGAGTTCAGGGTCGTCAATATGTCCGATACGAATATCGTTCCCGCTCTGCTGGATCGGCGGATTGCTCTCCAGTCGCTTGATGCGCTCTTGCGCGTTTCCGCCAAACCACTCGGTGGCCTGAATGTGCCCGCTGACCCGGACCTCGCTGGCGCTTCCCTGATGAACCGTGATGGAGCCGGAGCCGGTTTCCACCTGCAAGTCAACGTTCCCATTAACCTGCAGGGTGCGCTGGAACTCGCCGCGTGCTGCGGCAGAAGCGGCGCTCGCCGTAAATACAACTGCGATAGCACAAATTGGAAGGCAAGTACGAAGAGTTTTCATGTCTTTACTCCACGCTGAAGTAGATTAAAAAAGCGGGCACGGGGGAGAAACCCGTGCCCAGGTACCCGGTGATAAAACCGGGACTCCATGAATCCGCTACTGCAATATGACTTGGTCGTTCTCTTTGAGTCCGCTCAATACTTCCGTTTTCGCGCCATTAGAAATGCCGATGTTGATTGCAACTTTATTCTTTCCTTCTTTTCCCTTGGGATCGGGCACCTCGACAGAAGCCTTCCTGTCTTTGTCATAAATGATCGAGCCTTCGGGGATTTGCAGCACGTTCTTGTGCTCATCGAGAATGATCTCCGCATTGGCCGTCATTTCCGCTTTCAGTTCGCCGCCGGGATTCTCGATGGAGACGCGCACTTCAAATGTGGTGACGTTGTCTTTCTCTACGCCCATTGGCGAGATTTTGTTCACCACGCCTTTGAAAGTCTTGTCTTTGAACGATTCAACTTTGATCCGTGCGGGTTGGCCCATATACACCCGGCCGATGTCGCTCTCGTCCACCTTACCTTTTACATAGACTTCGCTGGTGTCGCCGATGGTCATGACCAGCGTCGCACTCGATCCCAACACCAGGATCGAACTCACGGCGTCGCCGACCTCGACATCTCGTGAAAGTACGATTCCATCCATTGGCGATTGCAGATCTGTGTAACTCAATTGCTCTTCGAGTTGTTTCAGGTTCGCCTGGTCCTGCGCCACCTGCGCCTTCGACTGCGCGATTTTGGCCCGTAGAACCGTCATCTGCGCACGCGAGACGTTCTGCTTGTTTACCGCCATTCGGTACTCTTTTTCGGCGTCGTCAAGCGCAGACTGTGAAACTACGCCTTCCTTCTGCATTTGCAGGTTGCGTTCGTACGAACGCTTGAGCAGCGGGACATCCGGAGCTTCGGCGTCCACCTTGGAGCGTTCGTAATCGGCCTCGGACCCTTTGAGATTGGCCTGGGCCGCTTCCAGCGTGGCGCGCGCCTGCTCTACCCCGGCTTCAATCTCGATCTTGTCGAGCTGTGCCAGAAGTTGTCCCTTTTTCACGCGGTCGCCATATTCGACATAGAGCTTCTTTACGATGCCGCTGGCCTTCGACTTCACCTCGACTTTGGTGATCGGCTCAACTTTTCCAGTCGCGACCACGCTCTTGGCCAAATCGCCCTTCTCCACTTTGGCCAGCTTTGATGGATCGATCTTGGTGGTGCCACGCGAAAATGCGACGGCTACGCCAACAATGAGAACGATCACGACCACTATGATCGAAGCGATAATTATGCGTTTGCGGCGTTTCTTGCGTCCGTTAGTATTGCCGTTCACATCTCCTCCTGCAGAATCCTGATCTCCAGCCTCGCCCTTGATACGCAGTCAGTCTGAGTTTTGTTCCAGGGACTGATCTGATTATTTCAGTGCAGCTCCGTCGCGTACTGACTTAGACATGCCGGAGCCAAAAATGAAAGCAGCGACTATCGAGATTTTCGGTGATGAAGTGACCGCTTAAGCAACAGTTAAGTGTTTGCTGTCCCTGAGTGTCTCCATTTTATCCCAGCGCTCTGACGGGCGAAGCCATGCCGGTATCCCGCGAGAAGTGAGGCAGCGGGCATCCACGCCCGGTCGGGGTCTGACAGCTTAATTTAGTTTGTATGTCAAGTTGTATCAATAACTTAGGCGCCCTTTATGCCTTCTCAACCCGCTCCGGAATGTTAAAATCTAAGCGCAATGCTTGCCTTTGTGCTGCTCCGGGTCTTACTCGTTGTATTCCTGGTTGCGGCCAACGCCTTTTTTGCCGCCGCAGAGTTCGCCCTAGTTACAGTCCGGGACACGCGAATTCAACAGCTCATCGATAGCCGGCGAATCGGCGCCCGCATTCTCCTGCGCCTGCACCGCAATCTCGACGAGGTTGTCAATGGCGTGCAGCTCGGCGTCACTGTTGTCAGCCTGACCCTCGGCTGGATCGGCGAGCCCATGGTCGCCCACTTCGTCGAGAGCCTGCAATTCCTGCAGCGCGTGCCTCACGCCATGATCTACGCCCACAGCATCGCGATCGTTGTCGCCTTTGGGCTGATCACCGGAATGCACGTGATCCTCGGAGAACTGGTGCCGAAGTCTCTGGCGTTACAAAAAGCTGAGCAGGTTGCGCTCACCGTGGCTGCCCCGATGGACGTGTGGCTGACGCTGACCAGGCCCTTGATCTTCGTGATGAGTAAGTCGGCGGGCACGGTGCTCCGGGCCTTCGGGCTGAAAAAGATGCGCCAGGGGCCGGTGCACTCGCCCGACGAAGTCAAACTGATCGTCAGCGCCAGCAGGGAACTGGGCCAGATCGGTACCGCCCAGGAAGAGATGGTTCACCATGCGCTCGATCTCGAGAACATTACCGCCCGCGAGGTCATGGTTCCCCGTCCGGACATCTTTTCGCTGCCCGGCGATCTCACCTTGCAGGACGCGCTCGACAAGGTGGTCGAGGAGCAGCATTCGCGCATCCCGGTTTACGACCCCAAGAGCGGCCCTGAGCATATTATCGGTATCCTTTACGCAAAAGACGTAATGCGATGGGTGCGGCTGCGCCTGAGCGCCCGAGCTTTTCCGGTAATCGGTTCCCGCATTCACGACATGAAAGTCAGCCAGATCATGCACGATGCTCTGGTGGTACCGGAAACCAAGCTTCTCGCCGAACTGCTCGAGGAATTCAAAGAACGCAAGCGCCACATGGCAATTGTGGTCGATGAATTCGGTTCCACGGCCGGCCTGATTACCGTGGAAGACATCCTGGAACAACTGGTCGGCGAAATTGAAGACGAGCACGATGTAGCTCCAGCGGAGTCCATGCAAATGGACGAGAGCAAGATGCTTGTACTCGAAGGCACCGTTGGCCTGCGCGACCTTGAGTCGCAATACGACCTGCTGCTGCCGCGAGACGCCGGTTTCGAAACCCTCGCCGGCTTCATGCTTTCGAAATTGCAGAAAATTCCCGCTATCGGCGACGCCTGCTACTACGAAGGGAAACGCTTCACCGTCGAAGAAATGGACGGCCACCGAATAGCGCGGGTGAAGATCGAAGACGTGCAGCCGGCGGCGGCGCAAGCAGGCGACTAGGGGTTGTATTGGTCACGTAGGGTGCCCTCACCCGCCTGGCCATGCAATGTGCATCGCCAACTCCTGCCGGCAGGCACGAGGATCCATCGTCCGTGTACTAATCCGCCGCGTGCGAGGCCGTGTACCTCGCCCCAATCTCTGCTGATGCTCGCAGCAGCGCATCAAGCGATCGCAACGGCGGCAATTCCGTGTCGCGCTGCTTGAGAGCTTCGAGCACCCGCTCAGTCGGAATATTTCCGACCAGCGCATCTTGCGCGAAAGGACATCCCCCGAGACCTCCAATGGCCGAGTCAAATCGGCGACAGCCGGCGTCGTAGGCTGCAAGTATCTTGTCGACGGCAAGTTCAACTCGACTGTGCAGGTGGGCTCCGATTTCGAGATAGCCAAATTTGTCCATTACCGCCGAAATCAGGTCTCGAATTTGTTCCGCAGAGGCCAGGCCGACCGTGTCGGCAAGCGAAATCATCTTGATCCCGCTTGATTCGAGAACATCAACCGCGTTTACGACTTCTTCGGCGTTCCATTCATCGCCGTAAGGATTCCCGAATGCCATAGAAATGTAGACTGCGACATCCAGGCCGGCGTCGTCGGCTTTGTTCTGGATCTTCTCCAGTTCCTCCAGCGACTCTTCCGGCGTCTGCCGCTGATTATTGCGCAGAAAAGTCGGCGAGACCGAGTACGGAAATCCCAGCGTGCTCACAGCCTGAGTGTTGATGGCCCGCTGTGCGCCTTTTTCGTTGACCACAATCCCAATGATCTCAACGTCATCCGGCGGGTCAAGCTCTTTGAGCACGGCGGCAGAGTCGGCCATCTGCGGGACGGCGTTCGGCGAAACGAACGAGGCCGCGTC
>Ga0136846_1219820_pt1 | contig 13610 bp, 10 predicted proteins | sample HopSoiMetagenom2_FD_96841 | JGI IMG/M metagenome (GOLD analysis project Ga0136846, IMG submission 96841) | Grasslands soil microbial communities from Hopland, California, USA - 2 Assembly 2016 (version 4) | ecosystem: Environmental > Terrestrial > Soil > Grasslands | place: USA: Hopland... | reverse complement strand
CTTTTCCGAGCCGATCAGAGGGTGCTGCCCGGTGAGACTCCGACCGTTTAGGGTGCCGACCATCTCATCCCCGAGGATCTCGAAGGTGACCTTCTGCCATTCGCCGAGCTTGATCGGCATCTGGAGCGCCCCGAGCGGCACGGCTTTGTCGGGGCCGGCGTGGTCGTTGTCGTCTTTCTGGATGCGCATCCCGGTTTCATTCAGGAAAATGCTGCAGACGTAGTCCTTCGTGTCGCAGGTGCGTAAGGCGAAGAAGCGGGTCTTGCGCCCGTCCAGCGGCACATCGTGCATCCGGACTTCGCAACTGATGACCACGTTCTGGAAGTCGAACCCGATGGACGCTGTCGCCGGGTGATTCACCGCCGGATTCTCCGTCCCCTTGAAAGTGCCACCCACCGCTTCCCAGTGGCCGCCACGCGGCACCACATTGCAACGCCAGCCCTTGAACCCGCTGGCAAATGCCGCAGTGCTGCCTTCCGGCGGAGGCGGCTGCTGGGCGAAATCTTCGCTGACCAGCAGCTTGCCCGGCTTCGTCATGAGGGTGGTGGGGAGGTCTTCTGCGAAAGCGGGAGCGACGAGCGCAGCCGTGAGGAAGTAAGGGAGGAGCGATTTCATAGGGGTGTCATCCTGTGTGTAGCGAAGTCGAAGGATCCCGTGGTGTCGGGAGAACGACGCGAAGAAACATCCAACATCCAATCACAACCCCGTTCGTCCACACGCCGGCTCCATTGGATGTTGGGTATTGGGTGTTCGATGTTGGATGTTCTGCCTCTCATCACTTCCCCTCCGGCCAGTTCAGATGCTTGTGCAGGAACTCAAACGTGCCCTGCCCATTGATCGTGTGCCCGCCGTTGAAGAACTCGATCGCCGTCCGGTCACCGAGACCGAACTGATCGTAAAACCAGCGCGTCTTCGCATACTCCGAGGCCACCCAATCATCCGGTGCCACGCCATCGTGATGCCCGCGCTCAACCATGAACGGGCGGGGGAACATGAGATACGTGAGCTCCGCGTAGCTGAAGGTGCTGCCCATGTTGAAATACGGCATCTCCCATTCATCGGTGAACATGAAGCTGTGCCGATCGTCGGTCGACGCCACCTTGCGCCCCCAGTCATTGAAGTCGCCGGAGCAAATGGAGAGGCAGTAGCCCTCGAGCACCGGCGGGATGCGCACCGCCGATTCGCCGCCGTAGCTCAGGCCGTAAAAGCCGATGCGCTTCGCATCCACAAAGGGCAGCGATCCCAGCCACTTCAGCCATTGCTCGTGATGGCGAATGATCGGGGAAAACATCGAGAGCCCGACGGTATTGCCCTTGCGCGACAGCGTGCGGTAGTAGGCTTCCTTTTGATACAGATTGTGTGGGGCGAAGGTGATGAATCCTTGCTCCGCGAGCCGTGCGGCGAAATTGCGATAGGACGGCTTATCGCCCGTGATCGTTTCCTGCGGCAGCCCGTGGCGCCCATGCTGGCACACCACCACCGGCCGCTGCTCGCCTGGCTTGAGATCCTTCGGCACGCAGAGGATGCCCCAGGCAAATCCTTCACCGCCCACGTCCACCACCACCTCGTAGCCCGTCCATTTTGGCTCGTCGTAAATCTTCCGAGTGCGCGGATTCGCCGGCGGCAGCGGGTCTTCGATCCGGCCGATGATCTCTTCCCAAAATGCTTTCCGATACTGCTTCGCGACTTCGATGAACGGCTCGGGCGCGCGCGGCTCGAAACGCTTCTCATACGTCCACGGGTCAGCGCGATATTGGGGCAAAACCTTGTAGAGGAAAAAGTCGTCCCGCGTGTGATTGGAGATGCGCACGAGCTCCTGCACGTGCGCCTCGAGTTCCTTCACCTGCCGCCATTGACGTGCCAGTGGATCGAAAGCGTGCCGCTGATCCTTCGGCAGCTCCGCCGAAAGCTCCATCGATGCCGGCGTGCCGAGCATCTTCGCAAATTCCACCAGCGCCGCCTGGCTGCCTGCCGACACGAGCTTCCCATCCTTCCCCGCAATAAGCTTCCGGGCCTGCAGACTCGCCGGCGCAAGGCCATCGATCCGCTTGAACTCCGCATCCACCTCGGCAAATGGCGGCGTGGTGAGCTTGCCCGGCGCGGCGCAATTCTTCCATCCATCCCGTGCGGCTGGCGGGCCATCGATCGCCGGTTCTGCGCTGTATTCCACCACCAGCCCGCGGGGTGCGATGAGCGAAGCGATCTCCGCGTCACCAAATTCGCGCAACAGCCCCTTTACGTTCCGATAGAGCGGCTCTTCCCACGTTTGTTGCCGCGATTTGAAGTATCCACTCACCACTGCGGCCTTGATCTCCTGTCCGGCGACTGCGGCGTAAAAAGCGATGAGTCCACCTTCGCCATAGCCGACCACGCCGACGGGCACGCCTTTCGAGCTGGCCCAGTCGCTTGCCGCGAGGACTTTCTGCACTTCGTAGCCAATGACGTGCCGACCCATCATGTAAGCCTGCCGATAGATCCACTCGCGATGCGGTTGGTTCGTCATCGTGATCGATGCATTGCCCGAGCCTGCATCGCTGCGATCGAGCAAGACCGGCACGATCACGGCAAAGCCATTCTCCGCGAGCCGCCGCGCAAACTGCGACTCCGCCGGCACGCCCGGCGCCAGTCCGGTGATTTGCTCCGGCGTCTGGTCTGCATCCGGGATGGCGATGACGTAGGCGCGCGGTTTGTCCCGCGGCTCGAGCATGAGCCCCTCGCCGTGCACCCCTTCCAGCGCGCGCCAGCGCACCTGCCACACGCGATAGCGTGGGGTCTCTGCGACCAGCGCGGGATTCTCCTCGTCGCCGAAGCGCTCCATCTCGCCGCGACCCGTCGGCTCGGCCATGCCGATGGCGTAGAGGAAACGCCCGCGATTGCTGGCCACCGATTGTGCGTACGCTTCCGGCGAGGACGTATCGGGATGCCAGCGTTTCGCCCGTCCGGTCAGCGAATCCGCGATGCGCTGATCCATGTCGTGCAGCGCGGCTTCGTGCATTTTAGCGGAAAGATCACCCGTCCACGTGAGCGGCTGCGTACCGGGCAGCGTGACGACCTCCGCGGCGATGACGCTGGTAGTAAGAGCGAGCAGGGCGGGCAGAAGAGCGGTCAGTTTCATGGGAGGGGAGGAGAGGTTGTCGGTGATGTATTCAACCCGCCATCCCAAAATATTCAGCGTGCGATCTTCAATAAAAGGGATCCCGGCGGGTTATCCCTTCGCCATGAAATCCTTTCTCCCCCTCGCTGTCGCTCTTCTCGGTGCTCTCGCCCTGCCTCTTTCCGCTGAAGACGCCAAGCCATTGCTCAATACTCCCGGCAAAGTCATCAGCGCACCCGATTTCAAGCAACCGCTGGGCGCGGAGTGGTCGGTGGCCAAGGGCAAATGGGAGCCCGCGGACGGCGTCCTCAAGGTCACCGACATTCCCGACGAAAAGCACATCCCAGTGCTGCATCTGAAGACTGGCCCTACCCCGCTCGTCTGGGAATGCGAGTTCCAGTTCAATAACGGCAAATCCTTCCTCGTCGGCTGCGACGCCCAGAAACACGTCGGCCGCGTCGTCATCGGACCCAAGAGCTTCAAGATCGCCGAAGACACCACGGCACCGAGCAAGACGGTCAAGGAAATCGCCGTGGACCTGAAACCCGATGCCTGGCACAAGCTGCGCGTGGAATACGCGGGCAACCAGATCGCTGCGCGTCTCGATGGGCAGGACCTCTCCGCTGAGCACGACTATTTCGCCACGCCAAAAGCTCGCTGGTGGTTCGCCGCGGCGGATACCGTGCAGATCCGCAACGTGAAGGTCACGGAAGGCACGCCAATCGCCCCAGCCAAGTAGGCCGCTCGCATTTGCCTACCGCAGAATTACTGAGCTTTCGCACCGCTCAGCGGATGGTGAATGACCGCGTCCCAAGCTACTTCCTGCAGCATCCGGTTGAGCGCTTCCATCTCCGCCGGCTCCCGTTTGACCTTCTTCAAAGCCTCCGGAATAGGCAGGCCAACCGGACTCTTCCGATAGATCACGGCATAGTGGAGGTAGGAAATCAGGACCTGCAGGGGCAGTTTCGGATGGCCGAGCACGTCGGTGAAGAGATCGTTCTGCGTCTTCAAGCCCGGCGCCTGTCCGGCGATGATTTTCTCCCGTAGGGCAATGACCGCCTGCCCCGCCGGCACGACATACACCACTGGCTTGCCGAGATCCTTGTTCAGGCCGCGCACGAGTGCATCCATGTCCTGGAAATAGCGTTCGTGCATGGCGCGCAGCGACTCCGCGGTTTGCGCGTTGTGATCGACCTGCGTCGGCTTGGGGATGCCCGGCGGATCGAAATAGTGCGGCTGATACTCGTCATAAGGCAGCCAGAATTCCTGCACGGTCACGCGGATGTCTGGATTGTGCTCCAGACCGTAACGGGCAAATTTTTCGATCCCCTCATCCGGCAGATACACCGGGGTGAGAATCAGCACGTCCACCGCGCCGGCTTTGAGGGCGTCCTTGGCCTTATTGTTCTCGTCCTTGACGTTCCAATGATAGAGCGACTTCGAGCCGCCGATGTAATTGGTGCCGACAAAGACCTGGTCCGGGTAGCCACCCGCGACCGCGATGTCAGTGAGAATGGGAGGAACCGGCAGAAAGTAGCTGTGGTGGGCGGCGAAGAGGCGCTGGCCTTTGGCCACCGGAGTCGACGCCTTCGGGAGGGCCTCGTCGGCCATCGCGAGGCGGCCGACCAGCAGGAGGAGGAGACAAAGGAAGAGGCGTTTCGTGATCATGGGGAGAAGGGAAACCGCGGACGGCGATGGAACCACAGATCACGCGGCGAACCCAAGAGCAAACGCCATCGTCCTGAACGCCTTTTGGCAACAAAAATTGTCGCCGCGAAGATGCACGCTTGCGTGGATTCGGCGTGCGTTACGAGCCGTCTCTTGGTCCACTGTCGACCGAATGAAAGTCGTCCGTGTCCCTTGGATCCGTTGTCGTGCCGATGAAGTGGGCGCCTGCTCAATCGATCTGCATTGGCGAAAGCAAACCTTCAGTCTGATTGCCACCTCCGAGCGCGAAGCTCAGGAGTGGTGGAGCGGGCTGGGAGAGGAAGAGCGGGATGCCGCCTTGGGCCTGAGCGAGCCGCCCCAAGCGGAACAGGCCAGCTTTTGGTGAGCATGGTGAGGCGAATTTCTCTGTATGGCTCAGGGATATGGTGGATTTCCTTGCCGCCCGCTCGTTTCGCCGCATAGTGCGTCTCCGCAATGCGGGGTGTAGCTTAGCTTGGTAGAGCGCCTGGTTTGGGACCAGGAGGTCGCAGGTTCGAATCCTGTCACCCCGATTTTGTTGAGATTGCCGGCGGCGGATGGGGATCTGGCGACGCCTTTCTAGTCGCCCTCGGCTAGAAACTCCACCAAGTCACGGATCTCACGTTTGCTCAGCACCATTCCGAAGTGGGGCGGCATCGGGGTCGGAAGCGGGGTGCGCTCCGTGATGTCGGCGACGAGGATCTTACGCTTTTTGCCGTCTGTAATGGACGTGACGACGACGTCGTGATCGTTTTCCAAGGTCAGCACCCCGGAGATCTCTTCGCCGCTGCTAAGCTTGAGCAGCGCGCTGCCGTAGCCTTCGGCGATGGTGGCATTGGGAACGATGATGGACTCGAGGATGTGCAGGCGCTCCACGGAGTGCCGCAGCCAGGTGAGTTCCGGCCCGATCTGGCCGCCCTGGCCATCCACAGAGTGGCAACGGATGCAGCCAGCTTCTGCTTTCTTCGTGAAAATTTCGCGGCCCGCTTCGGCATCTCCGCCCTTCAGGCACTGGTGAAAGGGTAGCAGCGGGTCGGGCGATTTCTCGATCTTCGACCAGGTCTCGGCAAAGCACGCTTTCAGTTCCGGATCTTTGCGTTTCGCGACGGCTTCAAACAATTCCAACCACAGCACAGCGGCAAGGTGGCCCGAGCGGTAGCGTTCCAATTGTGCGTGCAAGACCTTGTCGGCTGCCGGGTCGGGCTGGCGGCCGAGGCGCACCAATGCTTTCTGCTGCGCGCTCACGCGTCCCTTTTCCAGCAGAGCGGCTTCATCCGCGACCGGACGCAATGGATCGCGCTCCGCATCCAGCGACGAGCCCAGCGCCAGCGCGCTCACGAGGCAATGCACCGCCACCAGGGAGATCGTGAACGGCGGGGCGCGCATGGAAGGGGGGGCGGCAATTTACTGTCGGTTGCCGGTCAGCACCGCGGCTTGGGCGCTCGCGGCGGTGTCGGTCGGGGACGTCGCGGTTTTGTCGTGCCAGTAGGCGGGCAGGTTCGGCTTGGTCTCGCGCAGGATCTCGAGGATTGCCTGCCGGTCATCGGCGGAGATTTTGGCGAATTGCGGGTCCTTGTCCTGGCCGGTGAGAATGCCGTGGAGCCGCTGCAGCAGATGCTCGCGCATGGTGGCGGGAATGCTGTCGAAGGCCTCCGTGTAAATGAGATACGAGCAAGGATAGCGGAACATGCGCGTGTGCAGGTCGAGGTCGCGCAGGGAGCGGCCTTTCGAATCGCGCTTCGCTCCGGCCAGGAAGTCTTTCACGTATTGCGGCTCGCCGCTGATGGGCGCGGTGAGCGGCACTTCCTCGGTGAAAAGCAGGTAACGCAGAAACGCATCCTCCTGGCTCTTGAGATAGCGAATGTGACCGTAGCGTTCGGTCATGATCCGCGTCTCGTAATTCAGCCGCGTAATGTAGTTGTGCATGTGCGTCTGGTGCTCCAGCACCATGAGCGCGACGATGTCGCTGTGCGGCTGCAGGTACTTCTTCGTGTCGATGATCTCGCTGAGGTCGGTGAGATTGGCGCGATAGGCCGGATTGCTCTCGTGGCGCTCGAACGCGCTGGAGCCTGCGAGATTCCCGAGATGCGTCTGCGCACCATGCTGGCCGGTGACGTACCAGCCGCCCCACCGCTCGGCGAGCGGAGTGCAATGATCGACCGCGCTGGTGTCCGTGCCGGTGACGATGTCACCGGCGGGGTCGGTGTGGAGCGAGCGAACGAAGTGCCCCGGCACGCCCATGGTGCGTGAGGAGACGTGGCACTGGATACAGTCCTGATTGCGCGTGAAGGTCGGCTTCGCTTCATCCACCTGGTCGATCGAATAGAAGATACCGCCGAGTTTTGGATCGACGGCGGTCACTTCCATCATCGGAGCATTCGGAATGTAGCCGATGTAAATGTCGTCGCTGTAGTAGAGGGCGCGCGGGTTGCGCGGATGGATCGCCTTCCGCTGTAGTGAGGTCTGGGAGAAGACGAGCATCTGCGAAGACTTCGGGACCTTCAGCTCATCGAGCAACGCCGGCAGCCAGCCAAATTGCTCATCCCATTTCAGCTTCACCTCGCCGCTGGCGATGCGCGTCTGCAGCCTCGCGATACGATCGTTTGGCTTCTGTGCGCTGTAGGCGATAGGCGGTTCATCGTAGGCCACCGTGTGGGTGGAGCCCTGGAAGTCCTCCGCTACGAGGGGCAGCGCGACACCGCAGACGGCGAGCGCGAGGATGGCGGTTAGACGGGACATGCGGCGGTTTTTTTCAACTCCTGGAGCGGGCCGAAGAATTCGAGATGCACCTGCGTGGGGGCGATGCCCCACTCGAGGAGCTGGTGGTAAATGTTTACCATGAACGGCTTCGGTCCACAGAAATAGTAGTCGCAATCGCGGCTGGGAATCAGCGACTCGATGAGCGGTCCATCCACGAAGCCCTCGCTGTCGCAAATGCGCGCAGCCCGATCGCTTTCGGTCGCCTCGCTGTAGCGGGTGTGGACCGTGAGGTTCTTGTGGCGCGCCACGAGGTCGCGCAGCGCGAGGCGGAAAGCGTGCGTGCCGCCATTGAGCGCAGCATGGATGAAATAAACCGGGCGGCTTGGGTTTGCTTCCAGCGTGCTGAGCAGCATGCTCATCATGGGCGTGATGCCCACGCCGGCGGAGATGAGCACGAGCGGGCGCTCATGTTTCTCCGTGAGATCGAGGAAGAATTCACCGCACGGCGGGCCCACCTCCAGCGAGTCGCCGACGTTCACGCCCTTGTGCAGGAAATTCGAGACGAAGCCATCCGGCGTGGAGGCGTTGGCGCCGGTCTCGCGCTTCACGCTGATGCGATACCACGGCTGCCCGGCTTTGTCCGAGAGACTGTAGTTGCGCATGGTCGTGTGGCCGCAGGGACTCGGCACGCGCACGGTGACGTATTGCCCCGGCTTGAATGCAGGCACCGCGCTCCCGTCCTCGGGCTGGAGATAGAAGGAAGTGATGACCTCGCTCTCCACTTCCTTGCGGATGACGCGGAATTTCTTGAATCCATTCCAGCCATTCGGCACGAGCTGCTGCTGGTGGTAGATCTCTTTCTCGCGGCCAATGAGGATATTGGCCAAAAAGCCGTAGGCCTCGGCCCACGCATTGATCACCGCGTCGGTCGCGCCTTCGCCGAGCACTTCACGGATCGAGGCGAGCAGGTTTTCCCCGACGATCGGATATTGATCCGCCTGGATCTGCAGGGAGGCGTGTTTCTGGGCGATCAATTCCACGGCGCCGCCGAGCACCTCGAGATTGTCAATGTTCGCCGCGTAGGCGCAGATGGCCGCCGCGAGGGCGCGCTGCTGCGTGCCTTGGGTTTGGTTGGCGCGATTGAAGAAGGGCGCGACCTCCGGGTTCTTCTCAAACATCCGCTTGTAGAAATGGCGGGTGAGCAACTCACCGTGTTCTTCGAGGATGGGCGCGGTGGATTTGACAATGGCAATCGTTTGTTCGGTGAGCATGGGGTGTTTGTGTTGCTTAATCTGCTGAATAGGTATTTATTATACCCATTCAAGAAAATTCATTGCGGGTCTCCTCGATTCGCTCAGTTTCTTGCTCCGCCGCGCCTCCCATTCCCAACCCATGCAACTGACCACGTATTCCGATTATGCCCTGCGTCTCGTGATCTATCTCATGGTGCATCGGGATCGCCAGGTGAGTACGCGCGAAGTGGCCGATGCCTATGGTATTTCGCTCAATCACCTCACGAAGGTGGCCAAGTCGCTGACCAAGGCGGGCTGGGTGCTCACCACGCGCGGCGGCGGGGGCGGCTTGACCCTGGCCGCGCACACGCCGGAGACGCGGCTGGGCGAAATCGTGCGTCACACCGAGCCGCACTGCGACATCGCGGAATGCTTCAATCGCTCCAGCGACACCTGCCCCATCACCGCCGTTTGCCGGCTGAAGCCGCTCCTGTATCGCGCCCGCAAAGCTTTCTTCGATGTGCTCGATACTGCGACTGTCCGCGACATAGCCCGCAATGCTGCGGAGCTGGCTCCCATTCTCAATGCCTCCGGCGCCCGCCGGCGGGCGTAAGGCAAAGCGAATATGGAGTTCGGGGAGAGACACGAGAAACGACACGGCGGGTTTTGCAATGCGGCGAAGATGCCTCGCCCGCCGGGTTTTGGCTCCACGCGGGTTGCTCTCTTCACCACGTTCATTGCCATCTTCAAGGCAACGAAGGGCTTATCTTCGTCAAGCCGGAGGAAGCTCACTTTGCCGGGACAGGGCATAGATCGAGAGCCTCCCAGCACCCCTCCCTGCCATTCGTGAAAGTTCATGTTTCAAATCGCCACCGCCGTTTGCCTTTCGATCCCACATACTGCAGGAGGATCGCGCGATGAGTGATTCCAAGCCGCGGTTCTTCACGCTCTGCCTGGGGGAGCCATTCCGCATCTTCTTTCCGCTGGCCACACTGCTCGGCCTGTCCGGCGTCTCGCTGTGGCCGCTTTACTTCGCGGGTCTGCACAAGTTTTACCCCGGCGCGATGCACGCGCGCTTGATGATCGAGTGTTTCCTCGCCGGCTTCGTGATCGGCTTTCTCGGGACCGCGCTGCCCCGCCTGCTCTCCGCGCCACCCCTGCGGCGTGGTGAGTTGCGGCTCCTGCTCGCCCTCTACCTCCTCACGGCGGGCCTGCACATCGGCGAACAGCCGCGCGCCGGTGATTGTGCCTTCATCGTGTTGTTGCTCACGTTCGGCGCCTGCATGATCCGGCGCATCCACGAGCGCACGGAGCTGCCGCCGCCCGGTTTCGTGCTGGTCGCTTTCGGCCTGCTCAGCGGCCTCCTCGGCCCGATGCTGTGGCTGTGTGGATTACAGGGCTGGGTGCCCGGGAGCGTCATGCTCTTTGGCGGCATGCTCCTGAATCAGGCCTTCGTGCTCTTCCTCCTCCTCGGAATCGGCACGTTTCTCCTCCCGCGCTTTCTTCGCCTGCGGGATGTGCGCACCATGGCCGAGGAGCGCACCGCTTCCCGCAGTTGGAAGTTACGCGCTGCCTTCTCCGCCGGCACGGGCCTCCTGCTCCTCGCCAGCTATTGGCTGGAAGCCAGCGACCCCGCCGCGCGGGCCGCAGCGTGGCTGCGCAGTGTCTCGGCGATCGTTTATCTCGCCACGATGATCCCCTTCCAGCGGCAGTCGTGGCCCGTGCGCACTGCCTCCCTGGCCGCGCAACTGGCCCTGCTCGCGCTGGTCGTGGGCTTGATCTTCCCGCTCTTCTGGCCGGCTCAGCGCGTCGCCGGCTTGCACGTTGTCTTCCTCGGCGGCTTCAGCCTCATCACCTTCACCGTGGCCACGCGGGTCGTGCTCGGGCATTCCGGTCATGAAGACCTTTTCGAAACGCGCCTGCCGTCGTTGCAAATCACCACCGGCCTCCTGCTCGCCGGGGCCGCGTTGCGCGCCTTCGGCGATTTCTCCCCGGCGCGCGCGCATTGGCTGACCCACGCCAGTTATCTCTGGATGCTGGCCGCAGCCATCTGGGGATTCTGCATCCTTCCCAAGGTCCGCATCCCGGATCCCTCGGGCGATTTGTCGTGCTCGGCGCGTCGGAAAAAGAGCGCGTCCTGATCCCGCTACTTTTTCGCGAGCACTTCGGTGCGGGAGGTGGTGCCGCGCCCTACTTCGCGCCGATCGCCCAGCGGAGGGCAAACTGAGCCTTGTTGTATTCCGCCACGGTGCCGAGATACTCGCGGCGGGCGCGCGTGAGTTCTTCCTCCGCCTGGATGGCTTCGGCGACGTCGGCTACGCCGAATTGCTTGCGCTCATTGGAAAGCTGCAGCGTCTTCTGCGCGGCGACGAGGCCGCGTTGCGCGATGGTGATCTGGTCGCTGAGCGAATGCAGGCGCGTGTAAGTGTCCACGACCTGACGAACGATTTCGTCGTGCAACTTTTCACCTTGCAATTCCGTCGTGCGCAGACGCGATTCGCCGGCCGCGATGCGACCCATGTCAAATAGCCCGCCCGGTCCGATGCGCCATGTGAGGCCTACGCCATAGTCGGAGGATTCGTTGAAGTTCGCGACTTCGCTGCCGCGTCCGCCGCCGAGGCCGCCATAGTAATACTGTGCGCCGATCGCGGGAACGAGCGGGCCATACTTCGCGCCGGAGAGCGCCTTCCTCGCGGCCTCGCGCTGGGCATCGGTGGCGTGCAGCTCGGGCCGATCGCTCAGCGCGCGCTGTACGAAGTGGTCGAGCGCGTCGGAAGCGGAGATCAATTTGATGGGTGTGGGGGCGCCCTCCTCGGGCAGGAGATTGACCGCGGGATCGAGGTGCAGCAGTTGCGCGAGATAGGTGGCGGCGATGCGTCGCGTTTCCAGCGCCTGGCTGTAGACGAGCCGATTGTGCTCGAGCTGCGTCTGGATGCGATACGCGTCGCCCGCGTAGGCGATGCCCGCGTCCACCGCGCGCTTCACCTGGCTTTCATAATCCGCCGAGATGTGCACCGCCTCTGCAGCCACGCCCACGAAGGCCTCCGCACGCACGAGGTCGAAGTAAGCCAACGCCGCCGTCTCCGTGGCGTCCTGCAGTTGCGCATCGGAGGTGAAAACCGCGGCCTTCACCAGCTGCCTGGCCGAGAGCGTCTTGAAATAGGCATCGCCCAGTTCAATCTGCAGCTTGATCGCTCCCGTGGCGCTGACGGCCGTCTTCTCCACATCGAGGATCGGACCATCCACCGCTTGAATATTTTCCTGATGTCCCTGATAGCCGCCACCGAGCGTTATCCACGGGAAAAAGAGTTCCTTTGCCTGCGTGTATTCGGCCCGTGCGAGGGCGGTCTTTTCCGCGGCCAGTTTCACGTCCATGTTTTGCGCGCCGGCCAGGCGGAGCGCGGTGGCGAGATCGATCGGCTGGGGCCGCCCGCGATCGGGAGATTTGGCCGTGTCACCGGCGAAGGCCGATCTGGAAGCGGTCGCCACGAGGGCGCAGAACGCGAAGGTGCGAAGGTTCATGGGGAGTCCTTGGGATTGACGGCTTGTCCGTCGTTGAGAGTGGATTTGCCGACGAGCAGCACGCGGTCTTTTTCCGTCACGCCGCTGGCGATCTCCGTCTTCGTGCCGTCGGCGAAACCCAGCTTCACCGCCGTCTTCTTCGCCTTGCCGTCGGCGAAGACGAAGACAAACGCGTTCGTCTTTTCCATGACGATCGCCTCGGCGGGCACGAGCAGCGCATCGCTTTTCGTTTCCACGCCGACCTTGGCGATGGCATACATGCCGGGGCGCAGGGTGAGCTCGGCATTCGGCACGTCCGCCTCCACGAGCATGGTGCGCGTGGCTTCATCGAGCGCGTAGCTGAAGCGGCTGACCTTCGCTTCAAAGTTTTTTCCCGGCAGCCCTTCGACGCTGAACTTCACCGGCTCGCCTTTCACCACCAGCGACGCCTCCACTTCCGGCATCGCCACCTGCACGCGCACAGTCTGGAAATCGGCAATGGTCACGATGGCGGCAGCCGATGCGCCGGCGCCGCCTGTGGGCACCGCGATGAATGCGCCCGGGTCGACGAAACGTTGGGTGATCACGCCGCTGAAGGGCGCAGCGATGCGGCTGTATTTCAGCAGCGTCGTCGCTTGGTCGAGCCGGGCCTGGGCCACCTTGCGCTTGCCTTCCGCTTCGCTGAGCATCTGTGCGGTCACGAGGTCGGGCGCCTTCTTCGAGGCGTTGGTCACGCGCTGATTTTCGATCTCCGCGACCTTGAGCTCGGCGTCGTATTTCGCGAGATCGGAAACCAACTCCGGCACTTCGATTTCGCCGAGCGCCTGATCTTCCTTCACCATATCGCCTTTGTCCACGACGAGCGATTTCAGGTAACCCGGCACCTTCGCGTAAAGCGTGGCTTGCTGGTTCGCCTTGACCGTGCCCGGGAGCGTCACGAAGCGGGTGATCTCGCCGCGTTTCGGATGAGTAACCTTCAGCTCCGGCGCATCGGCGGCCCAGGCATTGGCCGCTAGGAAAAGCGCGGCGCTGGCGAAGAACGTGAGTTTCATAAAGCGGTTCAGGAAACGGCGGGCTGAGGGGTGGAGAGATTGCTCTGCGGATCATCCGGGTCGAGCGACACGGAGTGCCGGCGCGAGCGATGACGCACGAGAGCGAAGACAGCGGGCAGGATGAAGAGCGTGGCCAGCGTGGCTGCGACGAGGCCGCCGATAACCGCGCGCCCGAGAGGCGCCGTCTGGGCACCGCTTTCGCCGAGTCCGAGTGCCATCGGCACCATGCCCGCGATCATCCCGCAGCTTGTCATCAGGATCGGACGCAGACGGCTTACCGCGCCGCGGATCGCCGCCTCCACTTCATTCGCGCCCTCGAAGTGCGCGCGCTCGGCAAAGGTCACG
>Ga0136846_1238973_pt1 | contig 13611 bp, 13 predicted proteins | sample HopSoiMetagenom2_FD_96841 | JGI IMG/M metagenome (GOLD analysis project Ga0136846, IMG submission 96841) | Grasslands soil microbial communities from Hopland, California, USA - 2 Assembly 2016 (version 4) | ecosystem: Environmental > Terrestrial > Soil > Grasslands | place: USA: Hopland... | reverse complement strand
CTCGATTTTATAATGATCCGATGCTGCGACGCGCGACTCTCGACAATGGTCTGAAGGTCCTCGTTCAGGAGGAGCACGCGGCGCCGCTGGCCTCGGTGTGGTGCTGGTACAAGGTTGGGTCGAAGGACGAGCCGCCCGGCCTGACCGGCGTATCGCACTGGGTCGAGCACATGAACTTCAAGGGCACGACAAATATCCCTCGCGACCAGGTCAAAGGCATCATCGAACAGTTTGGAGGAGGCTGGAACGGCTACACCTGGATCGATCAGACCACCTACCTCGAGACGGCCACGAAGGACGCGCTCGATCGCATGCTGTTCATCGAGTCCGAGCGGATGGCGAACGGCCTGTACCATCCGGACGACTGCGAGTCCGAGCGAACCGTGATCATCTCGGAACTGCACGGAGGTGAAAACGACCCGGATCAGTTCCTCGATCAGGAAGTCGTCGCGACGGCATTCAAGGCGCATCCCTACCGGCACCCGACAATCGGCTGGCTTTCCGACCTCGAGACCATGACGCGCGACGACCTGTACGGGCATTACCGGCGGTACTACATCCCGAACAACGCGACGCTCGTCATCGTCGGTGACGTGGAGACCGATGCCGCGCTGCGGCTCGTGGATCACCACTTCGCGCAGATTCCAGCCGGTCACGTCCCCCCGCGCCAGGTGACCGTCGAACCGGAGCAGACGGGCGAACGGCGCGTGACCATTCGCCGGCCCGGAACGACCGCCTACCTGAAGGCGGCGTTTCACGCGCCAGGCGTCACGGACGAACGGTTCTACGGATTGCTCGTGCTCGACGCGGTGCTGACGGGCGCGTACGGATTGAACTTGTGGTCCAGTTTTGCGCTGCCGCCGCCACAGCGGAGCGCGCGCTTGTACCGTGCGCTCGTCCAGCAGCGAATCGCTTCGTCTGTTTCCGGTTCGCTGCTGCCGACCGAGCAGCCGTTTGTCTACATCATTTCAGCCACGGCCACCGAGGGCACGCCGCTCGCCGCGGTCGAAGAGGCGCTGACCCGCGAACTGGACCTCGTGGCCCGCGAAGGCATCACGGATGCCGAGCTCGCGAAGGCCAAGGCTCAGCTGAAGGCGCGGCTCGTTTTCGACAACGACAGCGTGACGAATATCGCGCACCAGCTCGGCTACTTCGAAACCATCGCCGGCGTCGATGTGTTCGGCGGCCTCGGTCGACGTATCGCCGCCGTGACCCGCGAGCAGGTGGCCACATCGGCGCGCATCCTCGTCCCTTCGAACCGGACCATCGGATGGTTCGACCCGGAACCGGTGTCGTAGACGATGGCCGCCCCTTCGTCCTCCGCCGGATTCTCCGGCCTGGCTCCTCTCCGTTCAGTGCTGCCGAACGGCGCCGTAGTACTCGTGAAACAGACCGGGACGATGCCGGCCGTCACGATCAACCTGGCCATGCGCGCGGGCGCGGTGTGCGATCCCGTGGATTTGCCCGGCGCGATGCACCTGCTGTCGAGGGTGGTCGATCGAGGGACGATCGAGACGGCGTCGAGCGCGCCTCGTTCCGCAGAAGACATCGCGGAAGCATTGGACAGCCGCGGTATTTCGATCGGGTTGAGCGTCACGCGTCATCTCTTCTCGGTGGTGTGCACCTGCCTGGCCGAGGATTTCGATGCCGTGATGGCGCTGGTCGCCGACATCGTCAGGGCGCCTGCGGTCCCCGCCGACGAGCTCGCCACGCGCAAGGGCGAAGTCCTGACTGCCATCAGGCAGGATCTGGACAACCCGGCCGTGCGCGCTGTCGAGACCCTGATGCGGCTGCTGTACCCGCCTCCGCATCCGTACGGCATTCCAGTCAAGGGCGCAGCGGATGTCATCGAACGGTTGACCCGCGAACGCCTCCTGGCCCTGCATGCCGCGACATTTGCCCCGTCGGCGCTGTCTGTTGTCGTGGTGGGAGACGTCGAGGCCGCCCGCGCCACAGCCACGGTGGCGCGCGTGTTCGGCGACTGGTCGGCGTCTGCACCGCGTCGCGTCGAAGTGTATCCGGCGCCGCCGCAGCTCTCTCGGCGCCGCGTCATCATTCCGATGATGAACAAGGCGCAGGCCGATGTCGCGTATGGCTTCACCACCATCACGCGCGGCGATCCGTCTTATTACGCCTGCTGGCTGATGAATCACGCCTTCGGACAGTATTCGATGAGCGGCCGGCTGGGCGACTCGATTCGCGAGAAGCAGGGGATGGCGTACTACGTGTACAGCTCGCTCGACGCCAACATCATGGAGGGGCCGTTGCTTCTGCGGGCCGGTGTCGGTTCAGAAAATGTCGAGCGCGCGATCGCCTCGATCGATGAGGAGTTGAAGCGGCTCGTTGAGGGTGGACTGATGCAGCAGGAGCTGGACGATTCGCGGCGCTTCCTCATTCATGCGATGCCCCGGGCGCTCGAGACCAACTCGAGCATCGCGAACTTTCTTCAGAATGCCGAGTTGTACGAACTCGGACTCGACTACGATGTCCGCCTGCCGGGCCTGCTGCAGCGCGTCACGCTCGACGAGGCGAACGCGGTGGCCCGGCGTTTCCTCGATCCCGGAAAGGCGACAGTTGTCATCGCGGGACCATACCCGGAAAGCTGATCGTCCCGTGCCCGATCGGCCCGACCCGCCGACAGCTGCCGTGAGGGCTGTCCTGTTCGACGTCGATTTCACGTTGATCTACCCGGGACCCGTGTTTCAGGGGGAGGGATATCGAGACTTCTGTCGGCGCCACCATATCGAAGTCGATCCCGAGCGCTTCACGAGCGCGGTCGTCAGTGCGTCCTTCGTTCTCGACGACCCCGAGGGCTCACCCTACGACGCTGCGATCTTCGTCGCCTACACGAGGCACATCATCGAGCAGATGGGAGGCGCCGGCAGCGATGCGCGCCTCGACGCCTGCGCCCGCGAGATCTACGCGGAATGGGCGGCCAACCAGCATTTCGAATTGTACGACGACGTACCCGAGGCGCTTCGCCAGCTGACGCGCGCCGGTATTCGCATCGGCCTGATTTCGAACTCACACCGGTGCCTGGACTCGCTCCAGTCGCATTTCGAGTTGCGCGAGTTCATCGCCGCGAGCGTCTCGTCGGTTGATCACGGTTACATGAAGCCGCATCCAAGCATCTTTCGCGCCGCACTCGATCAGCTCGGAACCACACCGGCCGATACGATCATGGTGGGAGACAGTGTGGGCCAGGACATTCAGGGTGCGCTCGGCGCCGGCATGCGGGCAGTCCTGTTGCACCGCAGCGAGACGGCGACGCCGCGGGCCGCGGAAGTCGCCGCGCGCGGGATACCCGTCATCAAAGGGCTCGGCGAGTTGGTGGATCTGGTGATGGGGAGCAGCGATTAGATGATTGACGCGGGCGGCTGTTGCAAGTCACCGCTCCCCGATCGCGCGCATCACCCAAGAAGTGTTTCACCCCGGCGGCCACGCCATCGGGCGTCCGCCCAGCAGATGCAGGTGAATGTGAGGCACCGTCTGTCCCGCATCGCGGTTGGTGTTGAAGACGGTTCGATAACCTCCCGACGAGAGGCCGCGGTCGGCGGCTATCGCGCTTGCCCGCCGCACCAGTTCGCCCACGAGCTGGTCGTCCTCTGTGCTGAGCTCGTTCAGCGAATCGATGTGGCGCTTCGGCACGATCAGCACATGCGTAGGCGCCTGCGGGTTGAGATCGTTGAAAGCGGCGACGCGTTCGTCCTCGTAGACCAGCGTCGCTGGAATCTCGCGCCGGACGATTTTGCAGAAGAGGCAGTCGCTCATGCACCTATAATTCTATCGCCATGACATTCCCGCACCATCCGCTCAACGCCGCATGGTTGAAGTCTCTCCTGACAGCGGGCCTCGTCTTCGTGGCGCTCGGCGCGCCGCTCCGCGGCGCCGATGTCGACGTGCGAACCAACATCACCTATTACGCCGGCGAAGGCGCCGACAAATATCGCCATCGGCTCGATCTGTTCGTGCCGAAAGGGCAGCATGATGTGCCGGTGCTGGTCTTCGTGCACGGGGGCGGTTTTACGGTTGGCATCAAGGATCAGTACCGCTTTGTGGGCGACGTGCTGGCCTCGCACGGGATCGCGACGGCGGTGATCAGCTATCGGCTGACGCCGAAGACCAGCTATCCGGGTCACGTCCAGGACGTCGCCCGGGCCTTCGCCTGGGTTCGTGCGCATGCGGCGGACTTCGGGGGCGACGCCAATCGAATCTTCGTCTCCGGCCACTCCGCCGGCGCGACGCTCGTCGCCATGCTGGGCGCCGACCCCGCCTACCTGAAAGAGGTCGGCGAATCGCTCGACCACGTCGCCGGCGTCATTCCGATCAGCGGCAGCTTCACGCAGTCCTCACGCTCGGCGATGTTCCAGGGCGCCGTGCCGGTTGACGCTGAAACCATTCGCAACGCCTCGGCCATCAATCATGTCGCCGGTGCGCATCCGCCATTCCTGATTCTCTATGGCGACAAAGACGCGCCCCGGACCGGTGAGGACGCAGAGGCGATGGCGAAGGCGCTGCGAGCCGCCGGCTCCAGGGCCGACGTGCACCAGCTTGCCGACCATGCACACATGGACATGATCACCGGGATCATGTCGCCGTCCGACCCCGGCCTGAGGTTCATCCTCGATTTCATTCGCGGCGCGCACGACTGAAGCAGTGCGACTGAAGGTCCGCGACTGAAGGCGCGCTAGACGGACTTGCGGATGGCGACGGCTGTTCTCGCGAGCCCCTGCAGATCCCGCTTGAGTTCGACGAGTGTGAGCTCGGGCGAGGAGGCCAGGATTTCTTCGACCTCGATTTCCTGGCCGAACCCGAATTCGCAGATCAGATGCCCGCCGGGACGAAGAAGCGGCGGCGATTCTCGAACGACTCGCTCGAGGAGAGTCAAACCGTCGTAACCACCGCCGAAAAGCGCCACGTGCGGCTCGTGTCCGCCGACTTCCGGCTGAAGGCCGCGAGCGTGACGCTCCGGCACGTACGGCGGGTTTGCCGTAATCAAGTCCACCGGGCCGCGGACGTCGCCGAACACATCCGCCTGGACAAATGTCACGCGGGCTTCGACGCCATGGCGCGCGGCGTTGCGCCGCGCCACTTCGAGCGCGGCCTCGGAGATGTCGGTCGCCACGATACGCGCGTTCGCGCGTTCCTTGGCCACGGCGACCGCCACGTTCCCGCAGCCCGTGCACGCGTCGATCATCGTGAACAGATCTGCCGCCGGCGCCAGCGCGAGGACGGCCTCCACGATCAACTCGGTCTCCGGCCGTGGAATGAGCACCGCCGGCGTCACCTCGAGCTTCAGGCCCCAGAATTCCCGGTGCCCGACGATGTAGTGGAGCGGCTCCCGGGCGGCGCGGCGGGCGACAAGTGCATCGAACCGTGCGGCAAATCCGTCGGGTTCATGCTCGTTCCCCGAAGTGAGGAGCCGGGCCGTATCCCATTCGAGCAGGTGCTCGGCCAGTAGACGTGCGCTCAGATCGGCTTCGGCCGGCAGCAGGTCCGCGGTGCGCAGCCGATCCCTGGCGGCAGCGACCCGCTGGTTGATGGTGACCACGGCAGGGGGCACGCGATTCATGAGACAGCCGTCGCGTCCTTCAGCTTCTCCGCCTGATAGTGCATGCTGACATTGTCGAGCAGCTCGATAATGTCGCCGTTGAGGACTTCGTCTATGCGGTGCGTCGTGAAATTGATGCGGTGATCGGTGATGCGGTTCTGCGGGAAGTTGTACGTCCGGATCTTTTCAGAACGTTCACCCGTCCCGACCTGGCCCCGACGATCCTTGGCGATCGCTTCCTGCTGTTTCCGCAGCTCCATTTCATAAAGACGCGCCCGTAGTACCTTCATCGCCTTCGCGCGGTTCTTGATCTGGGACTTCTCGTCCTGCTGCGACACGACTACGCCGGTCGGGAGGTGCGTCAGCCGTACCGCCGAATACGTCGTGTTGACGCTCTGGCCGCCGGGTCCGCTCGAGCAGAACGTGTCGATACGCAGGTCCTTCTCGTTGATTTGAATGTCCACGTCTTCGGCTTCCGGCAGGACGGCGACCGTCGCCGTTGACGTATGGATGCGCCCGCTGGCTTCCGTGGCGGGCACTCGCTGGACGCGGTGCACCCCGCTCTCGTATTTCAGCTTGCTGTACGCACCGCGGCCCTCGATCGTCGCAATCACTTCCTTCACCCCGCCGACACCGGTGTCGCTGCTCGACATGACTTCGATCCGCCATCCCTGGCGTTCGGCGTACTTGCTGTACATCCTGAACAGCTCGCCGGCAAAGAGCGCCGCCTCGTCGCCGCCCGTCCCGGCGCGGATTTCGAGGACGATATTCTTCTCGTCGTTCGGGTCCTTGGGGATGAGGAGGATTTTCAGTTCGGACAGCAGGGCGTCGCGTTTGGCGCTCAGGGACTTGAGCTCTGCCTGCGCGAGCTCGCGCATGTCCGCGTCACCGCCGTTCGCCAGCTCTTCGGTCTGCGCGAGATCGTGCGCAACGGCCTTGTATTCCCGGAAGCAGTCGACGAGCGGCTGCATCTCGGACGCGGCCTTGGCCTGCTTGCGGTAATCGGCCGGATCGCTCTGTAACTCGGCCGTTCCGAGGCGCGCGAGGATCTCCTCGTACTTCTGTTCTACGGCGTTCAGCTTGTCGTACATAATCCTGGCAGGGCCGGAAACCCTGGCTACCCGTTTCCTTGTCGCATCAGCCGCCGGACACCGGCGGCAGGAAGGCGACCTCGTCGCCGTCGTGCACTTCCGCGTCCATGCGCGCGTAGTCCGCGTTGAGCGCTGCCGAAATCGATCGTTCGTAGTCGGCGAGCGCTGGAAATTCGCCGGCAAGATCCCGCCAGACAGCGCCGATCGTTCCTCCCGGCGCGATCTCGCGGGTCATCTCTGCCGCTCCCGTCAAATCGCGCAGCCGCGCGAACAGCCGCACCGTCACGCGCATGCCACGCGCTCGGCCTCTTCGCGCGCACGCACGTCGTCTGGATCGGCCGTGGCGCCTTCGATCCAGACGTCGCCGCCTTCGAAGTACTCGCGTTTCCAGATCGGCGCGATCTGCTTCACTCGCTCGATGGCGTAGCGGCACGCCGCGTATGCGTCGGCGCGGTGCGGCGACGCCGCGGCGATCGCAACGCTGGCCTCCCCGACTTCGAGGCGGCCCGTCCTGTGGTGCAGGGCGATTCGCACTGCCGGCCACCGCCGCGACGCTTCGTCCGCGATCCGCGCAAACGCCTTGAGCGCCAGCGACGGGTACGCTTCGTAGTCGAGATACTGCACCCGCCGTCCCTGATTGTGATTCCTGACCAATCCCAGGAAGGTGACGATTGCCCCGTGGTGCCCGCCACGCGCCTCTTCGGATTCCTTCGTCACCGCGGCCACGAGTGGCTCGAGCGCGAGCGGCGCGGGACCGATGGCAAGCAGAGTAACGCTCACAGAGTCAGTATGGCTGAATTTGGTCATCCGGTCATCTGGTCATCTGATCATTTCTGCACTCGCCTGGCGATGCAGTGTTACTGCTATCGGAAGTGACCAGACGACCAGATAACCAGACGACTAGCTTCTCTGTTTCCAGAAGTGGTCGATCAGCTTCTGTCCGTGACCGATCTCGAACGCGTGGCGGATGGCGCCTGCGACGTATTGCTGGGAACGTTCGGCAGCGGCGGCAACACCGTGGTTCAGAGCCAGGTGCGCGGCAACCGCCGCGGCGAACGCGCAGCCCGTGCCATGGGCGTTCGCTGTCTCAACCTTCGGCGTGCGAAACGCGAGAAAGCGTTCGCCGTCGAACAGGAGATCGGTGACTTCGCCCGACTCCGGCCGGTGTCCGCCGGTGATGATCACCGCCGCCGGCCCCATACCGTGTATCCGCCGGGCCGCCTCGGACACATCCTCTTCCGACGAAATTCGGCGGCCGCTGAGCGCTTCGGCCTCCGGGATATTCGGGGTCACGACGTGCGCGAGGGGAAACAGTTCTCGAATCAGCATCTGGACGCCGTCCTCGTCCAGCAGGCGGCGGCCACCCGTGGCGGCGAGCACCGGATCGACCACCACAAACGGCAAATCCAGCTCCTTTATGGCAGCCGCGACTGCTTCGACGATCGCGGCGTCGGCCAGCATGCCGGTCTTGGCGGCGTGGATCTCGATGTCGCCGGCCACGGCTTCGATCTGCGCGGTGACCAGATCAGCCGGCAGCGCCAGCGATTCCACCACGCCCATAGTGTTCTGTGCGGTGACTGCCGTGATCGCGCTCGCGCCGTACACGCCATGCGCGGCAAACGTCTTGAGGTCTGCCTGAATGCCGGCGCCGCCGCTGGAATCGCTTCCCGCAATGGTCAGGACCGCGCGCATGGTGAGCGAGGACCCGTTCAGCGCGAACCGCGGGCCGGCGGCTTGCCGAGGACCAGCATGAACATGAACGGCGGAATTGTTTCGCGGGAGACCACTTGAAGATGCGCGGCGGTTGCGCCCCTGACGACTGTTTCCTGATCGACGCGCTGGTCGGGATCCGGGCCCGGGCCTCCGGCGCCCGGGAGGAAGTCCACGATGCCGATCAGGCCTTGCGGTTTCAAGGAGTCCGCGGCGTTCTCGAGCAGCGTCACCGGATCTTCCATTTCGTGGTAGGCGCCGACGATGAGCACCGCGTCGAGGCCGTGAGGCAGGCGCGAGTCCTTCGTCGTGCCAAGCACTGTCCGAACGTTGGTGAGGTTTTCCCGCTGGACCTTGCGCTTGATGGCTTCGATCATCAGCGGCTGAATATCTTCGGCGTACACGACACCGTGCGAGCCGACACGACGTGCGAGTCTGACGGTAAACCAGCCGCCGCCCGCCCCGAGGTCCGCCACCATCGAGCCTTCGGCGATCTTGAGCGCGTCCATGATTTCTTCCGGCTTCTGCCATTGATCGCGGTCCGCGGCTTCGAGCAGCCCCAGATCGAGCGGAGGAAACAATCGGGCCTTCTGTCTGGCGGGCGCTGACTGCGCGGCCAGCAGCGCGGGAATCGCGGGGCGCGTCGCGAAAACATATGCGGCGAGCAGGACCGCGGCGGCAACCTTCATTCGCGCGACTTTCCCGCCTCGCCGTCCGCCCCGACGATGCCTCCGCGCGTCATGGCGTCTGCCGACAGGATGTCGTCAAGCTGCGCGCTGGTCAGCAGGCCACGCTCGAGGACGATTTCCCGGATCGATCGGCCGGTCGCAACCGATGCCTTTGCGATGTCGGCGGTCGCCGCGTAGCCGATGTAGGGGCTCAGCGCGGTGGCCATGGCGGTGCTGCGATCGAGGAGCGCGCGTGCCCGTGCTTCGTCCGCCAGGATTCCGTCAACGGTGCGGATCGCGAGTGTTTTGATCGCTTCGCGCAGGATTGTCGACATGTGAAGGGCGTTCCACGCGATGACCGGCATCATGACGTTCAGCTCGAGCTGCCCGGCCTCGCACGCCGCCGCGATGGTGAGATCGCAGCCCATCACCTGAAAACAGACCTGGTTGACCATCTCGGGAATGGACGGGTTCACCTTGCCCGGCATGATGGACGACCCCGGCTGCACGGCAGGCAATGTGATCTCGGCCAGGCCGGCCCGCGGTCCCATGCTGAGCAGCCGCAGATCGCTGGCGACCTTGCCCACTTCGATTGCCAGCCGGCGCATGGCGGACGAATACGCGAGCACGTCGCCCATGCTCTGCGTGACGCGGAACAGATTCGTCGCCGGCCGGAGCGTCAGGCCGGTATAGCGAATCAGGTTCTGGACGATCAGACGGCGATACTCCTCGCCTGCGTTGAGACCGGTGCCGACCGCCGTTGCCCCGATATTCAACTCGCGCAGCTGTTCAGACGCCGCGGCCACATCGTCGGCGCCCTGGCGGACGCACGCCGCCCAGCCGCCGAATTCCTGTCCGAGCGTGATGGGCACCGCGTCCTGCAGATGCGTGCGCCCGGTCTTGAGTACGCCGGCGAACGCATCCGCCTTCCGCTCGAGACTGTCGACGAGCCCGCGCGCCGCCTGTACCAGCGGCTCCGCCGCTGACAACAGCGCGAGACGGGTCGCTGTCGGGTACACATCGTTGGTGGACTGGCCGAGGTTCACATGATCGTTCGGGTGGACGCGGGTGTACACGCCGCGCGGCTCGCCCAATATTTCCGCCGCGCGGTTCGCGACGACTTCGTTGGCGTTCATGTTGTGCGACGTGCCGGCTCCGGCCTGGTACACGTCGACCACGAATTGATCGCGCAATCCGCCCGCGAGTATCTCGTCGGCCGCCGCGACGATCGCTCGAGCGGTGCCTGCGTCTAACCGCCCGAGCGCGACGTTGGCTTCAGCGGCCGCTTTCTTAATGAGGATCGTGGCTGTCACGAGGCCGGCCGGGGCGCGGAGGCCGCTGATTTTGAAATTCTCGATCGCGCGCGCGGTCTGAACGCCGTAGTACGCATCGGCCGGTACGTTCAGCTCGCCGAGCGGATCCCGTTCAGTCCGAAAGCCCTCAGGCGACATCTTTCACCTGCAATCGAGCGACGAGCCGCGGCCACGAGGCACGCAGTTGCGAGCCCCGAGTCCCGAGCTACGAGTTAGTATACTGCCCGTATGTTGCCTTCATTTTTCGACAGCGTCCTTCAGCTCATCGTCCGCACGTCCACCGACCTCCCGCCGGATGTGCGCGCCGCGATGAAGATTGCCCGCGGCTCCGAGCCGGAGGGCACCCGGTCATCGCAGGCGCTGACGATCATCGCGCAGAACATCGATCTGGCCGCCGCCGCCGAGGGCGCCATCTGCCAGGACACCGGCATGCCGACCTTCGAAGTACGGGTCCCTGTGGGGGCCAATCAGATCTGGATGCGCCAGCAGATCCGGGAAGCGGTCGCGGAGGCGACGCGGCGCGGCAAGCTCCGCCCGAACTCGGTCGATTCGATCACGGGCAAGAACTCCGGCGACAACCTGGGCCCCGGAACACCCATCATTCATTTCGATCAGTGGGACAGGGATCAGACGGAGATCAAACTTATCTTGAAGGGCGGCGGCTGCGAAAACACCAATGCGCAGTATTCCGTGCCGGTCGAGCTGCCGCATCTCGGCCGCGCCGATCGCAACCTCGAGGGCGTGAAGAAATGCATCCTGCATGCGGTGTGGCAGGCACAGGGCAAGGGGTGCGCCCCGGGTGCCGTCGGTGTCTGCATTGGCGGCGATCGCACATCAGGCTATCTGCACGCCAAGGAACAGCTCTTTCGCACGCTGGACGATGTCAACCCGGATGCGCGGCTGGCTGAGCTCGAAGCGTCGATCATGTCGACGGTCAACGGCCTTGAGATTGGCGCCATGGGCTTTGGCGGCAAGGTGACGCTCATCGGCTGCAAGATTGCGGCGCTCAACCGGCTGCCGGCCAGTTTTTTTGTGTCGGTCGCCTACGACTGCTGGGCGTTCCGGCGTCTCGGGGTCCTGCTTGATTCGTCAACCGGCGCGATCGACCACTGGCTTTATCGCGATCCGTCGCACCCGATCGTCCCGATGCTCGATCAGGCCGGGTTCGTGCGCACCGGCCGCGAGGTGGCCCTGAACGCGCCGCTGACCGAGGACGCCGTTCGCGCGTTGAAGGTCGGCGACGTTGTGATGGTGTCGGGCCCGATGTTCACCGGTCGCGACGCCGTGCATTCGCACCTGATGAAGAACCCACCGCCCGTCGATCTCAACGGATCCGTCCTGTATCATTGCGGTCCCGTCGTCGTGAAGGACGGTGACACGTGGCGCGTGACGGCCGCCGGACCGACGACAAGTATTCGCGAGGAACCGTATCAGGGCGAGATCATCCGCCGCTACGGCGTCCGCGCGGTCATCGGCAAAGGCGGAATGGGCGCGAAGACCCTTGCGGCCCTGAAAGAGCACGGCGCGGTCTACCTGAATGCGATCGGCGGTGCGGCGCAGTTCTACGCGCGCGCCATCGAAAAAGTGAACGACGTATCACTGCTCGAATTCGGAACTCCGGAAGCCATGTGGCACCTGACGGTGAAGGAGTTTCCCGCGATCGTCACGATGGATGCGCACGGCAACAGCCTTCACAAGGACGTGGAGGAGGCGTCGGGCGTGCAGTTGGAGGCGATGGGCGTGTAGAGCGAGGGAGCGCGAGAGAGAACGCTGAGACGGAGATCAACGCAGAGATCGCGGAGATCGCAGAGACGACAGGTTGGCTGCTGATCCGCCGCAATAAAATAGTTCGTCGCAGGCCCCGAGGCGGCTTTAGTCGCTGACATGGTTCTTGCACGTCGGCAACGCCGTGAGGGAAAGACTAGATGCGCTGACGGGGTCAATCATTGGTGCGGCGCTGGAGGTTCACCGCGAACTTGGTCCGGGCCTGTTAGAAAATGCATACCAAGCGTGTTTGACGTTTGAACTTTTGAACCGTGGACTTAGCCTTGAGCGACAGAAGCTACTGCCCGTCGTTTACAAGGAGCAGCGAGTCGACTGCGGTTACCGGCTCGACCTGGTCGTCGAAGGCCTGGTCATCGTCGAGATCAAAGCGATCGGTCGCCTGGAACGCGTTCATTCGGTCCAGCTGCTGTCGTATCTCCGTTTCGCGAAGTGCCCAATAGGGTTGCTGTTCAACTTTCACGCCGGCTTTCTGACCCGGGACGGTCTGAGGCGGGTCGTCAACAATCTTCCCGAATAGAGCGTCTCGCCCTTCCAAGATCGATTCTTCTCTGCGATCTCCGCGATCTCTGCGTTAGCCTTCGTCTCCGCGTTCTCTCTCTGTCTACCGCTTCGCGAACTCCTTCAGCATCGGACGCCCGTACCCGTGCTCCATCGCCGCGAGATCGAGGTCCATCGTTTCCATGTCGGCGATCGCGACCAGCGGAAACGGCGAGAGCGCCGCAAGATCGACGGTCTTCAGGTACGACTGGCACGCGCTGCAGACCTCGACGCGGCGGTCCTTCCGTTCCTGGTCCGGCGCCGCCGTGACAAACGGCTCGCCGTCCTCTGCGCAGTAGATGCAGGCGTACGTATTCAGTTCCCATCCGAGCGAACAGAACGAACACCGCAGGACGCGATGGCTGTCGACGCATTCGGCCAGGGCCGGCCACGAGCCGCACGCCGGACAGTACCCCAGGTTCCACGCCTCGCAGGCGGCGGCGAATGTATCGTCTGTCCGGTGATCGAAGACGGAGCGCTGCAGTGCGTGTGCAAAGGGTGTAGTGGCGAGCTCGCCCACCAGCCACACGAGATCGGGTGCAAGGCCGCGATGAATGGCGCCGGTACGGATGGCGTTCTGATCGCGCATGAGCGAAGCGGTGAGCAGCGAGCCCGCTTCCATGCTGCCGTTGGCGATCGCGTCGCGGATGTGGCTGGCCGATTCGGCGGCGCCGCCCTCGGCGAGCGCATCGCAGAGCTTCAGCAGCGAGTCGCGAAGCAGGCTGAGCGGTACCGGAATGGGTTCTCCGGCGAACACCGGCACCCCGCGCGCCATTTTTGCGGCGAGATATTTCGGGGGCAGGGAGAGGCGCGGCAGGCGGCTCTGGCCGATGGCGTGCGAGGTGTCGGCCACGATGGTCAGCAGCCGCTGTTGCAGGTCCACGGCAGGCACGAGGTCCGGTCTCGCCTGCCGCAGCGCGTCCCAGCGATGCGCTGAGATTGCCAGGAGCTCGTCG
>Ga0136846_1218141_pt1 | contig 13611 bp, 12 predicted proteins | sample HopSoiMetagenom2_FD_96841 | JGI IMG/M metagenome (GOLD analysis project Ga0136846, IMG submission 96841) | Grasslands soil microbial communities from Hopland, California, USA - 2 Assembly 2016 (version 4) | ecosystem: Environmental > Terrestrial > Soil > Grasslands | place: USA: Hopland... | reverse complement strand
GACCGAAGAATTAACGGGTATCACCTTTCATCCTGATTGATGAGTGCAGTCATGTGAACGACATATTTCATTCGGTTTTATACGCAGATCGGTTCTTTGAATAGCTTTGTTAAAAAGCTGTTTAAATGTTTGGATCACTCGCACAATACCTGCTCGAAAAAGGGGGACTAACGCCGGATGAACTGGAGTTAATAAAGCATGCTGCTGTGCCTAAAAAGATCCGTAAAAATCACTATTTACTGGAAGAGGGAAATGTCAGCGATTTTATTGGTTTTGTGGTCAAAGGCAGTTTCCGCCTATTTCGCATTGGAGAAGATGGCGTCGAACATATCATGCGGTTCGGCATTGAAAATTGGTGGATGACGGATTTTAGCAGTTTTATGTCCGGTCAGCCATCGCCTTGTTACATTGATGCCCTTGAAGATAGTGAGTTACTCGTGTTCTCCAAAGCGCATTGGGAGCAACTGCTGAATACCATCCCTGATTTTAAGCAGATCATCGACAAACTGACTGCAAAAAACTTTGAAGCGCATCAGAACAGGATCTACAGCAATATAAGCGAACCGGCTGAGGTAAGATATGACAATTTTGTCAGGCAATACCCAAACCTCTATAATCGTATACCTTTGTACATGATCGCTTCCTTTCTCGGTCTTACGCGGGAAACTTTAAGCCGCATCAGAAAGCAAATCGTCAAAAAAACGGTTTGATATGTGCCGGGATAATGCCTTACGGATTAAGCCTCAATACCACCGTTCTTCATTGACCGGGGTCCTGATCCTTTGTAAAGATCAATCCGGCACTGGCGGCAAACTTGCATCAAATCACTGTTCTGACGCCATTGATAATGATCAAACCTGTAATTGCAACCAGCAATAGCAAGGCACGCAAACCGATCACTTTATCTCAGCGCTGTTGTAAAGCTCTGATATTGCTTACCAATCTGCCGTTGAAAAGTTAGTATCATATAATTCTGGCCAGCTCTGGCCGGGATAAAAATTTGGACGCCAAAGTCCCCGTTCTGTTTACCATACTGATGGTGTTGTCTATTTTCATTAATATGATCAGTTGATTTCGATAACTACTTTACCAATGTAACCGCCACGTTCCGCATACTCATAGGCTTTTTTGTATGCGTCAAAAGGAAATACTTTGTTGACTTCAACCTCCAGCCCATCTTTCACGGCGCTTAGCAAAATATCAGTATACTTTGTAGATGGGCTGGAAAGAATGACCACGTGCTTTTTGCCACGGAATAAGTTACCGAATAGCGATAACGGTATCTCAATCGGCTTTGGTGTTGGATTTAAAAACAGCGCCTTAGGCTTCATGATCTGCCTGGCGTTTTTATAACTCATTTTGCCGGACAGGTCAATAATAATATCGTAATTGTTTTTTTGGGAAAGCACATTTGCTTTGCTGTAGTCGATCACTAAATTAGCGCCCCATTTTTTTGCATAGACCGCTCCTTCCTTGCTGGTCACAGCAGTTACTTGGGCGCCCTGCTGTCTTAACAATTGCAGCAAAAACATCCCGAAACCGCCGGTAGCGCCGTTGACTAAAATGCTGGTTTGCGAACCGATCTTACCCATTTTTTTCAAGGCGGTAACTGCCGCAGTTCCGACTACAGGAATAGAGGCGGCCCGGGCAAAACTGATGTTAGCCGGTTTCTTCCAGACCAAAGAAGCGGGCACGGCGACGTATTCGGCGGAAACGCCTTCTTTCATCATATTTTTAACCACCCCAAATACTTCCTCGCCTTTGCGGAAATCGCTCACTGAAGCGCCGGTAGCTTCGATGATACCGGCGAAATCAGCACCCGTGTGCTTGGGGAATTTAGAGCCGGACATCAGCTTCATTTCGCCTTTCCGAATCTTCCAGTCAATAGGATTGATGGAAAAGGCTTTGACTTTGACCAGCACCTGATCCGATTGAATTGCTGGTATTTCTTGTGCTACAGTTTCTAACACCGCTGTGTTGCCAAACTTTTGATAGACGATCGCTTTCATGCTATGATTTGTTTTAAATGATAACACAAAGTTGCGGACAACCGGATCAGTAAACTTGTATCAAATCACTGTTATGATTCGTCCTAACGATTATAAAATTATCTTTGGTCAAAAAAACATACGATGAAAAACCCTGCCCAACTGTTAGAAGATAGCTTGCTCGTGATCTGGAATAATCGCAATTCAGCGGAAAGACTTCAGGCGATGCAAGAGATCTACCACGAGGATATTCACTTTTTCGAAAGCGACTCCGGGAATGCCATTGTTGGCTTTAAAGCGATCAATGAACTGATCACCGGTTTGCAATCGCAATGGGCCCCGGAGTTTTCTTTTCAGCTGACCAAACCAGGCCAAAGTAATCATCAGATTCAAGTAGCTTCCTGGACACTTGGCATTTCAGGCGATAAGCCCGTAGCCAGTGGCATGGACGTGGCCATTATAGAAAATGAAAAGATCAAAACGCTTCATCTCTATTTAGATGCGTCAGATCAATAGATCGCTATCAGCTCACTATTGAATTTTAAGGCTTTTGGGGGCATGCCGAACATTTCATACATATACTTATTCAATTGCGGCAAGTCGTAAAAGCCGGTGTCATAAGCGATTTCCGTGAGGCTCCGGTCTTTTTCAGACAGCGTCAGATAAATGGCCTGGCGTAAACGCGTCCATAATAAATACTTGGATAAACTACTGCCGGTTTGCTGCTTAAACAATGCGGCTAAACGCGATGGCGAAAGGAAAACTATATCGGCAAATGTTTGCGGCGTAATGCTTTGCTCATTATAATTGATCTTGATATAATCCACTATTTTGGTGACCCTTTCATCGTAATGTATCGCAGGCAATTTGGCTATTAATGCATCGACAATGTGGTTGATCGCCAAACTGGCTTTTGTGGTTTGAAAGAAAGCACTGGTTTCAGATGGCGAGTCAAAAACAATATACTCCTGATCTGCTTTGAATCTGTCGGCAAGTTCCAGACCGATATTCGAGTACGGCTCGATATTCAAAACATTCAGCGTTCCCTTTTCGGCTTCGCAAAAGTGCGGAACCTGTGGTTTGATCAGAAAGCCGTGAATGCGTTCATGCAGCGTTCCGTTGATCGTCGAATTAAAGGGCATGTCGTTAGACAGAACGATCTGGTAGGCCGAATGGTGATGGATCTCTACCGTGAGGTTGCGGGCTTGAAGGGCAAGGATAAATGGGTTCATAAAAACAGTTTGAGCTGTTATACAAACTTACTGATTTTGACCCGACGTTAAACAGGTTTGATTTGATTAACTTTGCCGTATGGCAAATGAAATTCCGGGTCTGAATATGGAGGAACTGCGCCTCCAGGGCTTCAAGGTGCACAGGCTGCCTGCCGTTGTCGATGTCCCGGCAGTGCATGGTCGGCGCGATTTTTATAAAATGGGGCTGATCACGGGGGAGATGACGCTTGGTTATGGTGAGCAGGCCGAACAATTGTACGGTACGGTGCTTTTTTTCGTCAACCCCCGTGCGCCGCGCACCCCGCTGCGCCGTTCGCGGGAGACCACAGGTTATGCCTGTATCTTCACGGAAGCTTTTATGCCGGCCATCGTCAAAAAATCGCCCTTATTTAACGCGGCGCAAAACCCGCTCATCCGGCTAAACATGGAACAGGCCGCTTTTATGACCGGCATTTTCCAAAAGATGCTGGCCGTGCGGGATGCCGATTACGCCTATAAAAGCGAGCTGATCAAAAGCTGCGTCGAACTGATCATTCATGAAGCCTTGCTGGTACAGCCGCCGGACGAACCTGCCTACCAAAACGGCGCGACCCGAATGAGCCATCTATTCCTGGACCTGCTGGAAAGGCAATTCCCAATCGAGCATACCGCGGAACCGCTTAAACTGCGAACTGCGCAGGACTATGCGGCAAAACTGGCCGTCCATGTCAATTACCTGAACCGCGTGGTCAAGGAGGTGACCGGCAAGCCGACCTCGCTGCATATTGCGGAACGCATCGCCAGTGAGGCCAAAGCCTTGCTGCAACATACGGACTGGAGCGTGGCCGATATCGCCTATGCGCTCGGTTTCGCTTATCCCACTTACTTTAATAACTTTTTCAAACGAGTAACGGGCCTTACACCTAAATCTGTGCGCAAGGTTTGATAATCATACTTATTGGTTTGATTATCGTTTAAACCGCAGGTGTTTTAGCCGGAACTTTGCCTTATGAAAATTTTAGTTACCGGGGCTACCGGCAAGGTCGGCAGCCGTTTTGTTCCGCGTTTATTAGCTAAAGGTTATGATGTGCGAATTTTGGTGCGTGACGCTGAAAAAGCAACTGCATTAGCAGCACTGGGCGCCGAGGTCGTGACGGGCGATCTTTTTAACAGCGATAGTTTGGCGCCTGCGGTAGCAAGCGTAGATGCGGTGATCCATCTGGCAGCTTTATTCCGCACTTTTACGGATAACGAAGGCATCATCAAAACCAATCGTGAAGGTTCGGTCGCTCTGGGCGATGCGGCGGTTGCAGCAGGCGTTAAACGTTTCATTTTTGTCAGCACCAGCAATGTTTATGGCTCCGGTTACGGGCATCCCGCCAGGGAAGATGATACCGTAAATATCAACGACCCGCGGCCCTACGCCTCCAGCAAAGTTACGGCCGAGCAGGAATTGCTAAAGAAGGACATGGATGTTCGCGTATTGCGTTTAGGTTTTGTTTATGGCGATAAGGACCCGCATATCGAGGAAATTATCCCGATTCTCAAAAAGTGGAAACGTCATTCCGGCTCGCGTATGCATATGGTGCACCACCTGGATGTTGCCCAGGCCCTGATCACGCTGCTGGAAAGAGACGGGCTGAACGGCGAGATCTTCAATATCGCCGATGATGCGCCGATTACCTTGTATGAACTCGCCGACTCGGTCGGCAAAGCCGCTGAAGCTTTTGAAGCAGTTGAAACGCCGCTGGCCGATCCGTTTGAAGGTATCACGGACGTCTCCAAGCTGCGCAAGACCGGTTTCCGTCTGTTGGTACCAAGTTACTACGTCGCACGTGACCTGGATATTTTATAAACGCAATAAAAAGTATTCGGTATCTTCGGTTCGATGACACACGAGGAAGCCGTATCGTTTATCAAAAATGCCTTCAAGGGCGAAGACCTGCAATACTGGGCTGACTTGGGCTGCGGCAGCGGCACCTTTACCAAAGCCTTAGCCGCTTTATTGCCGGCAGGCAGCCCTATTACGGCGGTCGACCGGCAAAACCAACGGCTGGACGTCGGCGGGGTTCATTTTATCCAGGCCGACTTTGAAAAGGATAAGCTGCAGCTGGAAGAACTCGACGGCATTTTGATCGCCAACGCTTTGCATTATGTCTCGGATAAAGCCAGTTTAATCACCCGGCTTGAACACCTGTTTGCCGGCCCGCCGGTTTTTATCATTGTTGAATACGATACGGACCGACCCAACCAGTGGGTACCCCATCCTATTGCCTTTGAAAAACTAAAATTGATGTTTGAGCTCCTGGATTATCAAAGCGTGCTCAAAGTAAACGAACGACGATCTGTTTATGGTTCCGGGATGATGTACTGTGCTCTGATCCGGAAACTCATTAAATGATTTGTCTGAATTCGAGCGGTGAAGGGCTCGCCGTCTTGTGGAATAACTTTAAGAGCTGATATTTCCAGACGGAGTTTGCTGTATCCAAATTGTCGCTTCAAGGTTTTGACCAGCCGCCCCGGCCGATAGCCATATTGTTTCTTGAAAACAAAGGAAAAATGGCGAAGGTCCTCGAAGTATCATTTGCTTTATGATACAGCCTTGTTTTTTTATTGCTCTTCTATAAGTGATGAGTTAAAGCTGGATTAATCTCATGTGTTCGACACATGCCACCTTTATAAAGTTGCATACTGATTAGCAAGAGCGTTTTTGAATATGTTTTCTATTCTTTATTTATTTTATAAAGAACAATATTCAAAAAATATCTTAAGCTTTTAACATTCAGTTAATATCTGCTGGATAATTTACATACGTAAAACCTGCATATGAAATTAGCTGATAAACCCGCCCGGTTAACCCGTTTTGAAGAAATTTACAGCGATACCTTTGATAAGCTCAGGAACACTTTTTTAAAGCTGACACGGGATGAGGAGCAAACTAATGATATATTACAAACGGCTTATGTAAAATTATGGGAAAAGCTGGATGAATTAGAAGATCATGGCGATTACACACCAGTAATCTACGTATATGCCCGTAACGTTTTCAGGGATGAGCTGCGAAAAAAATGCAGACAGGAAATTGCCAGGGATGAATTAAAATACCTTGCCGCGTCATCAGTTGATTCGGAGGGGCCGGCCGAATTAAAGGAATATGAAATCATCGTTAAAGAAATTATTGAGAAAATGCCCGCAAAGCGGCAGCGTGTTTACCGTATGTTTAAGGAGGATGGCCTTAGCTACAAAAATATAGCGCTAAGCCTTGGGATCTCATCTAAAACGGTGGATAACCACTTGAACGAAGCATCAAAAGAAATAAGGAAACAGGTTAAACTGGCTTATCAGGCCGGCAATTTATCATCGTTAACAGTTGTGCTGATAGTTCAGTTGTTGATGGCTTAGCTTAAATGAATAGTGTAGCTGATAAAGAAAACAACCAAGGTTATATATTAATTTATTTGATAGATTTACACTTAAAGTTAATATTAAAATTACACTAAATTAAACGATATAAAAATGTATTTTTGCAAGCATTCCGGATAAGAAATTATCTGATGGATAAATTGCATTTTGAAAAGGCAGGTTATTTGGAACCTGCCTTTTTCATTATATATGCTTGTTGTTAATTTTGCGGGCTATTTTAGTTGGGTATCGTAAATGATAGTGGTAGTGAATACACCGGCCCCCGCATCTTTAACTATGCCTAATGACATCACTTTATTTTCCAGAAATATCGGAGTCTGAGGGTCGAAATATACTGATGGAAGATCAGTAAGCAGATCGACCAGTTTTTCGTTGGTTGTGGGGTTAAAAAGTTCGTAATAATAGCCTAAACTATAGTCACCATGTTTAGGCTGCGACAATTCGATATATGGGCCAAAACCTGTTTTGTTTATTCCTTTAACGGTTGCAACCTCGTCATACAGGAGATCTCCCGCATCATTAAAATAAACTTCGTAGATCTTCATATCTACCAATGCTGGTAATGATTTTTCAAGATCAACAAATTGTACTAAGCTATGTCCCCGTACGGGCGTGATACTGCCATCATAGCCGCCACCGATAATTTTCAAATCGCCAGTGTATAGAAAGGTCAGTTTTGCGCTATTACCCTTCAAATTCAACAGTGTATCTATTATTGGGTTTGATGCTTTGCCAAGTTGATATATTTTCAACTTGCGATTACCGGTATAGATTATGATATTTTTAGTTGCGGAAGGCGCTTTTAAAGTATCTGTTATTTTCCCATCAATATCAACCAAAAGTAAGCCCACATCGGCAGTTGTTGTTGAGCTTATGGTTAGGCTGGTGTAACTTTTTGCTTCGATAAGTTCCCCGTCCTTTTTACACGCGAAAAAGAACTGGCTGATCAATATAATTAAAAACAGGAGTTTGATTTTTTTCATAAAATTAATTTAAAAAGTACCGTGAGCTACGCTCACGGTACTCAGATCTTTTAATTATAACCGGTCAAATAAATTTTAATTAGTAAGCGTTGGTGAAAGGCTCGTAAGAAGCCCAGCCACCGCTATCCCAACGGGCAGCGGTTGATAAACCAAATGCACCTAAGTAAGCAGGTGTGGTATCAAAGGCGCTGAAAGTACCGCCCGGGTGGGTAACAGTAAGGCCAGTGTACACTGCACCGGTTTTGATACCTGCCGGAGCAGTTGCCAGGAACCTCCAATCGGGAGAGGTAGTGCTAAACGGATTAACCAGCTTAATAGTAGTGTTAGGGTTTGCACCGGTTAATGAAGTTACCGCGGTTGAAGTTAAAGCAGCACCTGTAACAGCTGTGCTGTAACCGTGAACATAACTGTTTGAATACTCGCTACCTGTAGTATTGATCAATGTAGCGCCGTTATTAAAGCCAAGATTAATTGAGTTACGCACTTTGTAACTTGAGTTTACACGGAACAGGTGACCGATACCCGCAGTTGGGCCGGCGGTGGCACCGCCAACAAAGGTAATGTTTGATAAAACCGGTTGAGTTACACGGCTTGCAAATGCACCGCCGGTGGTAACAATAGGTGAAGAGATATTGTTGCTCTCGATGCCGTTAGGGCTTGATGAATAAGTAAAGTTAAGATCTTTAGCAGCAAGGGCAAACTGGATTGAACCCTGGTAACCCTGGTCAAAATCCAGATCATCATCGTCGTTACCATAAGAGATCAGGTATTTAGCATTTACCGAACCACCAAAAAACTCAAAAGCATCATCAGCGCCGTATGATACCTGGATATGATCCAAAGTGGTACCGGCGCCAACGCCGCCTAAAGTAAGGCCGTTTAATTCATTACCAAGAGCAGCATCAACAATTACACCGGCAAATTCAATACGTACATTTTTAAGGATGCCCGAATTATCAGTTTCGGTTGAGCCACCGTAACCTATCGCATCTTTACCTGCTAAGCCTGCAGGGATCTGAGCAGCCGGAATACCTTCAATTTGTGGTTTAGCCTGGTTAGTTGGGGCCTTACCTAAAAGTACTACACCACCCCAGTCGCCTTTTGCACGCTGACCGCTTGCTTTGGCCGATGTGAACACGATAGGATTAGCAGTAGTACCCTGGGCATCGATTTTAGCACCTCTCCTGATAACCAGGTATGAAGGGAAACCACTTGTAGTGTTGGCAGTTGCTAAACCTTTGATATAAGTGCCAGCCTGTATTGTAATAGTAACAGTACTGTCAACAAAAGTAGGGCCGTTAATAAACCATACCTTATCATTAGTAAGGGTAATATTGCTGGTAATAAGGCCGCTGATAGTACCGGTTGCGGTTGGCAGCGCGTGGGTATCAGGAAACAACGCTTTTGATGAGCGGTCAAAATCGCCTTGAGGGGCAGTTACGCCTTCCTGTTTTTTACAGCTGCTAAAGCCCAAAGCTGCAGCAAGTACTAATAAACTGATGGATTTAAATTGCATTTTCATAGTGTGCGTTTTTTAAATAAATAGAAATTTGGTTCTGTTTATTCAATTTGGTTTTTAATTGGCTTCACCTTTTAAGCCGGTAAGCAGTTCGGGCTTTTTTGTTTTTTAGATAGATGTTTTGTTTCCTTTCTTCTTAAAATTTATATGATGGTTATAATTAAAAGCGATAAATGAAATTGAGCGTTGAAGTAGTACCGTATTGCCACGTATATATTTTGGTATCATACCTGGTATTATATTTTGTGCCTTTAGGGTCAATTTGATCGGCTGGCAATGGCGGGGTACCGTCGTCGGGATATGGCTGTACGCTGGGTATTGGTTGGGTTTGTTGTGGGTCGGCCGATTTGCGCTGGTTCCTGTAGTAAAACATTTGGCTATTGAGCAGGTTGCTGACATTCAGGCGAAACTCGGCCTTGTTATCCTTCATGAATTTATAACTCAGCTGCATGTCAATCACATCCCTGCCGTTTTCATACAAATCCTCAGAGCGATCTGGCGAGGCATATACAATACGATGCCCAAAGCGGTTATAGGTGGCATTAAAACCGAAATGGCTGCCGGTGTATAAGATGCCCGCGTTAATGATATATGGCGATTGGCCTGTTAATGGCCTGCTGCGTTTACTTGACGCTGTTTTGCCATCGGGGGTTACAGAAAAAGCTGTTCCCAGGTCAATACTGGCATCTATATAGGTAAAGTTGCCCGAAAGGTAAAGGTCCTTTAAAAAAGAATATGGAGATATGAAGCCAAGCGATTTACGCGCATCTAACTCAAAACCGGCGTTTTTAGCCGACCGCAGGTTTTGATAAATATAAAAACGGGTGGATGATGTTGACACTAAAACTTCAATAGGGTTGGTAAATTTTTTATAAAAACCGGACACAGACAGGATTTCGCCTGGCGAAGGGTAAAATTCATACCGCAGATCGTAGTTTTGGATAGAAGTGCGTTTAAGGTTATTGCCGCTTACCGAAACAAACAGGTCATAATCAAAATAGCTAAAAAAGGAGAGTTCCCTGAAATCGGGCCTTGCTACGGTTTTATAATAGGCAGCCCGCAAATTCATTTTAGGGCTTAAGGCGTAAATTGTATTAACTGATGGCAGCCAGTCGTTATTTTTCGACTGGATGAGGCTATCAACAATTGGATAAATACCGCCTGCGTCGGCTTTACCGCGGGTGGTTGTAAAAACGTTTTGTTCGTTGCGTTCGTACCTCACGCCGGCTATCAGCCGCAGGTTTTTAAGCGGCTTCAAATCAACCATGCCATAAAACGCGTTCAGGTTTTGCCTGCCTTTATATCCGGTACCCGCACCCGAATTTGTTATTCCATTGCCTTGTGCAACTGTAGGGTACAGGTACAAGCTGCCGTTGGCAAATTGGGTTGGGTTATAAACCTCATAATAAGCCATTCCATCGTAACGGCTGTCGGCTGCCGTGGTCGACACGTTTTTGATGCGGTAAAAATCCGCCCCGAAATCGGCCCGGCGGTGACTGCCCTGGTAGCCTATTTTTACCGACTGGTTTAACCGGTTCAGCTGAAAGGGGACCTGCAAATTTGTTTGCCAGGTATAACGTTTTTCTGCCAGTTTTGAGTAGAAAACATTCCCATAGTTAAAATTTGAATCGCCGAAATTATAGCTATAATAATCGTTTGGGAGTTGGCTGTCTAAGGCTCTCGACTGGTTCATCAGCCGCGTAAAGGGCTGATCGCGGTCGGTAGCGGACATAGCAAAGCCATAATCGGCTTTTATTCCTCGTTTACCTAAGGTGTGCTCACCCGTAAAATTCGTTTGGAACAGCTGATTAATGATGGTCTGATTGCTATAGTTATTAACGTAACGGTTATCGCCTACATAAGCACCTGCAAATGTGAAATACTCATCATTAAAGCGCCGGTTATAGGTATTTTTCAGCGTAAACTTATTACGGCCGCTGGTATAGGCAAGGTTAAGGCTGCCACCCCAAAGCGTGTTGAATATATAGTCGGTTCCTTTGTAGTCCCGCTCGGTTAATATATTTACATCGTGCTGGTTGTTCAGCTGTTCATTGCGATAGGTAAGGGCCGCTATAATACCCAGTGTTGAGTTGTCTTTAAACGGGAATCCGTGTGCTGCCGTAAACTGGTAACTTTGGATGGGTTGGGCAGTATATTTGCGCAAGGCCCAGTTATTGGGCAGTGCACCTAAATATTTTGCTACCTGTGCCTTTTGTGCGTCGGTGGCGGTATTACCTACAATTTTCAGTGCTAAATTATCATACTCTCCCATGCTCATACCGGTTGGCCTGCGCTGGTAGTCATTTGCAAAACCAAAATAATTGGCGGTACCACGGTGGCCGCCTATAAAATCTTTACCGGTAGCACGGTTGTTGTATCCGCTTGCTATATTAAATTCAACAAAGTTTTCGTCGGGTATATCCTTAGTAGTTATTTGTACAAGGCCACCGGTAAATTCGCCGGTAAGGTCTGGCGTAGCGGTTTTATTTACAACAATGTTATCTACCAATGAACTGGGGATAACATCAAAAGCAAAATCACGACGATTTGGCTCCGTACTGGGCAGTTGTGAGCCGTTCAGCATTACATTGTTATACCTGTCGCTCATGCCCCTGACTACCACAAACTTATTTTGTGATACCTGCAAGCCACTTACCCGGGTAAGTACCTGCGCGGTGTTGTTATCCGGTGTATGGCTGATCTGCTCGGCCGTGATACCGTCAGATACTGCTGCATTGTTCTTTTGCCGTGCGTACAAACCTTCAATTGAGGCTTTTTTATAATCAGATCTGATCACCACCTCGCTCAACGCATTTGAGGCCGGTTTGAGGGCTATATCCAGCAGTGTACTTTTATCTTCATTTACAATTATGCCCGAGATGCGCTGCGATTGAAAGGAGATATAAGTAATTTCAATAGTGTAGGTTCCGGGAGAGACTGCAAACATGTATGAGCCGTCGGGGCCGCTTTGCACAGCTTTATTGGCTTCTACCAGCTTAATTGTTGCACCGGGTAATGTTTCACCTTTATCATCAAGCACTTTACCGGTAATTTTGCCATTTTTTTGTTGCTTTGCCGGGGTTTGTACCGGGTGTTTTTCTATTCGTATCGATATTTCCCGGCCTTCGAGATTGTATTCAAGCGACAGCTTTTTTTTCAGGTCGGTTAAAACGCTGCCTAAGGGGGTATCGCTGAATTTCAGGTTGTTAACTTTTACCTTTTTTGCGGCTTCTTTATCGTAAAAAAAATCATAAGCCGATTGTTTTTTCAATTGAACCAATACCTCATCTAAATTAGCGGACGGCATAGTCAGGCTCACGGAATTGCGAAGCTGGCTGATATTTGCCTGGGCATTGGCTTTGGATATCGCACAAAACACAATAAAAAGGAATAGTTGAGCTGTGAAATGGATTTTTTTTTGTTTGAAGAACTTATTATTAGTAAATACGTACATAAATTTTTTGATAACGTTTTTCGAGGACTTATTTCAAAATTTAAGGGGATACCGTTGCTGCGGTATTCCCAATTTTTTAGCGTAGGGATTAATCGTTTATGATATATTCATGCGCTCCCTTCTTTTTAAATTTTAATCCGTGTATAAACAGGATCCTGCGCAGCACTTCATCAGCGGTGTTGCGGGTGTAGGCCCCGGTTATCATTTTGTTTTCAACTAATGAGCTGTCTTTAAAATCAATGTGTACAGCATATGCATCCGCAATGCGGTTAATTGCCGTGGCCAGCGGTATATTGTCGAAAACCATTTTACCGCTGGTAAACGAATCCATTTTACCATCAACCTGCACACTATGCACATCGATATTACTATTGCTGTTGTTGTAGCTAAGCAGCTGTCCGGGGGTAAGCAATCGGTGTTGACGGCCCGATGATACCTGCACCCGTCCGCGCACAAGTAATACACTGATATTTTTTTCGCTTTTATAGGCTGCTATATTAAAAGCGGTACCTAAAACACGGGTAACGATATTACCCGATGTAACCTTGAAAGGCTTAGCAGCATCGTGACTTACATCAAAAAAAGCCTCGCCGGTCAGGGCAACCTCCCTGCTGGTATCCGAGAAATTAATTTTATTATAGCTAAGGGAAGAGTTAGGATTAAGCCAAACCTGGGTACCATCGCTCAATACAATTTTATGAGTGAAATTTTCGCGGTTACTGATGGTAACTAATTGCTGTATTTTTTCATTTGTTTTATTACCAACAAGCCAGCAGGCTATACCAACGGCCATAAGTAAAGCTATCCCGGCAGCAACACGATAGGTCACTGTAGGCTTCCAACCAATTGTTTTGCGCTGTTCAGGTTTATCAATAGCCGACCTAAGCCGGTTGAAAAACTGCTCTTTTAACGACGCAGAACTTTCGATTTTGCTACCCAATTCAGCCTGTTCCATTATATACTCATCCAATACCGACTGATCATCCTGCTCTAAATATTTAAAAACCTGCTTTTTTTCATCAATGGAGCAATT
>Ga0136846_1229316_pt1 | contig 13612 bp, 13 predicted proteins | sample HopSoiMetagenom2_FD_96841 | JGI IMG/M metagenome (GOLD analysis project Ga0136846, IMG submission 96841) | Grasslands soil microbial communities from Hopland, California, USA - 2 Assembly 2016 (version 4) | ecosystem: Environmental > Terrestrial > Soil > Grasslands | place: USA: Hopland... | reverse complement strand
TCGGCGTGCTGGTCTGCGCCTCCGCAACGCCGCGGACCTTCACCACCGAGGATGCCCACTACCTCCAAGCCATCGGCAACATCCTCAGCACCCTGTACCCGCCGGCGGGCCAGCAAGGCCAGTGACGCGCCAGTTCCATGTCGACTGAGGGCGGCTGCCCCTGCGGGCAGCCCCTGCAGTACGAGCAGTGCTGCGGGCTGCTGCACGCCGGCCGGAAGCGGGCCATGACCGCCGAGCAGCTGATGCGGGCGAGGTACAGCGCCTTCGCGCTCGGTCACCGGCAGTTCCTGGCCGAGTCCTGGCACTCGACGACGTTGCCGACCGACGTCCGGCTCGATCCGGCCCAGGAGTGGATCTCCCTCGAGGTGCTCGCCACGGGACGGGGTGGGATGCTCGACCACGATGGCACGGTGGAGTTCGAGGCCCACTGGCGCCGCGGCGGCCGCCATGGCGTGCTCCATGAGGTGAGCCGCTTCGTCCGGGAAAGTGGAAGCTGGGTCTATCTGGGTCCGCTCACCTGACGGGTCGAGCGGCCGCAGACGCCGCACGCGCAAGGGAGAAATGAGCGGCGATCAACAGTGGTGGGTAAACGATGCAAGCTGCGCAGCCCGCGACCTCGACTCGACCAGGGAGTCGTGCCACTGCTTCCACCCCGAATAGGTGAGGTCTGCGGCGCGCAGCCGCGTGACGAGTGCCGCCTTCAGCTGCTGCTCAGTCGGATAGTTGGTGCGAGCGACCTCGCACACAAATGCGGCCTGCACCTTGGCGAGCTTTGCCGTCTCGCTGGTTGCTGGTGGCTCGCTGCTACCGCCCGTGCCACATCCGGCGGCAGCCAGGGCCGCGAGCGCGAGCAGCAAACGAGCGGCGCTACGCGACGACAAGGGTCACCGTCCCGGTCTCGGTTGTCGGATCTGGCCGCGAGAACGTCTCCGTCAGTCGGAGGGCGTATGAGCCCGGCGTGAGCTTGCCGGCATCGAGACGGATACCGGCGTAGTCGGTCACACCGCCTTGCAGACCGGTGGTGCCGTTGAGTCCGGAGCTGGAGCCATCACCCGGGTAGACCACTGCCAGACCGGTTGGCCCGGTCACCGAGACCCGAAAGCCATCGAGCATCGGCGCCGATCCGGTGAAGCGCAGCTGCACCCACGTCGGTGTAGCCCGTGGCACCGAGACCTGGGTGGTGACCTGGGTGAGTGACGGCCCCGCGTAGCGAGACAAGGGGATGATGACGGTCGACGTGAGGGAGTCGGGCTTTCCCTTGCTCCCGTCCACCCAGGTGGCGCTGACGGAGACGGTCACGCTGCCCGACGCGGAGTACGGCACGGTGATCTTGAAGGCGGCGAAGTCTTGCGTGTCTCCCGCCAACGACGACGAGCCGTACAACGAGGTAAAGGCCCTGCCCGCCGGATAGGCCACCGTCGCGCCATCTGTTGCGGACATGGTGGCCGTGAAATCGGTGATCGTTGCGGAAGTGCTCCAGACGGTCGACACCCACGCGGTCTCACCGCTGTGCATGGCCGGGACGGTCGATGTGACGAGGTCGACCTTGGCCTTGGGTGCAGCCGACGCCGCCGGCGCCATCGCAAGGACAGCAGCGACCGGGACGAGGCCGGCAAGGAGCCCGACCAGTCGGCGATGGGTAGAAAGGCGAACGGTCATCACGGTGGGTTGTCGGTCCATCGCGGAGGCTCCTTGAGGACCTATTCGCGTAGTTTCTTCTCAAGGCAGCGGGGAATGACGTCGAAGCGTTTGCTGTGCACCTCACGGTCACGAGCTACGTGCTCGCCAACACGGCAGCCACCGCCGGCCTCGTGGTCATGGTGGCGGTCCGAAAGGTGCGGCGAGACCGGCGCGAGCGCCGCCACGGCAGCAACCAGGACCATCTCAGGGCCGCGCTGCTCTCTGGCGGTGACGATCTCGACCGTCTGTTCCGGCGGGCGGTCGGTCGGGCTGCCTATCAGGCCGATCTCGCTGTCGTGTTGCCCCGTGTGAGCAGCACCGACCCCGACTGGATCATCGGCCGGGCACGCGTGCATGCCGAGCGCACGGGCCTCGCCCGGAGGCTCAGGCGTCGGCTCCAGTCGCGACGGCCGGCCGTGCGGGGCACCGCTGCCGCGCTCATCGGCCACCTCCGACTCAAGGACGGGCCGGCCCTGGTCGGCCCGCTGCTCCGCGATCGCGACGGGGACGTCCGGCTCGCGGCAGCCGGAGCCCTCGCCCGGTTCGGGACCGGCGAGGCGGCGTCCGCCCTCATCGAGGCACTCGCCGCGGGAGGCATGCCCGAGGAGCGCATCATCGAACGTCTCGGCCACCAGTGGGCGACGCCCACGATCCTCACCTCCCTCCAGGCGACGGGTGCCGAGGCCATGCGCCTCCGGGCGCCTCTGGCCCGCGCCCTCGGGCTGGCCAAGGACGGGCGCGCCGAGCCGACCCTGCTGGCCCTACTGGCCCACGGCGACATCGAGCAACGCGTCTGCGCCGCCCGGGCCCTCGCCACCTGTGGTTCCGACCACAGCCGGCTGGCGCTCCAGCACTGCCTCGCCGACGACTCGTGGGAGGTTCGGGCCCAGGCCGCCAGCTCCCTCGCGTGTCTCGGCGCGGTCGAGGCAGTGCCCGACTTGGCCGCGAACCTCACTCACCGAGCCTGGTGGGTCCGAGCGAACGCGGCGAACGCGCTCGCTCGACTGGGGACGCCAGGCATCACCGCCCTCGAAGACGCCGCCGCCGGGGACGATCCCTACGCGTCGGAGCGGGCGTCGGAGACGCTGGCCCTGGTGCCGCCCGCCCAGCGAGGTGTGGCCTGATGCCTGGCGCGCTCGGCGACGCCATCCGCATCTTCGACCTGTTCATGATCGGCTACTTCGCCGTCCTAGCCGTCATCTACACCGCGCTTGCCTTCGTCGGCTGGCGGTCGGTCGAGGACTACGTGGCCCGCCGCCCCATGCGTGACTACAACTGGGTCGGGCGGTCGCCGCTCAGCCTGCCCGTCTCGATCCTGGCGCCTGCCTACAACGAGGGGCCGGTGATCGTCCCGGCCATGCGGGCCCTCATGGCCTCGCAGTTCGTCAACTTCGAGGTGATCGTCATCAACGACGGCTCCAAGGACGACACTCTCCATCAGCTCAAGGACGGATTCGGCCTCGTGCCCGCCAGCCGGGTGCCGCGCGCCAACCTGGTGACCAAGGCAGTCCGCGGCCTGTGGATGAGCCCCACCGAGCCCCGGATCGTGGTGATCGACAAGGAGAACGGCGGCAAGGCCGATGCGCTCAACGTCGGTCTCCGCTACGCCCGCAACCCGCTGGTGTGCGCGATCGATGCCGACACCATCCTCGACCCGGGTGCGCTCTCTCGCCTGGTGTGGGAGTTCCAGTCGTCGCCCGACACCATCGCCACCGGCGGCATCGTGCGCATCGTCAACGGATCGACGGTTGTCGACGGCCGCGTCATCGAGGTCAAGACCCCGACCTCGATCCTGGCCAACATCCAGATCCTCGAGTACCTCCGAGCGTTCCTCGGCGCTCGTGTCGGCTGGTCGCGGCTGCGGATGCTGATGATCATCTCGGGGGCGTTCGGCCTGTTCCGCCGGGACGCGGTGATCGAAGCCGGTGGGTGGGACACGTCGACCGTCGGCGAGGACGCCGAACTGGTGCTGCGCCTGCACCGCACGAGGCTCGAGCAGGGCAAGCCGTGCCGCATCACCTTCTTCCCGGATCCCATCTGCTGGACCGAGGCGCCCGGCGACCTCCGCACGCTGATCCGCCAGCGCGACCGGTGGCAACGGGGCCTCATCGAGATGCTCGGCCGCCACCGGCGCATGATCGGCAACCCCCGCTACGGCCGGCTCGGGATGATCGCGCTCCCCTACTTCGTGATCTTCGAGCTGTTCGGCCCCGTCATCGAGGTCTTCGGCTATGCCGCCCTGCTCCTGTCGATCGTCTTCGGCCTGGCGTCGCCCCAGGTGATCGCCCTTATGTTCGCCCTCGCCGTGAGCTACGGCTTCGTGCTGTCGTTCCTCGCCATCCTCATGGAGCAGCGGGCCTTCCGCCGCTATCCGGGCTGGCGCTGCCTCGGCCGCCTGGTGGCGGCCGCGGTCGTCGAGAACGTCGCGTACCGCCAGGTGATGACCATCGTCCGGGCCCGGTCGTGGTGGACCTACCGCCGGTCGGCCGGCAGCTGGGGCGAGATGACCCGCGCCGGCTTCGGTGCCGCGCCGATCCCAGCGACGGTCCCGTCGACCGACGGCGTGCTCCTGGGCGACTGAGCAGGCGGACTGGCTGAGGCATGGCGGCAGGGGCGGATCTCAACCGGTCAGGTCGATGCCGTCGCCGCCGTGGTGCCAGAGCGCTTCACTGAACTGTTCGCATCGCACGAGGCGAGCGTGGTGCCGACGTTGGTCGGTCTCTCGGTCGGCGACACCGGCCGGGTGTTGCACGAATGGGTGGCCCGGGCCGAGGCCAATGACGGGCCTCCGCCCGAGGACCCGCCGCGCAGCTTCCACGCCTCGACCACGCTCAACGACCGAGTCGAAGCGTCGGGGTCGTTCGACGCGGTCGGCGGTGCCTTCCTTTTGAAGGCCCTCCAGTTGGCAGAGGCACCCGATGTCCCCGGCGACGAGCGCCGCACCGCAGCCGAACGCCGAGCCGACGCGCTGGTCGAGATCTCCCGGTTCTACATCGACTACCAGCCCACCAACCCGGCACGCCGGCGGCGACCCCACCTCGACATCATCGTGCAGGCCGACGGCAGCCGCCCGGCGTGGACGGTCGACACCGGCGCACTCATCCCCACCGTCGATGTCCACCAGTTCTTCTGTGATGGCGCCATCCGCAGGGTCGTCACCGATGGCCATTCCGTCATCCTCGACATGGGCACCCTCACCCGAGTGGTCACGACCACCATGTGGCTCGCCCTTGCCATGCGCGACCGGCACTGCCGGTTCCCTGGCTGCGACCGGCCCGCCCACTGGTGCGAAGCCCATCACGTCTGGGCCTGGGACGACGGCGGCCCTACGCGTCTCGACAACCTCGTTCTGTTGTGCAGCCGACATCACCACGTCGTCCACAAGCCAGGCTGGTCCCTCAAGCTGCTCATCGAGAACAACGCCGAGGTCATCGTTGCCGCCCCCGACGGCCGCGTCTATCGGAGCCACCCACCGCCGTGACGGCATTGACGCAGCGTTGTCATAGCTCCCCTTCGCGGACTAGTCAGAACTGGCCCCCTGCGTGCAGACATTCCAACGGCCAACCGCCTCTACGGGCCATGGTTGCGGTGGGTGAAATGGGAAAGAGTCACCATGTGGGTCCCGCCCGACACATGCGATCTGCTTTGCTCCACGACGAGCGGCTCTGGTGACGCCGCCCGACGACGATCCGAACACGGTTCTTCATCTGACGGCCTCGGGCGGCATCGTGCAGGTCCGCATCCCCGGGGCGGTCGATGACGACGCGTCAGTGCAGCTCCAGACGCTCCTCGGTCGTCTTCCCGAGACGGTGCCGGTCATCATCGACGTCGGCGATCAGCCCCGCCCCGAACCGGCCGAGCTCGGATTCCTGCTGTCGTTGGCCCGGACGGCCAGCTTCTCCGGCCGCCGGGTCGGCATCAGCGCCGCCGAGCCCGAACTGCGCGGCCGGCTGGCGGCCGTCGGCGTCGACCGGTTCGCATCGGTGGCCGCCAGCTGCGACGAGTGCACTGCCTTGTTGACAGCGCCAGCACCCGCGACGGCGGAGCCGCAGACGACCGAGTAGGACCTATCGCCCGGCCCGTGCTCCTTCGACGGCATCGACGTACTCGAGGATCGCCGGCAGCAACTGGGGATAGAGGTCGAAGATCGTGCCCTCGACCCGGCCCAGCTGGCGAAACATGAACTCCTCGCCGGTCCACGGCAACGGCGCCAACACGGCACCGGGCACCAGGCGATGCAGGGCCTCGGCCGCCGCCGCTGGATGGAAGTCGTCGTTGCCCTCGAAGATGAGGGTCGGGCACTGAATGGAACGGAGCTCGGCATCGCTGGCGCTGGGCAACGACGCCCCCGGTCGCGCGAAGAAGTCCTCGTTCCAGCGGCGCATGGCAGCGATGAACAACTCAGGCTCGGTCGCGAGGAGGTGGGACTCGGCGTCAGGATTGGCCGCGAGTCGTGCGGCGAAGAACGGCGTTGCCGCCACGCCGGCCATGCCACCGCGAATGGCGGCGTCGATGAACGGGCGGTGGTAGTCGTGACCGAGGTTCTGCGACGCGTAGGGACCGCCTGACACCGACCACACGACAAGTCCGCGCACCTGCACCGGATGGCGAGCAGCCGTGATGTAGCTCACCCGCGACCCGGCCGAACCGCCGAGCAACCATGCCGGGGCCAACTTCACATGGTCGAGCAACGCAGCCAGGTCGTCGGCCCATCGGCGCTGCTCGCTGCCCTCGCCGAACCAGAGATCTGACTGCCCGGTGTTGCGCCGGTCCCACTCGAGCAGGCGGAAGTGCGGGCGAAGGGCAGCGGCCATCGCCGCCAGGTCATCCATCCCGAGCCGTCCCCCGGGCGTGAGCACTGCTGGCGGGCCGTCCCCGCTCAGCCGGTAGCGAATCCGCCCGTCGCCGACGGTGACCCAGGCCTCATCCATGGGAGCCCTCCAGCTCAGGTGCTTGCATCGGCGCGATGCGGTAGATCTGCTCCGCAGTGCCGTGGAACAGGGCGTGCTGCTCGTCGATCGTCAGCACCGACGCGATCTCCCGATAGGCAGCGACAACGTCGGGATACCGGCCCCAGGGCCGGTCGAACGGCCAGTTGGTCGCCAGCATGCACCGGTCGGGGCCGAAGGCCTCGAGACAGCCGATCAGCCATGGGCGCAGGCTGTCGACCGTCCAGTCGGGATCCGACGCGCTGGCCAGGGCAGACACCTTGCAGGTGACGTTGGGTGCGCCCGACAGCCCCGCCATCGCCGCGGCCCACGGCCCGAGGTCGTCGGGCGTCCGGCCGGCAGGGAGGCCGGCATGGCTGAGGACGATCGAGACCGATGGCCACTGCTCGGCCAACGCTCGCATGACCGGGAACCGGTCGAGTGGCGTGCGCATCTCCACCGACAGTCCGAGCTCGGCCGCGACGGCCATGGCCGGGGCGGCTGCCTCGAGATCGAGCTCTTGTGACACGGTGAGATCTCGAACACCTCGGACGACCGGATGCAGCCCATGGGCCCGCAAGACCGCCGCCGCGCCCGGGCTGCCGAGCTGGCAGAAGCCGACCGCCGCCTGGGGCCAACCATCCTCGTCGGCGAGCGCCTGCAACCATGCCGTCTCCCTCGGCGGGTCACACGCGAGCGTCGCCGAGTGGACGCCGACCATGCCGAGCACGCTGGCGCCGGCACTCTCCGCCCTGAACTCGACGGGCGTGTACCGGGGCGCATCGACCTCCTGCGCTCCCCTCCCACCAGGGCGTCCGGCGCCCGGCTTCATCCATGTCCACTCGAGGCCGGCGACCGAGTGGTCCCAGAGGTGGACATGGGCGTCGAGAAGCGGCACGACCTCCATCAGCCGGTGGCCGCGAGACGGTTCCGGCGCAGGAGCTGGCCCGGGAGCCGACCGGTGTGCTCGCCCTCGCGCACCACGACCTCGCCGCCGACGATGGTGGCCAGGATCCCCGACGATCGTTGGGTCAGGCGCATGCCGCCGCCCGGAAGATCGTGGACCACGGTCGGCAGCTCGGGGGCGATCGCCGCGGGGTCGAACACGTTGAGATCGGCAACCAAGCCCTCACGCACCAGGCCCCGGTCGCCCAGGCCCCATGCGGTGGCCGGCGTGTTGGTGATCATGCGGACGCCCTCCTCGATGGTGAACACCTGGCGCTCGCGCACCCACAGCGCCAACAGGTGAGTCTGCAGCGAGGAGTTGATCAGCTGGCTCACGTGCGCACCCGAGTCCGAGAACGTCATGACCGTGCGGGGATGCTCGAGGATCTGCTGCACCTCGGCTGGGTTGGCGTTGCCGCTGATCTGCATGAAGAACTGGTCGAAGTTGGTCTCCAGGCCGAGGTCGATCATGGCTTCGGCCGGGTGCACTCCGCGCGCCGCGGCCACCTCGGCAAGGGTCTCGTTGGGCAACACCATGTCCCGCAACACCCGGATGGCGTCGTAGTCCGGCGGCCGAGCGGGGCCACCGCCGAGGGAGTAGGTGGCGTTGGCAGCGGCGTCGATGAGGCGGGCCCTGACAGCCGGGGTCCGGAGCAGGCGGTCCTGCTCCTCCAGTGGCCGGCGGCGCAGCTCCTTCCACTCCGGCAGCAGCCGATCGAAGGGCAGGTGGGTCTTGAACGAGAACAGCGCGGAGGACTCACGCCCTGTGCTCTGCCCGAACATCCGCCCGCCGTCGGCGGCGGTGGTGTCGAGGAGGGCGAGCAGCTCCCGGTAACGGTTGGGATCGCCGAAGCTGGTGAGCCCGAACGTCATCGGCACGCCGGAGGCAACAGCGAGGGCACGCAGGCGGCCGGTGTACTCGTCCCGGGCCGCGGGGTCGGGCGACGACAGCACGCTCTCGTTCGACAGCTCGAACACGCCGCGGCCTTCGTCGCTCATCGCCATCACGAGGTGCACGACCTCGTCCCACGAGGCGATGCGCGACGCCACCGGTCGGTTGTCGGCGGTCATGTGGTTGTTGCTGCGCGAGGTGGTGAAGCCCATCGCGCCGGCCCGCAGCGCGTCGCGAAGCTCGAGCTCCATCTGGGAGAGGTCGTCGTCGGTTGCCTCCTCCTCGAATGCCCGCTCCCCCATCACCCAGGTGCGCAGAGCAGAGTGCCCGATGTACGCGCCGAAGTTGATGCCAAGCGGCCGCCGGTCGAGGGCGTCGAGGTAGCCGCTGAACCGCTCCCAGCTCCACTCGACACCCTCGGCCATGGCTTCGGCAGGGATGTCCTCGGCCCGCTCGAGGTTGCGCAGCACGAGCTCGCGGGCATCGGCGCGGGCCGGCGCCAGGGTGAAGCCGCAGTTGCCCATGATCGCGGTGGTGACGCCCTGCCAGCACGACGGTGTGCCGAGCGGGTCCCAGAACACCTGCGCATCCATGTGGGTGTGCCCGTCGATGAAGCCCGGGGTCACCACCTGTCCCTCGGCGTCGATCTCGGTCTCGCCCTTGTCGCGGATGCGCCCGATCGACGCGATGTGGCGGCCGGCAACGCCGACGTCGGCCCGGTAGCTGGCCAGGCCCGAGCCGTCGACCACCGTGCCGTTGCGGATCACCAGGCTGAACTCGGACAATCGGGCCCCCGGAGAGATGACGACCGCTACCAGCGCCAGTTGTATACAACGTTGGCACGGCAGGAGGGGCGCGCGCCTCCGGGACCTAGGGCTCGGACTCGGCCCAGCGCTCGACCGGCGGCTTGCCCGAGTCGATGGGGTCGAACGACCAGTCGGGCTGCTTGGCGACGATGCGCTCGTCGAGCACCGCAGCGCCGCCGTCGGCGAGCTCGCGCACCGGCGCTATCAGCTCGACCGGCGTGGCAGGGACCGAGCCCCGCGCGTGGGCGCTCACTGCGTCCGGGAAGGCGTCGACGATGCTGCCGACCACGAGCTGGTGCTGCGCGGCCAGGTAGCAACGGCGGCTCTCGGTGACGGTCTCCAGCCGCTCCAGCAACTCGGCCAGATCGCTCTCCTCGGCGGCCGACGCACAGAGTCGCTCGAGGCGGGCGGCGATGTCGAGCCCGTCCTGCTTGCACGGTGTGCACTGGCCGCATGACTCGATGGCCAGGAACCGGGACGCGCCGGCCGCTACGGCGACCATGTCGGTGCTGTCGTCGAAGACGAGGAAGCCGGCAGCACCGAGCCCGCTCCCCGCTGCTGTCATGGCCTCATACGACAACGGCGTGTCGAACCGGTCGGCGGGGAGGACGGGATTGGCCACCCCCGACATGGCCGCGACCAGCCGGCGCCCTCGGCGTGGCCCGCCGCCGACGATGTCGATCACCTCGGCGAGCGGCGTGCCCATGGCCACCTCCGCCACACCGTGCCGCGCCGTCGCCCCGGTGATGGTGCACACGATCGTTCCTGGCGACTCCGGGGTGCCGACCGAGCGGAACCAGTCGGCGCCCTCGGCCAGGATCCCCGCCACGTTGGCCAGCGTCTCGACGTTGTCGACCAGCGTTGGCGGTGCCCCGCCCGGGGCCAGGACAGCGCCGGCCGGCTCGCTCGGCTGGGGGCCCAGCTCGGCGACGCCCTCCCGGTACGGCGGGGCGATGCGCGGGAACGGCGGGCGACCGTCGATGACCTCGAGGAGCGCGGTCTCCTCGCCGAAGAGGTACTCGTCGGGCCCGGTCGCCACCTCGACGCCCACCCCATCGGCCCACTCGGGCGCCATGCTGCCGATGACTGCCCGCAAGGCCTCACGCTCGGCGCCGAACCCACGCTTGACGGCGATCACCACCCGCTCGGCACCGACGGCGAGGGCGGCGATGAGCGCTCCCTCGACGACCGCACAAGGATTGCGCCGGAGGATCGAGCGATCCTTGAAGGTGCCCGGCTCGCCCTCGGCACCGTTGACCACCACAGTGGGCGCCAGCGCGCCGGTGGTCGCGTAGTTGGCCACCGTTCGCCACTTCTTCCCGGTCGGGAAGCCACCACCGCCCCGGCCCCGCAGACCGGATGCGTCGACCTCGTCGATGGTGGCCGCCGGCCCGAGCTTGCGGGCGATGGCCAGGCCGCTACCACCACCCGCTCCTTGGTACGCGGCCCAGGTGGTGATCGGCTCAGCAGGCAGGATCCTCGACTCGACACCCATCGCCAAGCCCTTACCCCAGGCCGGCGCCGACAACCGTCGATCGCGTTGCGATTCGCGCCCTTCACTCATGTTCTCGGCGGTACGGCCGACACTAGGAACAGGGAAGGTGCACAAGGAGGTGGACATGACCCGAGCCGAGACCGAGCTACGGCATGCCGTCGCCGGCTACCTCATGCGGACGGCACGCCAGCAGCACGATCCCGCGCGGCGCGGGCGCCGCATCCTGCTCGCCGCGCGCATCGAGCGCGCCACTCCTGACCGGCGCCGGTGTGCCCACGGCGACCTGACCACCCGCTGATCAATCGGTGACGGCGGTGAGCCGGACGATCGGGGCGCCGGCTTCGTCGGAGGCCGCCAGATCGACCTCGAACAGGGCGGCCCAGTCGTGGTCGCCGGCCGGATCGTCGAGGACCTGGCGCACCCGCCACGTCTGCGGATCCTCCTGGAGCTGGAAGAGGGCGGCCGCCCGGGCATCACCACCGATCCCAATGCTGTCGTGGACCTCCCAGTAGCCGTCGAGCAGCGGAGCCTGCTCATGGGCCCGCCGGGCCAAGAGCTCCACCTGCCTGAAGCACTCGTTGCGAACCATGAGCCGGAACGCCCGCTCGTTGGCGGTGAGCCTCGGAGGTTGCTCCGGCAGCTCGGCCGTCGTCGTCTCCGCTGACACCACCTCGTCGACCCCGTCGCGCAGCCGCTCCCACTCGTCGAGGAGGCTCGAATCGGTCTGCCGCACGGTCTCGCCGAGCCATTCGGTGAGGTCGTAGACGTCGTCGTCCTTGGCGTCCTCCGGCACGGTCTGGACCATGCCCTTGTAGGCGTCGGTGAGGTAGCGCAGCACCAACCCTTCCGAACGGGCCAGGCCGTAGTGGTTGACGTAGTCGGCGAAGGTCATGAACCGCTCGTACATGTCGCGAGCGACCGACTTGGGCCGGATGTTGTGGTCGTCGACCCATGGGTGCTGGGTGCGGTAGCCGTCGAAGAGGTCGTAGGTGAACTCACGGAGGGGCTTCGGATGCTCGAGCGTCTCGAGGATGGCCATGCGGTCCTCGTACTCGACGCCGGCCGCCTTGAGCTCGGCCACCTTCTCGCCCTTCAGCTTCGAGAGCTGGGCCCGCAGGATGACATCGGGGTCCTCGAGCGTCGCCTCCACCATCGACAAGACGTCGAGGGGATAGGTCTCCGACGCTCGGTCGAGGTGGCCCACCGCCTCGAGCACGAACGGGCTCAGCGGTTGGTTGAGGCGGAAGTCACGCTGCAGGTCGACGTTCACCCGGATGTGGGTGCCCCGCTCGTCGTCGGTGCGGGTCACGACCCCGGCCCGCTCCAGCGACCGGTAGATCGATATGGCGCGGCGGATGTGGCGGCGCTGGGCGGCACGGGGCTCGTGGTTGTCGACGAGGAGTCGCTTGATGATGCGGGGACCTTCGTCGTCGTCGCGGTCGAGCACGTTGAGCAGCGTCGAGTGCGACACCGAAAAGCTCGAGGTGAGCTGCTCGGGCACCGCCACCGTGAGCTTGCTGAACGTCTCGTCGGTCCAGTTCACGAAGCCCCATTCCGGCGGCTTCGACTTCACCAGCTTGCGCTTCTTCTTGGGGTCGTCGGCCGCCTTGGCCGCGGCCCGCTCGTTCTCGATCACGTGCTCAGGCGCTTGGGCCCAGACCGTCCCCGATGTGTCGAAGCCGGCCCGCCCGGCGCGACCTGAGATCTGGTGGAACTCGCGCGCCGACAGGATGCGCGTGCGCGATCCGTCGTACTTGCACAGCTGGGTGAGCAGGACGGTGCGGATCGGCACGTTGATGCCGACACCGAGGGTGTCGGTGCCGCAGATGACCTTGAGCAGGCCCTCCTGGGTCAGCTTCTCGACCAGCAGCCGATACTTGGGAAGGAGGCCGGCGTGATGGACGCCGATGCCGTGGCGCACGAACCGACTGAGCGACTGGCCGAAGCCAGGGCCGAAGCGGAACGTGCCGATGGCCGCGGCGATGGCGTCCTTCTCCTCACGCGTGCAGAGGTTGACGCTCATCAGCGCCTGCGCCCGTTCGACGGCCGCCGCCTGGGTGAAGTGCACCACGTAGACCGGCGCCCGCTTCGTCTCGAGCAGCTCGTCGAGGGTGGCGTGCAGGGTGGTGTGCCGGTAGTCGAAATCGAGGGGGATCGGCCGCTCGGCATTGGCGATCACCGCGGTCGGTCGACCGGTGCGGCGGGTCAGGTCGTCACGGAAGAACGACACCTCGCCGAGCGTGGCCGAGAGCAGGAGGAACTGGGCATGGGGCAGGAGCAGCAGCGGGACCTGCCACGCCCAGCCACGATCAGGGTCGGCGTAGAAGTGGAACTCGTCCATGCAGACCGAGGCCACCTCGAGGTCGGCTCCGTCGCGGAGGGCCAGGTTGGCCAGGATCTCAGCCGTGCAGCAGATGACCGGGGCGCCGGCGTTGACCGAGGCGTCACCGGTGAGCAGGCCGACGTTCTCGCTGCCGAGATCACGGCACAGGGCGAAGAACTTCTCCGACACCAGCGCCTTGATGGGCGCCGTGTAGTACGAGCGTTGGCCCTGGGCCAGCGCCGCAGCGTGGGCCCCGAGGGCGACGAGTGACTTCCCCGAACCGGTCGGGGTCTTGAGGATGACGTTGGCGCCCGCGTACAGCTCGAGCAGCGCCTCTTCCTGCGCCGGGAACAGCGTGATGCCCTGGTCGGCCACCCAGGAGGTGAACCCGTCGAGGAGCGCGTCGGGGTCGGCCCCGCGCGGCAGCGCGTCGGTGAGGGCGGTCATCGCCCCCATGGTGCCCGGATCGGGGCCCATCCGTTCCCGTTCTTTGGCGACTTACCCACACAGTGTGTGGGCAAGTCGCCAAAGAACGAGCGGGGG
>Ga0136846_1219101_pt1 | contig 13612 bp, 15 predicted proteins | sample HopSoiMetagenom2_FD_96841 | JGI IMG/M metagenome (GOLD analysis project Ga0136846, IMG submission 96841) | Grasslands soil microbial communities from Hopland, California, USA - 2 Assembly 2016 (version 4) | ecosystem: Environmental > Terrestrial > Soil > Grasslands | place: USA: Hopland... | reverse complement strand
TCCGACGACGAAATCACGTCGGCGCGCGTCATCGACCGTGGAGTGCGGCCGCTCTTTCCGGAAGGCTTCAAGAACGAAGTGCAGGTCTTCGTCTACGTCCTCTCGGCGGACCAGGAAAACGATGCCGACGTGCTCGGCGTCGTCGCCGCATCGACGGCGCTGTCGCTCTCGAAGGTGCCATGGAATGGTCCGATCGCCGCGGTGCGTGTGGGACGCGTCGAAGGGGCTTGGATTCTGAATCCGACGTTTCAGCAACTGGAGTTTTCGGATGTTGATCTGACAGTCTCTGGATCTAGAGAGAGCATTGTAATGGTGGAGGGCGGCGCGCTGGAGCTGACCGAGGCGGAGATCATCAAGGGCCTCGAGGTTGCTCACAAAGGGATTAAGGAGCTGCTCGGCGTCGCCGATGAGGTGATCGAGGCGGTCCAGCAGCCCAAGATGGAATGGACCAAGGCCGAGCCGGCCCCGGAGCTGGTGGCCCGCGTGAAGGAGCTCGCGGAGGACAAGATCGCCGAGGCGTTGACGCTCGCCGTAAAGGGCGAGCGCACGCAGTCGCTGCGCGCGATCAAGTCCACGACCGTCGAACAGCTGGCCGAGGAGTTCCCGGATAAGCTGCGCGAGATCGCGGACGTGATCGAGGGGATCGAATACACCACAATGCGCGAGCGGGTGCTGAGCGCCGGTGAGCGCGTCGATGGGCGCGATCTCGACACCGTGCGGCCGATCAGCTGCGAAGTCGGCTGGTTGCCCCGTGCGCATGGCTCGGCGTTGTTCACACGCGGGCAGACGCAAGCGCTCGCGACCGTCACGCTGGGCACGACCGACGATGAGCAGCGGATCGATTCGATCGACGTCGCGCAGGAGACGACGAAGTCGTTCATGCTGCACTACAACTTCCCGCCGTTCTCGACGGGCGAGGTGAAACCGGTGCGCGGCGTCTCGCGTCGCGAGATCGGCCACGGCGCGCTCGCCGAACGGGCGCTGCAGGCGGTGCTGCCGCCGTACGAGCAGTTCCCCTACACGCTCCGGATCGTTGCCGAGATCCTCGAGTCCAACGGCTCCTCGTCGATGGCGACGGTCTGCGGCGGATCCCTCGCGCTGATGGACGCCGGCGTTCCGGTGAAATCGGCGTGCGCGGGGGTGGCGATGGGGCTGATCACGGACGGCTCGCGCACCGCGATCCTCACCGACATTCTCGGTACCGAGGATCACCTTGGCGACATGGATTTCAAGGTGGCGGGAACGCGCGACGGCGTCACCTCGATTCAGATGGACATCAAGGTCGAGCGGCTTGACTGGAAGGTGATCAGCGAAGCGCTCGAGAAGGCGCGCAAGGCGCGGATCCACATTCTGGACATCATGCAGCAGGCGATGCCCGAACCCCGCGCCCAGCTTTCCAAATACGCCCCGCGTATCCTCACGATTCAAATCCGGCCCGACAAGATCGGCGATCTCATCGGCCCCAAGGGCAAAACGATCCGCGGCATCCAGGAGCAGACTGGCGCCCAGATCAACGTGGAGGACACGGGGATGGTCACGATTTCGGGCGTGGGCGAGGCGGCCGAGCGAGCTCGGGACATGGTCTCCGGTCTCATGCAGGAGCCGGAAGTCGGCAGGATCTACGAGGGCGTCGTGAAGAGCACGACGGCGTTCGGGGCGTTCGTCGAGATCATCCCGGGCATCGAAGGACTGCTCCACATCTCCGAGCTGCAGCATGGCCGCACCGAAAAGACCGAAGATGTGGTCAAGAAGGGCGACCATCTGAAGGTGAAGCTGCTCGAGGTAGACGAGCGCGGCCGGATGCGGCTGTCGCGGAAAGCTCTCATCGAGAAAAACTAGCGTGGCGCACACGCTAGACACGGTCCGGCTGGACCGGGAAATCCACCGGACGGCCGCGCCCAACGGAATCACGGTGCTGAGCGAGCGCGAGCCGAGTGTTCGGTCCGTCGCGATCGGCGTGTGGGTGCGCACCGCCAGCGCGCACGAGCCGCGCCCAAAAATGGGCGTGTCGCACCTGCTCGAGCATATGGTGTTCAAGGGCACCGAGCGGCGCACGGCGCAGGAGATCGCGCTATCGCTCGAGTCGCGCGGCGGCTCGCTCGACGCATACACCTCCCGAGACTCCACCGCCTATCACGCGCGCGTCCTGGACGCCGATCTCTCGCGCGCGCTCGACGTGATCACCGACATGGTGCGCCGGCCCCTGCTGCGCGATACCGATCTCTCGCTCGAGCGGCAGGTCGTGCTCGAGGAGATCAGCACCGTCGAGGACACGCCGGACGACGAGGTCTTCGATCTTGCCTACGAGATCATGTGGCCGAGTCATCCCTATGGCTTTCAGATCCTCGGCACCAAGGAAACCGTTAGCGCACTGTCGACCACCGACCTCAAGCACCTGCACGACCGCGCGTACTTTCCAGGAAACTGCATCATCGCGGCCGCGGGCAATCTCACGCACGAGGCCTTGCTCGCCGAAGTGGAGAAGCAGGGGTGGTTCGACGGCGTCGGCAAGCAGGCGCCGCTGAACCCGCCCCCGGTTCCCCCGGTGCCGCCCGCCTTGCGCGGCGTGACCAGCGCCTTCGAGAAGGACACCGCCCAGACGCACATCGTATTTGCCACCGACACGATTCCTTACGCCGATCGCCGCAAGTACGCGATGCTGGTCATTTCCAACGTCTTCGGCGGCGGGATGTCGAGCCGGCTGTTTCAGCGCGTCCGCGAAGAGCTGGGACTGGCGTACGCCATCTACAGCTTCGTGTCGTTCTATCGCGCGGTCGGATTGGCGGGCGTCTATGTGGGCACGCAACCGGCGCGGGCCGAGCAGGCCGCGGCGGCGATCCGCGACGAGTTTGCCCGGATGGCGCGCGAGGGATTGCGCGGCGATGCGCTGATCGACGCCAAGCAGCAGACGTTGGGACAGCTGATGCTGTCGCTGGAGAGCCCCACCGCCCGGATGTATCGTTTGGCGAGCACGGCGGTCTACAGCGAGCCGTATCGCAGCCTCGATGAAGTGCTGAAGACGGTCGAAGCGCTGAAGGCAGATGAAGTGTCGGCGATTGCGCAAGAGTTTTTCGCTCCCGAACGGCAGACGGTCGTCTCTCTCGGACCCAATGGAGGCAAAGCGTGATCGTCGGCGTGCCGAAGGAAATCAAGACCGCCGAGAACCGCGTCGCGCTCGTGCCCGCGGGGGCGGAGTCGCTCGCGAGCGACAACCACACCGTGCTCGTCGAGCAGGGTGCCGGGCTTGGCTCCGGATTCAACGACGACGCCTATCGCGCGGTGGGCGCCGAGATCGCGGCGTAGGCGGAGGCGGTGTGGGCGAAAGCGGAGATGATCCTGAAGGTGAAGGAGCCGATCGAGCCCGAATGGCCGAGAATCCGCAAAGGCCAGGTTCTCTTTACCTATTTCCATTTTGCCGCCTCCGAGCCGCTCACCCGAGCGATCATCAAGAGCGGCTCCATTGCGATTGCGTACGAGACGGTGCAGCTGTCGACTGGCGAGCTGCCGCTGCTCACGCCGATGAGCGAAGTCGCCGGCCGGATGGCCGTGCAGGAAGGCGCGAAGTACCTCGAGAAGGTATTCGGCGGCAGCGGCATTCTGCTCGGCGGCGTGCCGGGAGTTCTGCCGGCCGAGGTGGTGATCATCGGTGGGGGTGTGGTCGGCACCAACGCGGCCAAGATGGCAGCGGGGCTGGGCGCGCACGTCACGCTGCTCGATGTGTCGCTCGATCGACTGCGCTACCTGGCCGATGTGCTCGCCGCCAACGTCGACGGGGTGTTCTCCAATCGCCACAACATTCTCGAGCAGATCAAGAAGGCCGACCTCGTGATCGGCGCGGTGCTGCTGCCGGGGGCGAAGGCGCCGAGCCTCGTCAAGCGGGGCGATCTGAAGCTGATGAAGCCGGGATCGGTGATCGTGGATGTGGCGGTAGACCAGGGTGGATGCATCGAGACCACAAAGCCCACCACGCACGAGAACCCAACCTACGTGGTCGACGGTATCATCCATTACGCCGTGGCGAACATGCCGGGCGGGGTGCCGAGGACGTCGACGCTCGCGCTGACGAACGCGACGTTCCCGTACGCGAAACGGCTGGCGCGCCTGGGATGGAAAGAGGCATGCAGAAAGGATCCGAGTTTGGCGTTGGGACTCAACGTGGTCGAGGGCAAGGTTGTGTATCCGGGCGTCGCGGAGGCGTTCAACATGCCGCTGGCGGACTCGCAATCGGTCCTGTGATGCGCAGCGTCGTCGCCGTCTTGCTGGCCGTCGGGGGAGTGAGCGCAGCGGGGTGTGCCGATGCGATTACGCCGAGCAATCGCCCCGTGGTCACGGTCGCCGGGTTGATCAGTAACGGCATGAGCCAGCCGGTTCCCAACGCCGATGTGAGCGTGCGCACCTATCAGCCCGGCCAGTGCGGGACGGGTACGGTTCTGCAAGGTCGCGACGTCAAGAGCAACGGGAGCGGCATTTATCGCGCGGAGTTCATCAGTGGGGTCACGAGTTTCACGGCGTGCGTCCGCGTAACGGTCGGCGCCACGACACAGGATACGACCGTGACGAATGCGCCGCAGTTCAGCACCGTGCAGGTGAACGTCGTCGTGCCCTAGTCACCTACTCCTCTTCCAGGCCGCGTCCGATGCGGAACACGTGCCCATCGGGATGCCGGACGTGCATTTCGCGCACGTTCCACGGCATGTCCGTCGGCGGCCAGGTCACCTCGATACCTTGCCTGACGCACTCCTTATAAACGGCATCCACGTCCTCGACCCACCAGCTCATCCAACAACCCTTGTCGTGCGTCTCGTCCTCGAATGTGGCGAATGTGCTTGTGTTGTTTCCCTTCCCGCGTCCACCCTGGCCGCCGCGACACAGAAAGATCTCGCACGGGCCGGAGCCCACGGCACCGAATCCCGTGGGATCGCCCCAGCGCCACAACTCCTTCCAGCCCAGCTTGGCAAACCAGGCGAAACTGGCGTCCATGTCCGAAACATTGAGAATCGGCGTCACGCTGTGAACAAACACATGGGCCTCCTGGTCAAGCGCGATCTGGCGCGCCAGTATGGTACGTTGGTCCACTCACCGATGGGGTTGCGGCTCACGTAATCTCAACGCTCGAGATTGCCGGACGTCCCAACCAGGAGGACTCGCATGACCCGCAGGATTCACGCCGCGTTGCTCGCCCTCGGTGCCTTCGTCATGGTCTCCGCTCGCGCCGCCGCTCAGGTGGCAGCGACCCCGGTCAGTCAGCCGACGGCCGCTGCCGCAATGCCCACATCGACCACGGATCAGGACATCGAGATGCTGCGCGCGGACATCCGTTCCAAACGCAAGCAAGTGGTGGCGGCCAACATGTCGCTGACCGCGGACGAGGCCACTCGGTTCTGGCCGCTTTTTGACCAGTATACCGCTGAGGTCCGGAAGATCAACGACAGGCGCTGGGCGATGATGAAGGATTATGCCGAGCACTACCACACGATGACGGATGCGCAGGCGAAGGATCACATGGAAAAGTCGGCCGCGATTGACGCCGAATTGATCGCACTCCGCATGCAGTACGTGCCAAAGTTCGACGCGCTGGTAGCGCCGCAGAAAGTGGTACAGTTTTATCAGATTGACCGTCGGCTCGACTTGCTGATGAACTTGCAGCTGGCGTCGCTCATTCCGGTGGTGAATCCAACAAAGTGAATCGCCAGTGTTCGATGCCCAGCCTGTCCTTGCCGGTTCGTTACTCGAGCTGCGGCCGTTGCGCCCGGATGACTGGACGGATCTCTTCGCGGTAGCGGCAGATCCGCTCATCTGGGCGCAGCACCCGGATTCCGATCGTTACAAGGAAGACGTCTTTCGCGCGTTCTTCGCCGACGCCTTGAAGTCGGGCGGCGCGCTGGTCGCTACGGAAAAAGTGAGCCGGCAAGTGATCGGTTCCTCCCGCTATCATGGATTCGACCCCGACCGCAGTGTCGTGGAAATCGGCTGGACGTTTCTCGCGCGTCGCTACTGGGGCGGGACGTACAACCGCGAAATGAAGCGGCTGATGCTGGAGCATGCATTCAAGACCGTCGAACGCGTCGTCTTCATGATCGGCGCGCAGAATCTCAGATCCCGGCGCGCAGTCGAGAAGATCGGCGGCGTGCATGTCGGCAGTGACACAGACGCGAAGGGCCGGCAGCGTGTCGTGTATGAACTGACCAGGCAGGCCTTTGCAGCGGGCCCGCTGCTTCCCGTTTCGCGATGATGTGATGCAGATCCTGCCCCCGCGCTTCTCCAGACAAATCCGCGAGGCGGCGCAGCTGCTGGCCACTGGTCGCTCCCGGGTCGTGTTGCACGCGATGGGGACGCGTCTGCGCTCGGACACGATCGCAGTCGGTTTGCGCCGTGATCTCACCGTTCCGCACCCCGTCCCGCCGGCGAAGATTCCGCTCCAGGTCCGGCCGCTGGAATCCGGCGACGATCTCTCGATGCTCGATATCTCGCCGGACACCCCCCCAGATCAGGTTCCGGGCCTGGTTGCGCAGCGCCGCCTGCTTGCTTCGGCGCTTCCTACGTGTTGGGTGGCGATAGCTCCGAACGGGAAGGTGTGCTACATGCAATGGCTCACCACGTCGCAGGACAACGAACGCATTCACGGTCGATGGGGCGATTTGTTTCCCATACTCGGGCAGGACGAGGCGCTGCTCGAGGGCGCGTACACCGGGCACGCGTACCGCGGGCAGGGCATCATGGCGCACGCCATGGCCCGCATCGCCGAAGGAGCCCGGGACTTTGGCGCTCGCTGGGTACTGACATTTGTCGGGGAGTCGAACGTCGCATCACTGAAAGGCTGCGCCAAGGCCGGGTTCGTCCGCTACGTGCGGCGGACTGAATCCTGGCGGCTGATGCGCCGCCGCGTACGATTTGTACCCCTGCTACCGAAAGGCTCGCCATAATGGTCCTCGGCCTGCGTACCGTGATCTATCACGTTCCCGATCTCGAGCGTGCCAAGAAGTGGTATAGCACAGCGTTTGAAACCAAACCCTACTTCGACGAGCCGTTTTACGTGGGCTTCAACATCGGCGGCTTCGAGCTCGGCCTGGATCCCGATGTCAAAGGTGTGAAACCGGGACCGGGCGGAACGGTGGCGTTTTGGGGTGTCCCGAGGATCGATGCGGCGGTCGCACACTTCGTGAAAGCTGGAGCGCTCCTCAAGACCGCGGTGCAGGACGTGGGCGAGGGCATTCGCGTCGCTACCGTGGCCGACCCATTTGGCAATCTGATGGGACTGATCGAGAACCCGCACTTCAAATGAAACTCGCTTCCATTCTCGCGATCGGCGCGCTAACGGCGGGGACATTCTGTGCGCGGCCGCCCCATGCCGGCCAAACGCTCTTCAACGGGAAAGACCTGACCGGCTGGCACGCTGATGTGCCCGCCGCCGACTCAGACCCCCACGCACAGAGTGCGTTCATCGTACGCAACGGCATGCTGGTCAGTCTGGGCGAGCCGCGGGGCCACTTGATCACCGACTCGAGCTACCGCGACTATCGCCTGGATGTCGAGTACCGCTTTCCCGGAGCGCCGGGCAATGCCGGTGTGCTGGTACACGCGTCCACGCCGCGTGCGCTCTACGCCATGTTCCCGCGCTCCATTGAAGTGCAGATGGAGCATGGAAACGCCGGCGACTTCTGGTGTATTCTCGAGGACATTCGGGTTCCCGACATGGAGCGGCGGCGAGGCCCCCGCGCAGAGTGGGGTACCACCGAGGGTAAGGGACGGCGCATCCTCAACCTGACCGACAGCTCCGAAAAGCCTTTGGGGGAGTGGAACAGCATGGTGATCGAAGCCGTCGGCCGTTCGATCAGAGTCTGGGTGAACGGGGATCTCGTGAATGACGGCTCGGACGCTACCGCCGATCATGGGCGCATCGCGCTCCAAGCCGAGGGATCCGAGGTCGAGTTCCGAAAGATCGTTCTGACACCCATCAAAGCACTGACCACCAATCCTTGAGAGAGCCCATCATGGAACACCCGCCTGAAAAGAAGCCCGGCCCGATCGAAATTCCGGAACCACCGAACCCACGCGAGCCGGCACCCTGGATCCCCGAGCGGGAGCCGAAAGTACCCGATCGACCGGTCGATCGACGCGACTAATCTTTCGCTGGCTCGCCACCCTGCTGCTGCTCGCCCTCGCCTGGCTCGGCATCAACGGCGGGGTCGAGCAGTGGCCGCAATCGCCCACTACCGGTCAGAAGATGCAGACCCTGGCGCAGTTTGCGTACGGCGCCCTATCGTTGGTCCTCGCGGTGATGGCCGCGAGAATGCCCCTGGTTCCGTTGCTCGTTCGTGCCTCGTGGCTCGGCACCATTACAATCGCGGCTTTCCTCGCGCCAATGGTGTGGGGGAACGCCGGCTGGGGGGCGAGTCTCATCGCCGGAGTCGCGACGTTCCTGATCGGACTTCTGCTACTCTGGCCGCTCCATCCCGGGAAGGGAGGGGTGCCTAAGGAGGTTGGTTGATCCGCAAAATCGCCTGGGTCCTGATGGCCCTGCTCGCCTGTTTCATCGCCGCCTACGCTTTTGCCATTCTGTTCCTGCCGAACCTCAGGCCTCCTTTTCTTCAGCAGCGCTTCCTTATGATGCCGGTTGCCGCAGCGTTGCACCTTGCCGCGTCCGGCGTGGCGCTTGCCGTCGGTCCGCTCCAGCATAATTCCAGAATCCGCGGCGGCTTCCTGAATCTTCACCGCTGGCTTGGTCGCGTGTACGTCACCGCGGTCATGCTGGGGGGCAGCGCAGCGCTTTCGCTCGCAACCGTATCTCAAGGTGGTCTGTCCACACACGTCGGGTTCGGCCTGCTGGCGGTGCTGTGGCTCGGTGCAACCGCCGTGGCATATCGGCAGATCCGCCGGGGAGATCGGACGTCGCATCGACGCTGGATGGTACGCAGTTATGCGTTGACGTTTGCCGCGGTGACCCTGCGCATCTATCTGCCCCTGAGTATCGCCGCTGGATTGGCGTTCGAACCCGCCTATCAGACAATTGCCTGGCTCTGCTGGGTTCCGAACCTCGTCATCGCCGAGTGGCTGCTGCTACGTCCGCAGACAGTGGACGTGGTAAACGAACGACGCTCCGTGATCGCAGTCTAGGCAATGCGTGTTTCTCTGCTCGCGACGGCAGTCGCAGCAATGATGTCAGCGCACTGCTCCGATGCGACGGCCCCGCTGCCCGGTCCATGCGATCAATCGGTTCTGATCACGGTTGCGGGATCCGTTGCGCCCACGGTCTCGTGGGTTCCGAATTGCCTGGTGGAGCAACTCATCATCGAGGAGCAAGTCCCGCCGTCTTCCGGAAGGTTTCCGATCGTTTGGATGATCGAGGCGCGCGCGCCGGGGCAGGGCGCGGCGGCTCCCGTACGCTATGGAGACGTGCCTCCGTCCATGCGCGAGTGGATTATGGCCGCGCCGTTGGTGGGAGGGCATCGATACGTCGTCCAGCTCACCAATACGACCGGATCATTGCTGGGAGAAACATCGTTCACGTATTGATGCTTACCCCAAGGTCCAATTCTTTCTCGGCCGATACCCGGTGATTTGAATGCAGCACCTCAACCGGAGCTTTCCATGGCAGGCAGAATCCGCGTTACGCTCACCGTGGCCGCGCTTGCGTTGCCCAGCGCCGCTCTAACCGCTGCCGCGCAGCACGCGTCGGGTGGTGGTCCACCGCACTGGGAATACGAAGGAACGCACGGTCCCGCGAACTGGGGAACGCTCGATAAGGCATACGCGAGCTGCGTGGCCGGCAAGCAACAGTCACCGATCGACATCCGGCACGCCAAGGCTGCCGCGCTTCCCGCCATCGAGTTTTCCTATCAGCGCTCGCCGCTGAGAATCATCGACAACGGCCACACCATTCAGGTCAATTATGCTCCTGGCAGCTTCATCACCTGGGGCGATCAGCGCTACGAGCTGGTACAATTCCACTTTCATCATCCCGCCGAAGAAGAGGTGTTCGGCAAGTCCTACCCGATGGTGGCGCACCTCGTCCATAGAAACAGCGCCGGCAAGCTGGCGGTCGTCGCGGTCGAACTGACCGAAGGCCAGTCGAACACACTGATCGAGAGCCTGTGGAAGTCTCTCGCTGCGGCGCAGGGGAAGGAGGAGGCGCCTGACGGTGCATCGGTCGACGCCAACGCATTGCTCCCTGCGAACCGCGGCTACTTCACATTCGCGGGGTCGCTGACGACCCCACCGTGCACGGAAGGCGTCACATGGTTCGTGCTCAAGACTCCCGTGCAAGTTTCGCAGGAGGAGATCGCGGCGTTCGCCGCGAAGTACCCGCACAACGCCCGTCCCCTGCAGCCGCGGAATGACCGCGCGATCCAGGAAACGCCGTGACAGAAACGGTAAGGTGGAGCAGATTTGGGAGCCGTGACCCCGAAACCGCTTCTTCCACCTCTCTATAGCAGCGAGACAGGGAGGACCTATCGGCTCGACCGCCTGATCGGCAGGGGCGGATTCGGCGAGGTCTATCTCGCCCGAACCACGCCCGCCGGATCGTTACCGGCGCTCGTGTGCGTCAAGGTCAGCTTCCGGCTCGCGAACTGGCTGCGCGAAGCGTATTTCGCCGAGCTGCTCGCCAAACAGAGTCGGGCGCTCCCCGTATTCGATCGGTTCGTGCAGGTGGACGCCGCGATCACGCGCTACTGCCTCGTCATGGAGTACGCCGAGCACGGCGACCTTGGCACCTGGCTGGCCGGCAGGGGCGGGCAGTCCGAGAAATTCGTGCGCCAGGAAATCGCGGCGATCCTGGAAACGCTCGCCGTCCTGCACCGTGGCCAGGCGATGCATCGCGATCTCACCCCCTTCAACGTCTTTGTGTGCGCGAACGAGTGTCTCAAGCTGGGGGATTTCGGCATCGCCACCCATCAGGCGAGCCGCCGCGGTGTCACCGCGGACGCCTTCAACCCGCTCGGCGCGCCAACCGAAATTGCATGGGGAAAAGTGCGCAAATGGCAGCAGCGCGACGACGTCTATCAGGTGGGTCAGCTGATTGCCATGCTGCTGCGCGGCGACGTGCACGCGCCGATGCGCACGCGCGACGTGCGCCAGCTGCCCTGCAGCGATCATCTCAAAGAAGTGATTCATCGCTGCCTCGGCGCCCGCGGGAAGCGCTACCAGTCGGCGGCTGAGATGATCGACGCGCTGCAGACGGCGCCCAAACAGCTGCACAAAGGGGTCGTCAAGAGCCTGAAGGGGCGGCGCGTCTCATTCACCGGATTCTTGAATCGGCCGCGACGCGATGCGATCAAGGCCGCCAGGCGGTCGGGAGCGATCTTTCAGGCCACCCCGGGACCGTCGACGGATATTCTGGTCCGCGGCCGACCGAATGCGCTACAGATCGCGGGCAAGGATGGGGGCCTGAAGCTCATGGAGATCCGGCGCCTCGCGGACAAGGGTCATCGTGTGACCGTCATTGGCGAGGCGCAGTTCTGGAAGCTGGTCGCGCGCTGATCGAATGCAGTCTGTCTCGCCGCGCTAGGACGACTTCCGCATGATTGCCCGAGCCGGCGCGCCTTCGTGGCCGCGGACCTTGAGCGGTAGCACGATCAGGTCATAATCGCCGGCCTGCACTGGGCGTAGATCGAGTCCCTCCACGATCGGAATGCCGCGGCCGAGCAGGATTTGATGCGTGCGCGGGGCTGGCGCGCCGAATTGCTCGGCCGAGATATAGTCCACGCCGACCAGCACGACGCCGGCGTCGGCGAGCAGCTGCGCGGCGTCGGGCGCAACGTACGCGAAGTCGCGATGGAACGAGACCGAATCCATCCAATCGTGCGATGTGCTCCGTGTGCGGAACAGCACGCGTTGTACGCCGCGCCAGTCGTGCTTATTCAGCTCGGCTGCCGTGATGGCCTGTACGCTGTCGGGAATGACGATCACGCGCGCGAGTCCGATCAGCGGATCCAGCTTCAGCTGCTCGACCGGTGCGCCCGTCGCGATGAAGTGCATGGGCGCGTCGATATGCGTGCCACTGTGCGCGCCCATCGAATAGACCGACAGCGTCAGCTTGTCGCCTTTGCGCATGTCCTTCAGAAAATCGAACTTCATCGGGGCGTCACCCTCGTAAACCGGCGTCGTCGCGGGATCGAGCGTAGCGGTCACGTCGACCCAGCCTTGCGCGGTGAGCCCTCCCCCGCGGGTCGCCGTGGCGCGTGGCGTGCAACCCACCAGCAGGCCGAGCAGGAGTGTGAACCCCAATCCCGCCACGCCGATGATGGTCTCGGTGACGGTCCAGGTCTTCAGCGTTTGTGGCACGGTCATGTTGAAGAACTCCTTGATGAGCCAGAAGCCCGAGTCATTCACGTGGGACAGCACGAGCGAGCCCGCACCGGTCGCGAGCACGAGCAGCTCGGGCGACGCTCCCGGCATCACGGCGGCGATGGGGGCGACGATACCGGCACTCGTCGTCATTGCTACAGTCGCGGAGCCGGTGGCGATGCGGATCAAAGCAGCGATGGTCCAGGCGAGCAGCAGTGGGGACGCGCGCGATCCGATGGCCACGTCGGCAATCGCTTTGCCGACGCCGCTCTCGATGAGCACCCGGTTGAACCCACCGCCCGCGCCAATGACCAGCAAAATGGTGGCAGTGGGCGCGAGGCAATCGTTCGCGAACTTGAGGAGCTGATCGCGCGTGAAATGCCGGCGGTATCCGAGCGCCCAGAACGCGAAGAGCAGTGCGACGAGCAGCGCTACGATTGGCCCACCCAGAAAATCGAGCCCGGCGCGCAGCGCGCTGGGCTGATCGAGCGTGACATCGCCCGCGCTCGCGCCGAGCATGAGTAGTACCGGGAGCAGCACCGTAAAGATCGAGATACCAAAAGACGGCATCACATCCAGCGCCATGCCGCCGTTACCCCCCGTGAATTGTTCAGCGACAGGATTGCCGGCCGGCAGCGAGATACGCGGGGAGATCCAGGTCGCGTAGATCGGCCCGGCCAACGCGGCTGTTGGCAGTCCGACCAGGATCGCATAGCCGATTGTCCGGCCGAGATCGGCGTGGTAGGCGATGACGCCGAGCGTGGCGGCGGGATGTGGCGGCACCATCCCGTGGACCACGGACAATCCGGCGACCAGGGGAATGCCGATCTTCACGAGCGAGAGTCCCGAGCGGCGGGCAATCGTGAAGACGAGCGGAATCAGGAGGACGAATCCGACCTGGAAGAAGACGGGAATGCCGACGATGAAGCCAACGAACATGAGCGCCCAATGCACCCGTCGTTCGCCGAACCGCGCAATGAGCGTCGTCGCGATGCGCGTTGCGGCCCCCGACTCGGCCATCAGCTTGCCCAGCATGGTCCCGAGGGCTACGACGATCGCGATCAAGCCCAGAATACCGGCGACGCCGTCCTGAAAGGCTTTCACGACGTTGGCGAGCGGCATCCCCGCGGCGGCTCCCAGCGCCAGGGAAACCACGATCAACACGACGAACGGGTGAAGCTTGAAACGCGCGATCAATACGATCAGCGCGACCACGGCGGCGAGCGCGTAGAGCAGGAGGCGCGCGTCGGCGCTCATGCGATGCGCTTCATGAGATCGGCGACGATGGTGTCAGGGGGTTGGTGGATGTCATAGACCCAGGCCTCTT
>Ga0136846_1234454_pt1 | contig 13613 bp, 14 predicted proteins | sample HopSoiMetagenom2_FD_96841 | JGI IMG/M metagenome (GOLD analysis project Ga0136846, IMG submission 96841) | Grasslands soil microbial communities from Hopland, California, USA - 2 Assembly 2016 (version 4) | ecosystem: Environmental > Terrestrial > Soil > Grasslands | place: USA: Hopland... | reverse complement strand
ATGGCCTGCGCGGGCTCGAGCTCGTCACGAACGAAGTGGGCCCGGGCTCTTTCCAAAGCCTGTTCGATACGTTGCAGCCGTTGCGATTGCTCCCGCGCTTTATGTAGGAGGTCCAGGAATCTTTGCTCGCGAGAAAACGACTGTGGCTGCGACTCCAGATACTTGAGGGCCTCGGTGGGACGTTGGCCTTGCATCATGCTTTGCGCATTTGCAAGGGCATCCTCCAACATCTTCTGATGATCAGCGGCGGCATGGCGCGCCTGCACCAGAATAAGGCGCAGTTCCTCATCCGGGGCTTCGCGTAAAGCTGTTTCCAGGACCTCGATTGCTTTGTCGTAATCCTGTTCCTTGACCAGTGCCTGCGCTTGCTCCGCGGCGGCATCTGCGATTTGGCGTCTTCGCTCTGCCTGAGATTGCTCGAGAGTGAATTGCAGCAAATCGTCGATCTCGGCACTTGTCCCTAGTTCCGCTTGGGCCGCCTCGAGAGTCTGAACTGCTTGCGCATACTCCTTGCGTCGCAAAAAATCCTTTGCGCGGTGCAGATACTCGGCTTTCTGTGCCTCCGCTCGTTGCCTCTGTATCGTTTCCCGTACGATGACGAGCAGCGATTCCAGATGGGCATCGCCGCCCACCTTTTGCTGTGCCGTCTGCAAAAGCTGCAGAACCTCTTCGTGACGTCCAGCCTCCAGCAGTTTCCGCGCTTCCGCCACCTGTTCGTCGATGAAGTACTTACGCTCGGCCAGTGTGCGTTGCTTTTCAGCAAGATCTTTCAGCTTTTGCAGGCTGCGATCGTCGGGAAATTGATCCAGGGCCGCTTCCGCCTTGCTGCAGGCGGCCTGGAAATCGTCACGATCGAGATCCGCCTCGATCTCCCGCTTGAAATTGTCCAGTTCTTTGCGCCGGTGTTCCTGTTCGCGAGCCGACTGTGCTGCATTGATCAACGCCTGTAAGTGCGGTGCGGTAGGATCAATCTCTTCCGCCTTGCGAAGAACGTCGAGCGCAAGCGTAAATTGGCGAGCCGCGACTTCTTTGCGTGCCTCTTCTATCAGGCTGTGGACCTGCCGGCGCTGCTCACGTTGCGTCCAGTCTCGCTGAATAGCGCGATAGAGAGATTTGGCGTGCACATCGTCGGGAGCAAGCGCCAAAGCCTCCTCAATCGCCTGCTTGGCTGAATCCAGCTCCCCTTTTTGATACGCCCCCTCCGCACGTTCCATGGCGCGCTGCAGTTCATCGGCCCTCGTCTTGGCATGCTGAACGTTAACGCGAAGGCGTTGTAGATCGGGATCGGTGGAATGAAGGTTTATGGCTCTCTGAATCAACTCGAGGGCAAGCGCAAACTGGTCGCGTTGGTAGGCCTCTTCTGCTTGTCCTTTAAGCTGACGTACCTGCTCGCCTACCTCTTGTTGCTGAATCCGTTGCTGAGTGGTGCGCAACAGTTCGACCGCCCGCGGGTTGTGGCGGTCGATCTTTAGCACCTGTTGTAGTTGCTCCTTTGCCCTCCCTAAGTCTTGCCCAGCCAACAGCGACTCTGCTTGATGTAGAAGCTCGTCGATCACCTCCTGCTGTATTCGCTCGCGAACCTGAACTAACTCGAAGGCAAGGTCCTGGACGCTCGTGTAGCGCTCCTCGCGGCTCTTCGCCAGAGCTCGCAAAAGGATCTCTTCTAGTTCAGGCGGGAATGAGTCCAAAAAGTCAGCCAACGGACGAGGTGCATCGTGAATGATTTTTAGCAGTGTGGCAGCCGGAGTATCGCCCTCGAACGGGAGACTATGCGTCAACAATTGATACAGAACAACGCCGAGCGAAAATATGTCGGTGCGAGCATCCACCTGCCTGCCGCTGATCTGCTCGGGGGACATGTAAGGAAGGCTACCCAGTAGCTGGCCAGTCCGAGTGACAGTCCGGTTCCCGATGTGGGCGATTCCGAAGTCAACAATCTTTACCCCGCTGTCCTTGAGCACCATGATGTTTCCGGGCTTAATATCTCGGTGCACGACAGACTTCTGGTGCGCGTAGGCCAATCCGTCGCACACCTCGATGATCAGGCTGATCTTGTCGAGCAAAGTGAAGGGCCGGCGCGAACTGATCATCGCGTCGAGGCTTTCTCCTTCCAAATACTCCATGACCAGGTAGGGACTGCCGTCCTGATCGCCGAGTTCATACACGGTTACGATGTTGCGATGATGCAAATTGCCAGTTGATTGCGCCTCGCGGTAGAAACGTTGCAACAGATCAGGATTGTCAACGTAGTCGACGGTCGTCATCATTTTGATTGCGACGAGTCGACCTAAGAGTGGATCGGTGGCTTTGTAGACGACACCCATACCTCCCTTGCCAAGGAGGTCCACAACTTCGTACTTGCCGATTTTGATCGGGCGCCTGAGGGCCATACAAATTACCGCTGCACCCCAACGGACAGGGGAGCAGGATGCTAACAGAGAAAGCTCAAGGACTGCTAACGTTCAGATGGGCGAAAGAGAAAGCAAGGGAATGCGCCTCTACACCTTACTCTTTGAGTAGTGCCCGAGCCTGAGGGGGAAGCCATGAGCTCGTGCCGGTCTACACTACACCCCACGCGGCATACATTTTGCTACGAAGCGGCTTCTCTCGCAACCTCAAGTAGTGTTTCTTTTGGAACAAAGTGTCGCTTAGGTACGCACGCGCAAGGCCGGCGCTTTACCCAGCCGGGCCGCATGAAAAGGTCTCAAGTAGAGCTTGGAATTTCGTTGCATTCGTGTACACTTGTGCTGCTGCCGAGCGTGCAGGAGTGGGGTGCTACTTCCGCGTTGTACTTCTCGTAGTCTGGGCCGAGTCTTGGGGAATCAATCTAAAAGTAGAACCGCATAACCTGTCGGCTGAGATCGTGTAAGAATCCTGACCCGGTACAGCATGACCGAGGCCAGGCGCTTGAGAAAATCATGCTGGCTCCCCCTCGATTAAGGGCCACTAAATTCTCCGGTAGTCGCCGATGATTAGGAGTAAGGCATGTGCCCGCGCAACGCTGCACGTGAGTACTCGCCCGAGCGTCCAAGGTTGAAGCCTGAACAAGCAGAGATCACCAGGCTGGTTGAGACCAATCTTCCCTACGCTCACGCGATCGCCGCCGAGGTGATCAGAAAGTTGCCATTCGATCTGGAGCGCAAAGACATCAGGGGTTGGGCGGAATTAGGTCTGGTCGAAGCCGCCAACTCGTTCGATCCTACACTTGGCGTTCAGTTTAAGACCTTCGCTTATTACCGCATCAAAGGCGCCATTTACGATGGTCTGCGCAAGATGGGCTGGTATTCTAAGGGGCAATATCAGCAACTCCGGTTTGAGATGGCAGCCAACGAATACATGCGGGATTTCTCTGAACAGAGACCCGGGGCCGCATCTCCGGAACCGCAATTGCAAAATCTCAAAGACGTGACGGCCAGCGTTGTGAGCTGTTACATGCTCTCGCTGGAAGGCATTGCGCACGACCCAGTCGATCAGGGCCAGGTTTCTGCCGAGGAAGTGGTACTTCGGAAGCAACAAACTCATAATTTGAAGTTGTCGCTTAAGCGCCTTCCGGAACGTAACCGCAGGGTTCTAGAGAGTTTCTATTTCGAGGGTTTGACCCTGGAAGAAATCGGACGACGCTTGGGCCTGTCGAAATCCTGGGTATGCCGGCTTCATGCCAAGTCCCTTGAGATTCTGCGTAAGTTTTTGACCGAGAAAACGGGCTTAGTTGCCGCCGCCGAGGCCCCCGCAACCTTTTCCAAGAACTTTCGATAACTGTAGATGTAATGGACCCGATCGCCAGTAAAGCATTGGTTAAGCCGGCCGACTCTGCGGTCGAGCAGGGTGGGGCGAGTGCCGCTAAAGGCGGAGAGTCCAAATTTGAAAAGGTTCGCAACCGTCTGCAGGACGAACAGGCGGCTCAAGTAAAAATCCCCCCCGAAGTCAAGCAGGTTTCGCTAGAGCAAAAAAAACTGCTCGAGGCCGATCTTAACCAGCGTTTGGCGGATGCCAAAGCGAGGTCTCCACACCAGGTTTTCGGTGTGGAGATGAAGCGCGCCAAGGACGCGGTGGATCACTTGACCAACCGCGTAAATGCACTTCCCAAAACGCCGGCATTCGAGCCTTTTCGCAAAAGGCTGGCCAGTATCGACGAGCAGTACCAGTCCGCTGGACGCTTGATGAACTCGGCCCGGAGCGCCGAGAGTCCCGGCGATCTGATGAAACTTCAAATGCAAATGTATCAGCTCACAGAAAACCTGGAGTTGATGAGCAAAGTGGTGGAGCAAGTGACTTCCGGAATGAAAACACTTCTCCAGACGCAAGTCTAAGATTCTGGTTCCGAGCCGAGGGATAAATTGCGCTGGCCACGTCTTTTACAACTGCTGTTGGTTTTCTGTTCTCTACTCTTATTGAGTGCCTGCGTTACGCATGAACTGCAGACCGATCTCACCGAGCAGGATGCGCAGGAGATTGTCGTGTTGCTCAATGAACACGGCATTGAGGCTTCTGCGGCCAGGGGAGTGGGAGAGAAAAAAGGGGAAGAGAAATGGAGTGTAGTCGTACGCGGTGGCGACCAGAACTTGGCGCGCGCGTGGCGCGTCCTCCAGGAAAATGGGTTGCCCCGTGAAAAAGACAAAAGTCTGGAAGATGTGTTTGCCAACTCAGGAATGATTCCCACTGCCACCGAGGAAAAGGCACGGCTCCTTGTGGGAATCTCGGGTGAGATCAATCGCACTCTGAAGTCTGTCGCCGGAATAGTAGATGCCCGTACTCTGGTCGTCCTGCCGGACAGCAGTCCCCTCCTGGACAAGAGCGAACGAGTGCCTCCAACCGCATCGGTCCTGATCAAGTACCGTGGTCAAGAGATACCGCTCAACGAAGATGATGTTAAAAAGCTTGTCGCGCGAGCGGTTGAAGGCCTGCAGCCCGAGAATGTTGCCGTCGTCTACAAGAAGATCGAGCCGAAGAAGGCTGTGAACCGAAACATCATCCCTCTGCTGGGAAACCAGGAGTTCCTCCTGGCGGCGCTGGTACTGCTCGCAATATCCAGCATCGGCTGTCTCGCGCTGGTCGGAAAAAGCCGGTGGCAGAGATCCAAGATCGGGAAATTGCAACAGGAGTTGCAGGATGTCGTGTCTCAGCGCTCCACTCCGGCACAATTAGGCGCGAGTCCCGCACCTTCGAAAGCAGCGAGGATGGGTTGAACGTCGAAGCGTTTTGCTACTTGGGATTGTTGCGGTTTCCTGAGCAACTGGAGGCTTCGTTGGCGCTACTGCCGGACGGCGACAGGGAGCAGGCGAGCAATCTTCTGGCAAGCGTCAAAGAATTGCCCCATGCAGAGTTGTTACAGAGGTGGTCAAAGCTGCGGAACGAAGAAGCTCAGGCTTTGCATCAACACGTTGTCGAACGAACTGGGATTCCTGTGGAGGCCCTGCCACCGTCGCTTCGAGAATGGTTGGTGGCATGGTTAACTGATCAAGATGACTGAGAAGATCTTCAAGGCCGATTCTACCTCGGACAAAATGCCGCTAGCTTCGCCCAAGGTCCTGAAGCGCGAGGTGTATGAAGCGTCCCGGGAAGCGCGCGATATCGTCGCCTTGGCTCAGGAGAAGGCAAAGCAAATCATTGAGGAAGCCGAACGAGAGCGCGAAATCATACGCCATAAAGCCCGGCAAGAGGGAGTTGAGCAAGGGCTGGTTGAGTGGAATCAGGTCCTGGCACGAACCAATGAACGCGCCGATGAACTAGCCAGGAACTGGGAAGAGAAGATGCTGCGGCTATCGATCAGGGTCGCGGAAAAGATCATTGGCGAACAGTTAAGAGTTCATCCCGATACGGTGGTTGACATCGTGCGGGAGGTGCTGCAGGGCGCCCGCCCAGGGAGGCACCTCACCATCCAAGTCAACGAGGCAGATGCACAGCAGGTGCGGCTCCGGACCGACCGCCTGAGAGAAACCCTCAGCGCGAGCAGCGAAATTCACATCGTGGCTTCTTCTACAGTTCCTCCCGGCGGATGCGTCGTCGAAAGCGAGTTGGGCATTATCGATGCTCGCCTGGAGACGCAGTTGCGCTGTCTGGAGGAGGTCTTGATTCGCAGCATGTCTGCGGACTAGAGGCAACATCGTGGCAGTGAAAGTTACCGATATCGGCAAATACCTTGACCGCATCGATCGGGCCACATCTGTTCAGGTGCGGGGAAGGGTAAAGGAGGTCGTCGGCCTTGTGGTTAAGGCCGTAGTGCCAGAAGCCTGGATAGGGGAAATGTGCTTGATCCGGAATCCACGGTCCTCGGTTCCAGTGAAGGCTGAGGTCGTGGGCTTTAAGGACGGCGATGTGCTGCTGATGCCTTTAGGGGAATTGGTGAATGTCGGCCCGCAGAGTGAAGTAGTGCCCACGGGCAATTGCCTCACCGTAAGAGTTGGCGACGGGCTGCTTGGGCGAGTTCTGAATGGACTCGGTGAGCCCATGGATGCAGAGCTCAATGGCCCACTGAATTGCACAGAGGAATTTCCCGTCCTTGGCTACCCACCCGATCCCCTGAAAAGACAGCGTGTCACCAAGCCTATCTCACTCGGAGTTCGAGCCATCGATGCGGTGCTGACGGCAGGGGAAGGCCAACGCATCGGCTTGTTTGCGGCTGCTGGAGGTGGCAAGAGCACGCTTCTCGGTATGATCGCCCGCAACACCGAGGCAGACGTCAACGTGATCACTCTGGTCGGCGAACGCGGGCGCGAGGTGCGTGATTTTATCGAGCACGATTTGGGACCCGAGGGAATGAGGCGCTCGGTTGTAGTATGCGCGACCTCGAACGAATCGTCACTCGTTCGCCTCAAGGCAGCCTATGTTGGAACCGCAATCGCGGAGTACTTCCGGAACAAGGGACTGAAAGTAATCCTCATGATGGACTCGGTCACACGATTTGCACGCGCGCAACGCGAGATTGGACTCGCCTGTGGAGAACCTCCTGCGCGCGCCGGATACACGCCCTCTGTCTTCGCGGAATTGCCGAAGCTACTGGAGCGCGCCGGTAACTCTGACAAGGGGTCCATCACGGCCATTTATACCGTGCTCGTGGCGGGCGATGATATGAACGAACCGGTCGCCGATGAAGTACGTTCTATTTTGGACGGACACATCATCTTGTCGCGTGAGCTTGCAGCTCGAAATCACTATCCGGCAATCAACATTCTGGAGAGCGCCAGCCGCGTCATGAGCGCTGTGACTGAGAAAGGGCATCGCCTCTCTGCCGGGACGCTTCGCGACATGCTGGCGACCTACAAAAAGAATGAGGATCTGATTCTTCTTGGCGCCTACAAGAGCGGAGCAGACAAACGAGTCGACAGCGCAATTGCCAAGATTGACGAGATTAACGGCTTCTTAAAACAGGCAACCGATGACAAATCTGACTTCGCAAATGCCGTGGAGCACCTGAAAGAGATGTTTCCGTCCAGCGTGAACTGAACATGACTCAGTTCGTATACAGGCTGCAGCTTCTCTTGGAACGGAAGGAAGAGGCGAAGAAAGAGTCTGAAAAGCAACTGGCGGAGAGGGAAAAGGCTCTGCAGGAACAACTTGAAATTCTTGAGGCGTTGCAGCAGAGTGAACAAAAATTGATTGTGCAACGCCAACAGCTTCGACGTGATCTCTTACGCAAGTCAGACGAGACCGAGAGTCTTGCCGCTCGAGAGGTACAGGAGCGGCAGGAGTATCTGAAACTTGTTGGTCTGCAGATCGAAGAGGCGCGAAGGGAAGTATTGTCGCAGCGTGTTGTGGTCGAACAGTACCAGTCCAGAGTGATGGAAGCGAGGCATCAGGTCGAAGAAGCGAGACGTGAGGTGGAAGTCTTGACCAAACATCGCGCACGCCAAGAAGAGCGGTTTGTTCGCGATCTTCAGGTCAAAGAGGAACTCGCACTGGATGAAGTCGGAAACGTGTTGTTCACCACACGGAGGCGTCAAGGATGAGGATCAGCGATTCGCAATCAGCTGCTGGCGATGCCAACGTGAGCCAGAGAGCACCGGATTCTTCTCAAAACAAGAATAAGGATGACTCCTCAGCATTTTCGAAGGTCTTGTCCAAAAAACAAGATTCAAAGCAGGATGCGGCTACGGCAAAGAATGGAAAGCCTTCCGATGGCGACGTGGAATCCGCCGCCGGGGCACTGCTGAGCATGCCCAAGACATTTGATTCGACAATTGAAACCTCGCAGATGGAAGGCACACGCGTAGTAGCCGTACCTCCCGAACTGCAGCAGCTCGTCCGTGAGATTTCCGTCGCCGTGAACACCGCGGGAGCCCAGCAAGTGCACATTGAATTGAACTCGAACGTGTTGAAGGGCCTTCACATCCGCATAGATCGGCAGGATGGTGTCATGTCCGTTCAGTTCCAAAGCACGTCTGATCAGATAGCAAAGCTCTTGTCCAGGAATGTCGACGCATTGTCGCAGGGGCTCGCTGATCGGGGCGTAAGCGTAGCTGAGATTCGCGTTACTGGCCCTCAGGAATCTTCTCGGACACGGGACTTCAAGAGCAGCAATTCGAACCTGGGCGGCGGTCGTTCGCAGGGTGGCCGCCAGGGCGGGAGGCGCTAGCCCTCCAAATCCATGCAACCGGCCCCACGGTCTCGCTCCACACCGTACCGTTTCGAGAACTTGTCTTTTCTCACCCGCCAGGAGGCTGTTCTTTGGAACTGGTACATCCACACGGTTGTGGGTGGAACACATTGGCGAGCATGGCTGTCGGAAATGTTCAGCCACCTGGTTGAGCGCCCGGCCGGACAGCAACTGCAGCTTACGCAAACCCACCTCGTGGATGCTGATTTCGGTGAAAAATTACTCAGCTTTGGATCCAAGCAGGAAATCTTTATTGGCCGTGCTGCGGAGAATGAGGTCGTGCTTCCGGCGAAAGCGGTGGCGAATCAGCACGCTCATCTGTTCTGGACCGATGGGCAGCTTCAACTGAAAGATTTGGGCGGGCGACTTGGGATCTACCTTTGGGACAAACGAATTTCGGCTAACGAAACCGAGCTACTGCGTAATGGCGACCAGTTTTCGATCTTCCCCTACCGCTTTCGGGTCATATTGCAACAGAGCTGGGTTGCGGAAACAGACGTTGTGCTGGGTGAGTGTCGCGCGCAGCCTCTCACTCGTGCGGAGTTTCTGGCCATGTCTCCGGCCGGACGCCGCATCTTCGTGGTCAATCCCCATCCTGGAGGCCAACGAGCTCTGCTCGAGGTGAGTCCCTCATTTCTCGTGCAACTACAGCAGCGAATACTTGCCCCGTTGGGCTTAGACGGCTCAGGGGAAATGCTTCCTTCCGACGACGCATTCGCCGGCTTTGTCATGCTTGCCATCCTTGAGCGCGTGAATCGCGGGCTGAAGTTCCCGGTGCAGTTTTCTTTCGGAAGAGGCAAAGCACACAAACTCGTGGATAGTACACGGGGAATTTCACTCAGTTCCGCGGTCCAACTGGGCGACCTGACCGGGCACTTTCGAGTGTTCCTGCCCTTGGAGTTTCTTTCCCAATACAAGTCCGCTACGGATGAGGCACCCCAAGGAAGCCTTCCCGCTGGATTGTTCTGGAAGTTCCCCATTTCGATTGGATTCGTTGATTTGACCCCAAATGAAATGTGGCAGATCGGAGTTGGCGACATCCTGGTCACCGAAGACTCGGCGGCAGCGCTTTTCCCAAACCACTTTGGGAAAGGCTGGATCCTGACCCGAGACGCAAGCAACTCGCGAAGGTTCACAGTCGATAAGTATTTCGAGAGGAGTATGCCTTTGGAACCCACCGGGGAGACAACCATCTCAGGGTCGAAGCCGGACATTGGATCACTACCGCTACGCCTGCACGTGATCGTTGGCGAGAGGGAATTTACGCTCGCGGAAGTAAAAACGTTAGCGCCCGGAACGATCGTCGAACTCGAGGCGACCAAATCGGACCCGGTGCACCTGATGGTGAACGGCAAGATCATTGGGGATGGTGAACTCGTGGACGTAGAGGGCAGACTCGCCGTGAAGGTGTTGGGCTGGAGGAGCACCTAACCTTGCTGTAATCCTATGACACCCGGCCCAACGGACCAGCTCACCTCGATCAATTCGCAAGTCGTACAGTACATCGGAGTACTGCTCGCGCTTGGAGGTGTGCTCCTACTGGCTTACGTGCTGCTCCGCATCGGCCTCCCGCGCCTGTTCGGAATGCGGACTTCCAGCGGAGGTCCGATTCAGGTGGTCGCGCGCTATCCACTGGAGCCGAAAAAAACACTGTATCTACTGAGAATCGGAACACAGGTATTTCTGATTGGCACGTCAGAAAGCCAGGTTCAATTCCTCACTTCCCTGGCCGCGGATAATGCGGGCGATGTCTTCCAACCTGGGGACGCAAAAGAGGTGCCGCCTAGGGACTTCCGGCAGATTCTCGGTTGGTTTCAAAAAGGCGGTCAAGGCTGATGAGCAAATTGTTCCGCATGCCCAGAGCAATGCGAGCGCTTCTAGTGGCGCTAGTTCTGTTTCTGCCGCAAGCGGCGCACGCCCAGACTGGCAATCAGGTGGCAAATCCCATCGTAATGGTGATCGTGCTCGGCGCACTGGCGCTGGCGCCGTTTGTCATAGTAATGCTGACCTCGTTCGTAAAAATCTCGGTCGTCCTTTCAATATTGCGCAATGCTCTTGGAACACAGCAGGTACCTCCCAATCAGATCATCACGGGACTGGCATTCGTACTGACGATCTTCATCATGGTTCCCGTAGCCCGCCAAATGTACGACGATGCCGGAAACGTCGCCAATACGAAAGACATATTCTCGGAAGCCAGCGTAAGAACCCTATTCGATGCCAGCAAGAAAGCAAAGGAGCCACTGCGTCATTTCTTATCTCAGCACAGCCATGTGAAAGATCGGGAGCTCTTTATGGATCTGGCAGCGCGTTTGGACTACAACGCTCTCGCGAACCGGCAATCCCCGACACAGCAGATGCCGCCGAAAGTTGTGCCACCGGGCGGGCGCGAGGCCTCGATCATTCCCGCAGCTATTGCTGCACCCGTTCGGACATCGCCAGCGCAAGCGCCAGCCGGTTCGCCATCCGTTCCAGCCGCTTCCGGCTCGCAAACGCCCGCCGCGCAGTCACCGGCGTTGGAAAAACAAAACAGGCCTGACAAGGAGGATTTTCAAGTCCTTATACCCGCTTTCGTCACCAGCCAGTTGAAAGAGGCATTTGAGGTGGGATTCCTCCTGTTCGTGCCATTCATCGTGGTTGATATGGTCATCGCGAATATTTTGCTCGCAATGGGGATGCAGATGCTGTCACCCACCGTGATCTCGCTCCCGTTCAAGTTGCTGCTGTTCGTTCTCGTCGACGGATGGTTTCTCATCGTCCGTGGGTTGGTGCTGAGCTATACGTGAGGTTTTGCAAATGAATGCCGAGACAATTACTCGCATATTACGGGAAGGTTTGATGCTCGTGCTGTTGCTCTCAGCTGGACCGATGCTGGCCAGCATGCTCATCGGCCTGGTGGTCGGAATCCTTCAGGCTACGACGCAGATCCAGGAACAGACCATCAGCTACGTGCCCAAGCTCACAGGCGTATTCGTAACCATCGCGATCATGGGTCCGTGGATTCTCGCGCAGGCGGTGAAGTTCACGGTCGTTCTCCTGGACAGTATTGCGACGGTGCGCTAAGGAGCGTCAGTGCTCGCTGCTCTTCAACATATCCTCGCCAGTCTGGGATTTCATAGCGACGTCGCGACCTTCATCATGCTGCTCGGCTTGATTTTTGCACGCCTTGGACTGGCAATCGGATTAACTCCTTTTCTAGGCGGCCGTGCGGTGACAGCAAGAATCCGGATCGGTTTAGCGCTTGTGATCAGCCTGCTGCTTTACACGGCAGTGACGCCCCAGGTGACGGGCGAGATGAGCACGTTAAGAGTGATGTGCCTCCTGGTCAAAGAGGGTGTCATTGGGGCGACGCTCGGGTTCTTATCTCAGGTGGTATTCAACGCAATTCAAATGGCTGGGGCGATGATTGACTACGGACGCGGCATGAGCCAGGCGACCTTCTTCGCACCGCAACTGGAAACCAACGTCTCACTGCTCGGGCAACTCCAGTTTCAAGCGGCATTAGTTCTTTTCCTGTTTTTGAACGGTCACCTGCTTTTCTTGCGAGCTCTTGCCTCGAGCTTTCAAGTTGTTCCCCTGTTGGATTTCCCAAAGTTTGCAGCGGGCACTGTTGTGGGTGTGGAGCAGATGGCGCGTTACACCGCGGACAGTCTCATGATCGCAGTACAACTCAGCGCGCCTGCGTTATTAACGTTGTTTTTAGTGGACATCAGCTTTGGGATGCTGGGCCGGGCAGCGCCAGGACTGCACGCTCACAGCGAAAGCCAGCCCGTCAAATCGTTGCTGGGCATGGCAGTCGTGTTACTGGGTCTAGCTTACATTGTGGGTCGATTGCCTGGGTACTTTGCGGGCATGCTGGGGGAAATCAGTCAATTGGTTCGTCATATCCGGTAACTCGATATTCGAACTGCGCAAATGAGGTAAACGATGGCTGGGGATAAGTCAGAACAACCGACTCCCAAGCGGATGAACGAGGCCCGTAAGAAAGGGCAGGTCTTTAAAAGCCGCGATTTTATTCAGTCGCTGCTGTTCATAACCGCTGCTGCTGTCCTCGCCGCAGGAGGCCCTACTTACTTTTCCGAGCTGAGCGACCTCATGAAGCAGTTCTTTCAGCCGGATATGATGCGCGGTGATATGCCGATGAATGCGATGCTGAGCCGGATGGGCTTTGCATGGTCAAAGTTTTTAGTGCTCTCCGCGCCCCTTTTAGGAGCGCTGGTCGTAGCGGGGGTGGCGGCGAACTTCGTGCAAGTGAAGGCACTGTTTGCACCGGAGATCATAAAACCCAAGTTCGAGAAGCTGAATCCCCTTGCCGGATTCAAAAACATCTTTTTCAGTTCCAGAACCTATATCGAACTGGTGAAGAACTTGATCAAGTTCGGAGTTATTTTTTGGGTCTTGTACAGTTCAATAAAGGGCAGTATGCGGGACATTATTCCAATCGCGAGTATGCGTTTGGATCAGACTGCAACCCTCGCGGGAAGTCTTATATCGAGCCTTCTTTATAAGGTGGGTGTGGTGTTCCTGATTCTCGGTGGGGCTGACTACATGATTCAGAAGAAGCTTCACATGAAGAACATGATGATGAGCAAGGAAGAGGTCAAACAAGAATACAAGGAGCAAGAAGGCGATCCACACGTGAAACACATGCGCAAGCATCTCTTCGAACAGTTAATGCACGAGAGCGTAGCGCATAACGTGCCCAAGGCGACCGCTGTGATCGCCAACCCTACCCACCTGGCCATCGCTTTACGCTATGACGAGGCCGCGATGCAGGCGCCCACCGTGACGGCAAAGGGCCAGGATTCGATGGCATTGAGAATTATCGACATCGCCAAGGAACACAAGGTTCCCGTCGTTCGAAATATCGGGCTCGCGCATACTCTGTTCGATCTCGAGATTGGTCATGAGATCCCGGAAGATATGTACGAAGCAGTGGCTGAGATTCTGAACTTTGTTTATCAGCTGGCTGCTACCGAGGCTTAGAACGGCAATGGAATGAAGGAGCGAGCATGAGAGT
>Ga0136846_1226281_pt1 | contig 13614 bp, 7 predicted proteins | sample HopSoiMetagenom2_FD_96841 | JGI IMG/M metagenome (GOLD analysis project Ga0136846, IMG submission 96841) | Grasslands soil microbial communities from Hopland, California, USA - 2 Assembly 2016 (version 4) | ecosystem: Environmental > Terrestrial > Soil > Grasslands | place: USA: Hopland... | reverse complement strand
CAGGCGACGACCTCGTCCACGCGGCGTAACCAGCTCACTTACTGACATGTCCAGGGCCAGGCCCTGGACATGTCGCTTCCGGAGGGCGGCGCTACTCTCTGTCAACCTGCCGGAGTAGCTCAGTTGGTAGAGCAACGCACTTGTAATGCGTAGGTCGTCGGTTCGAGTCCGACCTCCGGCTCCTGGTGTGCGAAGCGCCCCGGCGTGAGCCGAGGCGCTTCTGTGTCTGAGCGAAGGAGTCGAGGCTACGCCGCTGCAGGCGCGGGGGGCGCCTCGGGTGCGCGAGGCTCGTGCTCCACGCGCGGCAGCCACTCGAGCCACCTCGGGAGGTACCAGTTGGCATCACCCAGCAGCTTCATCGTCGCGGGAAGCAGCACGGCGCGGACGATGGTCGCGTCGATCAGGACGGCGGCCGCCAGGCCGATGCCCATCTCTTTCATGTCCAGGATCGGCATCAGTGCGAACACGGCGAACGCTCCGACCATGACGAGCGCGGCACTGGAGACGGTGCCCGCGGTGGTGGTGATGCCGTGCGTGACCGCATCCTCGGTCGACATGCCGCGGTCGAATGCCTCGCGGACCCGGCTCAGGATGAACACGTGGTAGTCCATCGACAGGCCGAACAGGATCACGAACATGAAGATCGGCAGCCACGACGCGATGCCGCCGTTCGACTGGAAGCCGAGCAGGCTCTCTCCCCAGCCCCACTGGAAGACGGCCACGAGCACACCGTAGGCCGCCCCGACCGAGAGGAGGTTGAGGACGATCGCCTTCGCTGCGATCACGATCGAACGGAACGTGACGAGCAGCAGGATGAACGCGAACACCAGCACGAACCCGAACACGATCGGCGCCTTCGCCTTCAGGAGCGCGTTCGAGTCGGCCGAGTTCGCCGTCTGGCCCGTCACTGCGAACTCCGCACCGGGGACCGTGCCGATCGTCGCCGGCAGGATCTCGTCGCGCAGCGTGTGCAGCGCGGCGAGCGACGTGCTGTCCGTGCCCTTGCCGACGAGCGGGATGTCGACCCGGGCGACGGTGTGCGCCGCGTTGACCTCCATGTCGACCGCGCCGCTGTTGATGCCCGAGGCTTCGACGCGCGCCTTCAGCGACGCCAGCCCGCGCTGGGCTGCCGCGGAGTCGAGGTTCGCCTTGATCGCAACCTCGCTCTGCGCGACGTCGCCGTTCGAGAAGGAGCTCTCGATCTTCTTGATCGTGCCGACCGTCGGTGCGCTGTTCGGCAGTGCATCGAGCCCGCTCTGCGTGGTGTGCAGATGAACGACCGGGAGGGCCATCAGGACGAGCGCGCCGCCGGCGACGGCTGCAGCGATGCCGGGACGGCGCATGGCAGGCGCCAGGATCTTCTTCCAGAAGCGGTTCTCGCCGCTGTCCCGCCGCAACCGGTGCAGGTAGGGGATCTTGCCCTTCTCGACGCGGTCGCCGAGCTTCGAGAGCATCGCGGGGAGGACCGTCAGCGAGCCGAGCATCGCGATGCCCACGACCATCAGCGTGGCGATGCCGAAGCCCAGGTAGGACTTGTCGCCGGAGAACATCATGCCGGCCATCGCGATCATCACCGTGAAGCCGGAGATGAGCACCGAACGGCCGGACGTCGCGGCGGCGGCCTCGAGCGCGGCACGCGCCCCCTTGCCCGCCGCCCGCTCTTCACGTTCGCGCTTGAGGTAGAAGAGCGAGTAGTCGACGCCGACTGCGAGGCCGATCAGCAGGATCACGGCACTCACGTTGCTGTCCATCGGCACGAGGTGGCTCGGTAGCGCGACGAGCCCGACCGTTGCCATCACTCCGGAAAGTGCCAGCAGCAACGGCACGCCGACTGCGACGAGCGCGCCGAAGACGAGCAGGAGCACGATGATCGTGATCGGGATCGACCGCTCGCCCGCCAGCTTGAGCTGGTCGGTGAACATCTTGTCGAGCGCCTTGCCCGAGCTGACCGAACCGGCCTCCCCGACGTAGAAGCCCGGATGGGCCGCTGCGACCTTCGCGACGGCCGTCTCGATCGGATCGATCTTCTTCTTTGCGTTCTCGTACTTGCCCTTCATGTCGAAGGTGACCATCACGGTTCCACGGTCGTTGGAGACGAGATCCTCGTTGCCCGCCGCGTACGGGCTCTTGAGGTGCTTGATGCTGGGGTTGTGCTCGACGGCCGAGACGACGTCGTCGACGGTCGAACGGAAAGCGGCCGCGTTGGCGGTGAGCTTCGCGCTCTGAACGAGCACGATTTCCGTCTGCGGATCCGCCTGGGGGAAGCCTTCGCGGAGGATCTGGTCGGCCCGGTGCGACTGGCCGGTGTTGTAGTCCTCTTCCTTGATCGTCTTCATACCGACCACGTTGCCGATGAAGAGCGCGGCAACGACGAACGCGAGCCAACCGAAGACGGCGGTCTTCCAGTGGCCGGCGCTCCAGCGGCCCATGCGGGCCGCGATGTTGTTTGAGTGCTTGAGAGGTGACATTGCTTACGAAGCTCCTTCGCTGGTTGACAGGACGAGCGTCGCACCGGCGCGGGCTTCGAGAAATGGGGCTTGCTGGTGTCTTGCAGGTGCGGTTGTCCCACCCCACGAAGGGCGAAGGCCGCCGGGGGAGCGGCGGCCTTCAGGAGGAGGGAGGAGTGGAGGGGACTTAAAGCTTCGACCGCTGCCACAGCACATGAACGAGGAGGAGTTCGTCCATGGCGGCTCCGCTGCGGGCGAAGCCTCCGTTCAGCGTGTCGACGTCCATGGGTGCAGCTTCGCTCGCATGAGCTCTACGCGCCAGACGGCGCACAGGTGTCCGCAGGTGCGGGTAGCCCTACGTTTTACGAATCGCCGAGATACGTCAGCACAGCAAGAACACGGCGGTGGTCCTCGGCCGTCGCCGGCAGACGAAGCTTGCTGAAGATGCTCGTGACGTGCTTCTCGACGGCGCGGAGCGTGATCACGAGCCGCTCGGCGATCGCCTGGTTGGAGCGCCCCTCCGCCATCAGGCCGAGCACCTCACGCTCGCGCGGCGTCAGCTCTTCCAGCGGATCGTCACGTCGCCTGCGTCCGACGAGCTGCGAGACGACTGCAGGATCGAGGGCAGAGCCGCCCTCGGCGACGCGGCGGACGGCGGCGGCGAACTCGTCCACGTCCGAGACGCGGTCCTTGAGCAGGTAGCCAACGCCCTCGGCGTTTTCGCCGAGCAGTTCCATCGCGTACGCCGGCTCGACGTACTGGGAGAGCACGAGGACGCCCGTGTCGGGCCAGCGCTCGCGAATCTCCTGCGCCGCGCGCAGGCCCTCGTCCGTCTGCGTCGGAGGCATGCGAATGTCGACAAGCGCGACGTCGGGCTTGTGCATGCCGACGTGGCGGAGCAGGTCGTCGGCCGTGCCGCTCTGCGCCACGATCTCGAACCCAGAATCCTCGAGCAGCCGGGCGATGCCCTCCCGCAGCAGAACCGAGTCGTCGGCGAGGACTACGCGCACGCCGCGAAATCCTCGACGCGCTGTACTGAGTGGCGGAAACCGCGAGGGCAGCCCGGCGCCGCTGAGTTGGAAGAGGCGCTCGGGCGCGTCGATACCCGGCAACTGGTGGTCGCCGAGGTCGAGCACCTCGTGACGCGAATCGAGCTCCTCGCGCGTTCGCGCGGAGATGAGCATCTGCCCGCCACTGCCGGCCTGGCAGATGCGGGCGGCCCGATGAACGTCGAGCCCGAAGTACGTCCCGTCCCGAATGTTCGGCTCGCCGGTATGGAGGCCCATGCGCACGCGCAGCTCGTTGCCGTCCGGCCATTCGTGCTCGCGCAGCGCCTTCTGTGCGGCGAGGACTGCGTCCGCGGCCGCGCACGCGTCCGAAAAGACGACGAAGAACTCGTCTCCGCGCTGGTCGACGACGACGCCGCCCTCGGCGTCGACCGCTTCGCGGAAGAGGCGGCGGTGATCGTCGAGGACCTGCGCATAGCCCTCTCCCAGGCGCTGGAGAAGTTGCGTCGATCCTTCGACGTCGGTGAAGACGAGGGTGACTGTTCCATGGGGGAGATTTGGCATCGCAGACTACTTCAGCGGGATCTCGGCACGAACACGGGTCCCGGCACCCGGCGGGCTCTGCACGTCGAGCTTTCCGCTCAGTGAGGCTACGCGGTCCGCGAGCCCGCGCAGGCCGGACCCGCGCAACGGGTCCGCTCCGCCGACGCCGTCGTCGGCGACCTCGACCCTCGCCATGCCGTTTCTGCGCTCGACCGTCACCTCGACTGCTGAAGCCTGGGCGTACTTGGTCACGTTCGCAAGCGCCTCCGAGACCACGTAGTACGCAGCCGCCTCAACCTGGGGCGGCAGGTCGCCGGGCTTGCCCTTGATCTCCACCGGCAGCTGGGATCTCATCGCGAGCGCTTCCAGCGCTGCTTCGAGGCCGCGGTCGGTCAGCACGGCGGGATGGATCCCGCGCGCGAGCTCGCGAAGCTCCTCCAGGGCCTGGGCCAGCTCTTCCCGCGAGGCCTCCAGCAGCGCTTCTGCGCCCTGCGGGTCGTTCGGGATCCGGTTTTGCGCGAGGCGGAGCGACAGGGAAAGCGAGACGAGCCGCTGCTGTGCGCCGTCGTGGAGATTGCGCTCGAGGCGGCGCCGCTCGTCGTCTCCGGCCGCGACGATGCGGGCACGCGAGGCCTCGAGCTCCTCGTGCTGTCTCTTCCGATCGGTGATCTCCCGGACGATCATCAGGAACTCGTCCTCGCCGCTCGCGGCGAAGCGCGCTTCGTAGTTGCGGGTCTCGCCGGTGAAGTCCAGGTCGTACTCGATCATCTGCGGCACGCCGCGGTCGACCGCTGCCTGCCCTGCTGCCAACACGCGCTCGGCCAACTCCCGGGGCAGGCGCTCGTGGACCGTTCGACCGACGACCTCCTCGCTCAGGAGGTTCCGCGAGTCGGGGGCGTTGTAGCCGCGGTACGTGCCGTCACGAGTGATCCGGAACATGAGGTCGGGCATCGCCTGCAACACCGCGCGGTAGCGCTCCGCGCGAGCTTTCACCTCGACGAGAAGCTTGTCGCGCTCGAGCGCGATGCGCGCGGCGCTCGTGACCGTCTCGAGGAGCTCCGGCTCTGCCAACAGCGCTGTGTCGTGCACGATCGCGGCAACGGGCGCGTCGGCATAGTCCAGGCGCGTCACGGTCCGGTCGCGAGTCTCGGGAGGAAGGTCGAAGCGGTTGCCGTCGACGTCGACGTAGTGCTCTCCCTCCTCGTACCAGTACGCAACCTCTGCGGTGGGGTCGCGTAGTGCAGTGCGCAGCCCTTCCTGAACCTCTCCCGGGCTGGCGCGCTCCGGCACCCTCGTGAAGATGGCGCCGACCCCAGCGCTGCGCGCGAGCGTGGTGCCGAGCAGTCCCGCGAGAAAGAGAAATGGCACGGCGGTGAAGGTGACGATCAGCGCGATGCTCACAAGCGTGTTGCCGACTCCGGTGAAGGGCGTGACGATGAAGCCGATCGCAAGCAGGAGGACGCTCAGGCCGCCGGCGAGGTAGACGGGACGAAGCTGTCGGCGCAGTGCGGGCGTTGCGCGGCGCCAGCGTCCGATCAGCAGTGCGAACGCTCCCGCGAAGATGAGCACCGCCACCGTCGTCCACGCTGTCGTCGCGACGACGTGGGCGGCATGCCGGTCGGAGATGAAGACGAGGTTGTCCGGGCACGCGTGCGGCTTGCACGTGCCCGGCTTGCTGAACATCGAGTCGAGCAGTGGAGCGACGAGGGCGGTCACATAACCGCCGGCGACGAGGGCACGTCCGCGGCCGCTGATCAGGCGCCCGCTCGGGTAGGCGAGCAACAGGTGGAGGAAGACCGCGATGAAGAGGCTGCCGAGCAGGTTCCCGAGCGTGAACGGCACGGGATTGTTCCCCTCGTACAGGCTCGTGGCGAGCACACCGAACCCGACCGCAACCATCAGCATGCCCGTTCGGTTTGCCGGGCGCCGCGTCCAGCCGATGAGGCCCGCGACGACGAACGACATGCTGACGAACAGCGCCAGCGCGATCGTGAAGGCCGGGTGCTGCTCGTGGTCGCTCGCCAGGGTCAGCGCCACGCCGGCTGCGCCAGCGGCAATCGCCGCCGGCCCGAACAGGAGCCAGGGGCGTTGCGACAGGGTCACGCCGCAAAAAACGCCGCAATTGCGGCGCCGGACAACTCTGCCTTCGGAACGAAGCCGTGCGCGCCGCACTCACCGATGCAGCGGCCGTAGTCGGCACCGTCACGGCTCGAAGTGAGAATCACCATAGGGGGATCCTCGAGCTTCCGGAGCTGGTTGGCGACGGCGAAGCCGTCGATCCCCGGGAGCTGGACATCGAGCAGAACGAGGTCGGGCTGGAGATCCCGCGCGGCCTGGACCGCTGTTTCCCCGCTCGCAGCCTCGCCGACGACCTTGGAACCCTTCGCCTCGAGCAGCGTTCTCGCGCTGGCCCGAAAGCTGGGGTGGTCGTCGACGATCAGAACTGTCACAACCACAGTCTCGTCCGCAGAGGGGGCCTGCCGAATACGGTTACCCACACTCTTTTCTATGGGTGGGCCCCTGCCTTTAGAAGCGGTTTCTCCCCGACGGCGGCAGCCGGCACCTCCACGTAGAAGATCGAGCCTCGCCCGTTGTTCGGCTCGACCCAAATCCGGCCGTTGACCCGGCGTACGAGCTCGCGGGCGATGTAGAGGCCGAGGCCCGTCCCCCCGATGCCGCCGGTCATGTCGGGATCGAGGCGGTAGAACTTGTCGAAGATCCGGCTCTGCTCGGCGGGGGGGATTCCGAGGCCGACGTCTGCGACCGCGAAGCGGACCGCGCCCTCGGTCGCCACGACGCTCAGCTCGACGTCGCCGCCGGCGGGTGAGTACTTGATCGCGTTGTCCAGCAGGTTGTCGAGCACCTGACGGAGCTGTGCCTCGTCGGCGGCAACGGCAGGCACTTCGTCGGCTATGGCGCCGAGTTCGACGCGGATGCCCTCGGGGAGATGCGTGCGCGCAGCTTCGACGACGCTCTCGCTGAGCACGCGCGCGTCGCAGCTCTCGATCTTGGCCTCGAGGCGCCCGACGTCGAGCTGGCTGGCCAGCAGGAGGTCGTTGACGATCGTCGTGAGCCGGGCGGACTCCTCCACGATGACGTTCAGGAGCTTCTCCGTGATGTCCTGTTGCAGTTCGACGTCGCCGCGGTTGAGGGTGATCGCCGAGCCGTAGATCGCCGCGAGAGGCGTGCGCAGCTCGTGCGAGACGGTGGCGACGAGATCCTGGCGCATCTGCTCGAGGACACGCTCCTCGGTGATGTCGTGGAACGCGTAGACGACACCTTCGTCGAACTCGACGGCGGAGATGGAGACCCAGTGCTCGTCCCCGTCGCGCTCGAAGGGAAGCGTCTCCGTTCGGGTTGCGACGCGTTCCCATCCGGGCAGCTGCTCCGCGAGCCGCCGCTCGACGATTTGCTTGCGAGGGATGCCCGTGATCGTCTCAGCTGCGTGGTTCCACAGCCGGACGACGCCCGCATCGTCCACGAGAATCACGCCGTCGCCGACAGTCTCGAGGACGCGAGCGGCTTGCGCGCGCTCCTCGACCTGGCGGTACAGCTGCGCGTTCTCAACCGCGGTGCCGGCGCGGCGGGCGAGCTCTTCTGCGAGGGCGAGGTCTTCGGGGCCGTATCTGCGCCCGGACTCTGCCGACACGAACGAGATCACTCCCAGCACGGCGCCGCGCGTCGCGAGCGGAACGCACATGTAGCTCTGTAGGCCGAGCTCGCGGACGAGCCCGAGATGCAGATCGTCGGTCGCGAGCTCGGCAAGCTGTTCTTCCCCGATCTCCGCAGCGAGCTCGCTCTGGCCGGTCCGGAGGACCTTCGGCGGCCCTTGCGTCGCGTCGCCCCGCTCCTGGTAGCGCTTCGCCAGCTCCCAGGCGAGCTCGACCTTGCGGGGGTCGACGTGCTCGACCGCAACCGTCCTCAGCTCTCCGTCGTCGATGACGTCGACTCGGGCCCAGTCGGCGATGCGCGGCACAGCGAGCTTTGCGACGGCCGCGAGCGTCTGGCGATAGTCGAGCGAGGCCGCGAGGGCGGCACCGGCCTCGACGAGGAAGCGCTGTCCCTCCTCCGCACGTTTCTGGTCGTGGATGTCCGTGTTCGATCCGAACCACTTGACGACGCTGCCGTCGCGTGCGGTCATCGGCATCGCCCGCGTTAGATGCCAGCGGAACGCTCCGTCGACCGCGCGGCGTAGACGCAGCTCGTTCTCGTATGGCCGGCCCGTGTCCAGCGATGCCTGCCAGCGCGCCAGCGTGCGCCCGAGATCCTCGGGATGGGTGACCTGAGTCCAGCCGGACTGCACGAGCTCGCCGAACGGGAGGTCGAAGTAGTCGAGGGCGCGCTGGTTGACGTAGTCGAGCTCCCCGTTCGGCTGCGCGGTCCAGATCTGATCCGGCTGCGACTCGGCGAGGAAGCGGTAGCGCTCCTCGCTCTCGCGCCGGACCTCGGCGAGCTCCTGCTCCTTCAGCTGCTCGGCCTGCCGCCGCAGCTGCTGGTTTTTCTCGTGCAGCTCGATGAACACCGAAACCTTCGAACGCAGCACGTCGGGATTGAACGGCTTGAAGACGTAGTCGACGGCGCCCGCCGAATAGCCGCGGAAGACCTGCTCCTCGTCCGTCGAGATCGCCGTGACGAAGATGATCGGCACGTGAGTCGTCCGTTCCCGCTGCTTGATCAGCGAGGCGGTCTCGAAACCGTCGAGCCCCGGCATCTGGACGTCGAGAAGGATCACGGCGATGTCGTGACGCAGCAGCTGGCGCAACGCGTCTTCGCCCGACTTCGCGTAGAGGAGCGTCTGGCCGAGGGGCTCGAGGATGGCCTCGAGCGTGAGCAGGTTCTCCGGCCTGTCGTCGACGAGCAGGATCTTCGCCATCAGCGCGCCACCTCGTTCACGCAGAGCCCGTAGACGAACTTGGCGAGCTCCTCGAGCGGCAGGATGGCGTCGGCGACGGTCGCGGCGATCGCGGCGTCGGGCATCGTCCGCCGTTGCGCGCCGTCCGGATCCTGGACCAGCGCGACGCCACCGCGTTCCTTGATCGCCGCGAGGCCGGCGGCTCCGTCTTCGTTCGCACCGGTCAGGATGATCCCGATCACTGCCGGGCCGTAGGTGTACGCGGCCGACTCGAACAGGACGTCGATCGACGGCCGCGCGTACTGCACGCGCTCGTCGACCGAGAGCGCGAACGAGCCCTTCTCGATCAGGAGGTGATAGTCCGGCGGTGCGATGTACACCTTGCCGTACTCGATCGGCGTCTTGTCGTCCACGTCTTGAACCGGTCGCTTGCTGCGCAGGTGCAGCAGGTCGGCCAGCCCGTTACCGGCCGACGCGGGGTGACGGTGCTGGGCGATCACGATCGGCAGCTCCACGTCGTCCGAGAGGTCCGCGAGGAACCGCCCGACGGCGTCCAGCCCGCCCCACGAAGCCCCGACGCAGATCAGCTCGAACATGGGCTAGGTCACCTTCTTGTAGAGACGCTCGCCCGCGTCGAGCTCCTCGTAGGCGTGCTCGTGTGGGCTGAAGCGAATCGACTCTTTGGCGCCGAGAGCGAGTACGCCGAACGTCATCAGGCTCTCGTAGAAGAGCCGGTGGACGTGGTCTTGCAGGGCGCGGTCGAAGTAGATCATCACATTCCGGCAGACGATCACGTTGAACTCGTTGAACGACCGGTCCGAGACGAGGTTGTGCTGCGCGAAGACGACATTGTCGACGAGCGAGCGCTGAAACTGGGCACCGTCGTACTTCGCGACGTAGTACTCGGAGAAGGCGCGCTCCCCGCCGGCCCTGATGTAGTTCTGGGTGTACTCGCGCATCTTGTCGAGTGGAAAGACGCCTGAGCGCGCGCGGTCGAGCACCGACTCGTTGATGTCGGTCGCGTAGATCCGGGCCCGTTCCGCGACGCCCTCCTCGTGCAGCAGGATGGATAGCGAATAGACCTCTTCGCCCGTCGAGCAGCCGGCGACCCAGATCCGCGTGAATGGATACGTGCGCAGGAGCGGCACGACCTTCTGCCGGAAGGCCACGTAGAAGGTCGGGTCGCGGTACATCGCGGTGACGTTGATGGAGAGGTCGAGCAGGAGCCGTTCCATGCAGGCCGGGTCGTGAAGCACCTTGGCCTGCAGCGCCGAAAGGGTGGTGAGGCCCTCTGCGTGGACGCGCCGCCACACGCGCCGCCGCAGCGAGGCGGGCGCGTACTCCCGAAAGTCGAAGCCGTAGCGCCGGTAGACGCCTTCGAGCAGCAGGTCGAGCTCGATCTCGTCGACGTCGTGACGGGCCGTCGCCTGCTGCTCGACCGGGCTGGCCATGTGGACTACTTGTACAACCAGACGCGCATCAGCGAAAGGAGCTGATCCGTGTCGACGGGCTTGGTGATGTAGTCGGAGGCTCCGGCGGCGATCGCCTTCTCACGATCTCCCTTCATCGCCTTCGCGGTCAGACAGATGATCGGGAGCTGTTTGAAGGAGTCGTCCGCCCGTACGGCTTTCGTGGTCTCGTAGCCGTCGAGCTCGGGCATCATGATGTCCATCAGGACGAGATCGACGTCAGGCGCGTTGCGCAGCTGCTCGATTCCGTCCCTGCCGTTCTCGGCGTAGATGACCTCCATGCCGTGCCCTTCGAGCACGCTCGTGAGCGCGAAGACGTTCCGCACGTCGTCGTCGACGATCAGGATCTTGCGGTCCTCGAAGACCTCCTCGGCCGAGTGGAGCTGCTCGAGGAGCCGCCGCTTCTCCTGCGGCAGCTTCTTCTCGACTCGGTGCAGGAAGAGGGCCGTCTCGTCGAGCAGCCGCTCGGGCGAGCTCGCGTCCTTGACGACGATCGTGTCCGCCAGCTTGCGCAACTTCGTCGTCTCGCGCTGCGTCAGCTCCTTGCCGGTGTAGACGATCACCGGTGTCGCTGCGTGGCGCTCGTCGCCCTTGATCTGCTCGAGGAGCTCGAAGCCGCCGCTCTCCGGAAGCTTGAGGTCGAGCACGAGGCAGTCGTAGTGCTGATGCTCGAGTGCCTCGAGTGCGTCGGCGGTTGAGCCGACGGCTGTCACCTCCACGTCGTCGTCGCCGCCGATCAGCTCGACGACTGCCCGCCGCTGCGTCTCGTCGTCCTCGATCAGGAGCAGGCGCTTGACCTCGCGGTCGATGAACGTACGGATCGCGCCGAACGTCTCCTCGAGGCTCTCCTTCGACACCGGCTTCTCCAGAAAGGCGACCGCGCCCGCGCGAAGTGCATTCTGTCGACCGTCTCCCGCGGACACGATGTGAACGGGTATGTGGCGTGTGTCCGGATGCTGCTTCAGGCGTTCGAGCACCGCCCAGCCGTCCACGACCGGCAACTTCATGTCGAGGATGATCGCGTCGGGGTTGTACTCGTGCGCGAGGGCCAGACCCGTGTCGCCGCGCAGAGCGACGATTCCCTTGAACCCGCGTTCGCGTGCGACGTCGAGCTCGGTCCGCGCCAGCTCGGGATCGTCCTCCACGATCAGCACGACGCGGTCGCCCTGCTGGATCGCATCCCGGTCGTCGCGCACGTCACTCGGGAGGAGGAGTGAGGGATCGAGCTCCCGATTGTCGGCGCCCGGCGCAGGCGGCCCGCCGTTGCCCTCGGCGCCCGGCGCGAGGATGACGTCCTCAACCGCGGTGTCGGTGTCGGAGTGCGTCTCGACGGGCTGGAAGTGGGCCGGCAGAAAGAGCGTGAACACGCTCCCTTCGCCGGTCGTGCTCTGGACGTGGATCTCGCCGCCGAGCAGGCGCGCGATCTCACGGCTGATCGAAAGGCCGAGGCCCGTGCCGCCGTAGCGGCGGCTGGTCGTCCCGTCCGCCTGCTGGAAGGCCTCGAAGATCAGGCGCAGCTTGTCCTGCGGAATGCCGACGCCGCTGTCGTGTACTGCGAACTCGATCACCGCGTCGGCACGCGACAGCGCCTCGCTCGCGAACTGGTGCCCCTCGGCCAACCCGATGCTCAGCTTGACGCCACCGGCCTCCGTGAACTTGAACGCGTTCGACAGCAGGTTCTTCAGGATCTGCTGCAGCCGCTGCTCGTCGGTCACGATCGTCGGCGGCACGTTCGCGCCGTGCACTTCCACCTCGAAGTCAAGGCCCTTGTCCTCGGAGACAGGGCGGAACGAACGCTCGACGAAGTCGCGCAGGTCGGAGAGCTTGACGTCGCCGATGTTCACGTCCATCCGCCCGGCCTCGACCTTCGACAGGTCGAGGATGTCGTTGATCAGCCCGAGCAGGTCCGAGCCCGCGCTGTAGATCGTGTCCGCGAACTCGATCTGCTTCGGAGAGAGATTCTGGTCGGGATTCTCCGCGAGCAGCTTCGCGAGGATGAGCAGCGAGTTGAGCGGCGTGCGCAGCTCGTGCGACATGTTCGCGAGAAACTCCGACTTGTACCGTGACGACAGCGACAGCTGCTCCGCCTTCTCCTCGAGCGCCGCGCGCGCGAGCTCGATCTCGCGGTTCTTGATCTCGATCCGGCGGTTTTGCTCCTCCAGCAGCTGTGCTTTCTCCTCCAGCTCCTCGTTCGTCTGCTGGAGCTCTTCCTGCTGCGTCTGCAACAGCTCCTCGGAGGCCTTGAGCGAGGCCGCCTGCTCCTCGAGCTCCTTGTTCGTCTGCTGAAGCTCCTCCTGCTGGGCCTGCAGCTCTTCGGACTGGCTCTGCAGTTCACCGGTCAGCTGCTGCGACTGCTCGAGCAGCTCTTCGGTGCGCATGTTCGCCTGGATCGTGTTCAACACGACGCCGATCGACTCGGCGAGCTGCTCGAGGAAGGTCTGCTGGATGGGTGCGAAGCGCTGGAACGAGGCCAGCTCCACGACGGCCATGACCTGATCCTCGAAGAGCACAGGCAGCACGACGACGTTCACCGGCGCGCCCTCGCCGAGCCCGGAGGTGATGCGCACGTAGTCGTCGGGCGCCTGCGTGATCAGGATCGGCTTCAGCTCGAGCGCCGCCTGGCCGACCAGGCCTTCGCCGACCTTGAACTTCGTCGGGACGTTCTTGCGCTGCTTGTACCCGTAGGAGGAGATCAGCCTGAGCTGGAACTCGTCGCCCTCCCCGTCGGGTGACTCCATCATGAAGAACGCTCCGTGCTGGGCCCCGACGAGCGGCGTCAGCTCGGACATGATCAGGCGCGAGACCGTCTCCAGATCGCGCTCGCCCTGCAGCATTCCCGTGAAGCGCGCCATGTTCGAGTTGAGCCAGTCCTGCTCCTGATTGGCGCGGGTCGTCTCGCCGAGGTTCGTGATCATCTGGTTGATCGTGTCCTTCAGCTCGGCGACCTCGCCCTGGGCCTCCACTGCGATCGAACGCGTCAGGTCGCCCTGCGTCACGGCCTGCGACACCTCGGAGATCGCGCGGAGCTGCGTCGTCAGCGTGCCGGCGAGCTGGTTGACGTTGTCCGTCAGCCCCTTCCACACGCCGCTGACGCCCTCGACCTGCGCCTGGACGCCGAGCTTGCCTTCCGTGCCGACCTCCTTGGCGACACGCGTCACCTCGGCGGCGAACGTCGACAGCTGGTCGACCATCGTGTTGATTGTCTCCTTGAGCTCCGCGATCTCCCCGCGCGCGTCGACGGTGATCTTCTTCGAGAGGTCGCCCTTCGCGACCGCGGTCGTGACCTCGGCGATGTT
>Ga0136846_1211906_pt1 | contig 13615 bp, 9 predicted proteins | sample HopSoiMetagenom2_FD_96841 | JGI IMG/M metagenome (GOLD analysis project Ga0136846, IMG submission 96841) | Grasslands soil microbial communities from Hopland, California, USA - 2 Assembly 2016 (version 4) | ecosystem: Environmental > Terrestrial > Soil > Grasslands | place: USA: Hopland... | reverse complement strand
TGTGGCGGCGGCTCGCGGAGGTCGAGCCTGCCGACGAGCAGGCGCACCAGGAGCTGATGCGCGCAGCGTTGCGCGAGGGCAACCGCCACGCCGCCATCCGGTGGTACGGGCGGCTGCGGACGAACCTGGAACGCGAGCTCGGGCTCGCGCCCGGCCGCCGGAGCCGCGAGCTGTACGAGGAGTGCGTCGCGGGGCTGGGCCCGGCCGCCACGCCGTTCGTGGGACGTCAGGTCGAGCTGGCCCGCGCCGCCCTCGCCCTGCGCAAGGCGGAGTTCGGAGCCCTCGTCGTCCGTGGACCGGCCGGCATCGGCAAGTCCACGCTGTGCGGCCAGCTCGCCGCGCTGGCCGCCGAGTCTGGGCGACTCGTGGTGACCGTGACGGCGGCGTCCGGCGACCGCCCATACGCCCCGCTCGCCACGGCCGTGGAGGACCTGCTCCGTCGGGACCGTAGCCTCCTTGACGCCGTCCCAGGCGCCACCCGCTCCGTGCTCGCCGGACTGACCCCGCTGGCCCGCCCTGCGCGGCCGCCCGTACAGGGCCTGAACCGGCACATGGTGATCGGCGCCGTCCACCGGATGTTCATGGCCGCCGCGCCCACCGCGGGAGCCCTGCTCGTTGTCGACGACGCTCATCTCGCCGACGACGCCACGACCGAGACGTGCGCCCAGCTCGCCCGTACCCGCGGGCGCCGGCCGCTGCTGGTCGCGCTGGCCTACCGGTCGGAGTCGGCCCGCGCCGCGCTGGCACGTGGCGTCGCGGGCCTCGATCGGGCCGGCCGGGGCGTCGCCATCGATCTCGGCCCGATGACGCCCGAAGACGTCGAGGCACTGGTGACGGCCGGTACTCAGCAGCGCCCTAGCGAGCGGGTCATGGCCCGGATCGTGGAGACCGCGCATGGCAACCCGTTCTTCGCATTGGAACTGGCCCGCGCCGCCGGTGCCGGCGACTCGCTGGCCGTGCCCCGGTCGGTGTGGGAAACGGTGACGGCGCGTTTCCTCGACCTCGACGACGCCCCCACCGCCATGCTGCGTCGCCTCGCCGTGGCCGGTGGCGACCTCGAGCCCGGCGGCGTACTGGCCCTGACCGGCCTGGCCGAGCCCGACGCGTTCGCGCTGCTCGATGCCGGTCTGGAGGCCGGCGCGCTCGTCGTCGCCGAGGGCCGCTACCGCTTCCGGCACGATCTGGTGCGACGGGCACTGGTCGAGCAGGTGCCCCCGCACCACCGTGTCGCGATGCACCGCGACACGGCACGCCGGCTGGCGGGCGCCGGCGCCGAACCGGCGCTGATCGCCCGGCACTGGCTGGACGGCGATCGGCCCGACGAGGCGGTCGGCTGGCTGCTCGAGGCCGCCCGCCGGGGCGCCCGGCTCGGCGCCTTCGTTGACGCCCTGCGCCACCTCGACACTCTGCTGGAGCACGAGCCCCGCAGCGCCGATGCGTTGTGCCTGCGCGCCGAGGCCCTCGACGCGCTTGGTGACATGCGCGCTCCTGCGGCGTACGGCCTGGCGGCCGAGGTCGCCGGAGAGCCGGCCGCGCAGGAGATCCGGTCCAAGCAGGCCCTCGCCCAGATCAAACGGGGCGACCCGCCCGGCGGGCTGCGCACGTTGCAGGGCTTGGCGCCCGTGACCGTCGAGGGACGGCTCGCCCACGCACTCGCCTGGGCCGGCGCCGCGGTGCTGGGGTTCGCCGATCCCGAGACGGGCACAGCCAAGGCCGCCGAGAGCCGTCGGCTGGCGCTGGAGTCCGGCGACGCACCCGCGCTGGTCATCGCCTCGTGGGCCCAGGCCGCCGCCGCGCACGCCCGGGGCGGCCTGCGCGCGAGCGTCCTCGCCGACCTGCTCGAGACCGCGGCCCTACCCGAGCTCGCCACCAGCGTCTTCGACGGGCACCTGTGCATCAACCAGCGTCTGCTCTACGGCGCGCGCCCCTACGCCGACGTCATCGCGTTCGCCGACGCTTTCGCCGCAGAGGCCGAGCGGCTCGGAGCGGCCCGGGGGCGCGCCTACGCGGTGACGCTGCGCGGCGAGGCGCACCTGCTCTCGGGCCGGCTGGCCGAGGCCGAGGTGGACCTGGGCGAGGCCATCCGGCTGAGCCGCGCGAGCGGCGGCGCCGTCGGCGAGTCCCTCGCGCTGCAGCGGCTGGCCGAGGTCGCGCTGTACCGCGGCGACCCCCGGACGGCCGACGCGCTGCTCGACGAGTCGCTGGCCGTCGCCCGCGAGTCCGACGTCGGCTTCCACCTGCTCGACCGCATCTACGGCACCCGCATCGCCGCCGCGGAGGACCCGGACGCCGCGCTAGCCGCCCTCGATGACGCCGAGAACTCCGTCCGCGGCCCGCTGGAGACCTGCCCCGGCTGCCGAATCACCCTCGTCGTCCCGGGTGCCATCGCTGCGGCCCGCGCCGGCGATCTCGATCGGGCGGCCGAGTACGAGACGAACGCGGAATGGCTGGCCGATGTAGTGATGCGGCTCCCGGCGTGGGACGCGGCGCTGCAGGAAGTCCGGGGCCACCGGACGCAGGCCGCCGGTGGCCCCGGCCCGGCGGCATCGCACTTCGCTGCGGCGGCAACGGGGTTCCGCAAAGCGGGCCAGCCACTCGACGAGGAGCGCTGCCTCACCCTTGCCGACAGATCGCTTTCTTGATCAGGAACGTTCCAGGAACGCTCAACTGGCAACCTCCGGTGCGTACCCTTCCGCACAACCGAAGGAAGAGCCATGCAGACCCTCACTCCCGACACTGTCCCCGCCGTCATCAAGGACGACAACGTCGAGGTCCGCCTGACCCAGGTCGGGGAGATGACCGTCTCGTTCATCCGCCTCGCCGAGGGCACCGACCTCGGGCCCGCCCTCGTCGGCCTCGAGGGCGACTCGTGCCCGTGCCCGCATTGGGGCTACATGCTGGAAGGTCGCCTGCTCATGCGCGTACCCGGCGGCGACCGCACCTACAAGGCCGGGGAGGCCTTCTACTGGGCGCCCGGACACGCACCGTTCGCACTGACCGACTGCGCCTACGTCGACTTCTCACCCACAGCCGAGTTCAACGCGGTGATCACCCACCTGACCAAGGCCTGAGATCGCACGCGAGCTCAGCGCACCTGTTCGGGTCTTCACGCTCGGTTCGGCGACTCGCCTGCGGCATGCTGTGCGCCATGATGACACCGCCCCTGCTCGGGCGGGACCGCGAGCGGGACGCGCTGCGCGGTTGGCTGGACGACGCCCGTGGCGGCCACGGGCGACTCGTGCTCTGCGTTGGTGAGGCCGGAATCGGCAAGACCCGCCTCTGCCAGGAGCTGGCAGGGCTCGCCGCCGACGTGCGCTTGGCGTGGGGGCGGTGCGCCGATACCGACGGGGCGCCGGCGTTCTGGCCGTGGCGGGAGGTGTTGCGGAGTCTGGGGGCAACCGATCCAGCTGTGGGTGATGTCGAGTCCCCGCAGGACCGTTTCCGGGCGGTCGACGCCGTCGCGGGCACAGTTTCGACCGAGCTGGCTCGTCGGCCGCTCATCGTTGTGCTGGACGACGTCCACTGGGCCGACGAGCCGTCGCTACTCGTGCTGCGCCACCTCGCCGACCGAGCCCCGAACGCGCCGCTGCTGCTCGTGGCGGCGCTGCGCGAGCCCGAGCCGGGCACCGCCACCGCCCGAGCGCTGGCTGGTTTGGAACGGGCGCCGGCGTGCGAGGAGCTTCACCTGAGCGGGCTCAGCCCGGTGGACGTCGGCCGACAGCTCGACGCCCTCGGCGCGGGAAGTATCGCCGCCGATGAGGTGCACGACGCCACAGGCGGCAACCCGTTCTTCGTCCGGGAGGTCGCCCGCGCTGTCGTCGACGGGACGTGGAGGCCGGGGTGGGCGTCGCGCTCGGTGCGCGACGCCGTCGCCGCCCGGGTGGAGCGACTCGGACCGGACGCCCGCCGGCTGGTCGAGGCCGGCGCCGTGGTCGGCCGCCGTTTCCCGCTGGCCGTCGTCGCCCGGATGCTGGGAGTCGACGTGCGCGAGTGCCTCGGCGCGGCCGACGCGGCGGTCGCCTCGGGCCTGCTTGCGCAGGTGGGCGCCGGTGAGCTGCGCTTCGCCCACGCGTTGACCCGCGACGCCGTCCGGGCCGGTGTCCCGACGGAGGTGGCCGTCGGGCTACACGGCGCCGCAGCCGAGGCACTCGAGGTGCACTGGGCAGGCGAGCTCGACGAGCATCTCGCAGAGCTGGCCTGGCACCGGATGGCGCTCGCGCCCTACGGCGAGGCGGCGCAGGCCCGCCGGTGGGCCCTGCGCGCAGCGGGAGAGTCAGTGCGCCGCCTAGCGTTCGAGGAGGGCGTGCGGCTGTACCGGGCAGCGCTGGAGGTGCCCGCACCGTGGCCCGACGACGCTGCGGCGTGCCGAACCCATCTCGCGCTCGGCCGCGCCGGTTACCTCGCCGGGGACCTCGGTACAGCTCGGTCAGCCGCAGTGGCCGCCGCCGGGCTGGCCCGGACCGCCGCACTGCCCGACCTGCTCGCCGAGGCCGCGCTGGTGCTCGAACCCGTCCCCGACCCGACGACGAACGCCGTGGTCACCGCGCTGTGCGAGGAGGCGCTGGCCGCGGCATCCGCGGACGCGGCGTTGCGGGCGCGCCTGATGGCGCAGCGCAGCCAGCTCGCCTTCTACGGGGGTGACCGCGAGCTCACCGACGACATGAGCGTCGCGGCGCTCGAGCTCGCCCGCACGGCCGGCGACGACCCTTCGCTGATCGCGGCGCTACGCGCGCGCCACGACGCCGTCCCCGGCCCGCAGCGGCGCCGGGAGCGGCTCGCGCTCGCCGCGGAGATACTCGCCGCGGCCAACCGGACCGGCGACGCCCGCCCAGCGATGTGGGGCCGGCTGTGGCGGATCGACGCACTCGTGGAGGACGGACGGCTCGCCGACGCGGCCGACGAGCTGGGCCCCCTCGCCGCGGCGGTCGAGCGCGTCGGGGGCCCGGTGAGCGCGTGGCACCGCGACCGGGCGCACGGGTGCGTCGCCCAGGCCCGGGGTCGCTTCGCCGAGGCGCGCGAGGCCGCGACCCGCGCGTACGAGCGGATGCGACTGATCGAACCGTCGCCCGCAACCGGCGCACAACTCGGAGCGCAGTGGGCCCTGGCCCGCCACGTCGGGACGTCCGAGGAGGGCCTGCGCCTGGCCCGCGCGTGGGTCGAGCCGCCGCCCCGCTTCCGCACCATGGGCCGGATCTCCCGCGCGTTCCTGCTGTTGCGCGCGGGCCACCCGGACGAGGCCGACGTGCAGTTCCGCCAGGCCGGACCGCCCGAGGCGTGGTCGTGGCCGGTGTTCTTCACCGCACCCGGCTCGGTGCTGGCCACCCTCGTCGCGATCGACCTCGACCGGGCCGACGAGCTCCGCACCGCGCTGGCCACGCTGGAGGCGTTCCGCGGTGAACACGTCGTCGGCACCGGGGTGAGCTACTGCGGCCCGGCCGAGCTGACGCTCGGGCTCGGCGCCCTCGCCCAGGGCCGGCTCGACGACGCCGTTGCCGACCTGGAGAGCGCGGTCCGGCGCTGCGATTCCGCCGGAGCGTCGGCGTTCCTCGCCGAGGCCTCCCACCACCTCGCCGCCGCGCTGGCGGCCCGGGGCGCACCGGGCGACCAGGACCGCGCCCGCCGCCTCGCGGCCGAGGCCGACCGGCTGGTTCGCGCCCTCGGGATGACCGCCTACGCCGCCGCCTCGACAGAGCTGCTGCACCGCCTCGGTCCGGGCGACGGCGGTCTCTCCGTCCGCGAGGCCGAAGTGGCGCGGCTCGTCGCCGACGGCCTGACCAACCGACAGATCGCCGCCCGGCTGGTGATCTCCGATCGGACGGCGGGCAACCACGTCGCGCACATCCTCACCAAACTCGGGTTCACCTCCCGCAGTCAGATCGCGGCCTGGTGCGCGGCCAGGATGAGTCGGCCGGTGAGCCATCCGGCTCATGCCCAGCGGCCCGCGGCTCCTTAACGTCCTGGTCCGCGGCACACCGCCGCTGAACCAAGGAGGCCACCATGACCTACGTGACCGTCGTCGACGACTCACCCGCCCGGACCGTCGAGAACCTCGACAAGCTGATGACCGACATCCTCCCGGAGCCGGACGGGCTCACCGCCCGCTACGCCGGAATGGTCGACGGCAAGCTGTGCATCGTCGCGATCTGGGACTCGCGGGAGCACGCCCAGGCGTTCATGAGCGAGCGGCTCGGCCCCGGGCTGCGCCAGCTGCTCGGCCAGGCCCCCGCCAATCCGCCGCGAAGCCTGGGCGTCGAGGTCGAGCACACCTACGTTCGGTAGTTCAGCCGCACCCGAACGGGACGAGCTTCTCGAGACTGGCGGGGATGGAGGCCCCGGAAGCGGCCTGAGATGCGCAACCTGCTCCGGTCCGAGCAGCCTGGCACCGTCCTCGCCGGGCCCGAGGCCACGCCCTGCGGGTGGCCTACGGCCGGCCCGGCCCGGCTGCGGGCGGAGCCGAACGGCGACCGACGGCTGCGCCCCGACGGCCAAGAATGCCGAGTTCGGCTGCGGTTGAAGCGTGGCGGTCCCACCTCCGGCCGCGGACGCCGTGTTCCGAACTGTCAGTCCCGGCGCGCCGACGCAAGCGGGGTCAGGGGCGATCGCGCGGATGGTCGGGGTTGGCGCCTGGGGAGACCTGGGCTCCAGGCTGGGCGGCGTCGTCCCGGTAGATGTCGGGTTCGAGGTAGATGATCCGCGCGATTGGCAGCGCTTCCCGGATCCGGGCTTCGGCGGCGTTGATCGTTGCGGCGACGTCTTCCGCGTCGATCTCGCTCGGCACGCCGATTTTTGCTGCGACGAGCAGGTCGTCGGGGCCGAGGTGCACCGTGCGCAGGTGAATGACCTGCTCCACGCCGGGAGTCGCCAGAGCCGCGGAGTGGATCTTGTCGATCTGTTCGGGGAGGGCGGCCTCGCCGATGAGCAGACTGGTCATCTCCCGGGCCAGCAGGATCGCGATGGCGCCGAGGAGCAGGCCGATGCATATCGAGGAGATGCCGTCGTAGACGCCGTTGCCGGTCAGCACGCTCAACCCGACCCCGAGCAGCGCGAGGACCAGGCCGACCAACGCGCCGCTGTCTTCGAGCAGGAGGACCGGCAGCTCGGGAGATCGGGCACGGCGGACGAACGCCAGCCAGTCGCGGCTGCCGCGGGTGCGGTTGGCCTCCCGGACCGCGGTCCGCAGCGCGTAGCCCTCCAGCGCAATGGCGATGACGAGGACGGCGACGGCGACCAGGGGTGAGGTGAGCGGGTGCGGGTCGACAATCTTGTGGTAGCCCTCATAGAGGGCATAGAGCCCGCCGAGGGTGAACAAGACGACCGCGACCAGGAACGCGTAGATGTAGCGGGCGCGGGCATAGCCGAACGGGTGCAGCGCCGACGGGGCCTGCCGGGCGCGCTTGCCCCCGATCAGCAGCAGCACCTGGTTGCCCGAGTCGGCGACCGAGTGCACGCCCTCGGCCAGCATCGAGGTCGATCCGGTGATCGCTGCCGCGACGAACTTGGCCACCGCGACGCCGAGGTTCGCTCCCAAGGCAGTGACTACTGCTCGGGTACCACCCTCAGCCGCCATGATGTCGACCCATGACCTCTCCTTGCCGTCGTCGGTTCGGGACGGAGTGCCCAAGAGGCTCTGCAGAGATGCGGTATTGCCGACGCGAAGCAGGGTGAGGGGCCGGTCTCCGGTCAGCATCGCGAGGAATCATCGACGTCGGACTCGGCCGCCGCCACCTGCCCGTCACACGTTCCGGCCAACTCGGCGTTGAGATCGCTCATCGATCGGCCCCTTCCCCCTACCGCGGTGCACGGTCTATCCTCTCGGTCAGATCGCCGTCTCGCCCGCCTTGTACACGTCGGCAACCCCGTCGGCGTCGATGTCGCGTTCCTCCTCGGCCTGCATCTTCCGGTAGACACCGTTGCGGATGCGCAGCACGACTGCGGCGAGGAGTGCGGACAGCAGCGAGCCGAGCAGGACACCGATCTTGACCGCCGCGTCCTGGGCGGTCCCGGCCCCGAAGGCGAGTTCGCCGATGAGCAGGGAGACGGTGAAACCGATCCCGCCGAGCATCGCGATGCCGAGGACGTCCCACCAGCTCAGTCCCTCAGCGAGCTGGGCATGGGTGAAACGCTGCACCAGCCATGTCGAACCGAGGACGCCGACCGTCTTGCCCACCACCAGGCCGGCCACGACGCCGAGGGTGACGGAGTCGGTCAGCGTCACACCGAGCCCGTCCGCGCCGATGACGGAGACCCCGGCGGCGAAGAAGGCGAACACGGGCACCGCGACAGCCGCCGACAGCGGCCGGAACCGGTGCTCGAAGTGCTCGGCCAGCCCAGGACCGGGACCTGCGGAGCGGCGGATGACCGGCACTGTGAACCCGAGCAGCACGCCGGCCACCGTGGCGTGCACCCCGGACTCGTGAACCAGCACCCAGGTGGCCACGGCCAGCGGCAGCAGCAACCACCACGACCGCACCCGCCGTTGCACCAGCAGCGCGAACAGTGCCAAGGGGATCAACGCCAGCAGAAGCGGCAGTGGCCGCAGCGAGCTCGTATAGAACACCGCGATGATCGTGATCGCCAGCAGGTCGTCGACCACGGCGAGCGTCAGCAGGAACGTGCGGAGCGCCGAAGGCAGATGGGTGCTGATGACCGCGAGCACGGCCAGCGCGAACGCGATGTCGGTCGCGGTCGGGATCGCCCACCCGCTCAGCCCCTCGCCGCCGGCATTGAACGCGACGTACACCAGCGCGGGAACGGCCATGCCGCCGACCGCGGCGGCCACCGGCAGCGCGGCCCGGCGCGGGTCCCGCAGGTCTCCGGCGACGAACTCGCGTTTGAGTTCGAGCCCGGCCACGAAGAAGAAGATGGCCAGCAGCCCGTCGGCGGCCCACTGAGCCAGCGTCAGGTCCAGGTGCCAGGCCGCCGGCCCGACCCGCAGGTCGCTCAACGCGCTGTACGCATCACTCCACGGCGAGTTCGCCCACACCAGAGCCAGGATCGCGGCCGCGACGAGGAGGACCCCGCCGAAGGTCTCCGCACGCAGGATGTCGCCGATACGGCTGGCCTCCGGCCAGGTCCCCCGGTCGAACAGACGCGGCGTCGTTTCAGTGGGCGGTGCGCCCATACGAATCCTCCAGGAGCGGTCGGCAGTAAGGCCGCCGACCAGACTTCCCGGCACACCACCAAGCATGTTACCGGCCGTCCACGTGCCAGGGCGGAAACGCAGGCCCGGGGAGACACGAGTCATACGACGCTCCGACGTCCGCCTCGGAGGCCGCTAAGGTGACCGCAGGTGAGCCGGGAAGTCTGGTCGGCGCCGTCCTACCGTGCGCTGATCGAACGAGAGGGCCCGGACTTGCCTCACCTGCTGCCCGCGATCGCCGCCTGCGTGATCTTCCTGGGCGCCTACGTCCTGATCGCCACCGAGAAGTGGGCCACCCGAACCGCCGCTGCCCTGGGCGGTGCCGCGCTGGTGCTGGCACTCGGAATTAGCGACGCCGAAGCAGCCTTCTTCTCCGAGGAGACCGGCGTCGACTGGAACGTCGTCTTCCTGCTCCTCGGCATGATGATCATTGTCAGCGTGATGCGCGAGACCGGCATCTTCGAATACCTCGCGATCTGGGCCGCGAAGCGGGCCCGCGGCCGGCCCTTCCCTCTGATGGTGCTGCTGATCCTCATCACCGCAGTCGCGTCGGCGTTGCTGGACAACGTCACCACGGTCCTGCTGATCGCGCCGGTCACCATCCTGCTCTGCCAACGCCTCGCCCTGCCCGTGGTGCCCTACCTGCTGGCCGAGGTGTTCGCCTCGAACATCGGCGGCACCGCCACCCTGGTCGGGGATCCGCCCAACATCATCATCGCCAGTCGCGGCGGTCTCTCGTTCAACGACTTTCTGCTCCACCTCGCCCCGGTCGTCGTCGTCCTGATCGTCGTCCTGATCGGGCTGTGCCGCTGGCGATTCGCCGACGCGTTCCACACCGACAAGAGGCGGGTCGCTGAGATCCTCGCCCTCAACGAGCGGGAAGCCATCGAGGACCACCGCCTGCTGGTCCAGTCCCTGGTGGTGCTCGGCCTCGTCCTGGCCGCGTTCGTGCTCAGCCCGGTGCTCGGCTACGAGCCCTCGGTCGTGGCGCTGCTGGGCGCCGGACTGCTGATCGCCGTCACCCGGGTCACCACCGAGACCGCGCTGCAGGACGTCGAGTGGGGAACTCTCGCCTTCTTCATGGGCCTGTTCATCATGGTCGGCGGCCTGGTCGAGTCGGGCGTGCTGGAGGCACTCGCCAACAGCGTCGCCGACTTCGCCGGCGGCAACCTGCTCGCGTTCACCGGCGTCCTGCTGTGGGGCTCCGGACTGCTGTCCGGCATCGTCGACAACATCCCCTACGTCGCGAGCATGAGCCCCGTCGTCGCCGGCATCGTCGGCCCGGACGGTGAGCCGCAGGTGCTGTGGTGGGCGTTGGCGCTCGGCGCCGACCTCGGTGGCAACGCCACGCTCATCGGCGCCAGCGCCAACGTCGTGGTCGCCGGCATCGCCGCCCGCAACGGGACACCGATCGGGTTCTGGCAGTTCACCCGCCACGGGCTGGTGATCGCCGGGGCCACCCTGGCCGTGTCCACCCTCTACGTCTGGCTGCGCTATTTCGCGCTCGCCGCCTGATCCACGGTGTCGACATCCTCCGCCGGGAGCAGGACCTCCAGCAGGTGCGCAGCAGTCAGCAGACCGCGCACCCGTCCGTCGTCGACCACGACCAGCAGCGGGCTCCGCAACCGCGCCATCACCGCCGCGCACTCCAACACCGTCGCGTCGCCGTCGACAGCCGCGAGTTCGACCCGGTGCCGGCTGGAGGGCAGCAGGTCACCGACCCGTTCACCGGCCAGGTTGTCCACGCAGAGCCGCTCCGCGCCGGCCTCGTCCATCACCCTCGCCAGCGCGGGGTCCTCCTGCACGTAGCCCGGTACGACGGACCGCAACACCTGCGAGGCCGGCAGCACCGCAACCGGACGCCCGCCTGCGTCCACTACTGCGATCCCCGGCAGCCGGCGAGCAGCGATCAGTCGGGTCGCCGTCAGCGCCGAATCGTCCGGGCTCACCGTCGGCAGGTCCTGCGCGAGGTCACGCGCTCTCACACCGCCCACCATAGGCGTGTCGGCAAGCGCTCGCCGTCGGTTGCCGGCGGAACGGGGATTTCGCCTCGGTCGTCTACGGGCTCGTCAGGACATCGTCAGGTGGCGTCGCCATGCCGACAGACAGGCTGTGCAGAGAGGAACCGTGTTCGCGGCGGTACCGGACTGCGGCGTCGGAGGTGGGCCATGGCCGGGCAGGCGACCATCACACCGTGGCTGAAGGCGGCGTTCCGACTGCCCGACCTGCTCTACCGGCACGGCCTGGGTTGGGTACTGGGGCGGCGGTTCCTTCGACTGCTGCACGTGGGCCGCCGTACGGGCACGCGGCATGCGACCGTCCTCGAGGTCGTGCGGCACGACCCGCGGCGGGCGGAGTTCGTCGTGGTGTCCGGCTTCGGCCCCCACGCCGACTGGCTGCGCAACGTGGAAGCCGGCAACACCGTGGAGGTGACAGTGGGCCGGCACACCTTCGTCGCGGACCACCGGCGGCTCGACCGCGAGGAGGCGTTCGCGGTGATGGCCGACTACGAGCGGCGTAACCGGCTGATCGGACCTGTCGTGCGTCGTGCGCTGTCGTGGTTGCTGGGCTGGCGCTATGACGCGTCCGCCCTGGCTCGGTGGCGGCTGGTCGACCAGCTCCCGATGGTGGCACTGCGTCCGGCGCAGCCGTCGGTAGGAGATGACTGAGGAGGGTGGCGTCCGGTCAGGCGCGGTCCGCGAAGGCTTCGACGTCGTCGATCTTGCCGGAGACGATGAGTACGTCGTCGGCACTCAGGACGGTGCTCTCGGTGGCGTAGGTGAAGTCCTCGCCCGGCCGCTTGACCCCGACGACGGTGATGCGATCGCGGCGGCGGACACCGGTGTCGGACAGCGGCCGGCCGACGACGTCGTGCGGAGGCGAGGTCTTGACCATGGCGAAATCGTCCTCGAACTCGATGTAGTCGAGCATCCGGCCGGTCACGAGATGAGCCACCCGCTCGCCCATCTCGTGCTCGGGTAGCACGACGTGGTGTGCGCCGACCCGTTCCAGGATCCGGCCGTGCTGGCGGCTGATCGCCTTGGCCCAGATGTTGGGGATCCCCACGTCGACCAGCACCGCCGTGGTGAGGATGCTGGCCTCCAGATCGTTGCCGATACCGACGACCACCCGCTGGAAGTCGGGCACGCCCAGCTGCCTCATCGCCTCGAGGTCGGTGGTGTCGGCGACAGCGGTGTGCGTCAGGTCGTCGGCGAACTTCTGCACCACCCGCTGCTTGCTGTCCACCCCGAGCACCTCCGTGCCCCGCCGGACGAGTTCCTGCGCCAGCGATGCGCCGAACCGACCCAGCCCAAGTACAGCGACCCGGCTCGGTCTGCCACCGCGGTCGTTCGGCGCGGACGACCGCGTCGACCTTGCCGATTCTCTAGCCAACGATGGTCCGCTCCTCGGGCAGTTCGTAGCGGCGCCCGTGTTCGCGCAGTGCGAGCGCGGACGCCAGCGTGACGGGTCCCAGTCTGCCCAGGAACATCAGCGCCGCCAGTACCAACTGGCCGGGAACGGGCAGGGCGGCGGTGATCCCGGTCGACAGGCCCACGGTGGCGAACGCGGACACGGTCTCGAACAGCACCGCGTCCAGTCCGAACCTGCTGATCTCGAGCAGGGTCACCGTGGATGCCATCACCAGCCCGACCGCGGCCAGCGCGACCGTCAACGCCTGCCGCTGGATCGCGGCGGGCAGCCGGCGGCCGAGTACGTGCACCGTCGGCTCGCCACGGATCTCGGCCAGCATCACGAACGCCAGCAGCGCAAAGGTCGTGACCTTGATGCCGCCGGCGGTACCCGCGCTGCCACCACCGATGAACATCAGCACATCGGTGATCAACAGCGTGGAGGGGTCGAGCCGGCCGACATCGATGCTGTTGAAACCGGCCGTGCGGGGCTGGATCCCCTGGAAGATCCCGATCACGATCTTCCCGCCGACGTCGACCGGGCCAAGCGTCCCCGGATTGGTCCACTCACCCAGGAGGAACGCCGCCACGCCGACCACGAACAGGATGGCGTAAGTGATCACCGTGATGCGCAGGTGCAGCGACCATCGCGCCGCCCTGCCCCGCAAGCGGCGGCCCACCTCGAAGAGCACCGGAAAGCCGATCCCTCCGAGAACGGTGGCGAGGCCCATCGGCAGACAGATCCACGGGTCGGTGGCGAACGGGATCATGTTGTCGGAGAACAGCGCGAACCCGGCGTTGTTGAACGCCGACACCGCGTGGAAGATCCCGAGGTAGACGGCCTGTCCGACAGGGTCGGCGTAGAACAGCGCGAACCTCGCCGTCAGCACCAGCGCGGTCACCGCCTCGATGCCCAGGCTGATCGCGAGGATGCGGACCACGACCTGGCGGACCTCACCCAACCCCACTGCCTTCGTCTCGGCCTGCGCCGTCAGTTGCAGGCGCAGTCCGACCCGTCGCGCGATGAGGAGACCGAGCAGGGTGGCCATCGTCATGATCCCGATCC
>Ga0136846_1239173_pt1 | contig 13618 bp, 8 predicted proteins | sample HopSoiMetagenom2_FD_96841 | JGI IMG/M metagenome (GOLD analysis project Ga0136846, IMG submission 96841) | Grasslands soil microbial communities from Hopland, California, USA - 2 Assembly 2016 (version 4) | ecosystem: Environmental > Terrestrial > Soil > Grasslands | place: USA: Hopland... | reverse complement strand
TCCTACTCCGTGGCGACGAACACGTGGTCGCCGTTGTCTCCTGCGCCACCCGCGTTCGGCGCAGGGCAGTCCTTCAAGTCCGGCGCCGGGCTGTTCGGCAGCACCGACGGCTCGAGCGTGTGGGTGTGCGTGATTAACACGGACCTTGCAAACTCAATCCTGTGCGCGCGCTTCGACGGATCCGCCTGGACGCCGTGGTCGATCGTCCCCGGCACAGAGGTCGGAATTCAGACTCGCAATTACATTTCAGGCTCGCCGCGCGTCGGGAACAATCAGGTCGGTCTCCTCTGGACCGAAGGCACGTCGCTGTTCGACATCGTCGCGCACTAGTTCGAGGCAACGCCTGATGTAACCGCGCCCACGGTGTCGCTGACGGCGCCGGCAAGCGGCGCGCCGGTGAGCGGCACGATTCCGATCTCCGCCGCGGCGAGCGATAACGTGGGCGTCGCGGGCCTGCAGTTCCGGCTCGACGGCGTGGACATGGGTGTCGAGCTGACCGCCGCGCCTTACAGCATTCAGTGGAACACGACGACTGCCGCCAGCGGGGCGCACGTGTTGACGGCGATCGCCCGCGACCAGGCCGGCAACACGGGGACAGCCGCGGCAGTGTCTGTCACGGTGGCAAATACGGCCACGGTGATCGTTCCAGGCGTGATCGGCCAGACGCGCACCGTCGCAACGTCATCGATCGTGGCCGCGGGGCTGACGCTCGGGACGGTGACGACAGCGTCGAGCGCAACAGTCGCGTCGGGCTCCGTGATCAGCCAGAGCCCGTTGGGAGGCACCGAGGTCGCGGCAAATACTGGGGTCGCGCTGGTCGTATCGTCGGGTCCGCCGCAAGTCACGGTGCCGAACGTGGTCGGTCTGACGCAGGCCGCGGCACTCAGCGCGGTCACGAACACCGGCCTGAAGGCGGGTGCCGTGTCAGCGGTATCGAGCGCAACTGTCGCAGCCGGACTCGTGATCAGCCAGGTCCCCGCCGCAGGCGTGACCGTGGCGAGCGGTACGGCGGTCGTGCTCGTCGTATCGGCAGGGCCGGCGAAGGTCGCCGTGCCGAACGTCGTGGGCATGACGCAGGCCGCGGCAGCATCGGCGATCGCGAATGCGGGGCTCGTTGTCGGCGCGGTCACGAAGGTGTCGAACGCCGGCGTGCCTGCCGGATCAGTGATCAGTCAGGACCCGGCCGCCGGGACGGGAATCCCGGTCACGAGTCCTGTCGATCTCGTCATGTCGTCGGGACCTGGAGCCATCGGCATAAATTTCGTCGGCAGCGCGATCCCGATGGGTGCTGCGGAGGTTGCCGGCGTGATCCCGCAAGCAAACTGGAACAACGCGCCCGGCGCGACAGGGACGGCGCTCCCGCTGGTGGATGATTCCGGTGCATCAGGTACTGCGAGGCTGACGTGGAGAGCGAGTGGCGTCTGGCGCGTGTCGATACTCGATCAGCCCGGCAATCCGCGGCTGATGAAGGGATACCTCGATAACACCAACGTCAGCGTGACCACCGTCACCGTCGACGGGTTGTCGGCAGGCGACTACGATGTGTACGTCTACTGCGACGGCGACAACAAGGCGTACAACCGAACCGCAACGTACGAGATTAGCGGACCGGGGATCACCACGATCGCGACTGTCGTGAACGATGCACCGAACGCGAACTTCTCAGGCACGTTCAGCGAGGCAACGGGGTCGACCGGCAATTACGTGAAGTTCAGGATCACTGGCAGCGGCTTCACCGTCACGGCGACGCCTGGAACCAGTACGAACTTGAACGTGCGCGCGCCGGTGGACGGCATCCAGATCGTGCCGGTCGTACCGGCTGCCCTCCCGGACTTCACGATTAACGCGGTGCCACCCTTGCGAACAGTACTGCCGGGCACGGCGACGAGTTATACCGCGACGATCACCGCGCTGAACGCGTTCAGCGGACCGGTCGCCCTGTCTATCGCCGGAGCGCCGTCAGGCACGACCGCGACGTTCACCCCCTCGTCCGTGAATGGCACGGGCGCCACGCTCGACATCACGACTTCCACGTCCACGCCGGCCGGCAGCTGGCCCTTGACCGTCAAGGGAACGAGCGGACAGCTCAGTCGAACGGCAACCGTGACGCTCGTCGTGGCGCAATCAAGGATTGGCGTCAAGTTTCTTGGGATGAACCCCGCGCCGATGGCTGCCGCAGACGTTGCGGGCGTCGTGCCTCAGGCACAATGGAACAACGCGGCAGGCGCCGCGCGCAGCACGCCGCTTTCCCTCGTGGACGAGTCCGGTACGCCCAGCACCGCGACCGTGACATGGTCGGCGAGCAACCTGTGGATGGTGTCGATCGTCGATCAGGCCGGCAATCCACGGCTGATGAAGGGGTACCTGGACAACAACAACCTCAGTGTGACCACCGTGACGGTCGGCGGCCTGGCGCCAGGCGAGTACGACGTCTACGTCTACTGCGATGGTGACAACAAGGCCTATAACCGAACCGCGACGTACGAGATCAGCGGCCCTGGTATCCCGCCGATGGCAATCGACGTCAACGATGCGCCCGGCGCAAACTTCACAGGAACCTTCACACAGGCGACGAATTCGGCCGGCAACTACGTCAAGTTCAGGATCACGGGCAGCGGATTCACGATCACGGCGACGCCCGGGACGAGTACGAACGTCAACGTGCGCGCGCCAGTGAACGGCATTCAGATCGTCAGTACAACGCCGCCGCCGATGTGATGGCGACGAATCGCGGGAGCCGCAGCACTCGTCCCTGAACGATTGTTCGTCCTGGCGCAGCCGCAGGTACTTTCGTCCCTGCTACAATGAAGGCTGGTTGCGGCGGATCCAAGCGCGCTTTGGAATCGTGGCCCTGGCATACGGGCACTGTTCCAACCTAAGCAGGCGCGCAAGGGTCCGCCGAGCCCTCGCATTGCTCTCGCCCGCAACGCTCGCGACGATCCGCTGACCGTACGGAACGTATCCCCGACCGGCGGCTGGCCGCGTATCATGCCATGCTGGTCACGACATGGATCGCGAGCTGGTCAACTGGCTTGTACGGTTCGGTGCGCCGCTGCTGTTCTTCGCGCAGGTCTTCGGTATTTTCGGCCTGCCGATCCCGGACGAGCTGTTACTCACAATTGCGGGCGCTCTCGCCGCGGGCGGGCGCCTGAACCTGTCCAGTATCACGATTGCCGCCGTCGCCGGGTGTCTCACCGGCATCACGTTGAGTTATGTGGTTGGCCGCTGGGTCGGTCTGCCGGTGTTGCGCACTCGGTTCACACGTCATCACGATGCGATCGAGCGCGCCCAGAAATGGTTTGGACGCTTCGGGGGGTGGCTGCTGATGTTCGGCTACTTCATTCCGGGCGTGCGGCACGTGACCGCAATCCTGGCCGGGTCGGGGTGTTTCAGTTACCGCAAGTTCGTGACATATGCCTATCCCGGGGGCGTGCTGTGGTGCGCCGTGTTTCTCGGCCTTGGCTATTTCGCCGGGGACCGCTGGCAGGAGGTCGCCAAGACGGCGCGGACGCACCTCGCTCAAGCGGCAGTGATAGGTGTGGGCGCCGTCGCGACATACGCGATCGTGCGAGTCGCCGCAGAACGGCGACGCACTTCATGACGTGATCGCGCTTCACCGCGTTCGAACGCGTCGGCGAGCGTGCGCGTCCGCTATTTCTTCAAATGATTCACGAAGAACTCCAGCTTCGCGGGATCAGCAACGCTCATTTCTCCTACCCGATTTCCCAGTTCCATCGTCGAGTGCCGGTTCGAACTGTAGGCTGGCCATTCGGCAACGGCGTCGCCATTCGGGTCACCCCGCCTCGCGAAATTTGTCCAGTATGACGAGACACTATCCGAAAGCTTCCGATCGATCGGCTCCCACGGCCGATCGAGGCGGTCGATCGTTCCGAACACATACGGGACGTCGGACGTATGGAATGCGCCGAACTCGGGGTGCGCTGGCCAGGGAAGCACGCGGTCAAAGAAATACGTGAAGATGCGCTTGCTTGCTTTTTGCTGTCCGGACGCCCAGAGATCCATGGAGACACGCGCGCGATCGCGTGCTGCGGTCTTCTGCGCCGCCGGTACGTCGGCGTCGGCGCGCACGGGATACAACTTCATGAACGCCTCAGCATCCTCGCCGTAGATCCGCTCGGCGTCACTGCGATAGGTCGCGATGGTTGCCGGCGCGGTTTCACCGCCTCCGCCGATCCCGATGTCGTCGGCGACCAGACCTGCGATCATCGGCACCTGGTCGTCCGGGGCGGTACCGGTCAGGACCCAGCCATCGTTGAACGGTCCGTTTGGAGTACCGCCGCGTCCTCCGCCTGCCTGCGCAAAAAACGTCGCAGCGGGAAGCGCGCGCAATTCCGCAAGCGAATGGGCGCCCCTGGATTCCGCGTACTTCACACCGGCGGACTCTCGCTCCGCCAGCGTGGCGTTGCCACCCAGCGCGTTTCTGCCCAGCAATCCCGGTCCGCTTTGTGCGATTGCCCGCGCGAACAGCCCGGTGGCGAGCGGAGAGCGCATCAGGTCCGCGACCGAAATCGCGCCGGCCGATTGACCGAAGATCGTGACCTGGCCGGGGTCGCCGCCGAACCCGGCGATGTTCCTGTGGACCCACTGCAGCGCCGCGATCTGATCGAGCAGTCCGTAGTTGCCGGACGTGTGGTGCTCTGACTCCTTCGTCAGTTCCGGATGCGCGAGGAACCCAAGCGGACCGACGCGGTAGTTGATGCTGACGACAACGACGCCTTTCCTTGCCAGTTGCGTCCCGTCGTACACGGCGACGGCACTCGATCCCTCATTGAATCCGCCGCCATAGATCCAGAACATCACTGGACGCCGCTCGCCGGCAGTGCTCGCACCCGTCCAGACATTCAGGAACAGACAGTCTTCTCCGATTGGCCCCTGCGTCATGAATTCTTCGGTCCAGGGGAGTCGGGAACCGGCCTGGTTCTGCATGCAGCTCGCGCCGAAACGATCCGCCTTGCGGACGCCGTCCCAGTGCGGTGCACGCTGAGGCGGGCGCCAGCGAAAATCACCGACGGGCGGCGCCGCATAGGGGATACCGAGGTATGCCGTGACGGCTCCTGCGCTTGCCGCGCCGGAGACGAGCCCGGCGTCAGTTTTTACGGCGTCAAGGTCTGCGCCGGTCTTCAGGCCACACACCGCAAGCATCGCCACGCACACGATCAATCTGGTCACGATGGGAGTGTTCATCGCGCGCAGTATTCCATGAGGCGGCTCATGGAGCCACTCTGAGCTCCGGGACTCCTCAACTCTCCCGGAGGATCTGCGCGGGATCGAGGCGCGCGGCGCGACGCGCGGGAACCAGGCAGGCGACAACAGCGACGGCGACGAGGACCGTCGGCACGCCTGCAATCGCCCGGAAATCCGTAGCCGTGACGCCGAACAGCAAGCTGGATAGCAAACGGCTCGCGAGCAGTGCCGCGCCGATTCCTACCGCAACGCCCACCGCAACGAACTCCAGACCGTGCAGCACGACCATGCGGCGGACGCGGGCCGGTTCGCCGCCGAGCGCCAGGCGGATTCCGATGTCGCGCGCGTGCTGCTGGACGAAGTACGCCATGACCCCGTAAATCCCGACAATCGAGAGGACGAGTGCCGTGATCGCGAACATGCCGATGAGGACACTGAGATAGCGGGGCTGTGATAACGCTTCGCCCATGAGGTCGTCGCCCGTCGCGAGATCCGTGACCGCGAGTTGAGGGTCGAGACCGGCGACCGCCTGGCGCAGCGATGCGGCGACGGACGAGGGCGCCCCTGCGGTGCGGACGACGAAGTAAGCGGCTGGAAGATCGACGAGTGGGTAGTAGACGGTTCCATCGTCGGTCGCGTCGAGCCCCATCCACTTGACGTTTCCAACCAGGCCCACCACCACGGTCCATGCGCAGGTCGTGCAGCCGCCTTCTTTGAAGCGCCGGCCGATCACTTCTGCACCGGGGAAGAACCGGTTGGCCCACGCGCGGTCGACCACGACGGAGTTGTCCTGGAGCGATCGTTCGTCGAGCAGCCGTCCGCGCTCCAGCCGCAGACCGACGGTTCGGAAGAAGTCCGGCGACGCGCCCACCCATGTGCAAACCGGCTGACCCTGTCCGGGAAGCGCCGGGCTGTCCTCGAGATCGAAATTGTTCCGGTTGCCACTGTCGCGCGGCGGCCGGCTGTCGGCGAGTGCCGCTGCCTCGACGCCGGGCAGGGCGCTGATCCGCTCGAGTGCGCGTTTCCAGAATGCCTGACGGTCGGCGCTCTGGCCGTAGCGTCCGGCCGGGAGCGACACGCTGGCCGTGAGCATGCGCGCCGTGGAGATCCCGACGTCGACCCTGGTGAGGCGGTCGAGGCTCGCTGTCATCAGCACCGCGGCAACGATGAGCGGCGTGGCGAGCGCAAACTCGGCGGCCACCAGCGCGCGCCGGAGACGACGGGTCGCGGGAGCGTCGCTCGCCGACCGACCGCCGGCGTTGAGGGCGCCCGTGATCTTCAAGCGTGAGCTGTGGATCGCCGGAACGAGACCGATCAGCAGGCCGCTCGCCAGCGTGAGCAGGCCGAGCCACGCGAGCTCTGCACCTCCCAGACGCACCTCGTCGATGCGCGGAATGTAGTCGCCGCCGTATCTCGTCACGAGCGCAATCGATCCCCGCGCAATCGCGGCACCAACGAGCGCGGCGGCAAGGCCGAGGACAGCGGTTTCGGCGAGCAGGTGCTGGAGCAGCCGGCCGCGCGACGCGCCGAGTGCGCCGCGAATCGCAAGTTCGCGCGTCCGGTTGAGCGCACGGGCGATGAGGAGGTTCACCGCGTTCGCGCACGCAATCAGGAGCACGCAGGCGACCGCACCCAAAAGAACCAGGAGCGTCGATCCAATGTTGCCGACCACGCGATCCTTCAGGTCCTGCACTCCCCACGTCGCCTTCTCGTCCTGGTAAGACGACCGCCAGATGGGAAACAGCCGCGCATTCGTCGCATGCAGCGTCTCGAGCGCTGCCGCGTGCGAGATGTCCGGGCGGACCCGTCCGAGCACCATCGTCATGAACGGACCCTTGCGCGTGGGCGTGGGCCAGTGCGCCGGCGTGAACACTGCCGTGCCGTGCTCGAAAGGTCCGACCGCGCGCTGCAGGACGCCGACGATGGTGTAGGGGGAACCATCGATGGTGATCGAACGTCCGAGCACCGCCGGATCTCCGCCGAAGCGCTGAGTCCAATAGCCGTAGGTCAACACCGCGGACCGGTCGCGGCGCTCATCGTCTGACGCGTCGAACAGCCGCCCGATCTGCGGCACCTGCCCGAGCAGCGGGAAGTACGATCCTGTAACGGACCTGGCAATGACGCGCTCTGCCTGGCCGTCGCCGCTCACCGTGACGCTGTTGGTCTGATACGCCGCGATGGCGCTGAATGCCGGATGATCGGCTTCGAGTGCGCGGTAATCCACGACCGACAGCCGGAAGTGATACGGCGGGGTGTCGGTGTAGATCCAGACGAGCGACGACGGGTCGGCGTAGGGCAGGTTGTTCACGAGCACGGCGCGGACGACGCTGATCATGGCGGTCGTCGCTCCGATCCCGATCCCGATCGTCAACACGATCGTGGCCGAGAGCGCGGGCACGCGCGCCAGGCTGCGAAGGCTGTAACCGAGGTCGCGCCAGAGATGCTGCATTGTGTTCCCCCGTGGGACGGACGCCTGCAGGCGGTCCATCACGAGATGCCAGGGATAGATGCGGCGTTGGCGCCGCAGCCATCGGTTCGCCGCGCGTTCACCGTCGTGCCGCCGCCTGACGTCGTACAACTCGGCGAGGTCGGCGTCGATGGAACGCCGATCCTGATCGCTGACGAGCAGACGCAGAAGCCACCGCATCTCAAATCTTGCGTGGTCCAAGCAGACGGCCGAGCCCCTGCCAGAGCCGGGCGTGCTCGGTCCGGTGTGCTTTGAGGGCGGCCAGGCCCTGTTTGGTCAGCTTGAAATACCGCCGCGGGCGTCCGCCTTCGGGCTCGTCGAGTCGAGAGACGACGAGCCCCTTGCGTTCGAGCCGCCGGAGCGCGATGAACACCGCGGCCTGTGCAACCGGCCGGTCCATCCGCTTCTCGAGCGCCAGCACGAGCGGCACGCTGTAGGTCTCCCCCTTCTCCCGCAGCATGGCCAGAAGCACGTGGAGCTCGAAGTGCTGAAGGGTGGCGGGCGTCATGAAGCTGCGGCAGTCTACCACTAACAGCGTTAGTCGTATTGACGGGGCGATTGGTTAGCTCCAGACCTTACCGGACGGCAAGAGCCGCCCCAACCGTCTCGGCCGTCCGGCCCGGCCATAGCACTCCTGCAGTTATCAAGGCGACTCGGCCGTAGGTGTCACACAAACGCAACTTTCAGTTGCGTTAGTTTCGCGCTACTATTGAGGGTCCGTGTCGCCCGTGAACGCCCGCTCTTCCGCAGTCCCGAAAAACCCCGTGAACCGCGTCGTGCGCCGCCGTCGTGTTGGCGGGCGCAGCGCACGCGTGGTGTCCGCCGTGCTGCGCAATACGTTGGAAGCGCTCGGGCAGCAGGGCTATGCCGGGCTTCGGGTGGACGAGATTGCCGAACGGTCCGGGGTCAACAAGACCACGATCTATCGGCGGTGGCCCACGCGGGCCCATCTGGTCATTGCCGCGCTGACCGACCTCGCCACGCCTCCGGTCGCGGTCGACACCGGCTACCTCGAGAGCGATCTCCGCGCCACATTCATGACGGCGACGACGCTCCGGGCGACGGCCGTGGGGCTCGGCGTCGTGCGCGCACTCATTGCGGAGCGCGGCCATCCGGAAGTCGATCGCGTGCTGGGCGAACTGCGCGAACGCCATCGCGCACCGGCGCGTTGCGTGCTCGAACATGCACGCCGCCGCGGCGATCTTCCCAGGCGTGTGGATATCGAGCTGTTGCTCGACGTGCTCACGGGCGCTGTCAACGCGCGGCTGCGCGAACGTCCCGGCCCGCTCGACTCGCAGTGGGTCGGGCGCGTCGTACGACTGGTTTTGTCAGGTGCGATCGCTGGTGGTCGCGCCAGGATTTGAGCTCTTCATGAAGACGACACTCGTGACCTTCTTTTTCGCTGCGACCGCGCTCGGCAGCCTGACGGCCTGCCACACCGAGAACGCTGCCGTCGCCGCACAGACTGCACCTCCAAGCGTTGCTGTCGTGTCCGTCGCGCCGGAGCCGGTCGCGATCACGGGCGAGTGGATCGCCACGCTGGACGGCACCGTCAACGCGCAGATCCGACCGCAGGTGTCGGGGTATCTCGTCCGGCGGACGTACCGGGAAGGCGCGTTCGTCCGCAAGGGAGACGAGCTGTTCGCAATCGATCGACGGCCGTTCGAAGCCGCGCTCAACCAGGCAACGGCGCGGCTCGCGGAAAGCCAGGCGCAGCTTGCGAAGGCGGAGCGCGATTTCGCACGCGACAAGCCGCTGGCCGATCAACGCGCGATCGCGCAGAGCCAGCTCGATAACGACGTCAGCGCCCGGGATGCCGCTCAGGCCGCGGTCTCGTCAGCGAAGGCCGCGGTCGAAGCCGCCCAGCTCAATGTCGGTTTCACGCGCGTGACCTCGCTCGTTGACGGCGTGGCGGGAATTGCCGTCGCCCAAATCGGCGACCTCGTCGGGCCGACTTCGGTTCTCACGACCGTCTCGCAGGTGAATCCGATCAAGGTGTACTTCCCGATCAGCGAACAGGAATACCTCGCGATTGCCGACCAGGTCCGCACGCCGGCTACGGCTGCGAAACTGTGGCAGGCCGGTGGTGGTCTCGCGCTCGTGCTGGCGGACGGTACGACGTATCCACACCATGGCTCGGTCGTTGCGGTCGATCGCGACATCGACCCGAAGATGGGCACGATCAGGGTCAGCGCGACGTTCCCGAACCCCGGCAACATCCTGCGGCCCGGCCAGTACGGCCGCGTGCGCGCCCAGACGGCCGTTCGGCAGAAAGCGCTGCTGGTGCCCCAGCGCGCCGTATCAGAGCTCCAGAACGGATTCCAGCTGCGGATCGTGACCGCCGACAGCAAGGTGGCGGTTCGAACCGTCACGCTGGGCGCGCGGATTGGCAACCGCTGGATAGTCGAGAAGGGTCTCCAGACGAACGATCGCGTGGTGGTGGATGCTCCTTCGTTGAAGGACGGCACGCTCGTCTCGCCCCATCCCGTAGCCCTCTCGACCGAGGCACCGTAAATGTCACGCTTCTTCATTCGTCGTCCGATCGTTGCTATCGTCATCGCGATCATCACCGTGCTCGGCGGCCTCGTTGCGATGTCAGGACTGCCGATCTCGCAGTTCCCGCAGATAGTCCCGCCGCAAATCCTCATCACGGGGCAGTACCCGGGAGCCGACGCGCTGACGATCGAGCAGGCCGTCGCGACGCCGCTCGAGCAGCAGATGAACGGCGTTGACGACATGCTCTACATGCAGTCGAGCAACGCCAACGATGGGACGATGACGCTTACCGTCACGTTCGATGTCGACACGCAGGCCAACATCGACCAGGTCAACGTCCAGAATCGAATGGCCCAGGCCCAGCCGAACCTTCCGCCCGAGGTGAGTCAGTTCGGGCTGACGATGCGGAAGGTGACGGGCCTGCCGATGCTCATCGTCTCCTTGTATTCGCCGAAGCAGACCTACGACGCCCTCTTTCTTGCCAACTACGCGAACATCAACATCCTCGACGCGCTCTACCGCGTACCTGGCGTCGGAGAAGCGCGCATCTTCGGCGCGGGCGACTATGCGATGCGGATCTGGGTCAAGCCGGAACGCCTCGCGCAACTCGGCCTGACGGTGCCGGATCTCAGCCGCGCCATCCAGCAGCAGAGCACGGTGAACCCTTCAGGCCAGGTCGGCGCCAACCCCGCTCCATCCGGGCAGGAGATGACCTACACGGTTCGCTCGAAGGGGCGCCTGCAGACGGAAGAGGAGTTCGGGAACATCGCTGTCCGCTCGAATCCCGACGGCTCCGTCGTTCGCATGCGCGACGTTGCGCGCATCGAGCTTGGCGCGCTCAACTATCAGCAGATCGGGCGGGTCAATGGCGAGTCCGGCTGCGCGATTGCTGTGTTCCAGGCGCCGGGATCCAACGCCCTGGCCGTGGCTCAGGGCGTGCGCGCGCAGATGGAGTCGCTCCGCGGCCGGTTTCCGCAGGACCTCGACTTCGGCTACACGCTCGACACGACGAGAGCCGTCTCTGAAGGCATTCGCGAGATCGTGATCACGCTCGGCGAAGCGATGGTGCTCGTCATTCTCGTGGTCTACGTGTTCCTCCAGAACTGGCGCGCAACGCTGATTCCCGCCGTTGCCGTACCCGTGTCGCTCATCGGCACGTTCATGGTGTTTCCCGCGCTCGGCTTTTCGCTGAACACCTTGTCGCTCTTTGGACTCGTCCTGGCAATCGGTCTCGTCGTCGACGATGCGATCGTCGTCGTGGAAGCGGTGGAGCACAACATCGAGCAGGGCATGGCTCCGCGGGATGCCACGGTGCGAGCGATGGAACAAGTGTCCGGCCCCGTCGTCAGCATCGCGTTGATCCTCGCGGCGGTCTTCGTTCCGGTCGCGTTCATGGGCGGCATCCAGGGCAGCCTGAACAAGCAGTTCGCGATCACGATCGCCATCTCCGTACTGATTTCCGCCTTCAACGCGCTGACGCTCTCGCCGGCGCTCGCGGCCATGTGGCTTCGGCCGCGCAAGGAAGGGCGACTGATGGGAGGGTTCTTCCGCGCCTTCAATCGCGCCTTCGGGAAAGCGTCGCGCGGATACGTGTCACTCAGTGGCGGTCTCATCCGCAAGGGGGCAGTCGGGATCGCGATCCTTGCCGGGTTTGCTGTTCTTGCGGGTTTGCTCGGACAGCGGTTGCCCACCAGCTTCGTGCCCGAGGAAGACTATGGGTACTTCCTGTTGAACGTGCAGCTACCCCCGGCGGCCTCTCTCCAGCGCACTGATGAAGTCTGCCGCAAGGTCGAGGGCATTCTCTCGAACACGGAAGGCCTTGGCGCCTACAACGCGATCGTCGGCTTCAGCCTGCTGACCCGTGTCACCGCGCCGAACAACGGCTTCTACTTCGTCGGGCTGAAGCCGTGGGCAGAGCGCCACGGCGACCTCGACGCGCGATCGATCGTCAATGGGCTGAATGCGACCTTCAGGAAAGAGATTCCCGAAGCGGTCGTCCTTGCCATCATGCCGCCGTCGATTCCCGGTCTCGGCTCCCAGGGCGGCTTCTCGTTCTGGCTGCAGGATCGATCCGGTGGAACAGTCGAGCATCTCGACCAGGCGTTGCAGAATTTCCTGACGGAGGCGCGCAAGCGCCCGGAACTCTCGGGCGTCACCTCCCCGTTCAGCGCTTCAACCCCCCAGGTGTATGTCGACGTGGATCGCGACAAGGTGCTCAAGCAGGGGATTGTCCTCACGGATGTCTACCAGACGATGCAGACGTTCCTCGGCGGGTTGTACGTGAACCAGTTCAACCGCTTCGGGCGTCAATGGCGCGTGTTCCTGCAGGCGGAAGGACAGGAGCGCACGAGCCCTGAAAACATCGCTCAGTTCTACGTGCGCAACAACGACGGCAACATGGTGCCGCTGTCGTCGCTCCAGACCGTGAAGCAGATGTTCGGTCCGCAGTACACGAACCGCTTCAATGTCTATCGTGCCGCGCAGGTCACGGGCGCGGCGGCTCCGGGCTACAGCTCCGGGCAGGCGCTCGACGCACTCGAGCAGGTTGCGAAGGCAACGCTTCCCGCCGACATCAGCTACGACTGGTCGGAGCTCGCCTACCAGGAGCGGAAGGCGGCCGGCAACGCGCCTCGATTGTTCGCCTTGTCCTTCATCTTCGTGTTCCTGATTCTTGCCGCGCTGTACGAGAGCTGGTCGCTGCCGTTCTCGGTGCTGCTCTCGGTTCCAATTGCGATCGTCGGCGCGTTCGCGGGTCTCCTGATGCGCCGGTTCGATTTCGACGTCTACGCGCAGGTCGGCGTCATCATGCTGATCGGTCTCGCGGCGAAGAACGCGATCCTGATCGTCGAGTTCGCAAAGGCGCGAAGCGAGGAAGGCAAAGATGTGATTACCGCCGCACTCGAGGGGGCGCAACTGCGCCTGCGGCCCATTCTGATGACGTCGTTCGCGTTCATCCTCGGCTGCGCGCCGCTGTGGATTGCGGCAGGGGCCGGCGCCGCGTCGCGGCGCATCCTCGGCACCGTTGTCGTGAGCGGCATGCTCGCCGCAACGCTGATTGGAATCTTCCTCATCCCGCTGCTCTACGTGCAGGTCGAGCAGCTTGCCACGCGCCGATCCCGCGAGCGCGCGACGCCGTTCACGCCGTCGCCGAAGCCGAGCGCATCATGACCCGACGATTGACGGTCATCGGCATCGCACTCGCTGGCGTGCTCTCCTCTGCCTGCCTCGTCGGACCGAACTACGTGAAGCCGACACTGCCCACACCGGACATCATCAGGGGCAGCGAACCGACCTCCCCCGATCCAGCAATTGCGGATGCGAAATGGTGGGAGGTTTTCCAGGACGAGCAGCTGCAGGGGCTCGTCCGCACCGCGCTCACGCAGAACGAGAACCTGCGGATCGCCGCGGCGCGCGTGCTCGAAGCCGAGGCGCAACTCGGAATCACCCGCG
>Ga0136846_1230313_pt1 | contig 13618 bp, 14 predicted proteins | sample HopSoiMetagenom2_FD_96841 | JGI IMG/M metagenome (GOLD analysis project Ga0136846, IMG submission 96841) | Grasslands soil microbial communities from Hopland, California, USA - 2 Assembly 2016 (version 4) | ecosystem: Environmental > Terrestrial > Soil > Grasslands | place: USA: Hopland... | reverse complement strand
TGCGTGCGGCGATCGCCGATAGGAACACGCAGGGATTCGGCGAATGGCCGCCGTAGTCGTAGAACGAATGCTCCACCGTCTTGATGCTGTTGTAGCCGAGCTCGTCGGCGCGCGCGGCGAGCCGCAGGCACTGGTCGTAGTAGTCCGCCGTGCTGCTGTCTTCGGGGCGGAACGACGGAAAGAAATTGATACCGAATTTCATCCGACGGTTCATCGCCTGCCTTTCCAGGTCTCGAGCAGCGACGCGCGCATGAGGAAGCGTTTGTGCTTCACCGGATCGTCGGCCATGGCGCGCAGCTCGTCGAAGCGCTTCTCGCGCGCCGACGGCTCGCGCTCCTCCAGCCGCTTCTTGTTGGCGATCGTCTGTTCCTGCACGTACTCGATGTTGAGCGGACGGCGCACGCGCTCGTATTCGTCCAAATCGCCGCCGTCGATCAGGTTCGCGAGATGCCACGCCTCGTGGATGCCGGAATTGAGTCCGAGGCCGCCGATGGGATTGTTGACGTGCGCGGCATCGCCGCACAGGAACACGCGGCCCTTGCGGAACTCCTTGGCGACGCGTTGGTGCACCTTGTAGAGATTGAGGTGCAGGTATTCGCGCTCGCCCTGCGGCACATGGATGCGTCCCAGTCGCGAGCGCACGCTGGCGTCGGACAGGGCCTCCTCGTCGGTTTCGTCCTCGCGCGTGTTGTACACCGCGCGCCAGCGCCCTTTGAGATCGTCGCCAGCGACCTTGAAGAGGTTGGTCCACTCGACGGGATCAGCCATGTAGTCGCGGAAGCAGCAGCCGAGCGCGGCGGCAAAATCGAACTTGGTGGTGATGACGAGGAAGCGCTCGGGCCAGGTGAAGCCTTCGAACTCGATGCCAAGGCTCTTGCGCACCGTACTGCGCCCGCCGTCGCAGCCGATGACGTAGTCGGCACGAAACTTCTCGCTGCTGGTCTCGAGCGTCACCCCGTCCGCATCCTGGGCAAGCCCGGTAACGCGGGTGCCCATCAACACCTTGGTGCCCGTCGCCTTCAGCCGCTCGATGCCCATCAGCGCGAGCTTGTGCTGCTCGGTCTGCACCACATACGGGTAGCGCGTTTCGTCCTTCAGGCGCTCGAAGTCGAACTCGGCGACGAGTCGCAGGCTGGGCCGGTCCCAAAACTGGAACGTGCGCGCAACCAGACCCTTGGCGATGTACTCGTCGATGAGGCCGAGCTCCTCGAGGATCTCGAGGGTCGGTGGCTGCGTGGTGGAGGCCCGCGGCGCGTCGTTCACGCGCTCCTCGGCCTCGAGGAGCGTCACGTGGTGGCCGCGACGGGCGCATGCGAGCGCGGCGACCGTGCCGACGGGGCCCGCACCGACGACGACGATGTTTCGACCGCGCATGGGAAGGCGCCGATTATACTGAGCCGCTCGTGGAAGCCTTCCGTCTAGGAGCGAAAGAAGCCGCGCGCCTCATCGAGCGCGGCGAACTGAGCGCAGAAACGCTCGTCAGGAGCTGCCGCGAGCGCATCGCCGAGCGCGAGCCACAGGTCCAAGCCTGGACGTACGTCGCCGAATCGGCTGCAAAAGTCGCGCATGGTCCCCTGTTTGGTGTGCCGGTCGGCGTGAAGGACATCTTCGACACGCACGACATGCCGACGGAATATGGCTCGCCGATCTACAAGGGGCACCGTCCGCGCGCCGATTCCGCCGCCGTCGCCCTTACGCGACGCGCCGGCGGCACGATCCTCGGCAAGACCGTCACGGCCGAGTTCGCGACCTTCGTCCCCCGCGGCACGCGCAACCCGCACGACCTTTCGCGCACGCCCGGCGGGTCGTCGAGCGGCTCGGCTGCCGCCGTTGCGGATTTCATGGCGCCGCTCGCCTTCGCTACCCAGACCGCCGGCTCCCTCATCCGCCCCGCCTCGTACTGCGGCATCTTCGGCTACAAGCCCACTTTCAACACCATCGCGCGCGGCGGAATGAAGCCGGGCGGCGACTCGCTCGACACTATTGGCGTTTACGGCCGCAGCGTGGAGGACGTGGCTTTTTTCGCCGGCGCGCTGACGAATCGCGCCGATCTCGAAAATCTCGTCGAGCGCCCGCCGCGCATCGGCCTGTGCCGCACGAACGAATGGGATCTCGTGCAGCCGGAGATGCGAAAGGCTTTCGAAGACGCCGGACGCGCCGTAGGGGCGCGCGAATTCGAGCTGCCGGGCCGTTTCCGAGGCCTGCGCGAGAGCCACACTGCCATCCTCTGGTACGAGATCGCACGCAGCCTCGCCGACGAATTCGAGCGCTTCCCCGACCAGATGGATCCGATGTTGCGGCAGCGCTGCGCCGACGGCTTCGCCGTCGATCCGAGCAAATACCTTCGCGCCCAGCAGCATGCCGCGGAATGCCGCGCGCATTTCGCCGAAGCGCTCGGCGACTACGATGTGCTCGTCGCTCCGGCGGCGACGAGCGAAGCGCCGCAAGGCATCGCCTCCACCGGCGATGTGGCGATGAACGTCGTATGGACCCTGCTGCACACGCCGGCGGTCGCGGTTCCGGCGGCGACGAGCCCCAAGGGGATGCCGCTTGGCATCCAGGTCATCGGACGGATCGGCGACGACGCGCGCACGCTCGCGTGCGCGCGCTGGATTGCGGAAAGGATGAAATGAAAGCTTTGATTTTGGCGCTGCTCTTTCCCATCGCTGCCTGGGCGCAGTCCTGGCCGCAGAAGCCGGTGAAAATCATCGTCCCCTTCCCGCCCGGCGGCGTGACCGACGCGATCGCGCGCATCACGGCGGACTGGCTTTCGCAGCGGCTCGGCCATCCGGTCGTGCCGGAAAACCGGCCCGGCGCGAGCGGCGCGCTCGCCGCCGAACTGGTCGCGCGCGCCGACCCCGACGGCTACACGCTGCTCTCGGCCGCCACGCCGCAACTCGCGGTCGTGCCGTACGTGCAGCAGATCAACTACGACCCGGTGAAGGATTTCGCTCCCGTCTCCATCGTCGGCACCAACGCGTTCGCCCTCGGCTGCAACGACAAGACGCCCGTGCGCACGCTTACCGAGCTGGTGGACTACGCGAAGGCGCGTCCGGGCCAGCTCAACTTCGCCTCGCCGGGCGTCGGATCGGTGGGCCACCTGACCATGGCGCTGTTCCTCGCGCGCGCCGGGCTCAAGATGGAGGCGGTGCTCTACAAGGGCGGCGGGCCGGCGATGGTCGACGTGGTGGCCGGCCATGTGAACTGCTATTTCGGCAACTACAACGAGCTGATCCCGCATTCCGGCTCCGGCGGCAAGATACGCATCCTCGCCACCTCGGGCGAGACGCGGGCACGCCAGCTGCCCAACGTGCCGACCGTCGCCGAACAAGGCTTTGCGGGCTTCCGTACCGGGACGTGGAACGGCACCGTGGCGCCGGCTGGCACGCCGCGCGAGATCGTAGAGCGCATCGCGCGGGAGATCGCCCTCGGCTGCAAGGACGCCGGCTTCGTCGGTCGGCTCGACAAGATCGGCGTCGACGCGATCTGCAGCACGCCGGCACAGTTCCAGCAAGCCATTGCCGAGGACCTCAAGCTCTGGAAGGAAGCGGTCGCCGTCGCCGGGATGAAACCGCAATGACCCTGCGCGTTGCCATCCCCGATCTCATCTCGCCTTCCTATTTCCCGGCCATTGCGGCGGTGGAAATGGGCTTCCTGCCTGGCGCCACGCTGGAGCTGCTCTACCCGGTCACCAAGACCTACGAGCAGCTGCGCGATGGCCAGCTCGATTTCGTCGGCGGCGCCGCGCACGCCGCGCTCTATGCGTTCAAGGACTGGCGAGGCGGCCGCCTGCTGTGCGCGCTTGCCCAGCACATGTACTGGTTCCTCGTCGTACGCAAAGATCTCAACCCCAAGCGCGGCGACCTTTCAATCCTGCGTGGGTTGCGAATTGGCGCCGCGCCAGGCCCCGTGGATGGGCTGAAGCAGATGCTCAAGCGCGCGGGCATCGCGGACGTGCAGGTCGGCCCGGTGCCCGGCGCGATCGGCGAAAAGGCTTCCTTCGGCCTCATGGCGGCGAAAGCCCTGCAGGAGGGCAAGCTCGACGGTTTCTGGGCGAACGGCATGGGGATGGAGGTCGCCGTGCGCGAGGGCTTCGGCGCGGTGCTGCTCGATGCGCGGCGCGATGGCACCGCCGAGATGAAGGGCTACACGTTCCCGGCGCTCGCCTGCACTGAGAAGACGATCCGCGAGCGGCCGGAAGTGGCGCGCGCGGCCATCAAAGCCATCAAGCAGGCGCAGCAGGCACTGAAGGCGGATCCGAACCGGGCGACGGCCATCGGCCGCAAGCTCTTTCCGCCGCAGGAGGCGTCGCTCATCGCCGAGCTTATCCGGCGCGACGCATCCTTCTACGAGCCGGATATCTCGCCGCAGACGGTTCAGTCGATGAACCAGTTCGCGCTCGACCTCGGGCTCCTATCGCGCCCGGTCGACTATGGAGACGTGGTATGGAGCGGCTGAAGGGCAAGGTCGCGATCGTCACCGGCGCCGGCGGCGGCATCGGCAAGGCGCTCGCCACGCGCCTCGCGCACGATGGCGCCGCCGTGGTCATCGCCGACCTGCGCAACTTCGATACCGCCGCGGCCGAGATCGCCCGATCGACGGGAGCGCGCACCCTCGGCCTGCAGGTGGATGTAGCGAGCGAGCGCGATGTGGAACGCATGGCCTTAGAAGCCGCGAAAGCGTTCGGCCGCATCGACATCCTGGTGAACAATGCCGCCCTCTTCAGTGCCCTCGAGCTCAAGCCGTTCGAGAAGATCCCGGCGGACGAATGGCGCAAGGTTATGGAGGTCAACACGCTCGGCGTGTTCCTCTGCTGCCGGGCATGCGCGCCGCACATGCGCAAGGGCCGCTATGGCCGCATCATCAACCTCGCTTCGGGCGCGCCGCTGAAAGGCGTGCCGCTCTTCCTGCACTACATCGCGAGCAAGGGTGCGGTGATCGCCATGACGCGCGGCCTCGCGCGCGAGCTCGGGGCGGACGGCATCACGGTGAACGCGCTTGCGCCCGGCTTCACCCTGTCGGAGAGCGTCGCCGGCATCGAGGCCCACCGTCGCGCCGGCGAGGTGACCAAGATGACGCGCGCCATCAAGCGCGACGAGACGCCCGAGGACCTGGTCGGCGCGGTCAGCTTCCTCGCGAGCGAGGATGCGGCGTTCATCACCGGCCAGACGCTCGTCGTGGACGGTGGCTCGGCGATGCTGTGAGAAATGGGGTCAGATCAACATTAACGGACAGAGAGCCTAGTTTGGCCCGGCGTCCGAAAATCTTGATCTGACCCCAATTAATTGATTTCCGCCGCGCGGCGGACGCTCCAGATCATCGACGAGCGGATCAGGAAGTCGCGCGCGGCGTCGCGGTCGGCGGCGATGCGGAGCAGCTCGTCGAACGTCTTCTCGCGCTTCGCCCGGTCGGGCTCTTCCAGCATCTTCTTGTTGCCGATCGACTGCGTCTGCACGAAGTCGATGTTGGCGGTGCGGCGCTTCCTCACGTAGAGGTCGAGCAGCGCTTCTTCGGCCTCGCCGCGGCACACCTTGCCGAGGTAGTCGGCGAGCAGGATCGCATCGTGCAAGCCGCCGTTCAATCCGAACGCACCGAGCGGGTTGTTGAGGTGCGCCGCGTCGCCGGCGAGGACGATGCGCCCCTGGCGCCACTCCTTCGCCACGCGCTGATGTACGCGATAGATGCCCTTGTATGGGACGTCATAAGGTTGCGCGCGTTTCATGAAGCGCTGCATGCGCGCCTCGACGGCGCCGGGGGCGAGGATTTCCGCCTCGTCCTCGTCCGGGTGCACGGGGAAGGCGAGCCGCCAGAGCCCCGGCATGTGGAACACCGCCGCCCATTCGCGCGGGTCGGCGACGTAGGCGTTGGAGGTGAAGCCCTGCTGGTGGAAGTCGGCGTGCGTGCTGATGACCACGAAGCGTTCCGGCCAGGTGAAGCCCTCGAACTCCGTGCCCATCAGCTTCCTGACCGTGCTGCGCCCGCCGTCGCAGCCGATGAGCCACGGCGTGTCGAAGTTCTCGCTGGTGGTCTTCACCGCCACCAGGTCGCCCTTCTGCGTCGCCTCGAGGAGCTGCGTCGAGAAGTACACCATGGCGTGCGGGAACTGCTGCAGCTTCTCGAACAGAATGGGCGTGAGCTTGTGCTGCTCGAGGTGGAAGCGGTACGGAAAGGGGGTGACGTCCGCGATGAGACCGAGGTCCCATTCGACGATCACGCCTTTCTCGCGGTCGCGGATTTGCCAGCGCGGCACCGGGATGCCATGTTTCTCCATCTCGGCGGTAACGCCGAAGGCCGCAAGCATCTCGAGCGTCGGCGGATGGTAAGAGCCCGCGCGCTGGTCGACCGTCAGCGCCGGCTCCTGCTCGATCACCTGCACCGGGATGCCTTGGTGGGCGAGCGACAGGGCCGTGGCAAGCCCCACCGGCCCCGCGCCCACGATAGTGATCGGCTTCATGCCTTGAAGAAGCCGCGCGGCGCGCTGTGCAGCCGCTCGAAGCCCGTCTTCGTCACCCGGATCAGCTCGCCGACCTGCACGCCCGCGGGCTTGTCGCGTGCGATCACGTTCGGCTGCACCACGACCGTCATGTTTTCCTCCAGTGTCATCTTCGGCAGCGGCCCGGCCGGCCGGCTGCGCGTGCCCAGGATCGGCGGGAAATATCCGCCGCCAAAGCCGTGCATCAGGTCGTCGCACACGGTGAAACCGCGCTCCTCGATGAGCGATGCGGCTTGCAGAATTTCGTCCATCGTCGTGCCGTGGCGCACCGCCTTCGTCACTGCGTCGAAGGCGGCTTCCGCCGTCGCATGCAGATCGCGGTAGAGCGGCGTCGGATCCGTCCCGACGCTAAATGTGCGCAGCACCTGTCCCGAGTAATCCCAGAAGCTGCCCGACAGCTCGCAGAACACGACATCGCCCTTTTCCACCTTGCGCGCCGAGTGGAACTGCGGCGGCACGAAGAGATCCGGCTTCGCCATCGGCGTCACGCCGATGTAGTGGATGAACGTGGTGCCGCCTTCGCCGACGTAGGCGCGCTCGACCAGGTTGCCGAGCTCGCGCTCGGTGAGCCCGGGGCGAGTTCCTTCCAGCAAGGACTTGAAGCCGGCATCGCTGAACGCGGCGCCGATCCTCAGCCAGTCGATCTCTTCCTCCGACTTGATCAGCCGCAGCCGCACGTAGTCCGCGTCGAGCTCGACCACGGTGAATTCCTTTTCCAGCTCGCGCACCTTGCGCGCGACGAGCGGGCCCATGAGGCCGAGCTTCTTGGCGCCGCGTTTTTTCAGCTCCGCGATGGTTAATGCCATGCCGCGATGCTCGCCCCAGCGGACATCGACTCCCTTCGCCAGCTTCTTCGCCAGCGGGAAGTGGTTGTACCACTCGACGTGCAGGGTCATCTTCTCGCCGGGCTTGAAGACGACGTAGGCCTCCACCGTGCCCGGCCACCCGGTGACCCACTGCGGCGCGTTGCCAGTGCGGTGATCCGTGACGATGAGGAGGTGATCGACGCCCGCCTTCTCCATCACCGCCTGCAGGGCGCGGTGGCGACGCGCGTACTCCGCATCTGAAAAACGGGGGTACTCCCGCGCGACGATCGCGCGCAGGCGCGGTTCGAGGTCGAGCATGATGCCTAGCGGGGCACCGGGGAGGACTGGTGATCGACGATCATCCATCTCCCGCCGCGGTTGCGGTACGTCAGGCTGTAGCGAGATGGCATGGTGGTCGCTTGACCGTCGCGCATTTCGAACAGCGTCAGGGTCCCGCTGTCGATGGCGGTATCGCCCAGCACGCGGATCGAGCGCTCGCCGAGCGCGGCGCGCTGCGTCGAGCGCTTCGCCATCGTCTGGTAGTAGTCGGCGATGGCTGCCGCGCCGATCCTTGGCTTCGCTTCGCTCGCGTCCGTGAGGAACGCTTCGCCGTCATAGAGCGAGGCCATGCGTGCCGCGTCGCGGCTATTGAAGGCATCGAGCCAGGCGGACGTCGCCGCGGCGACCTGGTCGCGCGCAGGATCACCCATGGCCGGTGCCGCGGCGACGGCGGCCGCCGCGAGCGCTACCTTGCCTGGGTCGTAGTCGATGCGGCGGTTGCCGCGCTGGATCGAGTCGCGCACCACCGGCGCCGCGGACGCCGCATCCAGCGCCTGGATCCTCACGCAATCCGCGGTCGGCGAGATCATGAAGAACGCCTTCGTATTGGCACGGAAGTCGTAGGCGAGGTGGCTTTCGTCGTAGCCGCCGGTCGCCTTCGGGCAGTGGATGACGAGCGCCGATGTCTCCGGCGGCACCTGCAGCGTGGCGCGCTCGCCGTTGCGCACATCGGATACCGGCCGCCCGTCGACCATGATGTAGAACGTCCAGTCGTCGGCGATGATCGACTTCGGCCGCACGACGGTGACCTCGGCCGCATTGGCAGCGGCGCAGGCGCAGAGCGCTAGGGCAGCGAAGAGCCTCATTCCTGCGCCGGCGCCTTGGGAACCCAGATGACGAGCACGTTGGCGATCACGATGGTGAACGCGAGGAAGTAGAACGTGGCGAGGAGACCGTAGCGATCGGCGATCATGCCGCCGAAGTACGGTCCAAGCGCGCCGCCCACCGCTTGCGCACCGAAGAGGACGCCGATGCTCGAGCCGCCCATGTTCTTCGGCGTAATGTCCAGCAGCCAGGCCTGGATCACCGGGCGCGTCGCGTAGAGGAAGAAGCCGAGGATGGCGATGAGCGCGATGAAGATCGGGGAGCCGCCGGCGAGCGCCATGAAGACGAGCACCACCGCGCTGGACAGCATGCTCGCCATCAGGATCTGCTTGCGCCCCATGCTGTCGGAAAGATGTCCGGCCACCGGCGCCGCGGCAAAACCGGCCGCCTGTACGGCAAAAAGACACGCGCCCACCCAGACGGGCGAGTAGCCCATGTCACGCGCGAGGTAGACCGGCAGGAACGTCAGCAGCGCGGACTGGGTCATCGTGCGGAAAGCCGATCCTGTCGAGAGCAGCACGAGCGAGCGATTGCGCAGCAGGACCTTCAGTCCATCGAGATACTGGGCGAGGGTCTGTCCTTCGCCCGGCGTCTTTTTGCCGCCGAGCCGGATCGTGCCGAGGAAAGCGAACATGAGCGCCGCCACGACGAGCCCGGGCGCGACGTTCATGACCACCACCTCGCGCCATGAGAAGAAAGTGAGCGCGGCGCCGATCACGATCGGCGCAATGGCGTCGCCGACGTTGCCGCCCATGCCGTGCAGCGAAAGCACCAGCCCCTTGCGCTCCGGATAACGCTGCCCGAGCGTCGGGATCGCGGTCGGATGCCACAAGCTGTTACCGAAGCCGACCAGCGCAATGCAGACGAGCAGCATCGCGTAGCTGTGCGTGAAGCTGATGAGGAGGTAAGGAAAACCCACCCAGAAGAGGGAAACCGCCATCAGCAGGCCCTTGCGCCCGACGGTGTCGACCACCATGCCGCCCGGAATGTTGGCCACCGCGGAGGCGATGTACTGGCAGGTCATGATCAGCCCGATCTGGCTGTACGACAGGCCGAGCTCGTTGCCGATGAGCGGCAGCAGCAGGTAGAAGGTGGCCGGATACCAGTGCGTGAGGCCGTGGCCGATGGTGATCAGCCATAGCTCGCGCCACGGATGCCGCGCGACCGAGGGGTTTTCGGCCGCGAGGACTGAACTCAAGCCGGCACCTTCGACTTGCCTTTGAGGTACTGCTCGACGAGCTCCGCAGTGAGCGTGACGTTGGGGTCGTACTCCGGGCAATTCTCGACCTGCTCCAGGTCGTTGAGCCCGCACGCCTTGTAGATCCGGTTGGTGCAGCTAATCAACCTCACCGGCCGGTTCGGGTCGGCGTTGAAGTGCTGGTGGATGGTATTGGGCGGAATGTAGATCACGTCGCCCGCTTCCCACTCGTAGCGCTTCACCTCGGCCTGCGGCTTCCAGTGGTAGGTGTCGGTGATCTCGACATCGCAGTCCTGGTGCAAGTCGTAGCCGCGACCCTCGAGCACGTACACGCACTCCTCGGCGAGATGGCGATGCTTTCCCGAGCGGCTGCCCGGCGGGATGATCTCCATATAGGCGTCGACCGTCTCCATGCGCGTATTCATGCCTTCGTTCAGCAGGTGCTTGAGGAGCCCCTGGCGCGACATCTCCCACGGCATATCTTCCGGCGTAACGACCTTCTTGCGCTTGGCGTTGCGCGCCGGTGCGCTCGTTGCGTCGTCGAGGAGCGCCTGATAGAGCTTCTTGTTCTGGGTGCCTTTGCGCCAAGCTTTGGATTCGTCCCAGGCCATGGTCATTCCTCGTGGTTGTAGTTCTGCTCCGCCTCGCGCGCCGCATGGGCCGGCGCGCCGGGGGCGGGCTGCGTCGGGCGCGGCTCGACCAAGTGCTGGAACAGCATGTTCATGAACATGAACATCGGCTTCGTCTTGATGACGAGCGCGCGCGCCGGCTTGTCCGGGCTCGCGTTGAAGTGCTGGTGCACGCAGTTGTTGTGCACGATCGCCACGTCGCCAGCCTTCCAGTCGTAGCGCACGCCGTCGTGGATCTCGTAGCCCACGCCGTCGAGGATGTAGAACGCCGCCTCGTTCACGTGCCCGTGCTTCTGCGACTTGCCGCCGGGTGCGTATTCCTCGAGGTGGAGGTGGAACATCTGCGAGATGCCGTCCTTCGGCTCGACGTAGTGGCGGCTATAAGTCTGCGGCCCGTCTACGAACTTGAGATCTTTCGCCCTGCGCACCCGCGGCATCGAGCGCAGGCGCTTCAACTCATCCTTCAGGCTGTACTGCCCCTGGATGCCGCGTACGAAGACGCGGTCTTTCTTGCTGTGATAGTGCGACTCGGTGCCCTTGGCCGGCGCTTCCACCGGTATGTCTTTGACTTTAGTGTCCATCACCATAACCTTTCGCCACTTTCCAGTTTCGCCAGCATCTCGTGCTGGAACTCAGGCGGCCCGAAGCCGAAGCGCTCGCCCGCCCGCTCGTAAAAGAACGGCGCGCCGCGCTCCAGGCTGAAGCCGCGCATCCAGGCGAGCAGCGGCTCGTCCGGGTCGCGCCCCGCGGACTTCAGGATGTATGCGGGACGGCCGCGCCATTGCGTGCGCACGATCATCACGCCGAGCCGATCGGGCCGGAATGAATCGGGAAACGGACTGCCGGCCGCCAGCCAGCCGCACACGAACCGCCGGCAAGGATCCTGCGGCCGCTCCTCGTAGATCGTGCAGGAGCCCTCGCCGCGGAAGTGGCACGGCACGCCCGGCTTCATTTCGTGGCCGCGGATGGTGCCCTCGACCCAGCCATCGCAGCACGCCGTGCACGTGCCGCACTGGCGTTCCACCGCCTTCACCGGAATCGTGGTGCCACAGCACTTCTTGTATTTTTTGCCGCTGCCGCAAGGACATGGATCGTTGCGTCCGACTTGCATTTCGCGGCGCTCAGTATACTCGTCCCACATCGGCGAATCTCTTTCGGCATAGCAGAACATGACCGTTTACGCGGTCGTCCTCCTCTCGGTCCTGAATTCCATTGCCCAGCGCGGCAGCAAGGTCGCGGTGTCGCTGTACTCGCTCGAGCTCGGCGCGAGCGCTGCCGCCGTCGGCGTGCTCGCCGCGCTGTTCGCACTGTTCCCGCTCCTCCTCGCGGTGCACGCCGGGCGCGTCTCCGACCGCTTCGGGGTGCGCATGCCGATGGTGGCCGGCGGACTCGTCATGGTGGTAGGACTTGCCATTCCGCTCATTTTTCCCCGCAGCCTGGCCTGCCTATTCGTCTGCCCGGCGCTGATCGGCCTCGGCCACATTTACTTCCACGTGTCGGTGCACAACCTGGTCGGCGCCCTCGGCGATGCGCATCGCACGAAGAACTTCGCCACCTTTTCCCTCGGCAGCTCGATTGCGGCGGCGATCGGGCCTTCGGCAGCGGGATTCGGCATTCAGTTCGGCGGCTTCGCGAGCGCCTTTATCGTCCTCGCGCTCGCGGCCGCAGCGTCGGCCCTCTATCTCCTCTTCCAACCGATGCCGCGGGCGAGGCACCATGAGGCGGAAACGGCTCGCAGCGCGTTCGATCTCCTCGCGATCCCGGCTCTGCGCCGCACGCTCATCATGAGCGGCGTCGCGCTCACCGGCATCGAGCTCTTCTCGTTCTACCTGCCGATCTATGGCCGCTCGATCGGCCTCTCGCCCGCCGCGATCGGCATGATTCTCTCGAGCTACGCCGTTGCCGGTTTCCTGGTGCGCGCGGTCATGCATCGTCTCGCGCAGCGATACACGGAGATCGGCGTACTGACCGCGTCGCTCTTCCTCGCCGCGCTCGCCTACTTCCTCGTGCCGGGGCTGGGCGACGGCGTGTTGCTCGCCGCAGCCGCGTTCACGCTCGGCCTCGCACTCGGCTCGGCGCAGCCGCTCACCATCATCCTGACCTACAACTACGCCCCGGCGGGTCGTTCGGGAGAAGCGCTCGGCATGCGCATCATGGCGAACAAGGTGACGCAGATCGCAGTGCCGCTCGCCTTCGGCGGCTTCGGCGCGGCGATGGGCGCGGCGCCGGTGTTTCTCGCCACGGGGGCATTCCTGCTGGTGGCGGGTGTCATTTCCTGGAGGGGAAAAGCCGATGCAGCTCTCGCTCGCACTGTTGGTCGCACTTAACACTGCCTCGGCGCAGGAATCGGTCGAGCGAGGCCGCACGGCATTCATGCAGATGGGATGCTATGCGTGCCACGGCACTATGGGCCAGGGAGGCGAGCGCGGCGCGGGCCCGAAGCTCGCGCCGAATCCTTTCCCCTACGAAGCATTCGCGTTCCAGACACGCCGGCCGCGCGCCAACATGCCGCGCTATCCGCAGGAGTACCTCAGCGACGCCCAGCTAGCGGACATCTACAGCTACATCAGCTCGATCAAGCCCGGGCCGGCTGCGAAGGACATTCCGCTGCTTAGAGCCGATTAGCGCGCCTGGCAGACCACGTCGACGAGCGCCGGCGCGCCGCGCTTCACCGCCTTTAATGCGCGACCGATCGCGCCGCCGAGTTGGGCCGGATCGGTGATCGGTCCTTCGGACCAGACGCCGTAGGCGGCGGCGAGCTTGGCGAAGTCCACGTTCGGATTATCGATCGTCGTACCGATCGCATACGTGTCGGGCCTGCGCTTGTGCACGGCCGCCATGCGCTGCAGATGCATCACTTCCTGGTGGTAGGCGCGGTTGTTGTGCATTACGAAAAGTATCGGGATCTTGTGATGCGCCGCTGTCCACAGCGCGCCCGGCGCGTAGAGCATGTCGCCGTCCGGCTGGAACGTGACCGACAACAGCCCTTTCTGCTTGTTGGCGAGCGCCGCCCCGACCGCGCCCGGTAACGCGTAGCCGACACCTTGTCCTCCCGAGCCGCCGAGCATCTGGTGATGCTGAGTCACCGGCCACAGGCGTCTCGCCCACGTCACGCGATCGCTTACCACGAGCGACCACGGGTCGTTCTTGATCTGGCCCCACAGCTCAGCGGTGAGACGCGCCGTGGTTACCGGGCTCGCGTCCCAGGCGAGCGCAGCCGCTTCGCGTGCCCGTGCACGCATCTGCTCGTGATCCTTGCGCAGCTTGTCGGCTCGTCCCTGCGCTCTCGGGCCGCCGGCGCGCTTCACTTCCTCGATGAGCGCCGGCA
>Ga0136846_1238448_pt1 | contig 13623 bp, 11 predicted proteins | sample HopSoiMetagenom2_FD_96841 | JGI IMG/M metagenome (GOLD analysis project Ga0136846, IMG submission 96841) | Grasslands soil microbial communities from Hopland, California, USA - 2 Assembly 2016 (version 4) | ecosystem: Environmental > Terrestrial > Soil > Grasslands | place: USA: Hopland... | reverse complement strand
CTGTGGGACAAGCGCATCGACCGCGAGGCGCAGGCCCAGTTCGGCGAGGCCAAGGTGCCAATGCAACCGTACGTCTACCAGACCAAGGTCTGAGAGGCTGACCTGCAATTCACCGAACGCTGCTCGTGAGCGACGCCGCGAAAGCCCTGGAGGCATCGGAACTTCCGGTACCCGACATGCCGCCGCCCCCTGCGGATGTGCTGCCCCAAGCGGTGGACCGCGTTGCCATGGCCCGCCTGTATGGCGAGCCCTTGTTTGCGATGCCGCAGGATCTGTACATCCCGCCGGATGCGCTCGAGGTCTTTCTCGAAGCCTTCGAAGGGCCACTGGACCTGCTGCTGTACCTGATCCGCAAGCAGAACTTCAACATCCTCGACATTCCGCTGGCCGATGTGACGCGCCAGTACCTGGCCTACGTCGACCAAATCCGCAAGACCAACCTCGAACTGGCGAGCGAATACCTCTTGATGGCGGCGATGCTGATCGAGATCAAGTCGCGCATGCTGCTGCCGCCCAAGAAGACGCCGGACGGGCAGGAACCCGAAGACCCGCGCGCCGAACTTGTGCGGCGGCTCATCGAGTACGAACAGATCAAGCTGGCCGCGGCGAGGCTCGACGGTTTGCCCGTGCTGGGCCGCGACTTCCTGCGGGCGCAGGTGGTCATCGAACAGTCGCTCACACCACGTTTTCCGGACGTCCACACGGACGAGCTTCGCGCGGCTTGGCAGGACATTCTTCGCCGCGCGAAGCTCAACCAGCACCACACCATCACCCGCGAGCAGTTGTCGGTGCGCGAACACATGAGCATCGTTCTGCGCACCTTGCAGGGCCGCAAGTTCGTCGAGTTCGAAGAACTCTTCGACGTCACGCGTGGCACGCCGGTCCTGGTGGTCACCTTTATTGCCATGCTGGAGCTAGCGCGCGAGCGGCTGCTGGAGATCACACAGGCCGAGGCGTTCGCGCCGATTTACGTTCGGCTGGCCTATCAGCCCTCTTGATCGGCAGTCAAATTACGACAATTGCGGCTTATGAAGCCCGCCCCTACGAATACCCTGAAAGCCGCTTCGGGCGGCGTATCAAATGAAACAAGCACCCATTGAATTTCATCGTCCCGCTGCTCGCTCTGCCGTCGTCCGCTGGCGCACCGAAGATGTCGAAGCGCTGTTCGACTTGCCGTTCAACGAGCTGATGTTCCGCGCGCAGTCGGTGCACCGCGAGCACTTCAATCCGAGCGAAGTGCAGCTGTCCACGCTGCTGTCTATCAAGACCGGCGGCTGCCCCGAGAACTGTGCGTATTGCCCGCAGTCGGTTCACTTCGACACGCCGGTCGAAGCCACTGCGCTGATGAAACTCGACGCCGTGCTCGACGCGGCCAAGCGCGCCAAGGAAGCCGGTGCGACGCGCTTCTGCATGGGCGCCGCATGGCGCGGGCCGAAGGATCGTGACATCGAGAAGGTGGCCGAGCTGGTGAGCGGGGTGAAGGCGCTGGGCCTGGAAACCTGTGCCACGCTGGGCATGCTCGACGTGGGCCATGCCGAGACGCTGCGCGACGCGGGTCTCGACTATTACAACCACAACATCGACAGCGCACCTGACAAATACGCCGACATCATTACCACGCGGCAGTTCGATGACCGCCTCGACACGCTGCGGAAGGTGCGTGGGGCGGGCGTCAAGGTGTGCTGCGGCGGCATTGTGGGCATGGGCGAATCGCGCTCGCAGCGTGCGGCGCTCATCGCAGAGCTGGCCAATATGGAACCCTACCCCGAGTCAGTGCCCATCAACCACCTGGTACAGGTCGAAGGCACGCCGCTTCACGGCATGGACAAGATCGACCATTTCGAATTCGTCCGCACCATTGCAGCGGCGCGCATCACAATGCCCGACGCGATGGTGCGCCTGTCCGCCGGCCGCCAGCAAATGGGCGAAGCGGTGCAGGCCTTGTGTTTCTTGGCGGGCGCCAATTCGATCTTCTACGGCGACAAGCTACTGACCACGGGCAACCCGGATGTCACAGCCGACCAGGAGTTGCTCGGCAAGCTGGGCATGCGCACCGCGTAGCGCGGGCTTGGGCACACGCAAGACTGCCTCTCTCAACGCACACGTGGGCAGCAGCCCACCCAACAGAATCGGCGGAAACGAAATGAGCGATCAACCTGTGTACGGCGGCGCGCCAAGCGGCGTGACGCAGCGCAAAACGCTGACCCTGCACCGCATTCGCGAGATGCACGCGCAAGGCGAGCCGATTGCGATGCTGACCTGCTATGACGCGTCCTTCGCCCGCGTGCTCGATGCCGCCGGGGTCGATTGCCTGCTGGTCGGCGACTCGCTGGGCATGGTGATGCAGGGCCAGACCAGCACCCTGCCGGTCACGCTCGAGGAAACCGCCTACCACCTGCGCTGCGTGGTGCGCGGCAACAATAACGCGTGGCTGATCGGCGACCTGCCTTTTGGCAGCTACCAACAGTCGCCGGCTCAGGCGATGGCGAGCGCCATGGTGCTGATGCAGTCCGGCGCGCAGATGGTCAAGCTCGAAGGCGGCGGCTGGACGAACGAGACGGTGCGCTTCCTGACGGAGCGCGGCGTCCCGGTGTGCGCTCACCTGGGCCTCACGCCGCAGTCGGTGCATGCCTTGGGCGGTTATCGCGTGCAAGGCCGCAACGATGAAGCTGCCGCCGTCTTGAAACGTCATGCACGCGAGCTGCAAGACGCAGGAGCCTCGATGCTGGTGCTCGAATTGCTGCCGAGCACTGTGGCAAAAGATGTCACGCAATCTCTGTCGATTCCCGTCATCGGCATCGGTGCCGGAAAGGGATGCTCAGGCCAGGTGCTTGTGCTGCACGACATGCTCGGACTCACGCAAGGCAAGCTTCCGCGATTCGTCCGAAACTTCATGGAGGGCCAGCCTTCCATCGAGGCCGCGGTGCGCCGCTTCGTCGCCGACGTGAAGGCCCGCAGTTTTCCGGATGACGCACTCCACGGGTACTGATCATGAAAACGCTTCACACCATCGCCGACCTGCGTGCCCTGCTGCCCGAAGCAGGCACCTGCGCGTTCGTGCCGACCATGGGCAACCTGCACGAAGGCCATCTGAGCCTCGTCCGGCAAGCCCGCAACCACGGGCTGCCGGTGGTGGCAAGCATCTTCGTGAACCGCCTGCAGTTCGCGCCGCACGAAGATTTCGACCGCTACCCGCGCACGCTGGCACGCGACTGCGAACTGCTGGATTCCGCGGGCTGCGACATCCTGTTCGCACCCGACGAGCGGGAGCTTTATCCGCAGCCGCAGAGCTACAAGGTAACGCCCGACCCGGCCTTGGCAGGCATTCTCGAAGGCCACTTCCGCCCGGGCTTCTTCACCGGCGTGTGCACGGTGGTGATGAAGCTATTCGGCTGCGTGCGCCCGAGCGTGGCGGTGTTCGGCAAGAAAGACTATCAACAGTTGATGGTCATCCGGCGGATGGTCTAGCAATTTGCCCTGTCTGTTCGGATCGAGTCGGGAGAGACCTGCCGCGCCGACACCGGGCTGGCCTTGTCATCGCGCAATGCTTATCTGAGCGACGGGGATCGCGCCAAGGCGACGGAGCTGGTGAATGCGCTTCGCGATTTGTCGCAACGCTTTCGTTCGTCACCGGCGCGCCTGCCCGAGCTGGAAACACAGGCGGTGAATGAACTGAACGTCAAGGGCTGGGCAGTGGACTATTTGACCATCCGGCGCCGCAGCGATCTGCTTGCGCCGAATGCTGCGGATCAATCGCTGGTGGCTCTCGGCGCAGCAAAGCTCGCGAACACTCGCTTGATCGACAACGTCGAGTTCTGAGTTTCGCCCCTTCGAAGACCTCCCGCAGGCTCGTTGCTGGCCGTGCTCATCGTGTTGGCAGGACGTACCAAGGCTGAGAGGCTGAGAGGCAGCCCTTTCAAGGTCGTGCATTGGCTCCTCTCCCCTCTGGGGAGAGGTTGGGTGAGGGGCTGCGGCGATGGCAGCCCCATGTCCTCATTCACCGCCCACGGCCCTCACCCCAACCCTCCCAAACCCTCCCAGAGGGAGAGGGAGCAATACCAGACTGTGTAAAGACCTTGAAAGGGCTGGCTTTCACGCCCGATCCGCAGATGCGCCGAGCTCCCGCATCCGACTCAGGATCTCATCCGGCACGACTTGGCCTTGCAGGGACATGGGCGCAGCGCCGACGCCAAGACGCTCCAGCAAATCCCATGCGGCCGCAGTCTGACTTGGGGTAGGCAACCCGGTCACAGGCTCCAGTCCTTCGCGCAGTGTCAACAGGCTAGAGAACACACAGCCCATCAGCAGGTTCGGGGCTGGGTTGAGCAAAGCAGCACCTGCCGCGAAGCGTGCATCGCCACGTTGAGCCCAGATGGGACCAGGCTGGCATTGCACCCGTTCAGGCACTGTCAGCGTGCCGGCCTCCGTGACCAGAAAATCGCCCGTGGTTCGCATGCGTCGCCATGAGTCCTCCACCGATAAGCAATGGGGAGCGGAATCGTCGACCACGATTGTCCTGGGCGCCAGGCGTGCAACCTCGACCACTTCCGGCATGCTGGTGGCGCTGACGATCAGCGAGCAGTCGTAGAGCGGCCGAGGGGCGTGGCCATCGCTCAATGCAATTTGTACGTCGGGACACCACGCCTTCAGTGAATGGCTCAACGCCTCCAGGTGCGTACGCCGGCTTGGTACGTCCACCAGCAACAGCGAGGCGGGAGCTTCCAGACGGGCTGCGCATAACCGGGCCACCCCCTCGCCAATGGATCCCAACCCGAGAAAGGCCATGCGCTCGGCACTCAGCTTGCGTCCGAGTACGGGGCCGATGGAGCGCACCATGTGAACAACACATGCGATGGTCGTGGAGTGCCCAGTGGTGAGCACGACAGGCGCCGGCTGCAACGACTGGCCGTAAAGCGTTGCCGAAGGAATCAGGCCGGTCAGGGCAATTGTCCTGGCACCAGCGGCCTGCGCATGCGCGCACGCCTGCTCGATGGCCCTTCGCGTGGCCTTCGGATCGGCATGGAGTTCGCGGTCCATGATGGGCGCGCTGATGACTCCAATGCGACCCCGCTGCGTTTCGATGGTGAACATGCGATGCGGGGCTCGCAGCAGCGAGGCCCGGAGCTGCGCGGGGGCGCCTTCGAGCAGTCGTGCGGGCAGGCTGACCACCGCTGCGACCTCTAGCGGAGGCTCATGCTCTCCTGCACACGAGCGATTCCCGATGGCTGAAGAGGGAGCGAGCGTGTTCGCAGGGGGATTCCCTGCCGCTTGAGCATGGAGTGAACCCAGCTCCAGAAGCCCCCCGATGGTGGCGCGCTGCCACACGGCGCCTGCCGGGAGACGCCAACCGAGCCGCATCTCCAGAGCCGTCTGCAGCTCCAGGGCGCTGAGCGAGTCCAGCCCTGCCTCCGTGAGTGGCACTTCATCGCCGATGTCCTTGCACTTCAGGATGCGGCAAACCTCTGCACGTACGATGTCCACCGCCAAGTGCGAGCACTCGGGTCCGACGTCGGTACGCGCAGACGAGCCGACCCATGGCTGCGTGGGCCTGTCCAACCAATGCCGTTCACGTTGGAAGGCATAACCGGGAACATCCGTCCATTGACCCGCCAGATGCTCCGGGCGGAGCTGCCCGCCTTCCACGTACCAAGCTGCAAGAGCGTCGGCTTGGCTCGAGTCCGGAGAGTTGGCCGACGACTCATGCTTGGGTCGTCCGTGCGCCATCTGCACCTGGGCCGGCTGCCCGCCGTTCGCAAGCTCCCTCAATGCCGCGACGGTTTGCTGCGTATCCCGCCAAACCATTGCCAGCCGATGGCTGAGCATCGCGCGGCTGATGGATAGGCTGAAGCAAAGGTCGGCAGAGTCCTGCCCCGGATGGGCAGCTATCCAGTTCGCGATGGCACCGGCTTGCGCGCGCAGGGCCTGCTCGCCCTGGCCCGACAACGTAAGGATCTGGTACTTGCCTGCACCTTGGCGCGGACGGTGTGGTGGAGGCTCCTGGACAATCAGATGCGCATTGGTACCGCCGAAGCCAAACGCACTGACGCCCGCGATGCGAGGTGTGCTCCAAGGCTGCAGCCGGTCGACGAGATGCAGGCGTGACGGATCGATGCAATCGGCAGCCCGTCCGACATGGATCGTGGCCGGAATCAGCCCATGCTTGAGCGAGAGCACGACCTTGATGAGGCCCGCCAAGCCCGAGGCGCTTTCGGTATGTCCCAAGTTGGACTTGACGGAGCCGATAGGCAGGGGCTGCCGATCCTCAGCCGTCAGGCAATGGCGCAACACGTTCGCTTCGAGCGCATCGGCGAGAGGCGCCCCGACGGCATGGCACTCGACGTAGCCGATGTCCGATCTCTGCAAGCCGGCCCGCTGCAGTGCTTTGCGGATCGCTGCCTCCTGCCCTGGTGTGCTGGGTGCGGTCAGGCCGTTGCGCTCCCCCTGGGCAAGACCGCAACCTCGCACGACTGCATGAATCCGGTCTCCTTCGCGCAGCGCGTCGGAGAGTCGCTTGAGCAGCACGACGCCACAGCCTTCGCCCCGCACGTAACCGTCTGCCTCCGACGAAAAGGGACGCGCTCGGCCACTGGGCGAGAGCAGCCGCGTGCGACTGAAGTAGACCATCGTCTCCGGTTCAATCAGCACGTTGGCAGCGCCGGCCAATGCCACGTCGCACTCTCCGGCCAGCAATGACTGGCAAGCCAGATGGATCGCTGTGAGGCCTGAGGAGCAGGCCGTGTCCACCGCGAGATTGGGGCCGCTCAGTCCGAATGCATACGAGATCCGGCCGGCCATGGTGCTTGGAGCCGTTCCGACCATGCTGAAGCTGTCGATGCGCTCCGGCACACCAAAGGTGCGCACCTGGTATTCATGTCCGCTGATGCCCATGAATACTCCCGTTTCCTTGCCGCGCAGGGAAGCTGGCAGGACAGCCGCGTCCTCCATCGCGTGCCAGCTGCCTTCCAGCAGCAAACGCAACTGCGGATCGATGCTTGGGGCTTCTGCAGGGCTGATTCGAAACAGTGTGCGGTCGAATCGGTCGACGTCCTGCAACCAACTGCCATGCCAACTGGTGATCTTGCCGGGCTCGGTCGGGTTGGTGCTGAACCACCGCGCCGCGTCCCAGCGCTCGGGCGGTGTTTCCGTCACCGCGTCGACACCGGCAACCAAGCCGCTCCAGTAGCTCTGCAGGCTGTCCATGCCGCCGCCGAACCGGCACGACATGCCCACGATGGCCACCGGCTCGTTCCATGTATGGTTCATCAGAATGACCTCAAGCAGGTGGTGGTTCTACGGACGAGGATCCATCGGGAGCTTGATAGGGAAGCCTGTGTTGGGCTCCTTGTCGCCACGGTGCTGCTCGAACTCGTGGATCCATGCTTGCATTGCATCGGCCAGGGCATAGAAATCGGCATCGGTGTAGGCCTTCCCGTCCCCTGCTCGTTTTGACCGGCGAATCCGTGGGCCACGTGAAGGAGGCGCGGTGCCGGCGGCGCCTGGCACTCGGGCAATTCGAAAATTGGCCATCAGAATTTCGGCCCCTCGGCTGTGTTCCACACGCGCAAACGCCTCGCTCGCATCGCGTCCCAGCCATGGCAGCAAGGTACGGGCGCCGCCGGGGTGCTCATACAGGAATCGGGTCACGTCATAGACCACACCATCGATCACGATCCAGGCATCGTGCGCCTGGTTGTGCCTTGCCACCTCTTCCAGGCCCACCTCGGGCAGTTCGGTCGGTGGCACTTCACCGGCATCGACCAGTGGAAGCAGTCCCTCGGGAAAGCCCCCGTTGAGCGCCAAGCGCTCTGGCGCCGGGCGCGTGTCAGTGTGCTTCGCAGGCAGGAAGGCCGAACGCTGGGTAACACCGATGTCGTCGATCTTGTTGTAAAGGAGATAGGGCTGAAGACTCCTGATCCAGGGTGTGCGCGGCAAGGCCGCGCTGGCCTGCCCTATCACCTTGAGAACCTGCCGCACCTCGGCCACCACCGGTTCCGGTGCAGGCGGCAGGTCCATGGCCTCCCGTTGCCAATCGTCCATGCCGGCGATGATGGCCGAGAGTATGGGAATACGGAGATCACTTTGATAGGTGGCCAGCACCTGGATGACGATCTCGACGAATGCCCGTTGAGTGGCGTCGGTCGTTCCCCCGGCGCAACTGGACATTTCCTGCCACCATGCAAACTCGGTGTCGTAATCGTCGCTGATGCCTCGGATATTCATGGCCCGGCCCATTTGCAAGAATGCGTTGAACCAGCCCAGCCGCTCGACCTCCGTGAAGCAGCGCCAACTGAGCTTGCGGTTCCACAGCACCGGCACGAACATCAACCCGCCAAGAATGAAGCGGAAAGCGTCGTTGGGCGCAGCGTAGCGGCCGTGGATGGCGTTGATGCGAGCGATGGCTTCACGCCCGCGCTTGCTCTCCAGCCCCCACTCCAGCATGTTCGAGAAGAACATCACCGTGTCGTTGATCCGCTGAAAGGCGCGGTGGATGAACTCGCCCGTCGAGTGGAAGAACATCGCGTTGGCCGGCAACACGAGCGGCCGGGTTTCGAACAGCACGGCAAACAGCTTCTGCTCGGCGCGGAATTCGTAACTGATGTAGTGGTAGATCCGCGTCGCGTCGCGCACGGGATCCAGGCCCTGCACCTGCTCGAAGGTATCTGGCTGCAGAAGCCAGCCCACGCGTTCGCGAAAACGCTCGTAGCGCCGCACCCCTTCACCGACGGCCTCGTGACAGTCAGTGGGCAGCATTGGCAGCATGTCCTGCAGCGCTTGCGCCGGAATGTCGTCAGCATGCTGCTGCAAGAGCAGCAACGCCGGCTCGCTGTGTTGCACGCATGAAAGTGCCGATACCAACATGTGGTGCTGGTCGCGCAGTTCCTCTTGCACTGCGTCGCGCAACGCCTGTTCGTCCAGCGGCGGCGTGAGATCGAGCAGGGAAATGAGACGTTGTACCCGGCTGCTGTTTTGTCGCTGTTGCCGCTTGGCGCGGGCCAGTATCTGCTCAAGTTCGGTATTCATGATTTTGTCGGTTCGGCTGAGATTTGGCGGGATCGGCCAAGCGCACGTTGCGCGCCAAACCGAATGCGCGAAGCAGCCTGATGAATCCCCATGAAAAATCGATTTGCCACCAGTGCCAGCCATGCCGTGCGGATGCGGCAGCAGCATGGTGGTTGTTGTGCCAGCCTTCGCCAAAGGCCAGCAACCCGAGCACTGCATGGTTGCGACTTGCGCCCTTGGCCCTGTGAGGTTGGCTGCCCCAGAGATGGCAGACCGAGTTGATGCTCCATGTGACGTGCTGCACGAGAAACATCCGCAGCAAACCGCCGAAGATCAGCCCGTCGAGTGCGCCCGAGGCACCACCGATCAAGGCTCCCGCTGCCGCGGGCAGCACAATACCCAACCCCACGAAGAGCAGGTAGTGCCGACCCACCCAAGCCACGAGCCGGTCACGCAACAGGTCAGGCGCGTAGTGCAAGGGGGCTGCTGGCGGCACGGTCATCATCCAGCCGGCATGGGCATGCCAAAAACCACGCCATCCCCGCTGCGGTGCATGCGGTGAGTGCGGGTCCTGGTCAGACTCGGCGTGCTGGTGATGCCTTCGATGCGTTGCCACCCAGAAGGCCGGCGGTCCTTCGGCCGCAAGGCAGCCCATGATGGCCAGGCAGCCCCGCAGCCATCCATCGGCTTCGAAGGATCGGTGCGTGAACAGGCGGTGGTAGCCCACGGTGATGCCCAGCATGGAGACCGTGTACAGCGCAAAGCACATGGCCCACGCCCACGCGGGAGCCTGTGCCAAGCGCCAGACGGCCGCGACGGCGCCGGCCAGGGGCAACACAAGCGTCGGAATGGCGGTGCATCTTTGCAAGCGCAGCAACGCCCGCTCCGCTTCCGTACCGCGGATGTTGTCTTCCTGCATGAGGCGTCAGCCGCGTGCTAGCTGCTTGGAAAGGCGCGCGATGGTCGGGTATTCCCAGAACAACGTGGCCGGCAACTTCCGCTCCAGCATCTTCTCCAATTCACCGGTCATGGTCAGGGCGGACAGGGAATCAATGCCGTGGTCGGACAAGGGCGCATCGATGTCCACCTCTTCCGGAGCGATCTCCAGTGCACCGGCGATGCGGGTAACGAACCACTGTTCAAGATGCTGAATCGTCAATTTTTGCGCATCTGCCATTTGGATGCCCCAAAAAAACTGGTCCGGCTGCGTGCGTTCGAACCTGGGACCTGGATGCGCCTGCGCGCGAGTCTCTCAGGACATGTTCACTTCCGAGGACCGGGGGTATTCGTGGTTGGCGTGTCTGTTCGACAGGGTTCCCTCCAGATACTGCTGGCGCGTCCGCGCACGTTGCAACTTGCCGCTGGAAGTCTTGCTGATTTGTCCCGAGGACAGGAGCACGCAGTCTGAAAGGGCGATGCCCAGTTCGGCCTGCACATTGCGTTTGATCTCCTGCATGAGCTTCTTTGGATCTTGCGTCCGGGCTTCGGCTGCCACCACCAGTTCCTCAGTCGCCGTCCCTGAACGAGTGAAGGCCACGACATGGCCTTGGCGAACCCCGGGCAGTGTGCCGACCAAATGCTCCACGTGATGGGGATCGACGTTGCGGCCGTTGATGATGAGCAGGTCCTTCTTTCGGCCGGTGACGTAGAGGCGACCGCAAGCAAGGTAGCCAAGGTCGCCGGTATGCAATCCGTGTTCGAACGAATCTCCCTCGTGGTAGCCGGTTGAAACGCAAGGCCCCCGCAGCACGATCTCCCCGATCTGACGGTCCGCGCGGGGCCGCCCCTGGTCGTCGACGATGTGCAATTCGTAGCCCGGCAATGGCCGGCCGCACGCGACCACCTCGATGCCGTCTGCGGCGGGTACGGCACACCCCCGAAGCTCACGTTCATCCGCATCAATGCGTTCGCTGAGGAGCCCCTCGTCCAGCATCGGAAAACTCACCGCGAGCGTGGCCTCTGCCAGTCCATAGCAGGGAAACAGCCCTTCTCCGCGCATGCCGCTGGGCTCGAAGGTGCGGGCAAACTCCAGAAGCGACGGGGCATGGATGGGTTCGGCCCCGCACCCCCAGACCCGAACGCTGGCTAGCGAAATCTCTTCCGCACGCCCTCGTTTCGCGGTCAGTGCGTATGCGAAGTTCGGCGCAAACGTGATCGTGGCTCGCTGCTCGCATAGCGCGCGTAACCACGAGCGGGGCTCACGCAGGAATGCCACGGTCGGCATGAAGATCGCGCTGGAGTGCGTGATGAACGGAGCAAACACGAAGCCGATGAGACCCATGTCATGGAACAGCGGCAACCAAGACAGCGCGCGATCGCTGCGGTCCGCCTGCAAGCCGTCAGCCATGATGGCTTGCGCATTGGCGATGAGATTGCGATGGCTGATTCGCACTCCCTTGGGGGCCGAGGTGCTGCCGGAGGTGTATTGCAACAATGCCAGGTCCTCGGAGTCGAAATCGTTCGGCTCCGGAAGGTCGACGGGGCCGCGTTGCGCTGCCTGCTGCAGCAATGCCTGTGGGGACGTCATGCCTTCCAGATCTGGCGCCTGTGCGGCCAGCGGCACGATCGCGTGGCGAAGCTCTTCATCGGCAAGCAGCAGCCGCGCACCGCAATGGCGAAGGATCGCTGCCGCGGTGCTGCTCCAGCTGTTCATCCTCCCGATGGTCATGGGAGGGCTCATGGGTACGGGCACCACGCCCGCCAGCAGTGCTCCCAGAATGCTGGAGCAGAACTGGCGAGCCATGGGCAACATCAAGGCAACCCTGTCCCCGCGCTGAAGACCAGCTGAGAGCATGCCCTGGCCCAAGCGCGCGGCCTCATTCAGCAATTCAGCATGACTCAGGCGCTGCTGCCCACCCCATCCGTCCAGGTAAAGATGAAAACTCTCGTGATCGGAACTGCACTCTCGCAACAGGTGGACAAAGGTAGGAGCATGTGAGGGCATGGGAACGCTGATCTATGCAGCAGCGGGAAAGGCCGGCCAGTGTCGACGAGTTCGAAATGGGTAGCAATGCAGGCGCGGGGTTTTTTGTGGGGGCGCGAGTTGCAGATGTGACACCTCGCAACGCGCTGAATTGGCGCGCAGTTCGTGTCTGTGAATTCGACGCACCTATCAATGACGAGTTGGCCAAGCAGTGGCATTGACCCACTCCACGCGGTTGCGGTGTACGCTTCTCACATGAGACGCGGCATCTTCTTGTTGTGTGCTCTCGCACTGCTCGCGGCATTCGCCGGCCCGCGCGCGATCGCGGCTGCAACCGTATCGCCGGTATTCGTGCTGCGCATCGACGGCGCCATCGGACCAGCCACCGCCGATCACGTCAAGCGCGCGCTGGAGCGGGCCGCGCGCGAACACGCGCAACTCGTCGTGCTGCAAATGGACACGCCGGGCGGACTGGACACCGCCATGCGCAGCATCATCAAGGAAATCCTCGCTTCGCCGGTGCCGGTGGCCGGCTTCGTGTCGCCTCAGGGCTCGCGCGCCGCAAGCGCCGGCACCTACATCCTTTATGCGACGCACATCGCAGCAATGGCGCCGGCCACCAACCTCGGCGCCGCGACGCCGATCGCGGTAGGGCTGCCCTCGCCCGGCGGAGGTGCGGAGCCTGCCAACCGTCCAGCCAGCGGGGCGTCTGCTTCCGCGCCGGGCCACGACACACTTGCCGCCAAGCGAATCAACGATGCCACCGCCTACATACGCGGCCTCGCGCAACTGCGTGGCCGAGACGTCGCATGGGCCGAACAGGCGGTGCGCGAAGCAGTGAGCCTGCCCGCAAACGATGCACTCTCGCGCAAGGTCATCGATCTCATCGCCGTCGACGTGAAGGACCTCTTGCGCCAAGTCGACGGCCGCGCGGTGCCTCTGGGCGATACGCGCGGCAGCGTCAAGCTCGCCACGGCGCAGGCCGACGTCATTGCCATCGAACTTGATTGGCATGGCCGCCTGCTCGCGGTGATCAGCGACCCAAGCCTCGCGCTGGTCCTGATGATGATCGGCATCTACGGACTGCTCTTCGAGTTCATGAATCCCGGAACCGTAGCGCCTGGTGTGATCGGCGGCGTGTGCCTGCTGCTGGCCCTGTGGGGACTGCAGATGCTGCCCATCAATTACGCGGGCCTCGCGCTGATTCTGCTGGGCATCGCCTTCTTCGTCGCAGAGGCCTTCATCCCGAGCTATGGGGTGCTTGGCGCGGGAGGGGTCGCCGCGTTCGCCTTTGGTGCGCTGCTGCTGCTTGACACCGACATCCCGGGCCTGGGAATTCCACGCGCCTTGATCGCCAGCCTGACATTAGTGTCTGCCGCCTTCGTCATCGGCATCGCCGTGATGGCCGCCAAGGCGCGCCGACGGCCGGTGGTTAGCGGCACGCCGCTCCTTCTCGGCGCATCTGGCGAAGTCATCGAATTCGACGGCGTCGAGGGCTGGGCGTCAGTCGGCGGAGAACGCTGGCGCGTGCATGCCACACAGCCCCTGCAACCCCACCAGCGCGTGCGCGTCACGCGCGTGGACGGTCTCACGCTCGAGGTGAGAGGCTGAGAGTATTTCGAACGTGTCCGAGCAGCACGTCAAAAGGCGCCTGATCTAGGCGCAAAGCGCAGCCATAGCTTGGCTATGGCGAGCATTTG
>Ga0136846_1237890_pt1 | contig 13623 bp, 11 predicted proteins | sample HopSoiMetagenom2_FD_96841 | JGI IMG/M metagenome (GOLD analysis project Ga0136846, IMG submission 96841) | Grasslands soil microbial communities from Hopland, California, USA - 2 Assembly 2016 (version 4) | ecosystem: Environmental > Terrestrial > Soil > Grasslands | place: USA: Hopland... | reverse complement strand
GCACACGGTGAGAAGATGAAGGATTTCCTCCTCACCATAGTAGGTGATGAACAGTTCTTCGCCGGTGCCGCATCGCTCGAAACCCGAATCCTCGCTCTTCCCGAGTATTGTGCTGAGACAGAGCACGCCGGAAGGATTCAGTAAATCAAAACAGGCGCCTATAAAGCCGATTGCTTCATCACGCGAAAGATAGGGCAAGCCGAAAGCACACATGATCGCATCGAACGTCGTTTTTAGTTCAATGACCTTCCGGCAATCATGCACGGCAAATTTGGCGCAGGGCGCGGCTTTGCGCGCGACTTCGACCATTCGTGGCGCGAGGTCAATCCCCAGCAGATCCAAATCCGGCTTTTGCGCCATCAGGTACTGCGCCACATTGCCGGGACCGCATGCCGCATCCAGCACCCGCGCATCTGCGGGCAGCAATTCACAGAATTCGCGTAGGAGTCCTGATAAGCGCCAAGGTCGCTGAATTTTTCGCGATACAGTTCGGCGTGTTTATCAAAGACGTTTGCGGAGCGGCCGGAATAGTCCATGAAGGGGTTGAGTGAGTGCATTTTTCGAGCATGCCAAATTCAAGATACCGCCGTATGATCGAGAAAGTTCTGGCGTTCTCCGCATGATTTGCAGAGCAGAGGAAGCTTATCCGAAATCAATACATCGCCAATCTTCGCCGTATCGCTGGAACCGCAATTTACACAGGATTTGTGCACGACGAACCCATGCTTGTGCTGGGCCTTCGACCTGCTCACAAATATATCCATTTTGATGGCAGGCACTAAGATGATGGCAGCGAGGAGGGCACACCACCATATACTGTTGCTTACTAGAACTGCAAATGCGGCGAGAGAGGCCCCAATGATCACCAAAAACAGACCCGTCAATGCTGTGGGCAGTGCAAGGAATTTCACGTAAGAGACAGAGCCGCATTTGCGACATCCAAAGGCCTTGAAACGGTGAAGTACTCCACTGCGAGCGGCGGTTTCGCGAGTCAGATGAAATTTCTCCAGTTCCAGTGATTCAATGGGATGTCGCAGAGGAATTTCTTTGCCGTCCCGGAACAAAGCGTCGTACCAACCGGTTTCGCATGAGTTAGCGCCACATTTACGACAGGAGAGATAATAAACTTCAGGCATGCGATCTAATTGCGGTGCGGCGTGATTTTAGGCTTTTTGCTTGCGATAAAGCGCCCATGTTTCTGGGTTCCGATTCCACCGCATACGCCGCTCAAATGCGCAGTCCAAGTTCGCGCATTTTCTTCAAGACTTCGGCATTGCCGCGAGCGTCGTCAACGGGATTGTGCGAGTGCTTCGTGATTCTGAACTTCTTCCACTCGGTTGCTTTCGACGCATCGCGCATCATCCCGGCATACATGTCGCCGATTCTTCTGCCGGAAAAACCAAACGGGTTGCTGCCGGTGAAGTGGTGGAAGTAATAATTTATGAACTGCCAATCGAACGCGACGTTATCAGACACGAAAATCGGACGGCCGCTCGAAAACTCTTCGAGCCAGTCCGTGAACTTTTGCATGACCGCTTTGGGCTCATCGAACGTGACATGCTCTTCGCGGGAATACCCGCTGATGGCCAGCGCTTCCGGGAGATAGCGCTCGGAAATCGGCGCGGTGCGTCCAAAAAAAGTCGTTTCCAGGGCCTCGTCAAACAACACCGCGCCGAAGCACACCATTGAATAATCGGCCGGAATCGGTCCGTCGGCTTCGACATCCACGACAAAATAGCTCATAACCCTGGCACGTTGTTAGCAGCAGGTCAGGTTCATAGGCAAGTAGAACCTCCGAGCTCGACCGCTTCCCGCGCGATCAAGATGCATGGATCAGCAGCGGATGCCAAATCTTTGCGCCTAAATCCGTCGTCACTGAAAATTTGGGAGCACGGTGAACGGAGCTTCCTGACGGAGCTTTGACCGACCGAATTTCGGCGCTGTGGTGAACCAGAGGAACGGTCGTTCCGGCAAGCATTCTTTTTTCTGTTCACGTATGGGGATTGACTGATTGAATCGCGGAGATGCGAATACTGGTAATCGGTTCCGGGGGGCGGGAACATGCCCTGGTGTGGAAGCTGGCCCAATCGCCCGAGGTGACGGCGATGTGGTGCGCGCCGGGGAACGCCGGGATTGCCCAGGAGCGGCTAAGAAAGAATGGCGACCGCGTGCAATGTGTCGAAGTGGCAGCCGATGACATAGAAAGCTTGCTGAGGCTGGCTCAGGAGAAAAAGGCGCAGCTCACTGTTGTAGGACCCGACAATCCGCTGGCGCTTGGCATTGTGGACCGGTTTCAGCTGGAGGGATTGAAGATCTGGGGACCGAACCGGCAGGCCGCGCAATTCGAGTCATCGAAGGTCTTTGCGCAGAATTTCATGCAGCGGCACGGCATTCCGACCCCGAAGTCTGGCACTTTTGCCGAGGTCAAAGCGGCCGTTGCATTTGCCGAATCTTTGAACGGACGCTGTGCCGTGAAGGCGGACGGGTTGGCGCTGGGCAAGGGCGTGTTGATTTGCCGAGATTTTTCCGAAGCGCAAAGGGCGATCGAAGACATTTTGGTCCGGCAGGCGTTTGGTCCGGCCGGCGCGCAAATTGTGATTCAAGAGCTGTTGGAAGGAGTCGAAGTGAGCCTTCACGCACTGTGCGACGGGAAGACGGCGAAAATGTTTCCCACTTCGCAGGACCACAAACGCGCGCTGGACGGCGACCAGGGATTGAATACCGGAGGGATGGGCGCTTATTCGCCCGCGCCGTTTTTGGCGAAGGCGCAACTGACGGAGGCGGAAACCGCAATCTTCGGTAAATGGCTGAAAGGTTGCGCGGCTGAGAAAATTGAATTTCATGGCATTCTATATCCCGGAGTGATGCTGACAAAGGAGGGGCCGAAAGTTTTGGAGTTCAATGCGCGGTTCGGAGATCCGGAAACGCAAGTTTACCTGACACGCCTGGAAAGCGACCTGCTGGAATTACTCCAGGCGAGCGTTGACGGAAATCTCAATACGCTGGAACCTGAGTGGAACCCGATGCCTTCGACTTGCGTTATCATGGCTTCAGGTGGATATCCCGGCAGCTACGAGAAGGGAAAACTGATTCGCGGATTGGACGAGGCAGCGCGGTTGTCAAACGTCAAAGTGTTTCATGCCGGGACTGCCGCGGTGGACGGCAAAGTGTTCACACATGGTGGCCGTGTTCTCGGCGTGACGGCGTGGGGAAAGGACCTCGCCACGGCTCGCACTACGGCGTACGCGGCGGTGGAGATGATTCAATTCGAGGGCGCCCAATTTCGGAGGGATATAGGAGGGAGGGCGCTCGGAGGATGAGCCGAAAACCTGTTCAATTCCCTTTTAACGCAAAGACGCAAAGACGCAAAGCAGAGGGAAAAAGACGACGACAGAGTATTGATTGAGGAGCTCCGTTCACTTGGGGAGATCTATGGTCAGCTCCTGGACCGTATTATGTCATCGGGAGCCAAGATCCACCTGGGCATCATACAGGAGGTTGTGCTCCGGTATTTTGATCTATGCCGGAATTACAGTCAAGGTTTCGAAAATTTCGTTTTAATGCAAAGACGCAAAGGCGCAGAGGGCAGCGAGAAAAGCACGGCTATCGCTTAACACCCGGCGGGATTACCTGGGGTGCGGAGGATTCGTCTTGTTGAGTCTGGCAAAGCAGCAACCTGTCTTGTTTTCTACGTTTCCTCAGTTGCCTCCTGTTAAATGCCTGCGAATAGTGGTTACTTTCGATTTCCATTGCCCGCTTTCTTAAGCTGATCGCGCAAGTCCATGAATTGTTTTGAACTCGGGTCGGCCTTGACGGCGCTCTCAGCCACTTGCACGGCATCGGCATAACGATTTTGCGACGTGAGCAGGTTGACGTAGCGAAATGTCGCTTCCGGATTGGCTGGGTAAATTTCTGTCGCGATACGGAATTCCTGTTCGGCTTCGGCCGGGAACTTGTTTTGGACCAGCAGTCCGGCCTGGGAGGAGATGAGCTTGGCATACGCCTTCCTCGCATCGCAGCCCTCCGTCGCCTCGGGGTCGGCCAACAACTGGTCGGCGGCATCACGCCAGTATTGGACCGATTGAGCGGCTTTTTCGGTGGTGAGCGGCTGGTCCTTCACGCCGAGTTCCATGACCGGCCCAAGCGGAGTCGCGTTGCCGTACATCGAGGAGAACGGAAAGGACTCTTCCATGGCGAATGAAGTATTCGGATTTTTGTCCATCAGAGTTTGAAAGAGTTTTTCGTTGATGGACATCACCGCGATCTGGCCTGACACCTCGACTTTTCCATCAACGATTTTTACGTCTTCGCCCGGTTTGATTTGTTTCGGTTCATCGGGAAACTGCTGGTCGTGCTCAAGCCGTTTCTGCGCATCGGCGACGTAGCTCTGAAATGACTTCTGGGAATCCGCTTCCGTAAGCGTCGCCATCTGGTCGCCGTAGAGGTAGTTCAGGTAATTGAGGTACGTGCCGTCCGCGAGGGCGTTCTGCGTCAGCACGATGTGATGCTCGCCTTCGCTGGTTTCGTTGAGCATCGTGGCAATGAAACAACCGGGGTCCGTGCCGCCGGCATAAATCATGCCTGGCTTTAGCGAGCCGAGAATCGAATCGCCGTAATCGAGCAGACGTTGCGCCGGCCAGTTGTGCGATTCGCGCGCTGCGCCCCAGGCTTCCTGGATGGGCCGCCAAATTTCGTGCAGTTCGGCTGAGCGAGGTTGATTCAGTTGTTTCTCGTCTTCCAACAAGGCGCGGTGTGCGGCATCAATGTCGTCCCAGCGGCCCGTTTCCAAAGCGGCGAAGAATTTCTCGACTTCCTCCGGGACAGGGACGTTGCGTCTTTTAGCCAGGTCGCGGACGACCTGATGCCGCAGTTGGCCGAACTTGAACAGCTTTTCAGCGACGACTTGTTGCGGGCTTGGCCGAATGGCCGGTGTCGAATTGATCCTGGGTTTCGGCAACCGAGAAGGGGTGCCCGAACCTATCTTCGCCGTCGCTGTCCACTGCCCAAACTGGTTTTCATGAGAGGAATGCTGATAGCCGAAAGCGCCACGTTTGTAAGCGACGGCGAGCAGGAGCATCAACACCATCGCGGACAGTAGTAGTAGAATGCGGACGGAACCGGCCCCGCGAATGAAAGTGTCTCTTTGCTTAGGCATAGATTTTGTGTGCATGCGTGTGGCTTCCAATGGATAGACACCGACCTGGCGGTTTTTGTATGCACGAGACAGGAAAGGTATCCGCGGTAATCCTGGGCACCTACGATTTGCCAAATTGTGTTACTCCGCTATTCTCCCAAGCGCAGAACATGAAGGCCCTCGTCCTCAAAGAATATAAAAAGCTCGTGTATGAAGATGTTCCGGCGCCGAAAACGGGGCCGGGCGAAGTGCTGGTCGCGGTCAAGGCGTGCGGGATTTGCGGCAGCGACGTCCATGGCATGGACGGCAGCACCGGGCGGCGGCGGCCACCTATCATCATGGGTCACGAAGCGGCAGGCATCATTGCTCAAACCAGCTCTGACGTGACCGGCTGGGCCGAGGGAGATCCGGTCACGTTCGATTCGACGATTTATTGCGGTGAATGCACTTATTGCCGGCGCGGTGAAGTGAATCTGTGCGACCGACGCCGCGTGCTGGGCGTCTCGTGCGAGGATTATCGGCAACACGGCGCTTTCGCAGAGTTCGTCGCCGTGCCGCAACACATCCTGTACAAACTTCCCGCCGGGCTGAAGCCGGAGCAGGCGGCGTTGGTCGAGCCGTTCGCGATTGCGTTGCATGCCATTCGGCGCGCGCCACCAGCGCTGAACGATTCGGTAGTCGTCATCGGAGCCGGAATGATCGGGTTGGCCCTGGTGCAGGCACTGAAACAAACCGGTTGCGGACGATTGATCTGCGTGGATGTCGCGCCTGACCGCTTGAGCATGGCCAAAGAAATGGGCGCAACCGACATCGTAAACTCGGCCAAAACAGACGCGCTCGAAGCCATCGCGGCGTTAACGAACGGCGGCGCTGAGGCTGCATTCGAAGCGGTTGGGGTGACGGCGACGCTGGACCTTTCGCTGCGCTGCGTGCGCAAAGGCGGTCGGGTTATTTTGGTGGGTAATGTCGCCCCAAAAATCGATTTCCCTTTGCAAGTAGCGGTAACGCGTGAGCTGTCCGTCTTCGGCTCATGCGCCTCGCGTGGAGAATATCCCGCATGCCTGGACATGCTCGCGCGTGGTGCATTGCGCGCCGAGCCGCTCATCAGCGCGACTGCGCCGCTGGCTGAAGGGGCCGCGTGGTTCGAGCGGTTGTATCGCAAAGAGCCCGGATTACTAAAAGTTGTGTTAAAACCGTAAGGCAGCTAGTCGCATAAGCCAACAGCTTCCCATGAACCGCGCATCAAAGACCGACCCCTCACCCCGGCCCTCTCCCCTTATGAAGGGGAGAGGGGGAACCGTAGTCTGGTTTTCGAGCATTCGAGTAGCTTGGATTTTCGAGGCTTGCGAATCCGTGAGTGCAATTCGCGGAGTTTTGTTGCGACGAATTCTCACTCCGGCACTGTTGCGTCTGGTTGTCACCCAAATGGAAACGCGCGCGCCGGGCGCGTGTTTCAAAGAATGGCGGGTTTGCTAATGAGCACGTCTCCTTTCGACCTCACGGGCAAAGTAGCATTGATCACCGGCACAAGCCGCGGCCTGGGACAACATTTTGGCCGCGCGCTGGCTCGCGCGGGCGCGGACCTGATCATCACCAGCCGCGACCCCGACACGCTGCAACCCTTCCAAAAGGAAATTGAAGCGATGGTACGAAAGGCTCTGCCGCTCGCATTGGATGTGCGCGAGCTCGATAGCATACAGGCGATGGTCGCGGCAGCGGTCGCCTATTACGGAAAGATCGACGTCCTGGTGAACAATGCCGGCTGCAACGTGCGCAAGCCGGCCGTGGATGTCACCTGGGACGATTGGAATTTGATTCTGGAAACCAATCTGCGCGGAACATTTTTTGTTTCTCAGGCGGTCGCACTGCGCATGATTCCACGAAAATACGGACGCATCATCAACATCGGCTCTGTGACCTGTGTCGCTGGATACGCAGGACTGGGACCGTACGGTGCGAGTCGCGGCGGGGTAAAGCAATTGACGATGAGCCTGGCCGATGACTGGGGCATCCACGGCATCACGGTCAATTGCCTGGCGCCGGGCTGGTTCAAGACCGCCCAAAACGCCGTCATGTACGAAAACAAGGAGTGGGTGGATTATTTGTGCGACCGCATTCCCTTGAAACGGCCCGGCCAGCCAAACGATTTGGAAGGAGCGGTGGTTTTCCTGGCGTCAGATGCCAGCGCCTATGTCACCGGACAGACGCTGCTGGTGGATGGCGGGATTTCAGTCGGGGCAACGCGGGCTTTGCCGGCTAAGAAATGACGGCCGCACTAAATTTCCACGCCTTCATATAGCGCGCTTTGGCTGGGCCGCGATGAAACGGCGGATGGAGGCGTCATCATCTTTCCGCTCACGGTATAGTTGGTCGAGGACTTTATCAGGAAGCGGGTCAACGTTCGTCACGCGACCCGTTTGCATTGAGAGTTTTTCGCGCAGCATAGGCAGCCCAAGCTTCTTTGACAGACGCATAACATCTGCTTTGGAGAGATGCGTGGTCTACGCAGCGGCTTCCACTCCGACCATCAGCGCAATCGGAACCGGCAACTGGTATTGCGCGTGTTTCATCGAGGAAACCTGCTTTTGGCTTGGGCTTTTGCAAGTGCGATATTGCGATCGTCGGCCGACCCCGAAAATCCTTAACAATCTCTTAACAAGTTCGGGGAGCTTCTTGATTACCCAAATCTTCCCCCGGGGTTCACCGTGAGGGGCGAAACTTATGATTGATTTGCTTTTCATCGGACTGCTCGTGGCGTTCTTCCTTGGGAGCGCGCTCTATCTGCGTTTCTGCGAAAAACTTTAATCCTATGGGAAATATCATCGTTGGCCTGATTGCGTTTCTACTCTTCATCTATCTCCTGGTAGCGATGCTTTATCCGGAGAAATTTTAGCCTGCAAAATTATGAATTCGATGGGTTGGCTTCAACTGGTGGTGTTTGTCGTCGCGCTGGTCGCGATCACTAAGCCGATGGGGCTGTATCTGGTGCAGGTGCTGGACGTGAATGGCAGAACGTGGCTCGACCGAATCATAAAGCCATTCGAGCGCCTCACGTACCGTTTGCTCGGTGTGGAGGCAAATCATGAGCACGATTGGAAGCAATACACGCTGGCCATGCTGCTGTTCAGTCTGGTCAGTTGCCTGTTCACCTATGCGATATTGCGTCTCCAACACCTGCTGCCCTTGAACCCGCAGGCGTTTGGCCCGATGTCGCCCGACCTGGCCTTCAACACGGCCGTAAGCTTCACGACGAACACGAACTGGCAGAGTTACGGAGGAGAATCGACGCTTTCCTATCTCGCTCAAATGGTCGGCCTGGTGATCCACAATTTCGCCTCGGCGGCCGTGGGCATTGCGCTGGCCGCGGCCCTCGTGCGGGGCATCGCTCGGCAATCGGCACAGACGCTCGGCAACTTCTGGGTGGACCTGGTGCGCATCACCTATTACCTGCTGCTGCCGCTCTGCCTGGTTTTCGCGGTGTTCCTCATTTCCCAGGGGATGATTCAAAATTTCAAGCCCTACACGAAAGCGAAGCTGACCGAGTCTTACAAGATCTCGGTCGAGAAAAAGAACGACAAAGGTGAAACCATCAAAGGTGCGGATGGCAAGCCCGTCATGGAGGAACAAACGGTGGACGAGCAACTCATCGCGCAAGGGCCCATGGCTTCGCAGGTCGCGATAAAAATGCTGGGCACGAATGGCGGCGGATACATGAATGGCAACGCGGCACATCCGTTCGAGAACCCGACCCCCCTCTCTAACTTCATCCAAATGCTCTCGATCTTCTCGATTGGAAGCGGGCTCACGTATTACCTGGGCCGCATGGTGAAAAACCAGAAACATGGCTGGGCGATTTGGAGCGCCATGACCGCGCTGTTCCTCGCAGGCGTGCTGCTCTGCTGGTGGGCCGAAGCCGCCGGGAACCCAATACATCAAAAACTCGGGGTGGCTGTTGCCGACGGTAACCTAGAAGGCAAAGAAGTTCGCTTTGGAATCTTCAACTCGGCCTTGTTCGCCACGATCACCACGGACGCTTCGTGCGGTGCGGTAAACGCGATGCATGATTCATTCACCGCCTTGGGCGGCTTTGTGCCGTTGTTCAATATCCAGCTAGGTGAGATCATTTTCGGCGGAGTCGGCGCGGGCCTGTACGGCATGCTGGTGTTTGTCATCCTGGCGGTGTTCATCGCCGGGTTGATGGTGGGGCGCACGCCGGAATATCTCGGTAAAAAGCTCCATTCCTACGAAGTAAAGATGGCGATGCTTGCGCTGCTGGTGCTCTGCGTATCCATCCTGGGATTCTCCGCGTGGGGCGCAATCTCGAAACCTGGCCTGGCTGGGCTCAACAACAGCGGGCCGCACGGCCTTTCTGAAATACTTTACGCTTTCAGTTCGGCTACCGGAAACAACGGCAGCGCCTTTGCCGGCCTTACGGCGAACACGCCGTGGTATAACACGACGCTGGGTTTGGCGATGCTGCTCGGCCGCTTTGCCATGATCATTCCGATCATGGCGATGGCGGGCTCGCTGGCGCGAAAGTCCATTGCGCCGGCAAGTTCGGGAACTTTTCCTGTTTCCGGCGGCACGTTTGTCGTGCTGCTGCTGGGGACAATTCTGCTGATCGGGGCGCTAAACTTTCTGCCGGCTTTGGCCCTGGGACCGATCGTGGAGCATTTCTTAACCGCGCAGGGAAAATTGTTTTAGGTCTATGACAACGAAATCTGAACAACCTCCATCACTATTCGATTGGAATATCGTCGGCCCGGCGATTGGTGATTCATTTCGGAAGCTGGATCCGCGGCTGATGCTCAAAAACCCGGTCATGTTCGTTACGATGGTCGGGGCGCTCCTGACGACGGTGGCGATCTTCACCGCAACTGGTCAGCGCGGATTCGTTGCGCAATTGGCCGTCTGGCTTTGGTTTACGGTGTTATTTGCAAATTTCGCCGAGGCGGTTGCTGAAGGGCGGGGGAAAGCCCAGGCGGATAGCTTGCGAAAAGCGCGCAAAGAAACCACTGCGCGCAGGAAAAGGAACGGGGCTGAAGAAAGAGTCCCGGCGGGTGACCTCAAAAAGGGTGACATCGTCGTGTGCGAAGCTGGGGACACCATCCCTGCGGATGGCGAAGTAATTGAAGGCATCGCCAGCGTGGATGAGGCGGCAATCACCGGCGAGTCCGCGCCGGTTATTCGCGAAAGTGGCGGTGATCGCAGCGCCGTCACGGGCGGCACGCGAGTCATCAGCGATCGGATCGTGATTCGCGTGACGATGGAGAAAGGGCACGGCTTCCTCGATCGCATGATCGCTATGGTTGAAGGGGCCAAACGGCAAAAAACGCCCAACGAAATCGCCCTGACTATTTTGCTCGCGGCGCTGACGGTTATTTTCCTGCTGGTCTGCGTCACGCTGAAACCGTTCGGGCTTTACTCGCAGACGGAATTTTCCGTGCCGGTGTTGATTGCGCTTCTGGTGTGCCTGATTCCAACCACCATTGGCGGACTGCTCAGCGCCATTGGCATCAGCGGCATTGACCGGCTCATCCGCCGCAACGTGATGGCCACCAGCGGTCGCGCGGTCGAAGCCGCGGGTGACGTGGATGTGCTGCTGCTCGACAAGACCGGCACAATCACCCTCGGCAATCGCATGGCGACAGCTTTCATTCCCGCGCCAACGGTGAAAATCGAAAGGTTGGCGGACGCCGCCCAGCTTGCTTCGCTTGCCGATGAAACCCCCGAAGGCCGCTCGATTGTCGTATTGGCGAAGGAAAAATATGGACTGCGCGCGCGAGAGGTCGCGCCGACGCACGCGCATTTTGTAGCGTTCACGGCGCAAACGCGCATGAGCGGTGTGGATTTTCCGCAGCTCAATGGTGACCCGGGTCGCATCATTCGCAAAGGCGCGGTGGACGCCATACACCTACATGTGGACCAGGCCGGGGGAAAATTTCCCGGCCCGGTTACGCAGAGTGTCGAGGAGATTTCCCGTTCCGGTGGGACGCCACTGGTCGTTTCCGAAGGCAAAGAAGTCCTTGGCGTTGTCCAACTGAAGGATGTGGTCAAAGGCGGCATCAAGGAGCGGTTCGCGCAGCTTCGCAAGATGGGCATCCGCACGGTGATGATCACGGGGGACAATCCGCTCACCGCGGCCGCCATCGCCGCCGAGGCGGGCGTGGACGATTTCATGGCTCAGGCGACGCCCGAAGCCAAGCTGAAGCGCATTCGGGCGGAGCAAGCGCAAGGTCACCTGGTGGCGATGACCGGGGACGGCACGAACGATGCCCCTGCGCTCGCGCAAGCCGATGTTGGTGTGGCTATGAACACGGGCACGCAAGCCGCGCGTGAAGCCGGCAACATGGTGGACCTCGACAGCAACCCCACAAAGCTGATTGATATCGTCGAAATTGGAAAGCAGATGCTGATCACGCGCGGGTCCCTGACGACATTCAGCATCGCCAATGATGTGGCGAAATATTTCGCGATCATACCGGCAATGCTCATGGCCACTTTCCCGGTGATTGCTCCGCTGAACATCATGCGGCTGCACAGTCCGACGAGCGCCATTTTGAGCGCTGTCATTTTCAATGCCCTCATTATTATCGCGCTCATACCGCTGGCCTTGCGCGGCGTCGCGTATAAACCAAACGGGGCGTTGGCGATTCTTCAACGCAACCTGCTTATCTATGGAGTCGGAGGCCTCATCATTCCGTTTGTTGGGATCAAAGTGATCGATGTGGTGATTACGGCTTTGAGATTAGTGTGACAAGAATCGTCCGTCGGTATGATCTTTCCTTTTGTTTTTCGGCGGCGCGGGCGAACTATTGATGCCTTAACGGCGGGCCCCTGGGAAAGGCAAACAATAGGCTATTTTTGCGCGCGCCGCCGAAAAACAAAAGGGACTGTCGACATGGCGCTTTCTATAAACAGGCCATCCCTAACGGGATTCGGCGATAATCGCCTTTCCTGAATTTCAATTTATGAAAACATTTTTCTCTGAACTTCGCGCGAGCATCGTTGGCACTCTTGTGCTCGCGGTGGTTTGCTGTGGACTTTACCCGCTGGCGGTCTTTGGGCTTGGGCAACTGTTGTTTCGCGATAAAGCCAACGGAAGTCTCATCTTCGACCAGCAGGGTAATGTGCGAGGGTCCCGGCTGTTGGGGCAAAACTTCACCGGGGAAAAGTACTTCCACCCACGCCCTTCTTCCGCCGGCAACGGCTATGACGCCGCCAATTCCTCAGGCAGTAACCTGGGGCCGACCTCGCAGAAGCTAAACGATGCCATCAAGGCCAACATCGAGACCTATCGAAAAGAAAATGGCTTGAAAGAAAGCGAGGCCGTCCCGGCGGATGCTGTCACCGGTTCGGGCAGCGGCCTTGATCCTCATATCAGTCCCAGCAATGCACGATTGCAGACGGCCAGGGTGGCTAAGGCGCGCGGTGTTCCCGTCGAGAAAGTGCTTGCGCTTATTCGCAGCAATACGCAAGAGCCCGACTTGGGCTTCCTCGGCGACCCCGGTGTGAATGTGCTGACCTTGAACCTTGCGCTCGATTTTACCTCGATGAATCCATGAGGCTGGCTGGCATCTCGAGCTGAACATCACCGGTAATTTTGATAGCCGGGCCATTGGAAGGTGAAGGCACCTATTCCCTTGCGCGATTAATCTTCAGCCGCCATCTCCTTTCCGCGAATCTGCAAGAATTGCGGACTGGTGACGATGGTTTCGACGGCCGCGCTGAAGCGGTAATCGTGCGCTTCGAGTTGCTGCTGGATTTCACGCAGCAATGGACGATCGGAAAGCATGACGGCCCGGCCCAGCGAGTAACCGAGCAGTTTGCGCGCGAATTGCTGCATGATAGCGGCGCGTTTCTGGTCGAGCAGATAGGCGCGCAGTCCCTGCGCGTCATCAATCATGGTGCCGTCGAAAACTTTCGCCCTCGTTTCGATTGGCCTGCCACCAAGGTCCTGGGCGCGCAGCCGGCCGATGGCGTCGTATGCTTCCAGCGTGAATCCGTAACCGTCAATGTGGACATGACAACCCGCGCAACGCGGGTCGGTCGTGTGTTTCTCGACCATCTGTCGCACGGTGAGTGTTTCGGTTTGTTCATCTTCCGGTAGTTTCGGCACGTCTTTGGGTGGGCGTGGCATGCGGTCGCCGAGCAGCACTTCCGCCACCCAATTGCCCCGCAGAATCGGGCTGGTGCGCGACGCCCCGGATTGTTTGGCGAGAATTGCGCCGAAGCCCAGCACACCGCCGCGGCCATATTTTTTGACACCATCCACGCGCCGCCAGTCGGGCCCGGTTACGCCAGGGATGCCGTAATGTTCGGCCAGCGGGCCGTTGAGAAAGGCGTGGTCGGCGTCGAAAATGGAGAGGACCGACCGATCGTTTTGGAAAAGGTCAGTGAAGAAACGCACTGCTTCTTCAGACATATCGCCGCGCAAGCGGGCGAAGGTCGGGAAATGGCGCTCGCTCTTTTCATCGAGCGCATCAAAG
>Ga0136846_1235629_pt1 | contig 13624 bp, 12 predicted proteins | sample HopSoiMetagenom2_FD_96841 | JGI IMG/M metagenome (GOLD analysis project Ga0136846, IMG submission 96841) | Grasslands soil microbial communities from Hopland, California, USA - 2 Assembly 2016 (version 4) | ecosystem: Environmental > Terrestrial > Soil > Grasslands | place: USA: Hopland... | reverse complement strand
GAGATGCCTGGGCTGCAGGCGCGGTGGGGGCGGGTGGGTGGGGAAGAAGCTGGGGCTGGACGGGCCTTGTTCTCGAACGCCGGACGGGCTGGAGGTGCGGGCCTGGGCTGGATAGATGCGGTGCACGGGTGGGTGGGAGACACGACCTGGGCTGGAGGGGCCTCGCTCTCAAGCGAGTGGGCCTGGCTCGCGGGGCAAGGGGGCTCTGAGACACTGGGGGCGCCATGAGTGAGACTTCAGCCCTGCCCGCCGGTGCCTCGCGGGCCCGTGTCGAGATTGATCTGGGTGCCCTGCGAGCCAACGTACGGACTCTGCGTGCCCGTGCGCGCGGTGCGGCGCTGATGGCTGTCGTCAAGGCCGACGCGTACGGCCATGGGGTGCTCCCGTGTGCTCGGGCGGCCGTCGAGGCCGGTGCCGACTGGCTCGGTACCGCTACTCCCGAGGAGGCGCTCGCCCTGCGGCGGCCGGACTCCGGGATTCCCCGTCATGTCCGGGTCATGTGCTGGCTCTGGACGCCCGGCGGGCCCTGGCAGGAAGCCGTCGAAGCCGACATCGACGTGTCGGTGGGCGGGATGTGGGCCCTGAAGGAGGTCGTCGAGGCGGCTGCCGCTGCCCGGCGGCCCGCCCGCGTTCAGCTCAAGGCCGACACCGGGCTCGGGCGCGGCGGCTGTCAGCCGGGGGACGACTGGTGCGCGCTCGTCGCCGCCGCGCTGCGCGCCGAGCGGGACGGGCTGATCCGCGTCACCGGGCTCTGGTCCCATCTCGCCTGCGCCGACGAACCCGCTCACCCCTCCAACGACGCCCAGCTCACCCGCTTCCACGACATGCTCGCGTACGCGGAACGGCACGGACTGCGCCCCGAGGTACGGCATCTCGCCAACTCGCCCGCCGTGCTCAGCCGTCCGGACACGCACTTCGACCTCGTACGGACAGGGGTGGCCGTCTACGGCATCTCGCCCGGTCCCGAGATCGGCACCTCCGCCGACCTGGGCCTGCGCCCGGTGATGAGGCTGGCGGCGTCGCTCGCGCTGGTCAAGCACGTACCGGGCGGGCACGGTGTGAGTTACGGGCATCACTACGTCACTCCCGGCGACACCACCCTCGGCCTCGTCCCCGTCGGCTACGCGGACGGCATCCCGCGCCACGCCTCCGGCACCGGTCCCGTACTGATCGGCGGCAAGTGGCGGACCGTGGCCGGACGGGTCGCCATGGACCAGTTCGCCGTGGACCTGGGGGGCGACGAGCCCCCGGCGGGCGCGGAGGTCCTGCTCTTCGGGCCCGGTGACCGCGGCGAGCCCACCGCCGAGGACTGGGCACAGGCGGCCGGGACGATCGCGTATGAAATCGTCACCCGCGTGGGAACCCGAGTGCCCCGCGTCTACGTGAATGAGTAACAAGTGGGGTAATCGCACGAAGGGCCCACGGGGTGCGGCGCGGGACTCACGCGTGGGGCTTTTCGGGCAGGCGGCACGAGTAACCCACGTAGTCCCGGCAAGTCTTTCCACAGGTGTGATTCCAGCGAGGAGCGGTACGTGAGCGAGAGCAGTGCGGAGGCCGTCGCGAGCGCCGCCACGGCGGCCGTGGCCTCCGCCGCGGGGTCGGCGGCGGGGGGCTGGCGCCGGGCGACCGGTGTCGTCGGTGTCGCCATAGGCGTGGTGGCGGCCGGTGCCGCCGCGGGGGTCGCCGTCGAGCGGCTCACCGTGGGGCGGGGTATCCGCCAGAAGGCGCGGCTCGCGCTCGACTCGACGGGACCGTACGGCGCGCTGCGCGGCACCCCGGGCAAGGCGTACGCCGACGACGGCACCGAGCTGTACTACGAGGTCGACGACGTCGACCCGGAGGCCGCGCCCGCCCTCACCCCGCGTCGGCGCCGGCTCTTCGGGCGCAAGGCGCCGGCGCCCGTCACCGTCGTCTTCAGCCACGGCTACTGCCTCAGCCAGGACTCCTGGCACTTCCAGCGGGCCGCCCTGCGCGGTGTCGTCCGCAGCGTGTACTGGGACCAGCGCAGCCATGGGCGGTCCGGACGCGGAGTGGCCCAGCACCAGGACGGCGTGGCCGTCTCCATCGACCAGCTCGGGCAGGACCTGAAGGCCGTCCTCGACGCCGCCGTGTCCGAGGGGCCGATCGTGCTCGTCGGGCACTCCATGGGCGGGATGACCATCATGGCCTTCGCCGACCAGTACCCGGACGTGGTGCGGGAGCGGGTCCTGGGCGTCGCCTTCGTCGGTACGTCGTCGGGGCGGCTCGGCGAGGTCAACTTCGGGCTGCCGGTCGCGGGCGTGAACGCCGTCCGCCGGATACTGCCCGGCGTACTGAAGGCGCTGGGGCAGCAGGCCGAGTGGGTGGAGCGGGGGCGGCGGGCCACCGCCGATCTCTTCGCCGGGATCATCAAGCGGTACTCGTTCTCGTCGCGGGACGTCGATCCCGCCGTCGCCCGGTTCGCGGAGCGGATGATCGAGGGCACGCCCATCGATGTCGTCGCCGAGTTCTACCCGGCGTTCACCGAGCACGACAAGACCGAGGCCCTCGGCCACTTCACGGACATGCCCGTGCTGGTGCTGTCCGGGGTCGGTGACCTCGTCACGCCCAGCGAGCACAGCGAGTTCATGGCCGACCTGCTGCCGGACGCCGAACTGGTGCTCGTGCCGGACGCCGGGCACCTCGTGATCCTGGAACACCCGGAGGTGGTCACCGACCGGCTCGCCGACCTGCTCACCCGCGCGGGTGCCGTGCCGGCAGGGGCTACCGTTTCCGGTTATGGAAGCACCAGCGGCAGCGCACAACCCGGCTGAGCCGGGCACGGAACAGTCGGGCGCAGAGCGGTCGGGCGCAGAGCGGTCCGGCACGGTACGGATCGTCGTCGAGTCGCCCGACGAGATGCGGGAGCTGGGCCGGCGACTCGCCAAGCTGCTGCGGGCCGGCGACCTCGTGATGCTCACCGGTGAGCTGGGCGCGGGCAAGACGACGCTGACGCGCGGGCTCGGCGAGGGGCTCGGCGTCCGGGGTGCCGTCACCTCGCCCACCTTCGTGATCGCCCGCGTCCACCCCTCCCTGGTCGACGGCCCGCCGCTCGTCCACGTCGACGCGTACCGGCTGGGCGGCGGTCTCGACGACATGGAGGACCTCGACCTCGACGTCTCGCTGCCCGAGTCGGTCATCGTCGTGGAGTGGGGCGAGGGCAAGGTCGAGGAGCTGACCGACGACCGGCTCCATCTCCTCATCCACCGGGCCGTCGGTGACACCACCGACGAGGTACGGCACATCACCCTCACGGGGGTGGGCGAGCGGTGGGCGGCGGTTGACCTGAGCGCCGTGTGAACGTCTGAGTGAATGCCGACGTGAAGGTCTGCGTGAACGTCTGCGTGAATGTTCCGACAATCCGTCGGCAAGATGTTGCGTTGGCGTCCCGTGCGTGGTCACATGGTATGCAGTTCGTGGTTAGGTTTACCTAACCAAGCCCGCCCCCGAACGTCAGGAGGCGCCATGTCGGCTACGGAAGACGCGAACGTGAACGCGAGCGCGAACACACCCGACGCGATTCAGCCGAAGTCGTACGCGGTCCCCGGTGTGTCCATGCGCGATCTGCTGGCGGCGGGCGCCGCCGCCCACGCGGTCTCGACGCCTCCGCGCCCGCCCCGGGCCGCGACCGTCCGGGAGCAGCCGAGAGCCGCTTAGCGGACCACGACGACCTTCTCGCCGATCATCGCGAACTCCCACATCGCGTCCCCGTCCGTCCGTGTTTCCCGGATGCCGCCCGTGCGCACCTCCGGGTCGGCCTGCGGAGGCGGGCCGTCCACCGCCGCGCTGAAGCCGATGGCCACCCCGTCCACGCCCGTGAACCGCACGACGTGCTCGATCGGGGCGCCGTCCGTCCCCGTGATCGAGTTCGAGCGGGACGTGACCTGATAGCTGCCCGGCACGGGATCGACCGTGCCCGGTGTGACGGTGAACGAGCGGTGCGCCCTGTTGTCCGCGCCGACCAGCCACACCCGGTCGTCCGCCAGGGAGTACACGACCCGCCTGCCCGCGCCGGAGTCGGCCGGCAGGGCGCCCGGACGCCGGACGTCGGGGAGCTTCGAGGCGGACACCGGCGTGGCGGAGGGCGGGCCCTCGGTGCCCAGCCGCTGCGGGGCGTTCGCCGAGGCCTGGTAGGCGAGGAAGCCGACCGTGGCCAGAGCCGCCGCGGTGAGCCCGGCCACGAATCCCGAGCTGCTCCTGGTCACCAGCGCCCACCTCTTCGTCTCGTACGTCCCGTTTTGTGGCGACGGTAGCAGCAGCCGTACCGTCGGCCGGTGCGGCCGTACGGGGGGCGCGGGCGCCGTAGGCTGTTCGCGTGCTCTTGCTCGCTCTGGATACCGCCACCCCGGCCGTCACGGTCGCCCTGCACGACGGGACGGCCGTTGTCGCCGCGTCGAGCCAGGTCGACGCGCGCCGGCACGGGGAACTGCTGCTGCCCGCCGTCGACCGGGTCCTCGCCGAGGCGGGCACGGGCCTCGACGCCGTCACCGGCGTGGTCGTCGGCATCGGCCCCGGCCCGTACACCGGGCTGCGCGTCGGCCTGATGACCGCCGACACCTTCGGACTCGCGCTCGGCGTCCCCGTACACGGCGTCTGCACGCTGGACGGCCTCGCGTACGCCGCCGACGTCCCGGAGGGCCCCTTCGTCGTGGCGACCGACGCCCGCCGCAAGGAGGTCTACTGGGCGCGCTACAGCGACTCCCGTACGAGAGTGACGGAGCCGTCCGTCGACCGGCCGGCGGACATCGCCGACCAGGTCGCGGGCCTGCCGGCCGTCGGCGCGGGCGCCCTGCTCTACCCGGACACCTTCCCGAGCGCGCACGCGCCCGAGCATGTCTCCGCCGCCGCCCTCGCCTCCCTGGCCGCCGAACGGCTGGCGGCGGGAGTCGAACTCCCGGCCCCCCGCCCCCTCTACCTGCGCCGTCCCGACGCCCAGGTACCCAAGAACTACAAGGTGGTCACCCCCAAGTGACGACTGCCGTGCTGCGCGAGATGCGCTGGTGGGACATCGAGCCCGTGCTGGAGCTGGAGAAGGACCTCTTCCCCGAGGACGCCTGGTCGAGGGGCATGTTCTGGTCGGACCTCGCCCATGCGCGCGGGCCGCAGGCGACCCGGCGGTACTTCGTCGCCGAGGAGGAGAGCCCTCAGGGTGGCAGGCGGATCATCGGGTACGGGGGGCTCGCCGCCGCCGGGGACGTCGCCGACGTACAGACGATCGCCGTCGCCCGCGAGCACTGGGGTACCGGCCTCGGTGCGGTGCTGCTGACCGAGCTGCTGCGCGCGGCGACCGCGTTCGAGTGCGCCGAGGTGATGCTCGAGTGCCGGGTGGACAACGTGCGCGCGCAGAAGCTGTACGAGAGGTTCGGCTTCGAGCCCATCGGGTTCCGGCGCGGCTACTACCAGCCGGGGAACGTCGACGCCCTGGTGATGCGGCTGCGTGATCCGTCCGTATCGGTGTCGGCGCGGGAAGCCGGCGTACAGCAGACCGACGCGCAGGAAACCGACGTACCGCACATCGACGTACAAGGAACCGAGAGCAATGGCTGACTCCAGGGACGTACCGCTCGTCCTCGGCATCGAGACCTCCTGTGACGAGACCGGTGTCGGTGTTGTGCGGGGGACGACGCTTCTCGCGGACGCCATCGCGTCCAGTGTCGACGAGCACGCCCGGTTCGGGGGTGTCGTGCCCGAGGTCGCCTCACGCGCGCACCTGGAGGCGATGGTGCCGACCATCGAGCGGGCGCTGAAGGAAGCCGGGGTGAGCGCGAGGGACCTCGACGGCATCGCCGTCACCGCCGGTCCCGGGCTCGCGGGCGCTCTGCTGGTCGGGGTCTCGGCGGCGAAGGCGTACGCGTACGCGCTGGGCAAGCCGCTGTACGGCGTGAACCATCTCGCGTCCCACATCTGCGTCGACCAGCTGGAGCACGGGCCGCTGCCCGAACCGACGATGGCCCTGCTGGTCTCCGGCGGCCACTCCTCGCTGCTGCTGTCGTCGGACATCACCTCCGACGTACGGCCCATGGGTGCGACCATCGACGACGCGGCCGGCGAGGCCTTCGACAAGATCGCGCGGGTGCTGAACCTGGGCTTCCCCGGCGGTCCCGTCATCGACCGGTACGCGCGCGAGGGCGATCCGAAGGCCATCGCGTTCCCGCGCGGGCTGACCGGGCCGCGTGACCCGGCGTACGACTTCTCCTTCTCCGGGCTCAAGACGGCCGTGGCCCGCTGGATCGAGGCGAAGCGGGCGGCGGGGGAGGAGGTGCCGGTGCGTGATGTGTCGGCCTCCTTCCAGGAGGCGGTGGTGGACGTGCTCACCCGGAAGGCGGTGCGGGCCTGCAAGGACGAGGGCGTCGACCACCTGATGATCGGCGGCGGCGTGGCCGCCAACTCGCGGCTGCGGGCGCTCGCCCAGGAGCGCTGCGAGGCGGCCGGTGTCCGACTCCGTGTACCCCGGCCCAAGTTGTGCACGGACAACGGTGCGATGGTGGCCGCGCTGGGCGCCGAGATGGTCGCGCGCAACCGGGCTCCCTCCGACTGGGACCTGTCGGCGGACTCCTCGCTGCCGGTGACCGACCCGCATGTCCCGGGGAACGGTCACAGTCATGATCATGTGCACGAGGCCGGCGAGGGGAACCTGTACCCGTGACCGTCGCGTTGATGTGGGAGGCACGGGCCGTCGAGGGGCGTGGGGACGAACTCCTCGGCTGGGCGCGGGCGCGGATGCGGGCACTGGACGCACCGCCGGTGCGCCGGGAGACGCTCCGGGGTCCGCAGGACCGGGTCCTCGTCATCACGTGGTGGGACGCGGAGTACGACGCCGACCTGCCCGAACTTCCGGAGCCGGACACGGGGTTGGCGGCGCGCGCGGTGCACCGGTGGCGTTTTGAGGTGGTGGGCGAGTGATGTCCGGCGTCCCGTCGAGGGTTGCTTGACCTCCGCTTTGCCCGGGTGAGGGTGAATTCCCCTGAGTTCGGACGTCTCCACAACAGGCCCACCAGGTTGGCATGACTCGTTCACTCGACGTCCACGTGTGACGCGTCGGGACGACAGGATTCGGCCATTGACTCTCCCCGCGCAGTGCCTTCGGTGCTGCGGGGGAGAGTCGTTTTCGATTCCTGAGGGGCGTACGTGGTGTCCACGCAGGTGGCTTCCGGCAGACCGGAGTCCGACAGACCCGTGCCTCGGCGGCTGTACGCCGCCAGGGGGTTCGGTGACCGGGTCTTCCGGATCCAGTTGACGGCCACCGGGGTCGTGGTCCTCGCCGTCATGGCGGCCGTCGGACTGTTCCTGTTGCTGCGGGCGGGGCAGGCCCTGCACGCCCGGGGGTTCGCGTTCCTCACAACTGCCGCCTGGCAGCCGGACGTTCACAACTTCGGCATCGCGGCCGTGCTCACCGGCACCCTGCTGATCGCCCTCGTCGCGGTGACGATCTCCGTACCGCTGGCCGTGGGCACGGCCCTGTTCATCTCCGACGTGGCCCCGCGCGGGCTGCGCCGCACCCTCGTCAGCATGGTCGACCTGATGGCCGCCGTACCGTCGGTGGTCTACGGGTTGTGGGGGCTGTTCTTCCTCCAGCAGCACGTCATCGGGCTGTCGCGCTGGTTGTCCGACTGGTTCGGCTGGATACCGCTGTTCACGGTGGACGGTATTCAGCCAGGCGATCCACTCGCCTCCGCCAGTGTGTACACGGCGTCCACCTTCGTCGCCGGGATCGTCGTCGCTCTCATGGTCGCGCCGATCCAGTGCTCGGTGATGCGCGAGGTCTTCGCCCAGGCCCCGGCCGGTGAGCGGGAGGGCGCCTACGCGCTCGGCGCCACCCGCTGGGGGATGATCCGCGCGGTCGTCCTGCCGTACGGCAAGGGCGGCATCATCGGCGGAACGATGCTGGGGCTCGGCCGGGCGCTCGGGGAGACCATCGCGGTCTACCTGATCATCTCGCCGGTCTTCACCATCCAGCCGCACATTTTGCAGACCGGCTCGAACTCGGTCTCCTCGCTGATCGCCCTGCACTACGGAGACTCCTCCGAATTCGGGATGTCGGCGCTGATGGCGGCGGGCCTGGCGCTGTTCCTGCTCACCCTGGCGGTCAACTTCACCGCCTCCTCCGTCGCGGCCCGCTCCCGCTCCGGCGCCCAGAGCGAGGCCTGAGATGACCGTCGTAGATCTGGCAAAGACCCCTGGCGAGCAGGGCGCGCTCGCGACGCCCACCGCGTCGCCCGCACCCGTCGCACCCGTCGCACCCGTCGTGCCGGATCCCGTGTCTGTCCCCGAACAGCCCCGCCGTATCGGTGGTGTCAGCCGGTCCGCCGTGCTGTCCCTGACCGGGGCCGGTGCCTCCGCGCTGTGCGTCACGATCCTGCTGTTCGGTGAACTCGCCCCGTTCTCCGGCATGTTGGGCTTCGTCGTCACCGCCTACCTGGTCTTCCTCGCCGTCTACGCCGTGCTGACCGGCTTCGAGGAGGACGGGCAGGCCGTCCGGGACCGGGTGATGACGGTCGTGCTGTGGACGGCGGCCACGCTGCTGTTCTCCGCCCTCGCCCTCGTCGTCGGCTTCACCGCCTGGCGTGGCAAGGAGGCCCTGCCGCACGGCAACTTCTTCACGCAGGACATGCAGGCGGCGGGCCCGCTCGACCCGTTGACCAACGGCGGCATCGCCCACGCGATGGCCGGCACGCTGATCATGATGGCCATCGCGCTGACGATCAGCGTGCCGCTCGGACTGGCCTGTGCCGTCTACCTCAACCAGATCCCGGGGCGCTTCTCCCGGTTCGTGCGCACCATCGTCGAGGCGATGACCGCGCTGCCGTCGATCGTGGCCGGCCTGATGGTGTACGCCGTCTGGATCCTCGGCCTGGGCATGCCCAAGTCGGGCCTCGCGGCCGGGTTCGCGATCAGCGTGATGATGCTGCCGATCGTGATCCGGGCCTCGGACGTGGTGCTGCGGCTCGTACCGGGCAACCTCACCGAGGCGGCGGAGGCGCTCGGCGCGCCGCGCTGGCGCACCGTGTGGCACGTCGTCCTGCCCACCGCCCGCTCCGGGCTCGCCACCGCCGTCATCCTCGGCACCGCGCGCGGCATCGGCGAGACCTCGCCCGTGCTGCTGACCGCCGGCTTCACGGCGGCGCTCAACGCCGACCCGACCGCCGGGCCGATGGTGTCCCTGCCGCTGGCCGTCTTCAACTTCGTCAAGTCACCGCAGCCGGAGATGATCGCCCGTGGCTTCGGCGCCGCCGCCGTGCTCATGACCATGGTGCTGGTGCTCTTCGTGATCGCCCGGGTGATCGGCGGCCGCGGCCCCGGCCACCAGACGCGCCGCCAGGCCCGCCGCACCGCCCGCGCCTCCCGCCGCGACGTCACCCGCTTCGCCGCACCGCACACGCCGGCGTCCGTGTCCGTACCCGGGCTGTCGCTGTTCGAGGACACCGCCCCTCAGCCCCACGACACCGCTGCATCCGCCCCCGCTCCCGGAGACAACGACTGATGCGCAGCCACCTCACCACCGCTCTCCGGCGCCTGCGCGCGTCGGCGGTTCTCGCCGCCCTGCTCGGCGTGGTCGCCGCCCTGCTGGCCGGGCCGCTCGCCGCGCCCGCCGCCGCCGAGAGCTACACCCCGGTCGCCGGGGCCGGTTCGACCTGGGCGGAGAACGCCATCGAACAGTGGCGCAAGGCCGTCAACCAGTACGGCATGCGCATCAGTTACGCCGGCAGCGGCTCCTCCGACGGCCGTCGGCAGTTCCTCAGCGGCACGGTGGACTTCGCGGTCTCGGACATCCCGTTCCAGACCGACCCGACCGACGGCTCGGCCGCCGAACGCCCGTCCGCGGGCAGCTACGCGTACATGCCGATCGTGGCCGGCGGCACCTCCTTCATGTACCACCTGACGGTCAACGGCAGGAAGGTCACCAACCTCCGCCTCTCCGGAGACGTGGTCACCAAGATCTTCACCGGTGTCCTCAAGTACTGGGACGACCCGGTCATCAAGGCCGACAACCCGGGGCTCCAACTGCCCCACCGCGCGGTCGTCCCGGTCGTCCGCTCCGACGGTTCGGGCTCCACCGCCCAGTTCACGATGTGGATGGCCAACCAGCACGCGGCGCTGTGGAAGGCGTACTGCGCCAAGGTCGGCCGCTCGGGCGCCTGCGGGCAGACCTCGTACTACCCGACCGTCCCCGGCATGATCGCCCAGTCCGGCGACCCGGGCGTGGCGGGATACGTCGCCCAGAACTACGGCGAGGGCGCCATCGGGTACGTCAACTACTCGTATGCCATCAACGAGGGCTATCCGGTCGCCAAGGTCCTCAACCACGCGGGCTACTACACCGAGCCGACCCCGAAGAACGTCGCCGTCTCGCTCCTCAAGGCGAAGATCAACACCAACAAGGCCTCCGCCGACTACCTCACGCAGAAGCTCGAAGGCGTCTACAACGACACCGACAAGCGCAACTACCCGCTGTCCAGCTACTCGTACATGATCCTGCCGCTCAAGGTGCAGGGCACCTTCACCGAGGAGAAGGGCAAGACGCTCGGCGCGTTCTCCTACTACTTCATGTGCCAGGGCCAGCAGCAGGCGCCCCAGCTCGGCTACTCGCCGCTGCCGATCAACCTGGTGCGGGCGGGCTTCGACCAGATCCGCCGGATCCCCGGTGTGAAGACGCAGAACATCAACATCAAGGGCTGCAACAACCCCACCTTCAGCGCCGACGGCCGCAACAGGCTCGCGGAGACGGCCCCTTACCCGGCGGCCTGCGACAAAAAGGGCGCCGCGCCCTGCACCACGGGCAGCGGCGGCGCCAAGCCGGGCGGCGGGGCGGGCGGTTCTGGTGGTTCTGGTGGGTCGGGTGGTGCTGGCGGGTCCGGTGGCTCCGGTGGTACGGCGTCCGGGGGCACGTCCGGCGGTACGGCGTCCGGCGGCACCGCGTCCGGGGGGAGTACCGGCGGATCGGCGTCCGGCGGCAGCGCGTCCGGAGGCGCCGCGGCGAGCGGGGGCGGTGACGGGAAGCCGGTCGTCGACCCCGACACCGGGCAGGTGCTGTCCGCGTCCGGCGGCGGCGGCACTGTCGCCGGCGGCACGATCGCCGGCGGCACGATCGCCCTGGCCCAGCCGGTCGCCGTGGCCGGACGCAGCGGCTGGACCAGCACCCAGACCCTGATGGTGCTCGCGGCCCTGCTGATCCTCGGGCTCGTCCTGCTGCCCTCCGCCGTCGCCAGGATGCTCGGCGCTCGCAGCGGCAACGGCACCGGCGGCGACACCACGGACGGGAGCTCGCGATGACCACGACCGCGACCACGACCGCGACCACGATCACGAGCTCCCGGGCGAACAGCCGGACACGCCGACTGCTGGTGCGCCTCGTCGCCGGGGCGGCCGTCGGCGCGCTCGCCGGGCTGGCCGTCGCGCAGACCGCCCCGCCCGCGACCGCCGACGCGGCCCACGGCTCCGCCGTCACCGTCTCCGGGCGTGGCGAGTTCGCGGACATGCGGTTCACCGTCAGCCAGACCGAGCACCTCACCAGCCAGGCGGTCACCGTCTCCTGGACCGGCGGCACCCCGACCACCCTCGCGGGCACCCTGTTCAACACCGACTTCGTGCAGATCATGCAGTGCTGGGGCGACGACGACGGCACCGTCCCCGCCAACCCCGGCCCCTCGCGCACCCAGTGCCAGTACGGCGCCTCCCCGACCACCGACCGGGGCAGCTGGCCCGGCAACGAGTACGACGACACCCGCAAGGTCTTCTACAGCGCCGACCCCACCAACTACGGCCAGGACAACCGCTACGGCGCCGGCAACGTGTCCGGCCTCGGCGAGGTCCCCTTCAAGTCCGTCGACGGCACGCTGATCACCTCCGGCACCCAGAACAACGCCCTGTTCAACCGCAACACCACCAACGAGGTCGACTTCGCCCGCACCGGCGCCGACGGCACCGGCCGGGAGTTCGTCGAGGTGCAGACCGCCAACGAGGCCCCGCACCTGGGCTGCGGCACCCCCGTACGGCAGGACGGGACCGTGCGGCCACGCTCCTGCTGGCTGGTCATCGTCCCGCAGGGCCATCTCGACCTGGACGGCAAGCCCTACACCGACACCAGTCAGGTCAACGCCGGCTCCCCGGTCTCCGCGACCAACTGGAAGAACCGCGTCGCCGTCCGGCTCGGCTTCAACGCGGTCGGCGCCAACTGCGCGCTGGGCTCCGACGAACGCGCCACCTCCGGCAGCGAACTCGTCGCCGACGCCATGAGCAGCTGGCAGACCGCCCTCTGCCCGAGCGGCAAGGTGTACGGCTACACGGAGCTCGGCGAGCCCGACACCCGCTCCCGTCTCATCGCCGACGGCACATCGGGCCTGGCGTTCACCACCCGGGCCCTCGGCGCGGACGCGGGCACGACCGCCCCGGCGGACCCCACCGTGTACGCGCCGACCGCGCTCTCCGGCACCGTCATCGGCTTCACCGTCGAACGCAGACCCAAGGCAGGTGCCTCCGAGGCGGTCCGCAAGCTGGCCGGCACCAAGGTCGAGTCCCTGGACCTGACGCCGCGTCTGGTGGCGAAGCTGCTCACCGAGTCCTACCGCAACTCGCCCTGGGGAGCGGTCATCGGCTCCACCGCCGCGAAGGGCTATGGCTGGGCGAAGACCAACCCGGCCGGCCTGGCCGGCGACCCCGAGTTCATCGCGCTCAACCCCGAGTTCGCCGAGCTGTCGGTCCCCGAGACCCCGGCCACCGACACCGACCTGCTCACCGCGCTGGGCCACAGCGACTCGGCGCGCGCGCTCTGGCAGTGGATCGTCTCCGACAAGGAGGCGCGCAACTTCCTCGCGGGCGTCTCCGACGACTGGGGCATGAAGGTCAACCCGTACTTCAGCACCAACACGGACCTGAACCCCACCGGCTTCGCCTTCGACCCGGCAAACCTCGACACCTACCCCAAGAGCGACCCCTGGTGCACGATCCCGCCGGGCACCGGCGCCACCGCACCGCAGTGCATGATCGACTTCCACCCGTACGTGTCGGACATGCACGCCGGCGCCCTGCACACCCGGCGCGCCGACAGCCTGTGGAAGGCGACCTGGGACCCGCTGGCGAGCCCGCCCGCGTACAAGAACCCCGGCCCGCAGACGGTCGGTTCCCGGTTCGTGATCACGGTGACCGACGCGGCCTCCGCCGTCCGCTACGGCCTCCAGACCGCGCGGCTGCGCAACGCCGCCGGCACGTTCACCGCACCCACCACCGCGTCCCTCACCGCCGCCGCGGCGAGCGCGTCCGGCGCGAAGGCCCCCGAGATCATCCCGGCCAGGGCCACCGCGAAGGGCGCCTACCCGCTCGCCCAGCTCGTCTACGCGGCCGTACGCCCGGCGAAGCTCGACCCCGCCGCCCGCAAGGACTACGCGGCCCTGCTGACGTACGCGGCCGGCAAGGGGCAGATCGGCGGCGCCGACCCGGGCCGCCTCCCGGCCGGCTACGCCCCGCTGCCCGCCGGCCTGCGCGCGAAGACCGCCAAGGCGGCCACCGCCCTCGTCCACTACACCGGTCCGTCCGCCCCTCCGGGCGGCGGCTCGTCCTCCGGCGGAACGAGCGGCGGGGCCGGCGGTACGTCCGGCGGTGACACGTCCGG
>Ga0136846_1241254_pt1 | contig 13625 bp, 14 predicted proteins | sample HopSoiMetagenom2_FD_96841 | JGI IMG/M metagenome (GOLD analysis project Ga0136846, IMG submission 96841) | Grasslands soil microbial communities from Hopland, California, USA - 2 Assembly 2016 (version 4) | ecosystem: Environmental > Terrestrial > Soil > Grasslands | place: USA: Hopland... | reverse complement strand
GTTCATCGGGCGCGTGGGGTCCAGCGGCCACGCCACCGGGCCGCACCTGCATCTCGAGGCGATCGTCTGCGGGGCGAACACCGACCCGCTGCGCGTCCTGCGCTGAGCCGGCGGAGAGAGGTCGTCGCTACTGCCCGGTGACGCAGCTCGTCCGCTTCTGGCCGTTCTTGTTGGTCGAGCAGGCAAGGCTGCCGCCGCGGTTGGCCTCCCGCAGCAGCGTGGTGTCCGGTCGCGTCGGGAAGGTGCCCGCCTTGCCGTAGGCGATGACGATGTTGTCGTTCTTGGCCAGGACGTGCGCGGCCGGGTCGGAGATGCGCCTGCCGTTGACGTAGGCGCGGACCTGCTCGGCGCCGTCGTTGCGCAGCGCCCCGAGCTCGTTCGCGGCCAGACGCACGCCCCAGAGGTAGAAGACGTCGCCGAGCGTCGCCTTGAAGGGCTTGTCGGCCTCGAGGTGGATGACCCCGGAGCGGTCGTGCGTGTGCAAGCCGGCCGCGATGCGCCGGGCCGGATCGAGGCCGATGTTCGCAGGCACCGGGACGAGCAGGCCGTTGACGTAGACGCGCAGCTGCGCGTGAATGTGGAACTTCTCTCGGCCGGGAGCCGGCAGGCCCAGGATCCGCACGCGCTGGGCCATGTGCGTCCTCTCGAGCGGCCACGGCGGCTTGGTCGCGCGGACACCAGGTCCCTGGACGATGGTGCCCTGGGCCTCGCCGCTCGACCCGGTCCCCTCGCCGCCGCTGCCGCAGGCGGCAAGCGCGAGCGCGGCCGCCACGGTCAGCGCGGTCAGGAGGAGGCGGAGCGATCGCGCGCAGGGCATCGGCGGCCACGGTATCCGCTGGCGGCCAGTGGCGGGGCTGCTGCCGATGTCCTCGCCGCCACCTCGCCGCACACCCGCCTGGAGCTCGAGCAAAGGCGGCGCCGAGCTCCGAGGGCGAGGTGCCGCGCGGCGATCTCGCTCGTCGCACGAACTGTCGCGTCGGCACCGCTGCACCTCGCCGGGTGACCGTCGCGGACGGCGCGACGCGGCGGCCCGGCAGGCCGGGGCGCCGTGGGTACGATGAAAGCCCTTGTCGCGCGCCGTCTCCCCCCAGCCTCGCGACGTCGCGCGCAGTGCTGATCGGGCGCTGCTGCGGACGCTCGCGGCCGGCACCGCGGGCGTCGTCGGGGACGCCTTCTTCCGCGCGCTCGTGCGGCAGCTCGCAGTCGCCTTCGAGGCCGACGTCGCCTTCGCCGCCGAGGTCGTCGACGACGCCGGCGAGCGGGCGCGGGTCATCGCCTCCTGGCAGCCCGGCGCGCAGCTGCCCGAGGGCCGCGAGTTCGCGCTGGCCGGGACGCCGGGCGAGCTCCTCCACGACGAGGACGTGGTCGTCGTCGCGGACGGCGCCTGCGCGCGCTTCCCGCACGACGCCTACGCGCGCCGACACGGCCTCGACGCGTACTTCGCGGTCGCCCTGCGCGGTTCGGACGGCCGTCGCATCGGGCACCTGGGCGTCCAGGCGTCGCATCCCTTCCAGCCTGGCGCGAGCGAGATCGACGACCTGCAGCTGTTCGCCGCGCGGGCGGCGGCCGAGCTCGAGCGCCGCCGCCACCAGCAGGCCCTGCGCGCGCGCGAGCTCGAGGTCGTCGCCTCCCGCGCGCGCGTCGTCCAGGCCGCCGATGAGGAGCGCCGGCGGATCGGCCGCGACCTGCACGACGGCGCCCAGCAGCGCCTGGTCGCCCTCGGTCACCTGCTCGCGCTCGCCCGGCGCAAGGCGGGCGCGCTGCCCGCCGACGTCGACCACCTGCTCGACCAGGCGGCCGAGCAGTCGCGCCTGGCCTCCGCGGAGCTGCGCGAGCTGGCGCGTGGGCTGCACCCGGCCGGGCTCAGCGAGCGGGGCCTGCGTCCGGCGCTCGAGGCCCTCGCCGCCGCCTCGCCGCTCGACGTCCGCCTCGGCGCGCTGCCCGAGCGCCGGTTGCCCGACCCGATCGAGCTCACGCTCTACTACGTCGTGGCCGAGTCCCTGACCAACGCGGTCAAGTACGCGCGGGCCACGAGCGTGCGCGTCGACGTCGACCTGCACGCGGCCGAGGTCGTGGCGAGCGTGGCCGACGACGGCCGTGGCGGCGCGCGGGCAGGCGGCGGATCCGGCCTGCTCGGCCTCGGCGACCGGCTGCACGCGCTGGGCGGGACGCTGGCCGTGGAGAGCCCGCCCGGCGCGGGCACGGTCGTGAGCGCGCGCATCCCGCTCGCGCCCTGGCGCGACGCCCGCGAGCCCTTCCTGGAGTTCGGCCACGAGGGCGACGGCGGTCTCGGCGAGCGCCTGATCGGCGAGATCCTGGCCGGGCGCAAGACGGTCACGGTCTCGCTGCATCGCGAGTGCGAGCTGGAAGGCGGGACGCCCCGGATCGACACGCGCCTGCCCGTCCTCGACCACCTCGGGCGGCGGCGCGCGACGGTCGAGGTGACGAAGGTCGCGGTCATGCCGTTCGAGGAGATCGACGAGGTCGTCGTCGAGGCCGAGAGCGCCGGCATGCGGACCGTCGAGGAGTGGCGCGAGCTGCAGCGGCGCTTCTACGAGGGCTGCCGCGACGAGATCGCCCTCGTGCTCGGCGAGCCGGGCTGGCGGCTGACCCAGGAGGAGCCGATGGTCATCTGCTGGGTCCGGCTCGTCGACACGGGCAAGGACGCGCAGCGGGCGACCGGCGGCGCCGCCCACGCCTGAGCCGGTCCGCGGCCTCGGGCGCGCGGGTCGCGCCCGAGGCCGCGCGCTCTACGGCGTCGGGTCGGGGACGGTGACGCCGAAGATGTCGGAGTTGCCGAACGTCGCCGGGCACGATGTCTGCACGGGCGGCGCCACAGCGGTGGCGACCGGCGGCGGCGGGGCGTTCTGCGCATCCTCGGCGCCGCGGGCCTCCTCCGGCTCGGCCGTCGGCGCGCCCGTGGCGACCGCCTCGTCGTGCAGGGCCTCGCGGTACCGATCGATCGCCGGGCAGTCCGCGCCGTTGCGCACGTCGTTCCAGACCGCCGTTCCGGAGGTCCGCGTCGCCGCCGCGTAGACGTAGTCGCCGAGGAACTCCGCCGCGAGGTCGTTCTGGGAGAGGCGCGCGCGTCGCCGCTCGCCCCGCGGTCGACCTGCGTGAAGGCGCCGACGCCGCGAGCGCCGGCGTTGGCGTGCAGGAGCACGCCGACCAACTGCCGGGCGTTGCCCGGCCCGACCGCGCTCGTGCGGAACGGCGTCGTGAAGGCGTTGTAGACGAGCCAGACGTCGGCGCCGCCGGGGGAGATCGCCGGTGCGGAGTAGTAGCCGCGGTCGCCGCGTCGCTCGACGCGCACCGGCGCGCTCCAGGTCGCGCCGCGGGTGTCGGACGTCGAGAAGAAGACGTGCTCGCGGTTGAGCCCGTCGCGTCCGTCGACCCACGTCAGCACGATGCGGTCGGTCGCACCGGCGCCGTCAGGCGCTCCGTTGGCGATGTCCACCGACGGCGCGGGGGACAGGTCGCTGCGCGCGCCGCCCACGCCGTCTTCGACGCAGCGCTCGATCGACGCCTCGACGAAGTTGCATGTGTCGAAGGCGCTGAATATCGCCGCCGGCTGGGTCCAGGTCGGCCGCCGTCCAGCGACCGGATCATCTGGATCTCGCCCGCGGCCGCCGCGGTGGCGTCGAAGCCGAACTGGTAGTCGAAGACATAGACCACGCCGTGCGAGTCGGTCCGCACGGTGCAGCCCGACCGGCCGAAACCGTTGCGGCCGGCGGTGTTGTTCGCCGCCGGCGTCACCTTGGTTCTGCGTCCACGTCGCGCCGCCGTCGCGCGAGGTCAGGACGACGAGTGGCTGATTCGTGAAGCCCTGACCGTTGCCGCGGAAGTCGGCGTAGCAGACGTAGGCGTTGCCGAAGAACGGGCTCGTTGAGGCGTTGTCGGCCCAGATCTGCTCCTTGTCGGAGAACTGGGCGCTGCTCTGGCGGCTGGCGATGACCGGTCCGCTCCAGGCGTCGTTGCGCCCGGCGGCCGCGTCCGCGACGTCGTCGCTGCGTGAGACGGCGATCGCCTCGGCGCCCTTGAACGCCTGCTGACCCGGGAAGTTCGAGGCGAGGTTGGCGTAGTACAGCCGCGTGCCGTTGGCCCAGGAGAACCCGCCGGACGGGCCGGGCTTGGGGCCGAACGCGACGGCGGGGTCGCCGTCGGACACCAGTCCGTTGGCCTCGTAGTCGGGCAGCGTCCCGATCGGCCCGTTTGGATCCGGCGAGCAGGGCCGGTCGCCGTCGCCCGGCTGTCCGAGGCAGTGGCGCGCGGAGTATCCGGTGTAGGTGGGCTGAGTCCATGTCTGGCCACCGTTCAGCGAGCGGCCAGGCGGTCGCTCATGGTCAGCGCCTCCTCATGGTCGTGGGTGACGTAGACGACGGTGATGCCGACCTCGCGCCTGGATCTGCTTGAGCTCGACCTGCATCTCCTGGCGCAGCTTCAGGTCCAGTGCCCCCAGCGGCTCATCGAGCAGCAGCATGCGCGGACGGTTGACGATCGCGCGCGAGCGCGACGCGCTGGCGCTGGCCGCCCGACAGCTGCGCCGGCTTGCGCGGTCCGTAGTCGTGGAGGCGGACCATGGCCAGCGCCTCGCCGGCGCGCCCGCGGCGCTCGGCCTTCGGCAGCTTCTTGACCCGCAGCCCGTACTCGACGTTCTCCTGCACGGTCATGTGCGGGAACAGGGCGTAATCCTGGAAGACCGTGGTTGACGTCCCGCGCGTAGGGCGGCACGCGGGTGACGTCGCGGCCGCCGAGCTCGATGCGGCCTGCGTCGGGCAGCTCGAAACCGGCGATCAGGCGCAGCGTCGTCGTCTTGCCCGAGCCCGACGGCCCGAGCATGGTGAAGAACTCGCCGCGCGCGATCTCGAGGTCGACGTCGTCGACGGCGACCACGTCACCGAAGCGCTTGACCAGTCCGCGCAGGGCGACGTCAGCCGGCGCCGCGGCCGCGCGCACCGCTTCGGACGCCGTCGAAGGCGCGTCCCGCATCTCCTCGCTCCCTGCGTACGACGCCCTGTCCAACTCGTCGCAACCCTATTGGAGGGCGTCCAACCCGCGTGGGGGCAGATCCGGCGCAAGTTCCACGCGCGGACACGCCGATCTGGACAGCACGATGTGGTCTATCGCGCCCCCGCTGCCGGGCAGCGAAAACCTGTGTAGGTCTCCGACAAGCGGGGAGTCCCTCCCCGAGCCCACCCCCTCCCCCGCCTGGTGCCATGTCCACCCACACCGCAACCGAGCTCCACGACCACCTCCGGCTCCTGCAGCAGGAGCGGATGCTCGCGCTCGGCACGGCGCTCGGCGACGACGCCGCGTACATGGCGGACCTCGACGAGGAGATCCTCGCGACCCGCCACGCGTACGTCGCCTCCGCTGTGATCGAGGTCGCGCACCTGCGCGCCGGCCTGCACGGGGCCATCCAGGGCTGAGGGCGCGCGGCCGCTGCGCCGCGGCCGGTTGTCACCGGCGGACCCGGCGCCGCGCTCACCCCGCGGCCCGCAGTGCCAGCGCGAGCTCGAACCGCGCCTCCGGGTCGTCCAACGCCGCGCCGAAGAGCTCGCGCAGCTGCGAGAGCCGGTAGCGCACGGTCTGCGGATGCACGTGCAGCTCGCCGGCGACGCGCTGGATCTGCCCGGGCCGGTCAAGCCATGCGCGGAGGGTCTCGCGCAGGCGTGCCTGCGCGCCGGCCGGCAGCGCGCCCAACGGCGCGAGCGCGCGGGCGGCCAAGTCGGCGCCGGCGGCGGGATCGAGGCCCGAGAGGACGAGCGCGGCCAGGTGCTCGTCGGCGACCGTCAGCGCGCGCCGCGGCAGTCGCCCCTGCAGCAGCAGCGCGTGCGCGGCGCGAGCGCGGCGCAGCGAGGCGGCCGAGCGGGCCAAGGGCACATCTGGCCCGAGCACCGCGGGCGCGCCGTCCACCGCGGCCTCGAGCTGCGCGCGCCGGCCCGGCGCGCGCGGATCGGCGACGAAGGCGACCGCGACGCGGTCCACGGTCGCGGCCACCGCCTCCGGCCCGAGCCGCGCGGCGAGCCGCTCGCCGTCGGGCGAGGCGCTCTCGTCGCCGGCGACGAGCGCCGCGACGCGGGCGGGGCGCCGCCAGCCCGCCAGCGCGGCGACCTCGGCCACCTCGCCCTCGGGCACCTCCTCGCGCGACAGCACGACGGCCAGCGCGCGGCGGCGCTGCTGTCGCTCGCCCGCGGCGTGGGCCTGCTCCTCGGAGTAGCCCTCGATCGACTCCGCGCTGATCGCGTCGATGTAGCTGAAGATCGCGCTGGCCAGGCGATAGAGGGTGCGCGGCTCGTGGCCCGCCGCCTCGCCCGCGGCGACGAAGCGCTCCCACGCCAGGCGCGCCCCCAGACGGTAGGCCGACAGCAGCGCGTCGAGCGTCCGGCCGGCACGCTGCTCGGCGCGGCCGAGCTCCCGGTAAATCTCCGCGTCGGCCGGATCCCGGCGCGCGGCCGGGCGCTCCACCTCGTCGACGAAACGCGTCAGCGCGCGCTCGACGCCCATGCGCAGCGCGCGCCCGAACGGGCCCCCCAGCGGCCGCGCGTAGTCCGGGACCTCCGCGCCGATGGCGGCGATCGTGCGGACCGCCAGGTCGGGCAGCGTGGGCCGCAGGGCGGTTCCGAGCGAGGGCGGAAGGTCGAACCTCATTTTGTGCGGACACTACAGATCTCGCCGCTCAGCACTGAGTGCTCGCGCGTATAGGCGCGGCAGTTCTGTGCATAGCCTCCAGGGCATGTCGCGCAGCGCCAAGATCGTGAACCTCGGGGCGGTCGTCGTCCCGTTCATCGCCTTCATCGCCGCCGTCACGCTGCTGTGGAACGAGGTCGTGGGCTGGCACGATCTCGTCGCGCTGGGGGTCATGTACTTCCTGACCGGCTTTGGCGTGACCGTCGGCTTCCACCGGATGCTCACGCACCGGTCGTTCCAGACCTCCAAGCCGGTGGAGTACCTCTTCGCCGCGCTCGGCTCGATGTCGGTGCAGGGCCCGGTCATCCACTGGGTCGCCGATCACCGCAAGCACCACGCGCACACCGACGAGGACGGCGACCCGCACTCGCCGCACGTGGGCGTCGGCAAGGGCATCAAGGGCGCCCTGCGCGGTCTGTTGCACGCGCACGTCGGCTGGCTGCTGAGCGAGCAGGGGCGGGCGGAGCGCAAGAAGTACGCGCGCGACCTCGTCGAGGACCCCGGGATGCGCTGGATCAACCGGAACTTCCCGCTCTTCGTCCTCGCCGGCCTGGTGCTGCCCGGCCTGATCGGCTTCGCGCTCACCGGGACGCTGGCCGGCGCGCTGACGGGCGCCCTGTGGGGCGGCCTGGTCCGCATCTTCCTGCTGCACCACATCACGTGGTCGATCAACTCGGTGTGCCACTTCTTCGGGACGCGGCGCTTCGACACCGACGACCACTCGACGAACGTCTTCTGGCTGGCGCTCCCGAGCTTCGGCGAGGCGTGGCACCACAACCACCACGCCTTCCCCCTCTCCGCCGGCCATTGGCTCGGCCCCTTCGACCTCGACCTCCCCGCCTGGATCATCGCCGCGATGGAGCGCACGGGGGTGATCTGGAACGTTGTGCGCATCCCACACGAGCGCCAGGCGCAGCGGCTGACGCGGCCCCAGACGGGGTAGCTCGGGGGCCTCAGGAGGGAAGGAGCCCCGATGTCCACAGGAGTGATCATCGCGATCGTCGTCGCGGCGCTCATCGTTGTTGCGCTGCTCGCGGTCGCGCTTCCCAGGGCGCGCCGGCGCTCCGCGGAGCGAAAGCTGCAGGCCCGCCGCGCGGAGGTGGCCGGCGAGCACCGCGAGCAGGCCGAGGAGCGCCAGCTGCGCGCCGACCACGCCCAGCGCGAGGCGGCGATGGCCGAGGCCGAGGCCCAGAAGGCCCGTGCCGAGGCCGATCTGCACGAGAACCGCGCGCAGATGCACGAGCGCGGGCTCGCCGACGACCGCCTCGACGACGACGCCATCGATACGCGCTCCGAGCGGGGCGGGCCCGGCGAGGGGCGTCCGGCCGACGAGCGCACGCCTCCCCGTTAAGAGGCGTTGAGGAACGCCGCGTGGCGCGGGCGGAGCCGTTCTCCGCCTGCGCCACCGGGGTATCTTCATAGTCATATGCCCCCCAAGACGCAGCGAGAGCGCGAGGAGGCTTGGCGCAAGGCCAAGCTCGATCGGATGCAGGAACAGATCGACGAGGGCTCTCTCACCGTGCGCCAGATGACGGACGAGGAGCGCCAGAGCTTCGAGCGCGCGCGTGAGGATCGCCCCACGCGGCCGGTCAGCCCGGCGCAGCGCGAGCGTGCGACGCGCGCCCGCGAGCGCCGCAAGCGCACCCGCGCGTCGTAACCGTCGCCCCGGCCCGGCCGCCCGAGCGCGCGGCCGCCGGATAGCCTCCCGCCTCGTGAAGCTCGCGTCGTTCCTGCCCCCGGCCGGCACCCATCCGCTGCACGGGGAGGTGCGCGACGACCAGGTCGTCGCGTTCGCCGACGGGTCGACGGTCCTCAGCCGCCTGGTCGGCGGCAGCCGCGCGCCCGCCGACGGCGACGCCTACCCGCTCGAGCGGGTCGCCCTGCTCGCTCCCTTCGTCCCGCGCGCGATCTTCGGGATCGGCCTCAACTATCGCGCGCATGCCGCCGAGTCCGGCCAGGAGCCGCCGCCGCGGCCGATCGTCTTCATGAAGCTGCCGACCTCGATCGCGGCGCCCGGCGGCCCGATCCGATGTCCTCCACCGGTCGAGGAGCTCGACTACGAGGGCGAGCTGGCGGTGATCATGGGCGCCCACGGGCGCGTGGCCGGCTATGCGGTCGCCGACGACGTCACGGCGCGCGACCTGCAGCGCCGCGAGCCGCAGTGGACGCGCGCCAAGGGCTTCGACACGTCGTGCCCGTTCGGCCCCTGGGTGACGACGGCCGAGCAGATCCGCAACCCCGAGGACCTGCGGCTGCGCACCTGGGTCAACGGCGAGCTGCGCCAGGACGCGCGCACCAACGACCTCGTCTTCGGGGTGCAGGAGCTCGTGCGCTTCATCTCCGAGACGATCACCCTGGTGCCCGGCGACCTGATCCTGACCGGCACGCCGAGCGGCGTGGGCACGGCGATGGACCCGCCGCGCTACCTGAGCAGCGGAGACGTCGTCCGGATCGAGATCGAGCAGCTGGGCGCCATCGAGCATGCCGTCGCCTGAGACGCCGCCGCCGGCCTTCGCCGCGCTGCGCGTGCGCCTCAAGGAGATCGACGACCTCGACGCGGCGCAGCGCGTCCTCGGCTGGGACCAGGAGACGATGATGCCGCCCGGCGGCGCCGCCGCCCGTGGCGAGGTGCTGGCGACCCTGAGCCGGCTGGGGCACGAGCGCCTCGTCGACGACGAGCTGCTGGCGCTGCTGCGCGAGCTCGAATCGTGGGCGCGGGAGCGCCCGCGGGAGGACGACGGCGCGGCGATCGTGCGCGTCGTGCGCCGCGACGTCGACCGTGCGCGGCGCGTGCCGCCGGAGCTGACCGCGCAGCTCGCGCGGGCGAGCTCCGACGCACTGCCCGTCTGGAAGCAGGCGCGCGAGGACGACGACTTCCCCGCCTTCGCGCCGCACCTGGAGCGCAATCTCGAGCTGCGCCGCCGGCTGGCCGCCTGCTTCCCGGAGACCGAGCACCCCTACGACGCGCTGATGGACTTCTACGAGCCGGGGCTCACGACGGCGGCCGCGCGCGCGACGTTCGCCGAGCTGCGCGCGGGCCTCGTAGCGCTCATCGCCGACGTCCGCGCCGCCGAGCCGCCCGCGCCGCCGGGCGGGCCCTTCGACGTCGACGAGCAGCGCGCGCTGGCCCTCGAGATGGCCCGCGCGATCGGCTTCGACGAGCGCTGCTGGCGCCTGGACCGCTCCGTGCACCCGTTCTCGCAGTCGATCGCGCGCACCGACGTCCGCGTGACCGGGCGCTTCTCCGAGCACGAGCTCGGCGGTCTGTTCGCCGTCCTGCACGAGGTCGGCCACGGCCTCTACGAGCATCAGCAGGACCCGGCGCTGGACCGTACGACGCTCGGCACCGGCGTCTCGATGGGCATCCACGAGTCGCAGAGCCGGCTGTGGGAGAACCGGGTCGGGCGCAGCCGGCCGTTCTGGTCGCACTGGCTGCCGCGCGCGCAGGAGCGGCTGCCCGCGCTGCGCACGCTCGACCTCGGCGGCTTCCTGCGCGCGATCAACGCCGTGCGCCCGACGCTGATCCGGGTCGACGCCGACGAGGCGACCTACCCGCTGCACATCGTCCTGCGCTTCGAGCTCGAGCTCGCGCTGCTGGACGGCACGCTGGCCGTCGCCGACCTTCCGGCCGCCTGGAACCAGGGCATGCGCGAGCTGCTCGGCGTCGAGGTGCCCGACGACCGCCGCGGCGTCCTGCAGGACATCCACTGGGCCTTCGGCGAGTTCGGGTACTTCCCGAGCTACGCCCTCGGCGACATCGCCGCCGCGCAGCTGTGGGAGGCGGCGACCGCCGACCTGCCGCAGCTCGAGGATGACCTCGCGCGCGGGGACGCGAGCGCGCTGCGCGAGTGGCTGGCCGCGCGCGTGCACCGCGTGGGGCGCCGACTGGAGCCGGGCGAGCTGCTGCGGCGCGTCACCGGCTCCACCTACGATCCCGCGCCGCTGTTGCGCCATCTGCGCGCGAAGTTCGCCGAGCTCTACGGCGCGCCCGCGCGCTAGCCCCGCGCGTGTCAGTGGTGCTTGATGACCTTGTCGATCAGCCCGTACTCGACGGCCTGGTCCGGATTGAAGAAGCGGTCGCGCTCCATGTCCTCGTGGACCTGCTCGATCGGCTGGCCCGTGTGGCGGGCGTAGATCTCGTCGATGCGCCGGCGGGTCTTGATGATCTCCTGCGCGTGGATCTCGATGTCGGTCGACTGCCCCTCGAACCCCGCCGACGGCTGGTGGATCAGGATGCGGCTGTTGGGCAGCGAGAAGCGCTTGCCCGCCGCGCCCCCGGTCAGCAGCAGCGACCCCATCGACATCGCGATCCCGCAGCAGATCGTGGCCACGTCGGGCTTGATGAACTGGATCGTGTCGTAGATGCCGAGCCCCGCGTAGATCGACCCGCCCGGCGAGTTGACGTAGATCGAGATGTCCTTGTCGGGGTCGGCCGACTCGAGGTGCAGCAGCTGGGCGACGACGAGGTTGGCGATCTGGTCGTCGACCGCCTGGCCCAGGAAGATGATGCGCTCGTTGAGCAGGCGCGAGTAGATGTCGTACTCGCGCTCGCCGCGGGCCGAGCGCTCGACGACCATCGGGACGAGGGGCATGCGAGCAAATCTAGCGTCGGCACGCGCCGCTACAGGCCGACGCTGCGCATCCCGGCCTCGTGGTAGCGGCCGCCCGCGGCCTTCGGCATCGTCTCGTCGATCCTGCGCAGGTCCTCTTCGGTGAGCTTGACGTCGAGCGCGCCGGCGTTCTCCTCGAGGCGCTCGGCGCGGCGCGTGCCCGGGATCGGGACGACGTCGTCGCCCTGCGCGAGCACCCAGGCCAGCGCCAGCTGGGCGGGCGTGCAGCCCTTCTCGCCCGCGATGTTCTCGACGACGCGCACGAGCTCGAGGTTGCGCTCGAAGTTCGCGCCCTGGAAGCGCGGGTTGTTGCGGCGGAAGTCGTCGGGGGCCAGGTCGTCGACCGACTTGATCGCGCCCGACAGGAAGCCGCGCCCGAGCGGCGAGTAGGCCACGAAGCCGATGCCCAGCTCGCGCACCGTCGCGAGGATCTCCTCCTCCGGATCGCGCGACCACAGGGAGTACTCCGTCTGCAGCGCGGCGATCGGGTGCACCGCGGCGGCGCGGCGGATCGTCGCGGGCGCCGCCTCGCTGAGCCCGAGGTAGCGCACCTTGCCCTCCTGCACCAGCTCGGCCATCGCGCCGACCGTCTCCTCGATCGGCGTCTCCGGGTCGACGCGGTGCTGGTAGTACAGGTCGACGTAGTCGGTCTGCAGGCGCCGCAGCGAGGCGTCGATCGCCTGGTGGACGTACTCCGGGCGCCCGTTGATGCCGCGCTTGGTGGGGTCGTCGGGGTCGCGGACGTTGCCGAACTTCGTGGCCAGCACGACCTCGTCGCGGCGGCCTTTCAGCGCCCGCGCCAGCAGCTCCTCGTTGCGGCCCGACCCGTACATGTCGGCGGTGTCGAGGAACGTGACGCCGACCTCGATCGCGCGCTCGACGGTGGCGATCGACTGCTCGTCGTCGCCCGGCCCGTAGAACTCGCTCATCCCCATGCAGCCCAGGCCGACGGCCGACACCGCCAGCCCGCTTGTCCCCAGCTCTCTTTGTTGCATGGGCAACGGGTACCCTCGACGGCCGATGTCATCCACCCCCGCGCTGCAGCTCACCGCGCTCACCAAGCGCTACGACAGCGGCCTGCTGGCCCTCGAGAACTTCGACCTCGCCGTGCCGGCCGGCGCCTTCTTCGGGCTCCTCGGCCCCAACGGCGCGGGCAAGACGACGCTCATCAGCGCGGTGTGCAACCTCATCCGCGTCACCTCCGGCGACGTCCGCGTCTTCGGCCACCCTCATGACAGCAACGCGGCGCGGCGGCTGATCGGCCTGGCCGAGCAGGACATCAACCTCGACCGCTTCCTCGACGTCGAGGAGACGCTGCTCTACCACGGCGGCTACTACGGGATGGACCGGGCCACGGCGCGGCGGCGCGCGAACGAGATGATGGACGTCTTCGACCTGCGCGCGAAGGCCCGCACGCGCGCCCCGCAGCTCTCCGGCGGCATGCGCCGCCGGCTGCTGCTGGCCCGGGCCCTGATGCACGAGCCGCGCCTCGTCATCCTCGACGAGCCGACCGCCGGCGTGGACTTCGAGCTGCGCCTGGAGCTGTGGGCCTACATCCGTCGCCTGCACGCGCAGGGCACGACGATCCTGCTGACCACGCACTACCTCGAGGAGGCCGAGGAGCTCTGCGAGGAGATCGCGATCATCCGCGGCGGGCACCTCGTCGCGCGCGACACCGCGCAGGGGCTGCGCGAGCACTTCGCAGCCGACTCGATCGCCGACGTCTACGTCAAGGCCATGGCGGCGGCCTCGCCGGCCGCCGCGCGGGCTTGATTGCAGCCACGGGCCGAGCGGCCGCGCGGGCGGCCGGCGCGCGAGCAACGCCTAGGGTGTGAGGCGATGGGTCAGATCCGCTCGCTGGTCGTCCGCCGCCGTGGCCTGATCGCGCTCTCGGGCCGCGAGACCGAACGCGTCCTGAAGCTGTGGACGCAGACGGTCGTCGCCCCGATCCTCTCCTCGTTCTTGTTCATCGCCGTCTTCGGGCTGTCGCTCGGGGGGCGCATCCGCCAGATCGAGGGCGTGCCCTACGAGGTCTTCATCGTCCCCGGCCTGCTCACGATGGGCATGATCCAGGCCGCGTACGCCAACAACTCGGCATCCGTCTTCCAGGCCCGCTTCGACCGCTACCTCAACGACGTGCTCGCCGCGCCTATGCGCAACTGGGAGATCAACCTCGGCCTCGCGGTCGGCGGCGTCGTGCGCGCGGTGCTCATCGGCGGCGGCCTGGCCGCGCTGATCGTGCCGATCGTCGACGTCCCCGTCCGCCACCCCGCGATCCTCCTGCTGGCCGTCGCGCTGGCCCTGACGCTCTTCGCCGCCTTCGGC